>JACLAA010005094.1_pt1 | contig 49208 bp, 38 predicted proteins | sample 8027891 | NCBI WGS metagenome assembly JACLAA01 (sample SAMN15724900, study PRJNA655200) | protist metagenome | isolation source: fluorescence activated cell sorting (FACS) single amplified genomes of... | place: Spain: Blaines Bay Microbial Observatory, Mediterranean Sea | collected 2016-01-19 | reverse complement strand
ACGCGCATCCAAGTTCCTCGCGCGAGAACGCACGGGGTGCATATGCAAGATGCGGGAGGCCGGGAACTTGCGGGAGCGCCGTAGCGAGTGCGGCGCCATCCGGCGCGGCGATCGCTTCGACGAGGCGGACTGAGATCGGCGCATAGCCCGAGGAAACCTGTGCAAATGCGATCTGTCGGTGACAATTCCGCCTGTCCCCCTCAGTCTGGGCAGTGCAATATCCCATCCGGGGTCCGCTTAGGTATAGGCGCGCAGTGCAGGGAGCCCGGCACGGGGCGCCGACTACGAATTGAATGCAACTTGAGTGAAGACAGCTAGCGCCTCACGCCGGGGTGTCGCGTATGCGGCGTCGCTCGGCTGGCGTGAATTAACGTCGGCGACCACAAGGCGCAGCGCGCGCCGAAGTGCGGCAAAGGGCGTGCGGGCGCCGCCACCACCGAGGACGAGGCCTGCCGCCGTCGCGTCGCGAGCACGTGCGAGCAGGCCGACGCGTTCCAGGTGGTGGAGCGTGCCGAGGAGCTCGAAGCCATACGTCTGCAGTACGCCACGGCGGAGCGCGTCGTGCCGCGCGGCGCGAAGGCCGCCCGTCGTGAGCGACGCAAGACACGCGAGGCGAAGGAGCGAGAATGGCGGCTCTCGCGTCGCGAGGAGGTCATCGATTACGTCGAACGCGGGCTCGCCCTCGAGGAAAGTCCGCTCGGCATGCCATCGTGCGCGGAAGGCGCGTGCATCTGTCGCGCGTGCGACGCACTCCGCGAGGCGGATGTGCGTCTGGAGGCTCCGGTACGCCGCCGCTAGGCCCGGGATGCGCTTCACGAAGTCGTGGATCTCTGTGATGGACGCGTCGCGGCGGGCGCGGAATGCGTCATACCTGTACGAAACCGGCCTTTAAGGGAATCCTCTCGACACGATTGGGACTAAGGGTCAGGGCATCTCGCTGAAGCCACAAAAATCGGGGATAATCTCCGAACTTGGACATCTACGCTGTGTCGCACGCTGCGCGTATCGCCTTGGCGCGATCGCCCAGACGAGCGCCGAGTTCTTCGATGTTGAGGTCGCGGACCTCGGCGTAGAGCGCATCGCGTGAGTTGAGCGCGTAGGCGACGCGGTCGCCGTCGGCGTCTGCAGCGGCGGCGGAAGCTGTCTCATCGGCATCATCCGCGACAACAGCGCGGGGTAGGCGCGCACAGCCGTGGTGGATGCCACCCATCACCTCGTCGACGAGCCCCTCGTAGGTGAGAGGCGTCACCATGGGCGTGACGAGGTCGGCAAGTCGGTCAATAATCACCAACGTGTCAACGTCGCGGCGCGCGCGCGCATCAGCCGCGTCGCTAAGGTTGCACTGTGGCAGCACGCCGCCGAAGTCGCGCGGCCCCGCGGCGGTAGCAACCCCATCACCGCCGCTGCGCGCGCGGCAGCGCGCGCGCTCGGCCCGGAGGTCAGCGCGCGCGAGGCGCTCAGCAACGCCACGCGCTGCTGTGCCGAACGTCCGGACTTCACGCGGTGTCCCGTAAAGCTGTTCGAAACGCAGCAGAAATTGAGTAACACACTCGAGTGCTGTCGGGTCGCCATCGACCGCGACCTCGCGCAGGCTGTCTGGGAGTTCGAGCGAGAGTACGTCGGTGTCGAGCGCAATGGCATCGAGGCGGTACGCGCCGACGCGAACGTGCGGCAGAACGCCCGCTTCCTCAAGCACGTGTGTGCAGAGGACAGTGGTCCGCGGCACCATAAAGACGTGAAACCGTCGCGGTGTGACCTCGGCCATGTTTTCGTTCATCACGTGGCCAGCAATCAGCATCATCGCAGCAACCGTCGGACGGACGAGATACACAACTCGGTGTTCGCGCACTGCGTCGAGCTCTGGCCGCAGTGAGCGCACGAAACGGACGCCGTGCGACCGGAGTGCCTCTGCACCGCCAGGCACGACGTGATCCAGCTGTCCGCCGATGCCGCGATCCAGGACCAGGCATATTTGACCACCCACATCATCCAAGAGAAGATATAGCTCGGATCGTATCTCCGCAGTCAACTGCTCTAAGGCGAGAGCTGCCGAACGCCGGCTCGGAGCAGGGGCGGACATGCAGCTCTTTGTCTGCTAGCAGGTGCCGCTATCCAAACATCCTCGCGTACTAAGAGTATGGTTCGTTTGCGTTGTACACAGGCAGCACACACAGCAGCGCGGAGAAGCGAAGGCGGCCGGACAGCCAGGATACATGTGAGTCCCCCAGTACCTCGTGCCAGCGGACGCGTAGAGACGTCAGGGCCTCCTACGGACCTCTCAGGCTCAGAGTAGTGAAAAGTCGCATCGAGAAAATGGTGCCCCACACCGCCGGCGGCGACGACATCTTCGTGCAGATCGCCGACGGCGGCTTCGTCATGTTCGACGCGCATGCGAACGTGCCTCAGCCGTGCCCCGTCGGCGGCTCGCCGTTGTAGACCGGCCGAGCCCGTCAAGATTCCCTTTCCCCACGCTCAAGACGCAAGAACCCAAGAAGAAGCAACTGTAACTACCTTGTGCAACGTGTCCCCACTTCATCGACGATAAAAAAGACAGAGTACCATATACATATCTACCAGACGCCGCGGGTATATGTGCGTATACATTGGGGCTTTGGGATGAATTTTCCGCATGTGGTGCGTATTTTTATTATATAGCTCGGGCGCCGAAAGATATACATACATAAAAGGCCTGGAAAATCTAGTGCGTTATAACTAGCTCACTATTGAATTCAGCTGTGGCGCGACTTACCGCTTGCATAGCCATTTGCTGACTGTGCGCAGTCGTCATCCATCAATCGCGTGCGCTGGCGCTAGACTTAATTAGATTGTTACTCCTCGGCGACGTTCCCGGTACGGTGGTGATGGCACAGTACGTGACGATTCGCGTCCTCGATGTCAAATCAAAAGATAACACGCACTTTAAACTGCGCCTCGATCAGAAGCTAGGCGTGATGTTTAGGGAATACAGTAGGAGGCGCGACAATCTCGCGTATTCCTTTCTCCTGGACGGCGACGTCATCGACGCAGAGCACACGGCGCGACTTCTTGTGTTGCGCGACCAGGACGTCATCGTAGCGGAGGAGAAGCCCGGCCGAGTACGGTATGGCTCTCTGTGTGGAAATCAAATTTTAGGCGCCGCACGCATGGCGTGGAGGTCCGCGCTATCGACACGACGTTGTCCCGGTCACCGCGTCTGCTCGATGGCGTGGAGGTTCACGAAGGTCCCCGCATAATCCTAACTCACTGGTTGATATCCACACAGAGTCCCACTCCCGCAAAAGGACAGCGACGCACGCGCCCCCGTTGCGGCGCAGCATAAGACCCGTTCGGCAGCGAGCCCCGCCGCGCCAGGCGCGGCTGCGCCGGGCGCTGCCACCGAGACAGGGAACGACCTGGAAGATCCCGGACGTGTCCCTTCGGAACCTGCGACGCACGCGGAAGGTCAGGCCGTTGCCGGTAGCGCGAGTGTCATTGCGCGCGACGCTTCGGAAGACGTGCTTGCCGCGGTGGCGCGCGCGGTGGACAATGACGGCGATGACGACGCCTCGGCGCGTGCGCTGCGGCGCACGCTTGCTGCTGCGTCTCCCACGCGCCTTGCGAAAACCGTCAGCGCCGCCGCTGTCGACGTTCTGGGGACGACGTTCGCGCGGTTTTCTCGCGGCGCAGGACCGGCAGGCCGCGTCGTCGTTGTGTCGGGCCTTGCGGTCTCAGCGACCAGCGCCCATGTCGCCACGCTGCTCGAGCCGCACGGCGCCGTCGAGGCGTGTGCGCTCGTCGCCGGCGGCGGCGCTGCGTGCGTGCGCTTCGCGGCTGCCGAGGCGGCGAACCGTGCGGTGGTCGCTGGTGCGACAGAGGCTAGCGGCACGCGAGTCGCCATCACGCACCTCGTCGCCGCGCTGCCGCCACCTCCACGGCCGCCGCCGGGCGCCGCCAACAGCTCTGGCGGCACGGCGATGCCGGCGGCCCCGGCTGAGGCCGGCGGCGGCTCCGGCGAGGCAGCCGCGCGTGCGGCGGGCGCAGCGGGCGGTGGTACGACAGCTGCCGGCGGCTGGGCGCCGCAGGCACGTCCAACGACCGTAGTATGCCGCTGGGTCGTGCCCGATTTCGAGACGGCACGCAGGTCGGACGCCGCACGCGCGCACAAGGGCATGTACCATGACGCCGGCTTCGTTGACGCGGCGGGCAACCGATGGCTTTTGTACTACTTTCTCGACGGGGACGGTGCAGACAATGCCGGGCACGTTTCACTCTACCTCTCGGTTCGCGACGCCGCCACGCTCCCGTTCGGCTGGCAGAAACACGCGACGTGCGTTGCGCCGCCCTCATATGCGCCCACGCTTGTACCAACTGCTGCGCTGCCGCCGCCGCAGGTTCACCATGTCTGTCGACCATGCGTCGGGCGACGCGTCACGTGGATATGCGAAATGGGCAACACAGGTCTTCCGCGCCGCGCCGCCACCCGCGGTCCAGGATTGGGGCTGGCCGAAGTTTGCTGCGCACACAGAGCTGCGTGCGCGTGACCTCATCGGCACCGACGGCGCGCTACGCGTGCGCGCGACTGTCACTGTCAGTGTGTCGTCGACGGATATCGCGCGCAGCGACGCCGATGCGTGCCTGCTCGCGGCCGCGCGTACGGGCGCCGCGGACGCGGTCCGGCGGTGCCTGCGTGCAGGCGCCGACGCAGCGCACCGCGACGTCGCCGCTGGCTCGGCACGAACACCGTTGCACCTCGCGTGCGCGCGCGGTCACCGCGCGGATGCAGACACAGCGGCAGCGGCAATTGTGCCTGTGCTCGCGGCCGCCGGCGCTGACATCGACGCCGAGGATGCTCATGGCGAGACGGCGCTGCACCTTGCCGTCCGCACCCCGGCGTTGAATGCAAAGCACAGTTGCCTAACTCGTGCGCACACTCGGTGTGAGAGGAGGGTGGCACGCCGTCGATCAGAGCTGGCGCGCGTGTCACTCATCTTCGCCTGCCGCGAACCAGCAAAAAAGCGCGGCGAAGCGGAATCGTGCGCGAGTGGCACCAACACGAATGCGCGCAGGTCGCCAAGGGCGCATCGCGTGCAGCACGCGCGCTGCTTCGCGCTGGTGCGGACCCTGCAAGACCCGTCCGCGGCGCGACGCCACGTGAGGACGCGCTCACGCTTGCCGCAGGCGCCGGCCGCGCTGAGCTTGCGAGCGCGCTGATCAGCGCTGGAGCGCCGCCGTCGGGCGAGGCCGCACTCCTCGCCGCACGAAAGGGGCACCTCGACGTGCTCTGGCCCGTCCTGGATGCCGCACGCGCTGATGACCGCCTTCCCGAGCTCGTTGCCGCGCGCAACGCACGAGGAGATACGGCTGTCGCGCTTCTTGTCGCGCGTGGCGACGTTGACGCTGCCGCCCGTCTTGTGGCCGACTACCGTGCGCCGCTCGCTGACTGCTCACGCGACCGGAAGGCGAGCTTGCAGCGCCGCACGCCGTTGTACCTTTCCCAAAATTTGCTTGAGTCTCGCGCGTGGCGGCGGGGACGCACGCGCATACAGCTCCGTCCCAACCCCTACCAGTGCATCCTGCGCAGGCCGCGCGCCACGCACGCCTCAGGATCCTGCTCAAACAGCGCGAGCGGGCGCGATGCGACGGAAACGGTGGAAAGAGAGGCGAAACTGACGCTAACGTCGCGGCCGCGCCAGTAGCTGCAGACGGCCCGGCAGAGGCTGCACGGCGGAGCCTTGTCGAAGAGCTCGAGGCTGAGGAGGCTGAGCGCGAGGCGAGGTCGGCCAAAGCACGCGAGAAAAAGAAGGCGAAGCGCCAAAAGCAGCGCCGTAAGAAAGAGGCCGCCGCTCGCGCGGCGGGGCATGCGGACACGCCTGATGACGCTGGCACCTCGGCACCCCCGGTGCCGTCCACGCCACCCAGTCCGGACCGGCATTCCACGTCCGATGAGTCTGAGGGCTCCGATGTCCCCGCTGTCTCGCCGCTTCAGCCCTCACCGCTGCCGCCCCCTATGCGTGCGTCGCGGCGTCCACCTGCCGAATCTGCGCCGTCTGAATCGGCGGTGGCGCGAAAGCGTCGCGTATCGGCTGTTGCGTTGCACGGGGGCGCCATGCTGCCAACCACGCGTCCATCGCCATCGACCGATCGTGCTGGCCGGCCCGCCACGCCGGCTACCATCAGGCCCCGTGCGCCGCCGACAGTCACGCGCGTCACCACATCATCGCCATTGACTTTGCGTGCGCCATCGCCTGTCCAGGATAGTGGTGCAGGAACGTCCGACGGTCAGGCCCTGTGGCAACGTGCACCCGCGGCTGCTCCTTCCGCCTGGCGGGTCACGCAGCCCGCGCCAGTCCCATGCTTGCCGGTCCCATCGCAACCTGATGTCGTGCACGCAGTGGCCAGTGGTGAGGAGTGCGGCGCTGATGAGATCGCTGCCCGCCTAAGCTGCCTCTTCGGCCGGCCCGCCAGGCCCGGCCTCGCCGCACCTGCTGGTCCACCAAGGCTGCCAGAAGTGCGCGCGCCTGGCGGTGCGATCGGTACCAGGTCTCCACATCAGCCCACTACAGTTGATGGCCGTGACCCTTCAACTGGCGCGAAATCATTGTTCGGCGCATTTGGGTCTTTTTTCTCTGACTCCAACACTGGTTTCTGAGCCACTCGCCTGACTACCAGCAGAATGCCAGCACGCTGCATCTAGAGTATCATCATAATCCACTGCCAGGTGGCACTCCAGTCACCGCCAGTCAGAGACCAGTCAGTGCCAGTGGGGAGAGGAGCTGGGGAGAGGGCTAGAGAGGTCGCCAGCGAGACAGAAATGAACTAGATTATTCCAGTCAAGGAAGAAGAACTAATAAAACAGACCGTGACTCGGACTTAAATTGGACACTGCCAGTGGCCGCCAGCACAAGCTGCTACTAGGTACCTGTCTCCATGCCCCGCACTTCCGCCGCCGCCCGGGGCTGTTCAAACTACTTCTAGTACTAGTATCTAGATGCTGAAGGAAAGCTGCCCTTCTTTTGCCTCGCCCTACATATGCGGCGTTTTTTTTGCTGGCGATATTCGCCCGGAGGCTCGGGATATTCTCCTGAGGCCTTTAAGTGCGGCTGTCGAGCCCTATGCGCATATAACACACAGAATCTACTAGCGCTGTGCTAGGTATCTCACTAATCGAGCTATCTGCCTGGCAACTCAGAATATGCGACTGAGGAACTTGAGAAAGCGATCGCGGTACTCGTTTGGTGATACACAGGAGCATTCCTTGTAATGTTTAAGTCCCCTTGTGATGATATTGAGGTCGGTCTCTAGGTGCTTTCGAACAGTATACTTCTGCAAAATATCGATGATGCCGAGGTAGTAGAGTTCACGCTGGCCGCTGTCTGACAGGCCCTCAATGGCAACATCGTAAGCAGCAGGAAGCCTAGCCTCGTCTGCGTTTACTTTGGTGGATGTCTTGGTATTGCGCATACCGCATGGATTCTGATTCTCAGCAGCATTTAGACCCCATGGTGCCTTGGGCGACTGAGTGGTACTGATAGCATAAGTACTCTTCTCGTTTATTTCTTTGGGCGTACTGAGGGAGCTTGGTAGCCTTGAAAAATGACGAGAGTTGAATTCAGAGAGTTGCTCGCTGGCTGGTACTTCATTCAGAGAGGGTCTAGGAGAATCATTTGTCATTTGGATACTTGTGGTATAATCCGTCTCTCTGATTGGTGTCGGGTCAGACAATAGAGTGTTTTGAGGTGCGTCGTCGGGCTGGAATATGCCAACAAGGAGGGAATAGTCCATGACACCATGACGCGCAAGAAATGCTGCATCATGGCGTGCAGATTCTAGCAAAGCATCTGCTTTATCCCTGCTGACGCGCAACTTGACTCCCATGGCGATGCAATCATTATCTTTGAGGACTTTGTCTTCCTTCTGTGCACTTCGATTGTACTGGGAGCCCTTGAGGTCGAATTGGATCATCCGCGATGATGTGTTTGCACCATAGATCGATGACATTACAACAAAATGGACCTTTCGCCGGAGATGCCTCAGCTTTGTGCAATGAAGTCCATAAAAGCGAGTGAGAAGCGACGCGTTCCCATTAGGGTAGAAAGACACGTCGTTGGCCCCTGACAAATTATTTGGTCTCAGGGCATGCTTGAGCAGGTGCTTGTAGTAGCCGGGCAGTAGCCTGAGAAGAAAGTCCTTTTCGTCCTGTCGCACAGTCTTGATCATGAATACCCCGTCAAAAGAGTAGAAAAAGAACTGTCCACTCCGGGAATTGGCAATGAAGTCAATGAATGATAGTCCTGAGCACAGTGACTCTAGGTAGAGCTCTGGAGTCACGCCCATCAAAGCCCGGATGCGAGAGAACACACAAGGCGCGTAGTCCTTGACGGTAAAAGAATGTCGCATTGCGTGCTCTGGTGTCACATCGCTTCCTTCCGGAGGGAATTTCGTCTTAGTTGTCTCCACGCATGCTGCGTCAAAGCTGTCTGGTAGTGCCTAGCGCCAATGTTCTTAAGCGCACGAAAGAATTGCACACTGAAAACACTACCGAATGCGCATATTCAACAGACCTTTGAATTCCCAGTTGCATTGTGTATGATAAGGTGTACTGTTCGTGCCTTCCGTCGATCACCTTGCCTTTAGGAGGCTTCAAGCGCCGTGTTGGCTTCTTAATATGTCGTCGAAAGTATTTGCCGATGCGAGGCACGCGCTGTGGCCTGTGATTTTTGGGTACTTCATTACTTTGAGCAATCGCAGCTGCCGCATCGCCCGATACATCAAGAGTCCCGTGTGGTTTTTCGCCATGAACCCATGCGCCTGACGAATGGAGATGATCGCCTCCGTCGCATGTGAGACACTGTTGCGTGCCGCGGGGGCCACGGCCGCGCGGCGAGACGTCGTTGTGCTCCCACGCATCATCGACCTTTGACTCACACATAGCGATTTTACCTTGCACCTTCCCCGTGTCCGCCATGAGGCCATTACGGTACGGTGTACCCAATAGAAGGGGGGGGGCTTACCGAGGCCACTGATACTCTATCTAGGGAGCTGTCGAGGGCCAACCACACTAAAAAAGTGTTGGCTCCAAGCACCTCTCTCAGGCCCTCCTCTCCAATCTACCCAACCCTAGACTGCCCTATCTCTACTACCCATCCCCTGGCAGCGCACCCAAGAGGCAGGCATTTGACTCCCCCGGGACGTCATGACAGTACAACCCGACTACTCCCCAGGACCCCTCCAACTTGAAACAACTTGCATTCAAGTGGAGACAAACTGAATTACCGTGGCAGCGCCGCGGCGCGCGGTACTACTAGGCTACTTCGTCTCATGCAACCACCCCAAGCCGGCACAACCCCGTCGTAATGGACCGCGTGATGAGCAGTGGTGCCAGGAACGCGCATTCACTGAAAGTTGGCCGTGACGCGCAGTTTGTCGACCCCCCTGCAAAGCCCGAATACCCCCCTTTACAACTCCGCCACTATCTACCTACTCTCCGGGAGGCCTCAGAAGGCTCCAGGAAGATCGCCATAACATAGCACATATGTTGTGTTCAGCCGCTCAACATCGCCCACTCATGCGCGTACCTTTTGGCGCCGAAGCGCTGCCACAGAGCGCAGCCCACGTCCGATTTGCGTCGCGGCAGGTTTGGGGTAAAGTGCGCTGCCCGCGGCCCTAGTCTTTTATCTAGGACTTTCCAACGCAAACCCGAGGTTGTCGCTGGCAGTTTGGCTGTACACCAAAAATCTATTAGCATGACAATAAGTACACACCGATAGTTGGAGCACGCCATCGCCTGGAGATTGGGGGCTCGAGCTTGGGGGTGTAGAGGACGTGAGGTTGCTGAAAGGTGTCCCCGTGTGGCCGCTACTCGCGTATGACTGGCAGGCCGCACTCGAAGCCGCGGTGAATTTGGCGTGCCAAAGTGACCGTCTTAGCGTCGCAAGAGCCCGATTTGGCGTTTCAAGTTCTCGGCGTTTCGCCAGCGATGGGGTTATCTCGACTGCTTTTTGGGGCCGTGGACAACTGTGACCGTTTGGAACTCTAAGCCGAATCCTGAGCTGCGCTAACGATCCTATAAATCGCTGCGGGGCCCCACACATTAACCGATCCGGATTGCAGAAATCCTGTCGAAAGTCACTAATGCACTCCGGCGGCCGCTGCTCGCCACGACGGCACCTACTAGCACGCTCGTCGCAATGGCACCCCGTGATGTTTCGATAGTTTGTAAGCGTCGGACCCACTTCGCAAGCCTGAGTGGGCTCGTGGTCTAACTCGACGATCATCTGGCCGAGATAGTGGATGGCCATTGCGCTAAGGCCGGTGTTGGAGAAATAGATTTACCTAGCGTATTCTGGTAGCGACGGCTTATGGGGACGGCGTAGAGGGACGGCGCCCGGGGAGGCGACAACTTGAACTTGCGACTTCCAGCCAGTGCCTCGGAATGTCGGTGAATTAAATATCACCCTTTCCACTCACTCTAGCGCCGGCATGAGACCCTCCTGCTCAGGTTTCACAAAGCAGGATTTGTTCGCGGAGGAGCGATGCCCCTAGTGGGATCCTTAGCTCTAGCGATCCAGTTCAGCAAGTAAGCTCAAGCAACAGCAAAATGAAGGTATTTCAATGTTGATTGCCTTAATAATTAGAGTCATCATAGGTCACTCTAGCGCTTGCCCTTTCTGCGCACGCACTCGCGTACGTTGCGCCGAAGCACAATACTGTGAGCGTGCTCTCGGCGACCAAAGAGGACATGGCGGCACTAGCTGAGTCAAATCCTGATTTCCTTGGCCAGTCTCTCGGTCTGTGGGACCCGCTCGGTGTGTTTCTGGCACCATATCACGTATCACCTGATCGACTTTGCTCCGCGCAGGGTGTCTAAATCTTGATTTCTGGACGCTTGGCAACGAAGCTACTATCGGTTATCTACGACATGCGGAGATCAAGCACGGTCGTGTGGCAATGGCAGCGTTTCTTGGATACCTTGCACAGTCGACCCCAGTTGTCTCTGGGCCACATGCCAAGCTTCCCTACTCGGGGTACGAACCTGGCCTCACCCCCCCGGAGCAGTGGGATGCGATCCCACTCGCTGGTAAGATTCAGATATTCGGGATAATCGGCATGCTCGAATCGTACGGCGAGATTCTTCCGCAGCACTACTGCAATGGTGGACTCCCTGGCTATTATCCGCCTATCAAAGGCAACCGTTTTGAGTTAATCTTTAACCTCTACGACCCATTCAATTGGTTTGATGAAAACAAAGACAAGGTTCGCGGGCGCCAGGTCGAGATCAATAATGGTAGACTCGCCATGCTGGGTATTTTCAGCATCATTTCTGAGTCCAAGGTCCCTGGCTCGGTGCCCCTTATTACTGGCTTAATTCCGGAGTACAAGGGAGATTACATGGTACTCTTTCGGTGCAGAATTGAAGGCAAAATTTACTGTAGTGCAGTGTGTACTTCTTCGGAGGCGCAACCCCAGCCTTTTTTCAGCTCAACTCCCTCCATAACTGCTTTCACCTTTGCTCAGCTTATCTGACTTAATTTCTCTAAATATAGGTCCCTTTTGAAGCCGATTTTTCTATTTTTGCGTAGCAAATGTACATCAGCGCGATTGCGGAATGAGCACACAAACTTTATGCTTGGAATATATGCGTTGATTCCCACAATTCTGAGTCATGGGAAGGCACTTTGACGTTGAATATCTAGCATAACTGCGATGATAAACGGCCTCAAGCGCCGAATCTAGTAGCGCCGTTTCCTCTATCCAACTTCCTCCGGTCACTATATAGTGGACCGAGAACCAGCCCTCGACTAAACTTAAACCAGAGGTAATATAGATATAGAGGCATAGACTGGGCCGTGACTCCGAGTCCCCAAGGCGGGACACGGGTTCAACAAAGTTCAAGTTCATTCTTTGAATCTTCCTTAGGGCCACAGCACCCCGTGGCACTTCGATAAATCGCAAGCATCCAACCAGATAGATCGAAGTTCGTCGCGGCGAGTAGCCTGGGTAGTCGCCAGACTCCGAGTCTCCTACTGGGAGTCGGAGTGCCAGTGCGATTAGAGAACGAAATACAAGTTCGCACCCCCACCGTGACCGGGCCCCTATTTTTATACCCGGCCCTATACACACTCATACACACCACACATGTATTCGAAATAAAACCGTAAACACCGTTAAACAAAACTAGGAGTGTATTTTAAGGTGGCTCTCCCCGGAGTCACGGTCTCCCGCCGCGGACGGTCTTTAGAAGAGCTGGTCTAAGCCACTCAGGCTGTCACGGTATTCCCAAAGGTGCGTACCCCTCTGGTCTTACACTCGCACGGAGTGCATTATCGACATTCGACAGCACTTCGACCTCCTACCATCCTGGCTTACGAGAAAAGGCCGAATAGACGAGATAATCCCGCACGATGCGAGGATGGCCGCCCGCTTGAGCCGTATCACTCGGGCTGCCCGAGCGCCCTGAAATGCGGGATACTCTGCTTTTCAGCAAAAAAAAAACGCAAGTAGCGCCAAGATCCAGCTGCTACAGGCAAATCCCCACCTTCGTACGCACGAAATCTCGCCGGGCGTGCGCAAAGCTGTCCTCCGCGCAGCTGCTACCCTGTACGATCGGGCGAAGCTACGGTCATCTGGGCGTATCGTAGTGTCCGTCTTAGCGTCGCAAGACCGATTCGAGGTTCTCGGTGTACGCGGCGACATAAATAAATCGACGACTTTTGGGACTGAGGACAAATACAACCCCTTCAGAAGCCGCAATCTGAGCTGCGCTACGATACCAAACCCTGCGGAGCCTCACGGCATACCGAAATCGGGCGGGGACCGTGAATGTGGCCAAGGTGGTAGGGGGAGGGGGTCGTTGTAGGTCGTTGTAGCCCTTCCCGCCCCTATTTCGGCCCTATTTCGGCTGGTGGCGCCTCACAGCGTTCAAGTTGGATATCGCGTGAATTTGTTCATTGCGGCAGGGTAAAATGCAGTCTGTAGGTACCACGGTACGGTACGGTACGGGTATCTCTACGGTACCTACGGTACGTACCGTAGGTAGGTGAAGGTATAGGCTTTGCTATCTCTCTGCTCGCATAGGGCGCCAATTGGCTACATGGTGGTATCTGATGCATTTATAACGATAGTTAAAGATGACTCCCCTCGAATGACAGAAGAGGCAAATGGCACAGAGGGCCATCCTGGCGCGAATTCACATCTGAACATGATCGAGATGGCGGCCCCTGTGGAGATCCGCATATCATCAATATCACTGGTTGCAGATCTAAAGGACCAATTGAATAACCGGCTAGGTAGGATCGCTGGTTTTGAGAAGGAAGATGTAGCTGAGCTCCCACGAATGGCCTTGATGACGGGTCGAAAAATTTGGTCCGACGTCGAAGTCTTGAAAACTGTGTTGATTGAAAATGGCTGCCTTTCTGACATTAAATATGGGAACATTAAGTTGAAAGTTCAGCATTGTGACCTACGAGACCCACCTAGACAAAGCATGGCAGAGCAAGAAGAAACACAACGAATTGAGATTGATAAGGACGCGAAAGCCCGTGAGCGAGGCAGGTCTCGGCGAGTTCGTCCAGGGAGGAGGAGGCAAAGCTAGTACCTCGGGTTGGTGGGGTCACCGTAGTACTAGTGGCGAGACCCCCCCCCCGGGCCCCTGTGTCCCCAAGGCCGGAAATCGGTTTGTTCTTTGGACTAACATCCTGCCTTACCTTCCCTTAGCTCTAATCAATTAAGAATGAATTAGCCTGCGACTAACATATCAGACGACAGCTAACGTCACGGCGTCACCGTGACTTCGAGAGAGTAGGGGGTGTCGGTTTTGTCACTCCCCAGGTCATTCGACCTGAGTCGCATCAAAACAGAGCACCCCCGGGGCTGGGAGACTGCAAATCCATCGCGTTCCCCCTTGTTTCCCATTCCCCCGAAATTACCATAATCATGATGCGTAAAATAATTTATTACGGGATTTCAAGTTCGTCGGACGCCCCTTTCTTCCCATTCCCCCTTTCTAAAAGAGATTGCCCTACATAATTCGTCTCAACAAACAAATACAATTGAGAACAGAACACCCATTCGCTGAGATAATTATAAAAACACCCTCCTACCGTGACGACGACGTGCAACACTTCCTTAGCTCAGGAGTTAGCAATCTTCTTCTCGCTAACTCGAACGCGGGCCCGGGTTTCTCGTCAAGACATAGTATTGGAAATGCTGTTCCTTTATAGACTCGGATGTGCCCATTGTTAGGATCCCGGCGGCGCCCCCTGCCCGACCGACTAGGTTGCCGTTATGGCCCGGGCCCGGGTGCGCCAACAAATCAACCTAGCCGCAGGAGGCAGGAGCTGGGGGATACCTCTTGTTCGGTGTCATTAAGGGGTCCCTTCGCACCTGGGTCTAGCCCGCGCACTCCTCCACTCGCACAGGCGGCCAACCCGCACGCTCTATTAAAAATTTTACCCACTCCCGGGGCGGCGTAGCCTGATGATGCTGATGGGGCTTCGTTATGTTCGACACGAGGTCATGCGCGCCAACGATCCGGCGCCGGACATCTATCGCATCAGCATCGTCGTCCACTTGATGTCGCTGCCGGAACAGCGGGAGGGCGCATGAGTTTTAAGTCTATGGTTTGTTCTCTGGCGCGAGGGAGTCGTGGAGAGTAGTACTAGTACTATAGTCAAGCCCGAGGGCGGCGGGTTTCGCGGACTGGATGACACAAAAGACGGCACGTCGATGGTGCAAAACACGATGCGGCCGCGACAGCGGCGGCGCGGCTCCAGTGCGGCCCAGTTCGTCCGGCTTTCGGCGCTGGCCCTCATCGTCTCGTGGACCGGCCTGCTCTTCTTCGTATGGGCCACGCCGTCCCGGCGCGCAAGCGCCGAGCCCGTGCCGCTGGCCTCGGAGTTTCCGCTGCGTGATGCCGCACGGCGCGCGCGCGAGGCTGCACGCATCGCAGCGGCGGCCTCCGCGGAGCAGCGACAGTCGGCGCCGAGCGCGAAACACGACACCGAAGCACAACCGCTCGACGCCGTGGCGCCGCTCGCCGTGCACCAGGAGCGCGATGGCTTCACGATGGAGCGTGATGAGCAGACGGGCCTCCTCGTGCCGACGTTCTGGGAGCCGCCGGTGGGCGTCGACGAGCTAGCGCACGTCGACGCCGTAAACGGCGAGCCGACGATTTTCCTAATGATCGCTTCGTACCGAGACTGGCAGTGCCGGGACACGGCGGCTTCCGCGTTAGCGCGGGCGACGCACCCGAGGCGAGTCGTTGTCGCGGCGGTGCAGCAGAACCGGCCCGGGGATGTGGGGTGTGCCGACCCACCCGTACCATGCAGCGAGGACCCACACCAGCCCCTCTGCAAGTACAGCTCTCAAGTACGGGTCTACGCGATGGACGCGAACGACGCGACAGGCCCGGTCTACGCGCGCCATGTCGGCTACCGCATGTACCGCGGCGAGGCCTTTGCGCTGCAGGTCGACGCGCATTGTGTGTTTGTCAATGGATGGGACGTCGGGATCATCGACCAGTGGAAGCGGACGCGGAACGAGATGGCTGTTTTGTCGACTTACTTGACCGACTTGGAAGGCAGCGTGTCGCCCTCTGGCGATTCTTTGCGTAAGACCCGCCCTATTATGTGCAACAGCGATTTCGAGGGCTCGCCGGGCTATCTGCGGCATGGCGCGCAGCCCGAGCGCGTTCCGGCCATCCGCGACGTGCCGATGCTCCAGCCGTACTGGGCCGCGGGCTTTTCTTTTGCCAGGGGCCACTTTGTACACCGCGTTCGGTACGATTGCTGCCTACCGATGGTCTTCATGGGCGAGGAGATCTCCATTGGTGTGCGCGCATGGACGCACGGCTATGACATGTACGCGCCGCAGGCTTCCGTTCTTTTCCACGAGTACGCACAGAAATCGTCTAGAAGGCGTCACGTGCCCAAGTTCTGGGAGTCGAAGGGCGCACGCAGAGCTAACGGGCAAAAAAGCCTGAGGCGCCTGACTTCGCTCATCAAAATGGCCCCGCCGGATATGCCCGACGACTGGGACCGGACCAAGGCATCGTTATATGGCCTTGGCACGGACAGACCGGTCGATCTCTTCTACAAGCTCGCGCTGGTCGACGTGTCGCGGCGGTCGGCCGTGCCTCTGTGCCAGTTCGTCGACAGCGGCGACATGCACCGGATGCTGCACGACGCTCATTTACGCGCCGACGGCCGCGGCATCGATTATACCGGGGCCGCTCGCCAATTAGATGTGATGAAGGTCATTGACAAGCGGCTCTACGACCCAATTTCAAACCAGCTCCGCAGGGCGGTAGAGCGCGGCGACAAGAATTTGGCGCGTAACGCTCTTTCCGAGGCACAGCGCACCAAGCTCGAAAAGCACCACCCTGAACTCCGGGAGCTCGTCGATGAAGCGCGACGACTCAAGGGTGCCCAGCGATCCTGAGCGGCGCATATATATCCCGGCCTATTAACAATTCAGTAGTATAGGGATTATGTATACTTTATGTCTCATTCTGACGGATGAGCCATAAAGCATACATAATCCATTTTTTTGAAATCTTTTTAAAACTATCCGAGTCCCCCCTTTTCTTACCAACTACTTCCTCCGACCTGACCTAGTTGGCGCGTCCCGAAGACGTCCAAAAGCGTCGGGAAGATCCCAGCAGAAGTAGGAGTAGTTTGTGGGGGTCAGTTTGTGGGGGTCGGTCTGAGAGGGGTCTGTGGCTGCCTATGACTACCCTTACTTCAAATTGAGGTTGACGTCAATGGGGGTTGAAGCTGAGATACTACGGAGAGCTAAAACCCGCGCGGTGGGGGGCTGTAGTCTTGGAGGGCCAGCGGTGCGTGAGGGGGGTGGTGCGGGTTTTCCTTGCACCAGAGAATGCGCCCAACCCCCCACCCGCGCTGGCATTCGAATATAGCCTATGATAATACGCCTAGCGTCCTAAAGACCGCTCTCGGACGAGTTCGACTCCCCGCGGTCGGCGTCGCGGGCCTTAAGTCCCTTCCACTGGCGCGGCGCGTCGGGGCGTCATTCCAACATACGCTGGAATGCATACGTACGTCATACCGGTCGAATTTTGTCGATAGGTGCCCAAGCGGCCCGCGATCGACATTCACCGAATATGCTCTCCCGACCGGCCGCGGGTTGACATGTGGCGACGGATAGCTGGTGGACTTCTGGAGGTGCACCGCTCTTTGCGTTGGTCAGGTGCTCTCTACATTCGCATACGTATAACGATGTAATGGATACAGAATATATGATGATGTGCTACATGGATTTACCCAAACCTGAAACCCGCGTGGTACGCGCCGAGCGCGTCCCGGCGGGCCATTCATAGTCGATAATGGATGAGTTAGACCGATCGTCGGCGGCGCCCCCCCCCCCAGGGGGCATGACGATGCGGTCAAGGTAGTCGCCCGCGTACAGCCGCTACTCGCGCTGTCGGCGTGCGGGCGAAAAGCGCCGAGCGCTGTGATGTGGACCATTGCGTGTCCTCCATCCTCGACTCTAATTTATTACAAGTATACTACTCGCCCCGGTTTTACCTCACATTGACGCCCCTGGCTCTAACAAAAAGATCATTCTAGCAACAAGAACCCAAGCAACAAAACTCAGGGAAGTAGGCGGTGGCAACCAAAGCTCTAGTACCAAGAACTCACAGAGAAGTAGAGCCGACCTTCGCCCCTCCAAGCCTGCATCAATACTGCGTCGAAAAGACTTCTGGCCCCAGGGCGAGCCTCGGGCCGGTAGACAAACCCTCTAACTGAGAAGGCTCGTCGCTTGCCCAATCGCGATAATGTCGACCCACCTTATCGTTGGGTGCCAACTTGCAGCTGCCCGTTGTTGTTGAACAATCCCCAATATTTTCGATCCATTGGCACTGGAAGCACCCATTTCATAATTTGGATTGACAACTTTTAGGTCTTGCACTCTAAGGCACCTTGTGTACTCTGCTCAGGCTCAACAATAACAACGCCCTCTAGAATGTGAGATTTTGAACAGAGCTCATCGGATGCAAGCTCAGCGCGATCATCAACACCAAGAAGGACTGGAGTAGTGTGTGTCTGAAAACCGGTTATGGTTTTGGGGTTGCCTGCCTGACCAACAGTCTCAACTGCCTGCCCGACACGAACAGACACAGGAAGTAAGTTGAGATTGACATCAACTGTGAATAAAAATCTTGGTGCCATAGCAGAGGCAAGGTGGTACCTGCATGATCAGACATCGTTGGTACCCTTTCCCTCGCCGGGAATTCTATAGTACGCTGTTTCAGACAGAAGATAATGGTTTTTGTCCAGTATTGTTTGTTTCATGTCAAGGCAGCAATGTAGGAATGTCAGAATGGAGCCCATGGCGGCCTTGGATATGAGAGTTCGATCTGCATGAAAGGGAGATATGGTGAGGAGTCCCTTCCCCATATGAAGTAGGCCCTGAGCAAGACGAACAACAAAGAGTGTCGAGGGCTCACGCGCATGCTCAGCGAGCAAACGCAGAAGCCCCGCGATTCGGCTGTTGTTTGTGCCGGCGCCAACAAGTCCAAGGCCAACGATTGCGTTTAGGGAAACTTGGTTGTCAGCATCATGTGTTAGGCGGCTCATTTGGTCAACGATCCCATAATCAGGATATGAGATACGCAGTAGTGAAAGAGCAAGCGGAACAGCACAACGCACAGGGGGCTCACCATAATGAAGCAGATGATCAAAAGTACGCAAAGTCATTTCTGCCCCGATATCTTCGCCAGTTGCCACGAGCGCGATGCCAAGGACAGCCATGGACTGATGCCTGGCTACGAGATTAGGTTTTTTAGGTGCTGCTGACTGATTTTCTGTTGTTTCTACCGACCCAGGGAATATCAAAGGTGAATCACGTTGTTCCGCGCAAATGTGAAGCATTTTCTGGATTTGCAGCACATCACCCGTGGCAGCATATGCACAAGTTTCAAGGGTGACCGATGCGCAAAGGCCCACAGGGTGCTCTATCGTCTTTAGGACTTCAAGCATTGCGTCTCCTTTTTCGCCCCGACCAAAGAATAAGAGGCCAAGCCCAAGCCCAAGGAAATTTGACTCCGATATTTCAAGGCTGGCGTCAGACGCCTCCATCAGTTTCTGCACAATCAGGGATGCAATGTCCGAGTTGCATGTCCCAGTATAGATCTGACCAAGACTGACAGCGGCAAAGGCTACTTCAATCATGGCATCGGAGTTTGTAATTATAGGCGCTAAAGTATCAAGCACATCCTCTCGACCAGAGCCAGCGTATGCAACACCAAGACCAACAATAGCTGCTGAGCGTATAATGGAAGAAGAAGATTCAACGTGCTCAGGTAAGAGAGCAATAGGTGGGTCCGACTCGTGACGAATTGAAGACGAAACAATGCCGATAGCAAGGCAAGCACCGGCCCTGACATATTCCTCGTTGCTGTACAAAAACTTATCGATAATCGTTAGGCCCTCTTCTATATTCCACATCATTATCATCCCTAGAGATGCAGCAGCGGCTAGCATACCATGCTCTTTGTTCTTGTACAACCATGTATTGCCATCAGGGGTCATGAGAAGGTCCTTGCAGAAACCAGCGTTCACAAAGGCATTGACAAATGTTGCGGCGAGGTTTGCTCGGGCGGAGTCTACATTGGGTGCACTTGTGCTGGATGCACGCGAGGATGCGGAGTCCCCAAGGTGGCTTTTGTATATATCTTCAGGTGTCTTCGCATCAAGAATATCTAGGTCTCGCCCAAGGTCAGCCTAAAGTGCTATTCACGTCAAAGGTGAAACCTGGCAAACACGGAATTTGCGCATAGTAGGACTTCAGTTTATTATTCCCAATGATTGCATCAACTTCCAAATCTTCAACGTACTCAAAGTTGCTATGGTGCCGCGCAAGCAAGAATGCCATCTGCTTACGCATCAGACCGTCCGTCGTATCAAAAAGCTCCTTACATCGTGTGTTGAATGGTGTGGCCTCATCATCATCTCCCATTTTTAAAGCAACGCCCAAGGCAGCGGAGCAATAGCCATGCCGCCGGTAAATCTGGAATGCACTCTGCCTCAAACACTTAAGGTCGTCTGGATCTGCGATATATGTTCCACACCGCAGCAAATAAAGACAGACCCTTTTGAAGTTACTATCATCCACTAGGGTCTTTTCAGGCCGCAGTGGGTAGTTACCTAGAAGTTTAGATATACTCTGTGTCTCAATAAGAAGATCAACTGCTTCTGCGTATGCATTGTGTTGCAGATGAAACCTGAGCCAAGTATACTGTGAAACTAGAGTCCTAATCACCAGCGCGGGCAAGCACGGGACGATTTCATCAACAAGACTGATAAGATCCGCGGTGAAGTTGTCCTTTCTTCCCTTCTTGTCACTTAATTGCCTTGCCGTGTATTCAGCCCCAAGCTCCCCAGCGAGCGCCCTCACAAATTCGTGGCCCCAGCTGCCAAGGTCATTGATGGTTCCCTGCTTTTTAAAATGGAGGATCTCGTGTGAACCTGGCTCCGACATGGTCATTGCCAAGACAGCAAGGAGATCTGCCATCAACTTCTTTGATGGCACTGATTCCTTCGCCATAGCGTGACAGTGTTTCAGAGTATCGTAGTGCGGACGCAAGTATTTCAATGGCTTGGGCACCGAAGTCATTGATGAGGTTGCATTCCGTACTTCCTTGACTAAATATTCCAAGGCGGTGCTAACTACCACTGGATTTGCCTACGAGCGAGAAAAGCTTGCCAGAATAAAATACTCATCGGACGTACGTCCTGTAAGCGTGCGACGGCGAGCTCTAGTCCCTCCATAAGAGTTTGATCTTCAGGCCTGTATCAGTTTGCGTCGTTAGCTTAGGAAACAATACGACGCAGCGCTTACGAGAGCCCACCGCATCGGCTAGCAGTAGTGTCCTTCGCATTCTGGCATGACGCAGCAGGCCGGTCCATTGTAACAAAAGCACGGCGACCGTGCCGCAGTACCTGTCTCACTTTTTGTAAACGCCGCGCCAAGCCGACCCAACTCCTATCTCTGCCGTACGTGGTTGGCGGGGACTGCCTCGCCGCGGCGTGGTTGGCGGGGATGCCTCGCGCCCGGCACCTGAGGCGCGCGCGACGCAGGGTGGGCCCCGCCGGTGGCAGGCCTGAGGCCCAAATCCCCTTGAAGCCCACCCGTGGAAGAGGCCCCCTTACCTTCCAGGGTAGGACGCAAACACTTACCAAACGTTTACTTCTCCCGTCAGAGAGGCCTCCAAACACTTGCCAACACTTGCCCAAACACTTGAATTTAGTTGAAAACACTTGGGGAAGTCCGGAGCTACACACTCTATTTCCCTATGCATCACAGGCTCCCCTAATCCCGGGTTTGCGCGGACCCACTTGGAAAATTTACCTGCTGGAGATTCTGGCACTGAATTTACTGTAGGGGGCTCATCACATGACCCTCCGGAAAATGACTCGGATCCCCACAGCCGCCGGCCCTGACTCAGAGCACCACATCCCCGCGCCTACTTTCCCCTTCTGAAAGACGTCCAAAAGCGTGCTCAGATCAACGAAGTCTACGTTCAAGAATGGTCAAGCGGCGGTGCAAGGCGCGAAAGGCTTCAACGAGAAGGGGCGCAATCGCTTCGAGCTGCAAAGAACGGATGCCAAAACTGCTTTCTCTGACAATTTCTGGGAAAACAAGCTCCACCTCCTGGGCAATGAATCCAAAATGAGTCTCTTTGTCGAACCCAGAATCGCCTCGCCATTGGAAGCTCACGCCATTTAATTCCAGCAAGCGAGCAGCACGATTCCGCAGGGAAGTGACATTTGTCTTGTAACGTCCGTCTGAAGTGGTTGTGTAACTGCTAGCAGATACTCCGCCGGTACTGATTATCGATGGAGCCGTGATGGACCCAGTGGTCACAGTGATGGAGCCGGCAGATGTAATACCAACACTGGAGATAGTCAGACCACCAGATGTGATAGTTATGCCACCGGCTTCAATTAGTAGACCGCCAGACTTGACAACAGCAGCTCCCGTCACGGTGAGACCGCCATGCTTGATTGTGGTGCGACCCTGACCTGTGATAGCAAAAACTTCACGAGAAGATGGTCCGTTGTCTACTGTTACGCGAAATAAGTCGAAAGAGTCTGACCTATTGCGGTCTGCGCCAATTTCAAGAACAGCACCAGCAAATGCGTCCTGTGTTGCACGAACCTCCATAATACTTCCATCGTTGTGTCCGCTTGCATTCGAGGAGAAAATGTATGATCCGTTGTGAGCTAAAACATTGCCCCACAAAAGCGTATTGCCAATAACTTTTAGGCCACCTTCATTGATCGTAGTACCTCCGGAGAGGACGCGAAGACCCCCTGTTGTGATACTTGCGCCTCCATCAATGATCCGAAGACCGGAGTATAACGATAGTTCGCCCGTGAGAATCTTCACATCGCCCTTAGCAACCGTGATATCCCCGTCCCCTTCGATTGTAAACATGGTCACCTCACTACTACCAGAAACAATCTCAAGAAAATTAAACGAGTCTGAGGGATTAGCAGTAGCGTCTAACTTCAGCAGAGTATTTTGAAATGAATTCTCAGTTGCATACAGTAGCAACACATCAACGCCCTCCTCTGAAATAGTGGCAATACTGCTGCCGCAAGCAACACCCTCAAAATTAGCATAGCAGCTACATGATCCAGTAGAAAAGTCGCAGGTACCGCGGCCGCTGCAGAACTTGTACTCGCGAATATCAGTATTCGCAACATCCTCAACATGACATGCAGCGACGTTGCCGCCGCCACGTGGCCAGACTCTGGCATCAGATGCGTCACACGTAAAAGCTGTGAGCGGTGGATTGCCCTCGTGGCTAAAGATATTGTTCTGCATTGGGACTGCAGGCCAAGCTAGAAATTTAATGTTGTAAGTAGCACCCCCTGCTTGATTTATGGCACCACGAAAGCAAACTACTTGCTCAACATTGTCTAGCGATTCCCAGGCTGCTTCACATTCTGCCTCGCCAAAGAGTGTTGCATTGGCGTTGAACTCAAAGTCAAACCCATTGAAACTCATCACGAACGTTCCATTGATGCTTGATCCTACTGCTGTTGAATTTGTTGTCACGTTAATCTCGCGATAGTAAGTCGTAGTACTTCTCAGAAGAGGATCGAAACCTTTGGGGCACATGCGTGCCTCACACTCAGGCCCAAATACCCCCCAATCGCAAGCGCACATCATAAGAGATTCTGCTTCCCAATTGGTGTATAAAGGGCCCTTTATGTCATTCACATCATCAAGCTGGGTCATGCCCTGCCCAGGGCCGTAGTCTAGTGCAGCATGGTGCATAGTGATGCAGTTGCCATAGTTGCTGCACTCTTGAGGACATTCAACTACGGTATTGGCATCTAACATCTAGATAAATTAGTAACACTGGGGATGGACAGCGCTGGCAAGCTTCACCCGTAAAACCAGGTGGGCATGAGCAACTCCCCTAAAAACCAAAATCACGCAAGCAATCAACATGACTAATCTGTGCGCAGGTAAATGCGTCGTTCCGATTACATACGCCTATGTTTCCACATTCCATGTCACCATGCGCCCTGCCGGGAGCGCTAGCCTTGTCGACCCACGCAGTAGCAATTGGACAAAGACCTGTGAGTACTCTTCACTAAATAATAAGTGTACCCCATAAGGGCGCCGTCGCCGCACGACCAGAACAGTCAGCATAGTATGCCCAACCAGTATCGCACAAACACACGTTCTCGGCTGTGCATTCGCCGTGGCCGCTACACTGGTTCGGACAAGACGTGCTCGCACGGTACACAGAGGAAGATATAAGAAGTCGGCGAAGAGACCGTGACACCCATGTCATGTCAACTGAGTCCTGCGAGCGGACTAGCTCTATTTACGGGTAGGGCTTGTGCTTGTGCTTACCTGGTACCGTAGGTACGTACCGTAGGTACCGTACCGTAGGTAGGTACCTACGGCAGGTACCTAGAGAGAGAGAAACCTACTAGCCCTTCCTACCCTAGATATGTATCTCCCACTCTCTAAATTTGAGTCTATACATTGAGTGTCTATTGACGCTACGGTGTAACCAATTTACCATAAAACACTCTCGTAGTTAGGTACTAACGGTTGGCCCAGCCTTTGCCAGTGGCTGGTGAGCTACTGGCAAGTTATTACCGTGACCCCTCGGAGGCCCGGCCCGCCGGGGCCGGGGGGATCTGGGGTGAATAACCCGCCGGTCATAACCCGGTCACGGTACTTAATCACTAAACGGTTTTCACTCAGGCCCTAGGCTGTCGACGTGGAAACCCGCGAGCTCTGGAGGCTCCGCCGGCGAGTCCGAGTCGGGGCTCAATCGCCAGTGATTTATCTTTAGCTTTGTCTTAGACTCCACAGCCTATGTGCTCGTCAGGTTGCTCCAAACAGCGCCTCCTCGTCGGCGTTTCGCCCACAGCAACGACGCGCGACACGCTTTCGTTTGGTTCAAGTTAGGGCGATGCACTCAGGCCCGGGCTGGCAAAGCAAAACCCGGGCCCGTTTAGCCTGAGTGTGATTAGCGAAAATGACCCCTCCGGGCGAGCGGATGGGCGCAAGTAGCCCCCATTGTGCCTTTGGATACGTGCAGGTGCGCCAAGCCCGCGCCAATGGCCCATTGGGCCCCTCCCCTACCCCTCTATAAGATCCTGAGGTAAATAACCCGTACTAACCGGTAATTACCCGGGTTATTTCAGGCGGCGCCAGGGGTGAATAACCCCTCAGGTAAGTGGGAACCTAGCAGCCCGGGCGCGCCCCGCACAAAGAAAGAACTTTGGCTAGTCAGGTGTTTGGGCCCGGGGGCCGCCAACACCATCCCCGTTCTCGTGGTGGTCAAAGTGGGACTAGTAGTCACGCTGCGGACATAAATTGCTAGTCCCGTGCACACCGCAATCTATTTGCTGGCCTAGAGCCTCTGATTTTGATCCTATCTTCCTTTGATCTGATTCCCAGGCAGGATTAACAAGGGTATGATTAATATAGCCGGGCTTGATTAATATCCTCAGATGCAGATTCGTGGTGCAATGCACATCGCCATTAATTCCTACCAATATCAGGTGAGTTATTGAGAAAAGAAATGCACCATACCTGGAAGAGAAGCTTGCAAGCATATGGAATGTGCACACGCACGACGCTTGAGTTGGCGGCACGCTGGCAATTTTTGTTGTTACACCAGTAAATATGCTTCCGCAAATCAGCATGGGCGACTAGACCGCAACAAGTGCAAATGTGAATGGCATAGGGGTCAGAATTTGCAAACATTCGATCACGCAAAAAACTAGAAACGCCGTGAGAGACGAGGCAATCTCGTTCCATTTCACCCATTCGAAGACCACCATCTCGTGCGCGGCCTTCCATGGGCTGGCGTGTGAGCATTGTAACAGGACCACGTGAGCGAGCATGGATTTTGTCGTCAACGAGGTGTTTGAGCCGTTGGTAAAAGGTTGGGCCTAGAAAAACTTTGGCATGAATTGCTCGTCCTGTATGCCCAGAGTACATGACTTCATTTCCATGACGATGGTAGCCAAGTTCGTGCAAAACAGCAGCGATGTGATCAACAGAAACATCCGTAAATGGAGTGGCATCTCCCTCTTTACCTGTAAGAGCACCTACTTTAGACTGTAAACATTCTACCAAATGGCCGATCGTCATGCGTGAAGGAATCGCATGTGGATTGACGATAATGTCGGGTGATATACCATTACGCGTCCATGGCATATCTTCTTGAGCATAGGTCATGCCAATGGTTCCTTTTTGCCCGTGCCGTGAGGCAAATTTGTCTCCTATTTGCGGGATCCTGACAGAGCGTGTTCTTACCTTGGTAAACTTCATGCCATCTTGGTTTGTCGATAACATGACCTACCAGGAGGTGGCATTCATATGATAGCAATTGCAACTTAGATTACCTGATCAACTAGGCCAGACTCATTAGGACGCATTGCAGTCGAGGAGTCGCGTTTTACTAAGCCACTTGTTTCACCTCCATTTAGTACAGGAACTGTTTTCCCAATCAGGATGTCAGCACCGGATACACGCACCCCCGGAGAGACAAGGCCATCACAGTCAACTTTTTCGTATGATCCATGCCGCATGGCGACGCAGTGGTCTTGACCAGGCCGCTCAAAAGTTTCACAGTAAAGTCCAGCAGCGTCGCCAGTCACGTGACTGCGTTCTTGATCCACATAAGTCCGATAAAAAGAGGAACGAAAGAGGCCACGGTCAATCGCTGCTTGATTCATGATCAGGGAGTCTTCCTGCATATCAACAATAAAGTCAGTGGACCTGATTTTAAAGAAGAAAGGGCGCTGGAGGGGGCCTGATTATATCCCGTGTAGCACATGATAGCCACAATCGCGTTAACACCACTAGGAAGTTCACGAAAATGGAGATGTTCCATTGCTCGTGTCGTTGCTAATGGCTTCTGTGGGTAATGTAACACGTGAGCTAAGGTATCCATGCGCTGCTGAAAGTTCGATGCATAAATTCCCATGGCCTGCTTGCCCATTGCCGACTGATATGTATTGCGAGGTGATTGATTATGATCAGGGAATGGAATAATAGACCCACAAATGCCAAGTATCATTGAAGGATGGATCTCGCAATGTGTATATGTTGAGGAATATGGTTCGTTCAGGTCAGATGGAATCATTGCAATCATGGTTGCCTCCTCCTCCTCCGTGTCAACCAGCTCCACCAGACCTTTAACCAGGAGCTGCGTCCATCCCAACTCACCATTGACTAACTTATGAATGTGGGGCTTGCGTAGTTTGAGCTTTTGTGCAGGACTAGATGAACTATGATTCAGTGGATCTTTCCACGTAGATGCATGATCTGATTCAACAATCAAAAGTGGTCGACAGACCCGTCCTGCATCCGTATACACCCTAAGTTCCTTTTCCTTGATGTCACGTACTACAGAAACTTCGGGATCTATATCAATTTGTCGACGAAGAGACCTCAAGGTAGCCTCAAGCGTACATGGGTCACGATGCACACCAATCCAGCTACCGTTAACAAATATTTTTGTCGTCCCCGGATCTGCTATTGTCTGTGGTGAAATTTCTTCCAGATTCTCCATCGACCATTCCTCAAGAAATTCAAGGATAGGACTTTGAGGGCTACCTACTGATACATATGCCATCAATGCCAAATTCTTTACGAGACCAACTGCCTGTCCTTCTGGAGTCTCAGCTGGGCAGATAAACCCCCAATGTGTGTTATGTAGCTGCCTTGGCTTCGCCTGTTTACCCTCTCGTCCCAGAGGGGTATTTAATCGCCGAAGGTGAGAGAGAGTTGATGCATAGGTCAATCGATTCAAAACTTGCGAAACTCCAGCACGTGACGCATCCTTTCTGTCGCCCCAATTTCCCGTGGCCAAAGAATATCGCAGTCCGTCGGTAATCAGTCGAGATTTAATTGCGGAGCTGTGGAGTTTTAACATCAATAAAATCATTTACTATATAGAATAATTAACGCACGCTAGATTGAAATCTCGAGCTTCGTCAATGCATTTTTGTAGGTAAGCGAGAACATCCTTGGTAAGTTTACGAAACAACATTCGGAATAAGCCACCCAATAATGGCCCAGCTAGGTCCAGCCGCTTCTTGCCGTAATGATCACGATCATCTTCATCAATGCGCTCGAGTGAACACATGAGCAACTTGTGTACTATGTAGCCAACAAAAAAAGCCTTCTTCGTGTCCGATTGCTCTTCTGTACCAACATGTGGCAAAACTTCCTTTTGTAGTAATTCTTTTGCATACTGTACACGCTTAGAGCGTCCAATGTTCGTGGCACTTCCTCTGCGCCCAATGAAGTCAAGGGCAATCGTTTGATTCTGAACCACAAACGCTTCGTCCAGAGATGGCCGTAGCCGTTCCATCATGTCTGTATCTGAAAAATCGTAAACAACGTGCTCGAGGATATCCCGGTCTGCAACAAAACCTAGTGCGCGAAAGACAATGATCACAGGAATGTCTACGCGAACATATGGCAATGTCATCCTGATTTGATTGCCTTGAGACTGACCACGACCTGCCTTGTTATACATCTGCATATATACGGTGCTAGTTGGTCGAGCACCATGTTCAACATGGGAACGGCATTCAACCACCCATGAGTATCTATAAAGGGTGATATTAGATAAATAGCAAAGTAAAGTAGTAGTGCGGCTTACTTGTGAGGCTGCTTCTTTCTAAAGCAGTACACGTGATTGTTAGACATGCGCTCTTGTGCTACCACAACCTTTTCTGAGCCATTGATGATAAAATAGCCCCCTTGATCATAAACACATTCGCCAAGCTCACAGAGTTCCCTGTCGGATTTATCAGCAAGAACACAGAAACGACTACGTAACATGATTGGAACATAGCCCAAAAACTCCTTTGGAGAATCTGTTCTATGTGCCTTAGCTAGGCCACTCGGTAACCGTATGCGGCTAGAAACTTCTACGTCGCTTTCTTTGACAATTACCACTTTATCGCTGTCTTGGAGTGGCCCGGCAGTTTCATAGGTAACGTTTGCACGCCCAGACTTGAGTTCATCAACTACGCAAGGATACCAGTCATTTTCTATGTAAAGTTCTGCCTGGCAGCCTTGGTGCAGTGTAGCTGTCGATTCTGGTTCAATACAGCTAATATCAACATATATGGGTGACGAGTATGTCATATTGCGCAGTCGTGCTTCGTGAGGGAACATGTTACTTGTAGTCCCATCCCGTTCAGTTGCTGTTGGTTTTGAGACGTAAACTTGATTGAATACCACCGTAAACTTATTTCGATGCAATGACTTCTGGCCAGGCAGGTATTGTGCCTCTGGTTCCACGTGCAATTCACCACTATCATCCACCAATTCTTGCATCGTGTTTTGTATGAACTCATCGAACGAATCTAGTTGTTGACGCACAAGGCCCTTCTCCGCGAAATATGCACTGATCACAGTCCAAGCGTCCTAGCACGTAGAATATCGTCGCTAATATACGCTCAAAATTTATATAGAATACCTCTTGCGTGATGTCCATCTTCAGCAGATTACAGCCTACCTACGTTACTATATTTCCAGCTTCGTTGCGCTGCTAAAGGTTTAAAAGCAAGAATACTGACGACGGCAGACCACAATGGCCAGCTATATATATACTAGTTACTCGGTTTTGGGGACGCTAGCCTAGCTCCGGGGGGATGGACGTCTAGAACCAGGCCTCTAAAGGTCCGAATCCAGCGTCACGCCTTCACCGTCGGGTCTGGGAGCAGGGTCTGCCTGGGGGGGCACTGGAAGATTGTAATCGTCTGCCACACGCCCAGGCCGAGTCGTGTCACAATGGCCAGCTGTCGACGTAGAAACCCGCGAGCTCTGGACGGGAGGTCCGTGCGACCACCTTACTCTGTCCTAGCCCGACGGATGGGTCCCGGAGGAGCGGGAGCGACTAGGGGGTCGCGCGCCGTGTAAAACCCGAACCCGAACCCTGGACGCTCGGGGCTCGATCGCAGTGATTTATCTTTAGCAGACCACAAAAGAGTTTTCCCACGCTAGCACCCGGAGCGATCTGTGGCCGAATGCATATGCTCGCCTCTCGCGCCGCGAGTTGTGGTCTAACTCGACGATCCGGCCAAGATAGCGGCCTGCCAATTGCGACGCTTTTTTTGTATAGCTAAAAATAGCAAGCCTGAGCGCACCGTCCGAGTCACCGTGACCGTCTGGCTATAAGAGAAATATTCCCTTCACTGGTGCTCGAAGTTTGAGCCTGATCCGATGATGATCATGATACATTATAATAATCATGATATGGAGCGCCGCGGTTTGTGATTATGGTTCAATCAATGATTCATACGTCTGCAGGGGCGATTTTTGGTTTGGGCGGGTTTTATCTCGGACCGTCTCGCGTCGCAGCTGGTTTCTCAGCGCGAGGCTGCCCGCACTGCACATTCAAGTTAGTTTATCATCTGGAAAAACTTCCCGCCATTTGGCCGGCGCGTGACTGTACGCTCATTGGGCCAAATACCAGCCCTATAAATTTCGGAGTTTCCACCACGTAGCCTAAGTGTTAAGATTGGCCAATTAAGATTCGCAGGGTAATTCATCGTAATTGAGACTCAATGAGGATGGGTCAATTTCTTATTCGAAAGAATTTAACATAATCCTGTCAGGGTCGACGGGATATGTTATACGGCACTCTCCCCAGGAGGTCAACTTGGCAAATACGGCACTGCCACACGAGTCAAATTAGCCGCTCATTGATGGCAGTATACGTAAAACTCGTTTAGCCTTTTGTCTACCCCAGGAAACTGAGTGTTGAATCATGATTGAATATTTTAATCATACCAATGATAAAATGTAATTACGTAAGCTAAATTACTGGTATAGCCCCCATCATCGCCGATTTACCCACCGACAACAAAACCCGTGCTCAAGTATAGACTTGTCACGGTTGGCTAGGTTGCCATTTACCTGAGGGGTTATTTACCCCAGGCGCCGCCCGGGGGTAATTACCCGGGTAATTACCGGTTAATACGGGTTATTTACCTCAGGATCTTATAGAGGGGTAGGGGAGGGGGCCTCACGGGCCACTGGCGCGGGCCTGGGCGGCCGCGCCGGGCCACATGACTTGGTACTTGCCTTGGCGCACCTGTACGTATACAAAAGCTCAACGGGCTGCTTGCGCCCATCCGCTCGTCCGGGAGGGGACTTTCGCTAATCTCACTAAACGGGTTTAGTCGAAAACCCGTCGGGTAATTGAGCGGGTTATTTACCCCAGATCCCCTCCGAGGAGTAATAATGGGTAAATTACCGGTTATTAATCGGTTAATGGCAACCTAGCTTGTTGGTAGTAAGCGCTACCAACCGTATAACATATCCCGTCGGACGGGATATGTTAAACTACCCGACGTGGGATGTGACCTACCCTTAATCTACCAGCACTGCCGGTCCCCACCCCTAGCCGGGCCCGGGGCCTCAGGCAGCGGCTAGTCACGGTGAGAGCAGAGCATTTGGTGTCATGATTGCCGGTAGGTGAGCATACTGTGAACAAGCAGACTTGAGATCGAAGCCTAGGGTCCGGCGCATCTTGCCGCGCGGTCTTCGTCCCACGCCGCCAGACCACCTGAAAGAATAAGACTATAGTAATGTCTAACTTTGAACCTAGGAAGATGGATGAGCGATAGTTCACCAAAAATTCTAGAGGTGATCGTCTGAGCTCAACAACAAAGCTACACCGGCATTGATCCACTTAGTGGCGGGTTCTTCTGTGTCCAAAGTGGCAAGAAATACATACGTGGGACCACGGAAACTAGTATAATAACATGGGCAATTGTACATGTTTGGACGTAGATAACCGATTGACGTGGGTTCCCATTCTGCTTCAACAGAGACCGCTTTGACATACAAAACGGGCATCGGAGGCAGGAGATCTTTGGCATGACTGTCGACTATGACACCGGCACATTTTACACCAGAAGTTAGCCTAGTTTGATTTGCTGCGCTTGCTTCCTCGACTGTCATCCATCGTGCGCCTTGCATGAATAGTCCGTGAATAAAAGCGCCATCTGATGGCTCGTTTATCAAGGAGTTGAGGTCTTCCGGGCGACGATATATCGTGACGTCGGTGGAAATAGTCATATTATCAAGCGGCAGACTTCGCTTTCGAGCCACAACCTGCTGTACAGCTGTGAGAAATGCCATGGGGTTGAACAGACTCATCCACAAAGACCGAGGTAATTCAAGTCTCTCTTCCCAATTCACGAGTTGCTCGATGCGCCGCTCTAAATCACAAAACCAATGCTGAAGATTTTTTCTGCTGGGCCAAGCAAACTTTTCCCAAGATGCTAAGTGAAATGGATTGCGGCCTGGGACCTCATTAAGCGACAATGCCGTGGATAGGTCTTCCATCTGTTGGGACATATTCAATTGGCCATTTAAGCCTTTGTGCAACTCGCCAAGACTACGAGAAATTTCTTCAACAAGAAGATTCATTCGCGTGGCCTCTTGAGTGGCAACAACAACGTAGGGGGCAACCGATTTGGTCAAAAGTGGCTTGGCTTTTTCATGAGTCAATATTAGATTAAAGCATTTTGGTTGTCTTTTTACTAGTGAATCCAGGATCTCACGCACACCCCCAACTGCAATACTCCCATCCGGGATTGAAGTTCCGCCTTTGCGCAAGCGTAGCACAGTCCCCAAAATTTGTTCGCCTGTAGATGTCAAGTATCCGATTTCCGCGTTAGGATGAAGGCCAAAAACGACAGGTGTTTCTATGGGGAGCGCTTTTTCAATGTAAGTGGCGTATTCTTGGTGATCTAAGTTGCCATTTGGCAGTGGAAATCCTGGGGCAAGATGTTTTCCTGACTCCAAGAGTTTCTGGTTAAAAAAAAACTGCAGGTATGAAACATTTGTTCTACGATCCCAAAAATCTGTTATATGTCCTCCATACATAATTTCACCAAATATGTAACGAAGATCGTCCCACGGAACCAAGACACCCCCCCCCTCTGCGTGTTCGGGTGCCGCATCCAGATAGCTTGTTAGTACATTTGCGCATATTTTCAAGTCCCCTGTGTTGAATCCATATGCACGACTCCAGCCTTGTTGACCAAATCGACGGCGGCCAAGTATCAGGGCATGAAAAAAGCATAGACCAAAAAGACATTTTTTGAATTCCGTTGCATGATTGCAATCATCCAGCTGCTCTTGACAAAAACAGGCCCATGCACGTTGCAGATTTGACTTGAAGTCTGCTGGTGCTTCATTTGCCACTTTGATACAAGTCTGTAAGAGACTTTCAGGGATGTTACAGAGATGTGGGAGCGGCGGAGGCTCTGCGCTAAGAAAACAACGAAAATTCATCGCAGCTGCTTCGCTGGCCAGTTCGAGCTTGCGTTCTAATCTGCGCAGCCACGATTCCATCAGCTGTATGTTCTGAAGCATGATCCAACCTCCCTGCTTTGCCATCACATCAAGCGTTGCTTCCGCGGGTGATTCTTGTCCTTGGCCCATAGAAATGTTTCTGAGTGTCCCTTTCCGCAAGTTGACATCAAACTTTGACCCCAGCAACTCCACCCAGGGTGTAGGGTCTACACCGGGGAAAAGCACGAAAAAAATTGGAGTCGAGGCCGAACTTTCTGTGTATGTGTCCAGCATGTTAAAAGGCAGTGGCTCAGAAAAAGCGGGGCCTAGCATAGATGCAACATAGGCTTGTAGTCCAGCTGGGATTCTGTCAGCCCGCATAGTTCGTAGTAAAATTAGCATAGAGATCCCAGTAACAGACTTTAAACCCCCTGGTGGTGGCTGCGTTTCTGGTTTTGGATGCTCATACCATTTGTGCCATCCATCTGGATCACTATTCACTTGATCCCCCAGCCCTTCAAATGCAACCAATCCAATATTTTCGACAGCCCCTTTCTCCAATCCCTTGATTTGTGACCAAACCATCACTGGTAACCAAGCGCCCACATCTTCAGTCATGCCTCCAGCAGCTCCCCCTTGGGCTTTGACGGGCGAAAGCAAACAAAGAAATAAAGAATGTTCGAGCGTATCTGAAGCTTCGGCTACTGCGAATGAAAGAAGTGTTGCCACTGTAAGCAGGTCACGAGCAAAAATTCCACGTTCTATGTACCTGAAAAGAACCGACGTGATCGAAGCTGTAAGACTCAAGCATCTATGATTGAAGTCCTCCTCTGAAACGTCATTCTTTTCTTCCGCGGTCTTCTTCTCAAGTGCTCGTGTGCTGAGTGAAAGGAAATCCTGTTTTCCTGCAAGAAAAGATTGATGGAGTAGATCCTCATTCCAATTGAATCGTTGCATTTGAATGATCTTGGCAGTCACTGATTTTAATTTAGAAAGCATGGTTTTGGGTTTCTTAGGTGCTTTGGCTTTGCGCTCTGTATCATGCACTAGTTCAATGCCATGCAGAAACATAACCACAAATGAATTCAAGCTGTAAATGTAGTACCTATTTTACACGCGATCGCGGTAGTGAAGTATCAGGTCCAAATTACGTGTGGATGCAGTGTAGGGAATTCATCAGAAAAAAAATCGTGGCTCCTCGCTTTGCTACCATTCGGTATCTTTCTGCAGTCTTGTTGATGGAAGTGCTGATCTCCTTCCCTTCACTGAGTCTTGCCGATGCGTCCAGGCTCTGTTGCTTGGCGCTCTCTAACCCTTCAATGAGCGCGCGGTCTTCTGTAATGTCACCTTCTGCTGTACTTAATTTCACTAGAATGTCATCCTCAAGTTGTTTGATTCTGACCTTAAATTCATTCGCTTGGTGGATCACAGCTGCTTTCCTGGCTGCCAGGTCTGGGCGTTCCTTCCTGATTACAAGGCTTAACAATTGGTCTTCCAGCCCAAGGGGTGTAACCGTAAAATTTACAAGCGTCAGTTCGGCCTGCAACTCTGGAGGATAGTGCCTAAATGCCATTTGGATACAATGACGTGGTTACGAGGGAAATTATAATGCGCTGGTTTGGCGGATTTGAGAGTTTTGTGTGTAGGACAAGTCGAAAGCCTGGAGAATATTCTACCTCATCATCGCCGAGGGCAATATATTGATGGTCTCTCTTTGTCAAGATCGCGCGTTGCAGGAGGGGCAGCAGGACTGCGTCGATTTGCTCTCCAATATTTTCAATAAGAATAGTAGTACCTCCAGCCATAGCTGATCGCAGCCCAGGTATCAACTCTGTCTGTCCAAGTCTCTGTACCTGCAAACGCCCAGATTCCCGTGCCTTGACCCAGGCTACCCCCTGGAGCTGCGGGTCAATCATTAGTGGCCAGCGCGTTGAGGCAGTGACGATAGCACCGTTCTCGGAGGAGACCGGATCACGGGGGAGTCCCTGGGAATTCCAGCCTGCGACGTCCGCTTCAGTGGCAATTAAGGTCACAACTGTTGTTGTAGCATCGAGTTGGCGCATGGGCACAGAATTGCCTGCTACAGCTACTTGTAGATACGGTATGTACGATTCGAGGAGAAGTTCATCTCGAAACTTTTTGTTGAATGGGCCACCTAAAGTATACTGATGAATGCGATGTATCGCACGAAGTGAAAATTGTGTGTGGTGATGCGGTCTGACAAAGTGAAGTTGATTTCAAAAGTCACTTTTTTTGCTGCTGGCAAAAACAATAATACTCAGTGCACCGCAAACTACAATACCTGAAATGCAAGTCACGCTTGGGCTTCCTAATTCACGCAAAGAAAAACATGAGACTCTGGAAGGAACGAAATAAATGCAGCCGCCACAAGAGCATCTCCAACCAGTGGGTCTCGTTCGAAACGAAATCGCTCCACGCCTTTTACCCATCTTACTTCCTCAGAGCCCAGAGCATTGATCAAGCGCTGGGCTAATTCGAGCTTAAGTTGGCCCTTTTCTGCAATATCTACTGCTTCTCTTTTAATTTTTTCAGCTTGCTCAAATTCAGAAGTAAGTTGTCGCAGTTGTGCCTGGAGTTCATTGACTCTTCCGCGCACCACAGCTAGCTCTGAGTTAGCTGCTTCTAGCTGGCGTGTTGACTCAACAACTTTGATACGCTTAGGCTCCACATCTTGCCAGATGTCATAATAACGAACAATATTCTCAACCCACTTTACCAGGCCTGCTGCCGCTGAGTTTTTTTTGTTCATTGCATCTTCATTGAAGTGGTCCATCTGCAGGTATGGTCTTACCTCATTAAAATTAATTTTTGGGACACATTCTTTATCTATAAGAGCTTTATACTGCTTCAGTTCGTCAACTAGGCCATTGATATTACCGAGCAGTGACTTTTTACACGCATCCCAACTGCGACCCTCCTTTTTCACCTTGCCATTGCGCTGGACGGCAATTGCTGGGTTTATCCCAGCCAACAGCACGCAGACTGCACTAAAAACATCTTCAACGCCGCTCGGCGGGGTGGCCATTGTCTTGCAGCTACCTAGGTCTCGTCGATCTAATGTATCAAGAGCTGCGGTGGCAGCTCGAATTGCAGGCTCAGCAGCAAGCAAGTCACGCTCGGCATCTTCGTTCTGGAGCTGCACTTCTCCTTGAATGTTGGCCACTTTCGCAGCCTCGCTATTTGCCTTATCTGTCTCTCGCTCCACAATCATCTTTTCAGATGCCACCCTCGCAGCGATAGCCTCACTGTGCTCTCGTTTTTCATCAGCTGCTTGTACCATTGCTGTTAATTCCAGCTCAAGTGTACCGACGGCGGAAGCTGCTTCTCGTAAGCGTGATATTCCGTTTTCCAAGCGCATAGTTGCGGTCTCGTTCTCTTCACGCCGACGCAATAGAAGTGTGCGGTACAAGGCAAGCATTTCAAGATAACTCTTTGGCGTTAAGTAAACAAATCTGCCCTCTTCTCTTTTGTAGCGCACAGCCGCCTTAGTTGCCATTTCAAAGCTCAGAGGCATAAATCTCTCAATTGCAGATCGCAGGGCAGGTGATTTGAATTCTACATCGCTTAGCTGCTTCTCAGCTACAGATTCCAAAGCATCGTTCGGCCAGGGTTGAAACCAATCGATTGTGGTTCCAGAAATGAGTGCTGGGAAACGCTTTGCATAGGTCCCAAAATCAGGGCCAACTGGAGAGAAGCACACAGCAATATGAAGGTTGGCTCGAACTTGTGTTAAGAAATACTCCCAACATGATGCAGTGTCTGCGGGAAGGCCCGCTGCTTTCGCTTTACCCTCCACCATTGATGCCAAGTTATCTCGTTCGTCTTTGCTAAATAAATCAGGAATACTCCCAGCGAGTAGGTCATTAAGATAAACCAAAAACTTTTCGTCGATTATCTGAGAGTCTGTGAATAAAAAGACGATGCCCTCCGGTTTTGTGCCAGAACGAGTGAGCATGCTTTGCAGATCCAATCTAAAGTCCCCAAGTCCATAACTTGAGGTTATGCATATGCGCACCAACGCATGGCCACATATGTGAGTAGATAGGCGCGCAAGACTTTGCTTGCCACTTCCACCCACACCAACTAGAAGAATGTGCCCCCCGGGCTGAAATATGGTTCGCGTGATTCGCGCCACGTGTAAGAGCGCGTCTCTAAACAAAACAAGATCCATAGCAGGATGAAACTCGTTATAATCGCGGAGGACCCGCTCAAAACAGTTCCGTAGTGCATCAATATCTTCTACTAGCCCGTATGCTGGAGAATCAAGGGTGGCGACGTCGCGGAAATGAGAAAAGCATAGGGGAGTTGTAGCATGATCTCCCCAGAGGTGGGCTGTTCCTACTGCTGGGAATGCCTTTTTGGCCGTGCTTTGAAGGATTGCCCGAAATCGCAAGACATCTGATTCGCAGACAAGTCTATCGCCGTAAGTTCGCTCAGATTCATGGATCCAGAGAAATACAATACTATCTGGTATAGTAAATTGCGCAACATGGGAGCGAGCGAGTAACAGACCTCCAAAGACGCTTGCCAGGTGACGTCTGTGTGTTCATGCTGCCGCGGGAAACTCGTCTGGACACCGATGCGCACACATTGAACCTGTGAAGAGCAGACCATAAAGTAGTGTGGCCCAGATAATACGTGATGACACTGGATTGCACTCATAATGAAAATTTGACGCCGTCTTACGAAAAGTATCATGTACCTCTTTATGTAATGCAAGTGCCCCCTTGATGAGATTTGATACTTGATTGCACACATTGGCTGGGAATTGCTCAGCTTGAAAGTGTCCATCCAGGAAGGTCTGAAATATTGTCAACAGACTGGTGGCGCTTGGCATGCCAACGGCAAAAGTTGAGAAGTGCCGTTGAAGACGCGGATTGACTAAAAAGGATCCGGCCGTTGGGTTCATGCATGCCATGTATTGACAATCAATTACACTCTTGAGGGTGAGCTTGACTGGATCATACCAGCCGGCATAGTCCAGGTGTTGGCGCATCAGGGCAATTGCAGATTGTGTATTGTATTTATCTAGCTGCCTAGCAGTGTAGTACCATGCGGTGCTTACCACCCCAGCGACTACTTTCCCACTCGACAACAGAAAAAGGTGAGTATTCTTCGCGGCAGTGGTTCGCACGGTAGGTTTAAGTCATCTACACACAATGAATGGCATTGGTATCAAATGAAACCAGCACGCACCAATAAAATATATTAGTCGAGTTGAGCCAGGAGCTCCATATGTTGACCCGGTTCTTTTCTGAAGTGGCGCCTCCAATGAGCCGATTAGAATGGTTGCCGTGCTGTAATAATTCATATTGATGCCCACACTCGAAAACTCAGTAGGAAGTAATTCGCGCAGTATGCCGGTGACGAGTTGCGTTTTCCCAGTACCTGAACGAAGAAGTGTGCACCACAGCAATGGCCAGAAGAAATAGACTCTCTTTTGCCTAGCTTAGCATCTCATGGTCGACCACTAGGCCCAGCAAGCAGCACAGGTTGACGGCACTGAACGAGAAGGTTGATCCAATGACAAATACTGGCTGTTTCAGTTGTGGGAACTGTGACCTCATTCATTTTAGCTGTACGCGAGTCAAAATTTACTGCATGAAATGAAGGGTTCTGTCGCCATGGTTCGAATTTATTCGAGATTGGATCAAGCCAGTAGTCAAACACAGTATCGCGTGTTGGCAAACGCACTTGTTTGAATTGAGATTTCCACCACTCACTAAAATCCGCCTGATTGTCGTGACCGTCATCTGACAAAGTAAGTGCAGATCCAAATGCCCAGATAGCGCAGAAAACAAAAACCATTTCTAATTTGAATCGGTCGTTGGCGGTCTCAGCAACAATTGCGCCTTCTAGCATTTTCAAAAGTCCTGAGACTAACGCCATGTCCACAATAGGGACGACTGCTTTTGAGTTGTCACGCAAGTACTTCAAGCTTGGTAAAACATACTTCTGGAAAAGGTCGCTTAATACCTGATTGTAAAGAAGATGTGTCTCAAGGGTCAAGACCAAAATCAACGTCGCATCTCGCCGACTTGCTTTGTGCCGAATAAACTTCATCCGGCTGTGACTGTACCCATGAGGCTATCATTGAATGCCACAGATTCCCGTCGTCGGAACTTATGTAAATAATCCCTGCCCGGCTTACTGTTGCTGGTGTGGCAAAACAAAGGTCACGGATTTCAAACAACATCCGCATACATGGCTTCAGGGGAATACGTTCATTGGACGCTAGGGTAAGCATTCTATTGTCGTCCATTACCTGCAGTGGCGAATAATATTTTAGTGCATACTACACTCAAGGTGGACACTGGCTGATACGGAGTTCATTGACTCAATCCAATTTGCATCAAGATCACCTTAAAACACAATGCTACCTCACGTCTGATAAAGGGGGCGTGGGGCGCATCTTGATAGCTCTTTGCAGCGAAGGGGGGCGGGAAGGTCAGACGAGTGATTCACTTACCATCAAGCACTATCCTGGGGGCGTATGATTGTGATTAAATGGGAGAGTGCACGTACCATTTGGGTTTGTCATCTTCAAGTTGTCCAAGGTCTCGCATAATTGAACTCAACAGTCCATCTTTCCATTCACGTGATTGAAGCATGATGTGACCATATAAAACTTCAGTTGGAATCACCTTAGGATTTAGATGTGCAATATAAACTTTTTGCTGTGGGTCTTTATCGTCACGTGCGCGGGCCAGCATCTTCCATGTCACTGATTTCCCAGCACCTGCAGGGCCCATGACAAAAACACAATGCCGGATCGCCAACAGTTCGTCGAGCTGCGCAACTTTGAGAGTAAAATGTTCATCAGGCCAAAGATCAGATTCTTCGATGGCTTTGATGATTGAAGTGGCAAGGCTCGAGTCTACTACTCGTGGTGGATTGACACCGGGAAATAAGTCATTAAGCAGACCTGTTTTTGCTGAGCTTGAGCATGAAATACAAAGCACATCACGCACCAAAAAACACGATTTCGTCTTGTTGGACAATTTTAGGGATGTTAAAATCCCTAAGGGCACGCATCAACAATTGATCTTCTGGCAGCTCTGGTTCGGCCCTTTTAAGCTGCCCTGCAACGACAAGGACTGATTTCACAGCGCGCAGACCCCAGTCATAATGCCTATCAAGTTGAATTTGTTGTGCTAATGTGCATAGGACAACAATGTAGGTAATACGACTGCTTCGAAAGTAAATCACGCAGCAATGAATATAGCCCATAGAATTTTGATGCTAAGCTTCGAGCACTTACGTATCCCTCGGCCATGAGCATGTTTTCGCCTGGAGAAGGATAGTATCAGATGTAAGAAAGCCATAACTTGAATATAGACGCGAATTCTCTACATATCAACACTAGATCTGGCACCTAGAACTCAAAAATTTGGCGTGGGGGTTTCGCAAGGACACGCACGCACCATTACAGTCATGGGGCGGAATAAAGCTTTGAGACCCTCAGGCAGTTCCGAGCGCCCCAAATATCCCTGCCACGTGAAGTCCTCACCGCCAGTAGAAATGTATGATTTCTTACCGGGTTCATTGTAATAAATGCGCCGCAAGTCGGATCTAGGTCGACCTGGTCACCCTCAATCAAGATGACGTGAGTGGTGACTTCATTGTGCTCGAAGCGAGCGTTGCCCTCGCAGACAGCCTTAAACTGAACAGTGCACACAGAAAGAACCGCAGGAATGAGTCGATTGAACTCATCAAAGCAGCCCCACGAGCCACTTGCAGCCAATCCCTTGAAAATGTTGCCTAGTGATTGGAAGTCCATTTCCGGAGAACCTGGGTTTTCAGATAAACACGTGGATAATCGACAATTGACATAGGCACTGTCATTTGACAATTGAATACGTAGCAACATTTTCCTAACGCAGATGCAAGATCCTTCGTTGTCTCTGTTTTGCCTAGTGATTGATAGATTTGCACTCAATTACCAACTCGAATAAAACACTAATCTTGAAAACCGGTCCCGGCAGGACCCGCGGGTGCACAACCCATTTTTAGATGGAGTGCTTGCGTCGCAGTGACATAAAACCGGTCTGTAAGCGGAGTAACGACAAGGCGGGGACCATTTCCGAGATATTCCAGACCATAGCTAAATCCTAACACAAGCAAAGGAATATATACAGTTTCAAGGCCTGAAAAGACTCGGGTGCCAGGAGGCTCAATCCGCACGAGCATCACAAACATGTATCTCTGTCAAAGCAACCACTAGGCCAGCTTCTTCTTTCTCAATAAAACGGTGCTTGAGTTGTGACTGCCATTGAAAATCATTTTTGTCAACGGAGACTTCTTTGATTAATTTACCAAGTATGTCGCGCGTGTGTGCATCCATTGTAATTAGGCACATCACGCGTTGTCGCTCGCTACCCTTCAGGTTTGTTTGTGTCAGCCTGACTAGATCGATGAGATCTTGCTTCTGTCGATCAGAGTATAGTACAAGTGTATTATTGTCTATGGCTCCTTCGATTACCATGACCGATTGAATACTTGCAACCAATATTGCAATCTGTGCCGGATCTAGTGAGTAACCAGCTGGATTTGATTCCAGTAACCACTCTGCTCTTGGTCTCAGAGGGTAACGTTTTTGGGATCTCTCAAGGTTCTTTTGTAATGTGTCTCGCTGAGCAGTGAGAATCGTGTGCATGTAAAATTCTACTTTGCCCTCCAAGGATACGGCTGGCTCAAAATCCACTTGCTCTTCGCCCACGCCGGATATAAAACTAATTGCACGTGGCTTGCTTGCAGACGAGCTTTCAAGACGCAAGCTAGCTGTTGCAAGAAGAACTTTATTGATGTGGCGCATAACCTTTGCTGGGCAGGACCCATTTGAAAGAATATCCAAAAGGTCCGCTTCACCTGTAAGAATTATATTCCTTATGATTGGGCTGAAACAATGGACGTGGGTGGCTGCTTGTGAAGTAGAACCTATACATCAGGTGTGATCGTGTGATCGTGTGATCGACGACACTGAGAGTGCTGACCGGGGGAATTTGCAACGCTTCCCTGCCAGGAAGTCTGCAAGTGCCTTTTTGCAAAGGTCCTGGTCTGAATTAATACTGTCAAGACGCTCTATAAGCCCTCGATATTGAGATGCTTGTTTGACATTTTTAACATCAGCCATTGTCTTTAATGTTTTTCTAACTTGCTCATCAATCATAGTAAATCGCATTGCATCTTCGGGAAGTTCCCGCCTCACTTCATCTGATCCTATAAATAGTGGCTCTAGGTAGGACCACGTGCGTTGTATGTCGGATAGCATTTGCACAACTTCAGAAACTGCAACTAGTGCGCGTTGCCATTCCATTGCTTGTGCTCTGAAGTGATCGTAGCGGCTTGCGACCATACTCTGCAACGTAAGCTGGTCAGCCTCTAATTGATCGACATCATCTTCTGTCATCTTCAACAAAGGCACATCAGTGTCTTTGTAGTACACCACCCGAAAGTCTACATTATCCCAGGTTATAGAAAGAGCCCGTAGTGTTTCTTCATGTGCTGCTTCACGCGAGGCTTTGTCAGTAACGTCGACAATAGCGGCTATGTGCAGGTGGAGCTTTAAGCTCAAAACATCCGCTAACCGCATCCCATGGAAAGCACTAGGTTGTCCCAGTACGGTGCTTACCCCGGTGATCTTTCTTATCTCGTCCCAGTGACGATCACGCATAGTTTGTTGTCGTAAACTAGAAATCACCGGGCATGTCATCAGAAATTCCTTTGCTGTACGCTCAAGGCCAAGATATGCATCCGACTGCTTTACAGAGGCAGGATGCTGCTTTACCTTTGTCAGTATTAATCTTGCGTTCTCCTCAAGTCCATCTGCGTCTAGGTCATCCCAAAGAAGATTGCCAGCTTCTTCAATATAAGTATCACATTCTCTCGCACATGCCCAAACCTCCTGATAACTCTTCAGCATTCCCCCGGCAGAAGAAAGCAAGTCCCTGGATGTAGCTACATCAGCTGGACATTCAAACATTTTTGAGAGGTGAATCATTTTTTTGCAGCGCTCTTCTTCTTCCTCATAAGCAGCAATCATCAAAGAAAGAAGCTCCATAGCCTTGAAAGTCCCTGTTTCATAGAGTACAAAAGGTGCAGACTCAACACTTTTTTGGAATTCACGCACCCGAGCTTCATAGTCCAGCAACTCGCCCTTTGTTCTAGTGCCTTCAGCCTTAACAAGTGGAGCTATTTTGAGAAATATGCTCGGGGCTGCACGCTGTGAGGCTTCCCAAGAAGTGCGGTACGATTCTACTAGTTTTTCTTGTGGCCCAATATTGATACCTTGCATTTTATGATGCGATAGAATGCATTCGAGACGGTCAAATAAAAGATCAATTTCTTGCTTCATTTCCTGGATCATATTTAGGTGCTCTTTTACAGATACTAATGCTGCTTGATTCTGTAAGTCTGTCCAGCCATTGTCACTAGGCTTTGCTTGGATACCAGTGGCAACTGACTTGCAGAACGCCGCTAGAGTTTGGATGTCCTGTTGCACGGCCAAGGAAACGAGCTTTCCTGTCATTGCATTATTCGATCTCGGGACAAATTCCTCAAAATGTACACTAACCTGACTCCCTCGTACCTGCCCCGGGGAGCCGCCAAACGTGCCTAAAAATTCAACCGCTACCATATAAGTTCCGGGAGAAGGAGCTGTAAAACCGACATAGTAGGTTCCATCATCATTGTCGCGTACTTCTACGCCATTGCGAAGCTGCACATCTTCACCATTCTCACCACCGCCCAAAAGGTTGATACTCGCGATGAATTCATCGCCTCCCGTTGTACGATTGCAATTTAAGTTGTCCTTGGCCTGGATAATAAACATGGTCTCTTCGTTGCAAGCTCCGCCATTTAAAAGCCCTGGGCCAAATATGAGAGAATTCTGCGCACTAGTTACAGCAAAAAATGTATAAACTTGAGATGTCGTGGTAAAGCTGTCGCCATTTAGAGCAACCCGTACATCAACTGCACCTGCAGGGTAAGCACTGAAGTCTGGTGCTGTGCAGACCAATTGCGTGCTGCTGAGAAATTCTCCATGCACATCAACTGTGCCAAACTGAGAAGAAAAACGAACGACAACGTCTTTCGTGTTGACAAAGTCAATTCCGGTGATTTGCAAAGCGGTTGAGCCAGTAATTGGCCCAGTTTGAGGATAAAGATCCATGATTGCATATGGGGGACCTACTAAGTGTGCCACATCAAGCGTGAATATGTCTCCTAGCCACTCGTTTGCCCATCCACCAAAAAGGATGAGCCTGGAAGACTTGCTGTCATAGACGAGGACTGAGTCTGCACGGGCTTTGGGTTGGACATGACCATCAATTAAAGGACAGGTCCAGCGATTAAGGCCCGCATCTAAAACAGTGATATCCCCACAAAGCACACCTTGTCTATTGTTATCACCATCTAACTCTCCCTCAAGACCGCCATAGACAAACACTTTCCAAGCAGGAATCGCCATTACAGAGCAGGCTGCGAAATTCCATCGCGGCGCCGAGAAAGAGCCTTCAACACAAGACCATACTGGTGGATTCAGCTTAGTTTCCATTATGAAAAGATCATCAAACTGTTGTGATGCATTCCAGCCCCCCAGAATGAACAATGATGCTTCAACCGCACAGGATTGGTGGCCAGAGCGCCGCTCTGGGCACCGTCCCTTCGCAATAACCCGCGACCATGTCCACGCTCGAACATCAAGGCAGTGAAGATCATCAAGGTCACGTCTTGCGTAACCTGCGGCACGGAAGCGATTAAGTATATTGCAGCAAAGAACAGAAAGAACAGACGCCAAATTGAACCGTGGCCGCCATAACCGCCAAATATGAACATTGAATGCCCAATAAGAGTTGCAGAATGACCTCCACGAGGGGCAGGAAGACCTGGCCAAGTGCTTGATGCAGGATGACTACCATTAGCGATAAAACCAGGATCTTGATCAAAATGCGGCTGCTGCCACTCCATGGCGACAGTGTCGAACACCCACACATCTGACAGACGGAGAGAGGCTGTATAGTATCCTCCAAAAATAATGATTTGGGTGCCGTCATAGATGCTGGCAGAATGACGCCACCTTGCCAAAGGCTTTTGCCCATCAGCAAGCTCTAGTAGGCACCACTCGAATTCTGAGCTACCCATTTTAAGAATGTGTAATTCATTGAGTGGCCGTGCTATTTTGTCATGCAAGCCTGCACTCAGCCCACCGAACAGGAATCCAGTGTTGCCAATCACCGACAAGGTGTGACCCGAGCGTGCGCAGGGGACATTTTTTGTCTCACTGTCACTCGGGTGACAACGAGGCTTGTTCCAACGTATCTTCGGAGAGGACATTGAGAGCAACACAAGTGCGCTGGGAACGTACTCAAGCTGGTAGGTATCGTAGGTACATGTACCTGCGGTACATGTACTTCGGTAATTGTAACCAAAGAGAGCCCGGGGAGCACTAGTACTGGAGTACCTCAAGGAGCCCGAGCCTGAGCCTGAGAAGAGCCGCATATTCTTACTCGAACTTGACTCGGACTCGGAAGGGTACTAGTAACTTGAACTCTCCGGCGGACCGTCTCAGCCGCTGCACCGTGACTCCGAAACTCGAACTTGAAGGTGCGTGGTACCCCTTTGGTTCTTGCCTCATTCGCAGGTATTCACCGTCCTATAATTACAGACGTCGCACTCGGACCCGAACTCGGAGACCCGGGCCCAGTGCCGCCGCAGTGCTATACAGTCATACGGTATCGTGACCCAGCCTGAGGTTAGTACTAGTCATGGCGCCGTGGCCCCAGGGCCCCGGGCAGAATAGCCTGAGGTGGACGTTCCGCCCAGAGGAAGTAGAAAGAGGAAACCCTCTAGCCTATTCCCAAGGATGTATCTTCCCACTCAGGCTACTACGATTCCGAGTCCAAGTTCGAATTGAAGTTGAGTATACCGTGACTCGGACACTGGCACTGTCGCAGTTGTTCTATTGGCTTTGCCTCTATAGACCAACTTTTATCCAATACTCACGCCGGGTACCGCGAAACTCTCTCCCGAGGCAGCCCAGGGCCCTTGCTACATTATACAACGCTACGGCGTTCTCTTCAAGTTGCTAAGGATATATGTATTTGTACCTACATGGTATTGTTATAGAGGCGTGCACCGGCAACTGTACGATGGGGCCGATCAAACAAAGCTCGAAACGGTTGTCTACGATTTGGGTGGTGGCTCTATGTATGCTCACGCGAGATTGCAACCTAAGTGAAGAGTACAGGGTAGAATGGCCGTTTTTTATGTTCTCGAAAACGACTGAAATTACCTACCAGTCTTCGAAATATCCGCCCGCAACAAGCTCCTCCGGGGATGCATATGCTACAAATCGCGGGGTGCCGCCAAGTTGTGATTGTTGGGAGACAGGACGCGGAGACAGTGACTGCGAAGTCTTTGACTGCACTTGCATATGCGATTTGACCGCTGGTAAACAGTCTGGCTCTACGTTACCGTAAATTTACCTTGTAGGTGAATGTGACCACAATTGCTGTTGCGATAAGGAGTGCGATGAGGCACAGAGGCAAAGATTTGATGCAATACAGGCATGTCTGCCCGAGGGAACGCAAAATGGAGAGATAACCAGGCGCGGCAGTGCCAGCACTGACTACGTCGAATCATTATGCGGCGGACCCCAGGTGCTATTCAACAAAGGATGTGGATCAGGTCAACCCAAAATTTCCTCTATCGACGCGAGGTACCAACTCAGTGCAAGCAGAACATGAGGGAAGGGAGGATAGTTGACTAGTTGTGCAACCCAGGCACCGCGCGAGGTTCTGTAGACCGAATGCTCTGCGTTCAATATGACAACTCGAATTCCCAAAGAAAATTTTACAAGGTGCCCATCTCAAGCAAAGTTCATCCAGACGGGATCGCGATATTCAAAACACAACTCATTTAGGATCCTAACTTGCTTAGCGCAAGTACCGTCGACAAAGAGCTTGCACAAACCGAGCTTGGCTACTCCCAATGGAAAGCAAGCCTGCCAGTTGTGATTGTGTTGTGGCTTCCAATGATGTGATGCTAACGTATTTGTTGCAGGTCATAGTGGATAGATACTACGATTCCGGCGATTCCATTGGTGCTGTTTTTTCAGGCATTGAAGCAGATTCTGCTTTGGTTTGCGCATGCTGTGCGGTCAATGCTTTGCCTCGTTACATCATAAATCATAATCTGCTGGCCAGGTGGCAGCTTTTGCCGGGAGTCTTCCATTGCCAACGAACACACAACTCGGAGAGCACGTCTTCTTTGGGTACTAAGCAAATAAACAAGGCAACATAGGTGCTCTGAGTATGGTCTGGCCCAGTTTGCAACGTCAGTGGCTGTTTATAGAATAAAGTCGTATTTAAGTATATGTCATAGGGCCACAACAACCAAGTGCATTCGGGTTTTCGACGCCGAGAGCCTGAGCCGAGCTTGTCAGATTGGTATTCTTGGCATTAGCCGCTTTACTACAAAGCTACGTGTCGGGAGCAGCTTTACTACGAGCCACGGAAGTATGTCGGACGCGGGAAGTAACTGGGTAAATGTGCCAACATCAGTCACGAGTCCATGCGAACTCTCTCTTTCTCTTATGTACTCCTTTATCACACAGGTTGCTGTTGACCACATGAGTTGGCAAAACTTTACAACCGGAGAATTGAGCCGTCCTTTCCAGGGCAAAGATTGTGAATCTATCTATGACAGTGGCACGGAGCCCCTTACATCTGCACTGAGCTCAGAAGAATCGACAACACCATGCTTAATAGCAGATGCCCAGAGGCCACCAGCTCCAGCATGTCGCAATACCATTGCTAGTATCAAGTATACAATACATCACAACGGGGACGTGCAAAACAAAGGAAAACAACAAATTGTGGCAGTTAATGCTACCATTGCAAGCAAGCGTGTTACATACGATATGGACAAAACAAGTATGGAAGTTATAGGTGCTGACTGACATTCCAGCTGCAGTCACGGACGAAGATGGTCTAGTTGTCGTTCAGCAGGAGTATTCCGTTCAGTTCAGAAGTGATGCCGATGTTCCTCCGTCAATGAAATCAGGTAATCCGGGCTATATATTTGGACGCCCTATCCCCGTCATACCCCATCGGATTGGTTACCTCGGGGTGCTTGGCGCTATTGCTGATGAGGCTTGCACAGACCACAAGATCAATATGGTTTGACAGATATTGAATAAATTGCTTTAACTGAGCGTTGACATCACAGGTAACTTTTGGCGTAAATGTTCATTCCGGTTGCTTACTTAAGTTAAATCGGTCAGAACTGCGTGACTTTTGCGTAAGATCTCCCCTTTGCCTAACCAACAATTCGTCACTCTGAGCTTGTCCTTCAAGGTTGGCAATGGACCGCACGCTGCAGGAAAAGGCTTGCCGTATGTTCACAGCGAGAATACATATTATCACCCTTGAGAGTACACAAAATAGGCGATACTTCAATACATCGCATATTTTCAATGCAGCTTTTGAAATGACAGACTACCGCGTGATGTCCAAAGTCCTTCTACAACAAGACATCAGCCTGAGAAATACATTAGGTTGGAATTTTTGGGAATGCAGCGGACCCACGTGACAATTCACAATGGCTGAAACTTCCTCGTCCGACTCGCAATGACGCCGACTGGCAAGAGCGCAGTGGAAGTTGCAAAAATGCAATTACGAGCATGAACTACCGTGAGTGTACTAGATCTCTTCTACATTGAGCTACGGGAGATTTAGGGTTTATATGGACATATGTCGGTGCACAGGGTAACCCCCAGGCAAAAATTATCGGAGCGCGGATAAGCTTTGGTACTTCTGATATTAATTACCATCACAGCACAGTCCCTAGCACAAGTCAGAGTATTTCAATAACAGCAACCGCGACCTTTGTCAAGAAGGATTCGGATTTTGTTGATTACTCACCGCCCTCTCCCCCTGTTGCCATATCAGTTCCGCATGATGTCTGGTATCCGTTTAAGATAGATTCGCACAGCGACAGGAGAACCCCATTTCTGAGTCTCACCTGGATCTTTGCTGCTAGCTTGGTAGTGGCAAATTAACAATCCCCGTGAGATAAGCAGAGAATGCACCCAAAAGCGAGCAAAATTACCGAGATGGTGTTGAAGGTTACCAGGGTTAAGCTAACGATTAAGCTCCAGGCACGCCAAAGCGTCGTCCAATGTCGGGTGTTTCGTTGATCTTTGGCACTCTTCATAAAATCACGGGGTCGCGTCAATGCGAACTGCTTTATGACTGCTTGGCGACCTGAATACACACCCAGGGGTCCGCAAGTAAGAGAACTTCAAGTTATCACACGAGAGCAAAATTATGGTCCCAATGGCTCGGCCCACCGCAGAAGTCACCGCAGAG
>JACLAA010005435.1_pt1 | contig 49300 bp, 35 predicted proteins | sample 8027891 | NCBI WGS metagenome assembly JACLAA01 (sample SAMN15724900, study PRJNA655200) | protist metagenome | isolation source: fluorescence activated cell sorting (FACS) single amplified genomes of... | place: Spain: Blaines Bay Microbial Observatory, Mediterranean Sea | collected 2016-01-19 | reverse complement strand
AGAGAAGGACACAAGTCAAGGTCTTGGCGGCAGAAGTCGCGCTTAAAGCGATTCGTCGAGCGAGAGAAGGCGATTTGCCGAGGAAATTAATTGACCAACAGAACTATTGTTTGAGGTGCGGGTTTCCTCTTCGTAAAGAAGAAGAAGATCAAAAGAAGAAAAGCAATGCGAACGAGAATAATAATAATAGTGATAATAACAGAAGAATGAATTGTTCGTGTTGCGGGTACAAGGTGTCGTCGTCGATTCACGCGAAGAAGAAGAAGAAGAAGAAGACGAAGAAGAGGAGAATTTTGTAGTATAGTAAGCGGGTGAGTAAATGTATTATATTTTTAGATGAAACACAAAACGCGCTCTTCTCTCTCTCTCTCTCTCTCTCTCTCTCTCTCTCTCTCTCTCTCTCTCTCTCTCTCTCTACACACACACACATTCCAAACATTCGCTTTCTCTCCATTCTTTCGTTTTTATAATAATAATTTTATTGTGATGTTGATCAACTTTCTTCTTAAATTTTTCTTAATTCGCTAACTTTTGACTCAAGACGTCCATGACCTTCCCCAAGTCTTCGGCGACGTCAATCGGTGGGTTGGCGTACGTCGCCGCGAAACCTTCGATTTCTTTCGCGTGGTATTGAATTTTCGTTCCGGTGAACTTCAAGCCGTGGGCGGTGGAAACGACGACGACGCGGTCGGACGGGCCGATGGTTTGGTTCTCGCGCAACTTTCTTAACGCGGCTAAAGCGACGCCGGTGTGCGGGCAGTTGAACATGCCAGTCAAGTCGGCGCGAGCAGCTTCGTCCATCATCTCTTCCTCGGAAGCTTCTTCGACTAAACCGTTGCACTCGGTTAACGCGTAAATGGCGCGGTTGATGGAAACCGGGTCGCCGATTTGAATCGCGCTCGCAAACGTCGGTTCCGCTTTGATCGGCGCAAAGTTTTCCCACCCGTTCTTGAACGCTCGGTACAACGGGTTCGCGTTCTGCGCTTGCGCGACAACCATTCTAGGTAACTTATCGACTAACCCGAGATCTTTGCACATCTTAAACCCTTTGAAAAACGCGTACACGTTGCCTAAATTCCCACCCGGGATGATCACGTAGTCCGGGACTTCCCAGTTGAACTGTTGGAGGATTTCAATCGCGGCGGTTTTCTGGCCTTCCAAACGCAACGAGTTCAAAGAGTTCGCCAAGTAAATCGGTAATTCCGCGGTGACTTCTCGAATGAGTCTCATGCACCCATCGAAATCGGTATCGATGGACAAGACCAACGCGCCGTTCGCAATCGGTTGCACCAACTGCGCCAAGGAAATTTTGTTCTTCGGTAAAAATACGATGGACGGAATCCCGGCAGCCGCGGCGTACGCGGACAAAGCCGCCGACGTGTCCCCAGTCGACGCGCACCCAACTGCCGCCAACGGTTTCCCTTGTTTTCTCATCCTGTTCACCTGAGAGACCAACGCGGTCATCCCGAGATCTTTAAAACTCCCCGTGTGCGAGTTCCCGCACTGCTTGACCCACAAATCGTTCATCCCGAGGCACTCTCGTCCGTACCTTTCCGCCCAAAACAAGTTCGAGTTGCCTTCAAACATGGAAACGATGTCGTCGTCGTCGATGCCTGGTAAGACCCACTCTTTCTTGGACCAAACGCCGGAGCCGTACGGCCAGGACGTTTTGCCCACGCGTTCGTCGAAGAGCGTTTTCCAGTATTCTGTTCATAGTATTATTATTATTATGTTGTTGTTGTAATAGAATGATTTTAAAGAAAGCAAGCGGTTAATATAATAATAACAATAATAATAACAGTCAGTTTGAGATGATGAAGCGTTGTTGTCTGTCTTCTTTAATACTACTGTATATCTATACATGAGGTATTTATTTCTCACCGCGAGCAAAGCAGAGAATTGCACCAATTTGGTTGGATAATAAAAAGAAGGGTTTACTCCTCCAACACGAACGAGAAACTTACCTGCGGGATACTTCCCAAGCGCTTCCATGTCGTGTTCGACGTCCAACAGTCCACCATTCTTCGATCGGTAAATCACTTCGTCTAACGAGTACGTTTCTGATTTATCCGCCGAGGAGAACGGGACGTACTTCGCGCTGAACAGATTTCCTTTCACGCCGTCTCTCGAGTCTTTTTTCGCTTGCTCGCGAATGTTTTGGACGTTTGCTTGTGTGATGTGTCTTTGTCTTCTAAAACTGTTCTTCTTCTTCTTAGTATTAAAATTCTCTGTTTTGTGTGCTTTTGATGATGCATTTCTGCCGCTGGTGGATGTTGTCAGCGCTTGGCGGAAGGAGAAGAGCTGCGAGGCTTGCACGCTCGGGTAATACGGCATTTGATATTTGATGATGATGATATATAACGTGTTCTTGTTCGTGTGTGTGTTGTGTGTGTTCTAATGAATGACGACGGACAAATGAAACCACTTTTTGGGTTAAAAATCGTCTTTTTTTGACTTTAAAAAAAAAGAAAGAGTCTGTCTGATTTTAAAAGACCAAACTGTTCCTCTGAAAGAGCTCCTCTTTTTTTGTTTTTTTTGCTTTGTTTTTTTCAGGGTTTATATAAAAAACGACCGATAACCCAAAAATCAAGCCCGCAGAGACAAACACCAAAACAGAGGAGAGAGAAAAAAAAGTAAACAAACACAGAAGAAGAAGAGTTTGAGAGAACGAGAAAGAATAAGTATAAGAGAGAGAATGACGATCAGCGCTTCTATCATCTCGTTCTCGCCGAATGCGAGATCGATGATGGCTTCTTTATCGTCGAGAAAGTCGTCTTCTTCGTATAAAAATAAGTCATCATCATCTTCGATTGTAAACAACACCAACAATTACACGTCACCAATGACTCTTCATCATCATCATCGAACGACTTCTTTCTTTGTTAAAAGACAACGCTTTAACGAAAAGAAGGTTTCAACAACAGTGATGGTCAGAGCAGAAAACAAAGGAGACGAGGAACCGAAACTGACCCGAAAAAAGGAAGCAGAAACGGAGGCGTTCTTATCTCCCGCGGAGAAAAGCGGGGAGAATCCTTTGAAAGATCCAATGGCGATAATAGGCATCGTGGGGATAGTAGGCGTCCCGGCGTTGATTTTACTCGTCGGCGTGACGAGCGGGTACATCGGACAATAAGATATTAAATATATATACACACTGCTGTGGTTGATGTTGTTGATTAAAATAGTATATATACTACTCTGAGCTCGCACAAGATTCTTAAAGGACTTCACATTTCTCTCACGTTTCGACTCGTTTCCTCACCAACTTTTGCAGATATATATACACACTACTAATATCATCATCAGATCGAAAGGAACAACAACGAACGAGAACAAAAACTTTCATTCGATTGAGAAGCACACCTTTGACGACGACGATATCCTGAAGAAGAAAACTGAGTAAAACAAAGAGAGCTAAGAAGAAGAAGAAGAAGAGAAATCAAATCATCAGAGATGTCGGACTTATTCGACGCGTTCGATGACGATAAAAAAGGAAAGAAGAAGATGATGCGCACACCTCCTGGAGGAGGGTTCGTGAGACCACCACCGGCTGGAAGTAATACCACTACTCATTCTGCGGAGACGACGACGAATCTTAAACCGACCGCGAGCGCGTTCGTTCCCGGAGGAGGAGGAGGAGGAGGATTAGGAGGTGCAGCCGCCTCTGGTGCTGCGCCTGTACCGCCTCAAGCGGTTTCGTCGACGCTCGATGAACAACGAGGAGATGAAGAACAAAAAGAAGAAGTAGAAGAAGTAGTATCGTCTGTGATGCAAAAGGTCGCGAAAACGTTAACGATTGGCGGCGATTCCGGCTCGGATTCCGCGTTATCTCAAATGGCCGAACGCGAACAGAAGTTAAAAGAAGAACAACAACGCAAAGAAGAAAAAGAAGAAGCGAAGAGGTTACAACAGATGGAAAAAGAGAGGAAAGACTCAGAGCGAAAGAAAGAAGCGGAAGAGGAAGAGAAACAGTTGATGGAAGAGTTGGCGAATAGTAAAGACGCGGATAGTCGAGAACATTTGAACTTGGTGTTTATCGGACACGTCGACGCCGGGAAATCGACCATCGGAGGGCAGATTTTGTATCTCTCCGGTCAAGTCGATCAGAGAGTCATCGAAAAGTACGAACGAGAGGCGAAGGATAAAAATCGAGATTCGTGGTACATGGCGTACATCATGGACACTTCGGAAGAGGAAAGAGCGAAAGGGAAAACCGTGGAGGTTGGTAAAGCGCATTTCGCGACGGAGAAGAAAAGATACACCGTGTTGGACGCGCCGGGGCACAAAAATTACGTGCCGAACATGATCGCCGGCGCCGCGCAAGCCGACGTCGGCGTTCTGGTCATCGCGGCGAGGAAAGGCGAATTCGAAACCGGGTTTGAAAAAGGCGGGCAAACCAGAGAGCACGCGCAGTTGGCGAAAACTTTAGGCGTTACAAAGTTAGTCGTGGTGGTGAACAAAATGGACGATCCGAGCGTCAAGTGGGATAAAAAAAGATTCGACGAAGTACACACGAAACTGATTCCGTTTTTGAAAATATGCGGGTACAAAGAAAAAGACATCACGTTCGTCCCGATTTCCGGATTAAAAGGTACGAACGTGAAAGATCTCGTCTCGAAAAGCGAGTGCGATTGGTACGGCGGCAAATCGTTCTTCGACACGTTGGACGATTTAGAACCGATGGATCGAGATCCGAACGCGCCGTTTCGCATGCCGGTGATGGACAAATACGCGGAGATGGGGTGCATGGTCATGGGAAAAACCGAATCTGGGGCGTGTCGAGTCGGACAAAAGCTCACGTTAATGCCCGGTAGAATCGATTGTAAAATTGAAAAGCTTTGGCAAGACGAAGACGAGTGTTCCATTTGCAAGTGCGGCGAAAACGTGAGAATGAAACTCTCCGGCGTGGACGAAAAAGATATCCATCCCGGGATGGTCTTGTGCCCGCCGAACAAATTGGTCCACGTCACGCAAGAAATCGAGTGCCAACTCGCCATCGTGGAATTGTTAGACCACAAATCCATCTTTTCCACCGGCTACAACGCCGTCATCCACATCCACTCCGTCACCGAGGAAATCGAAGTCAAGAAACTCGTCAGCGAAATGGACCCGAAAACTCGAAAGCCGAAAGAAAGTAAGTGCAAATACTTAAAAGCTGGATCCATCGGCGCCGTTCGAATTACCATCGCCGCGCCAATCTGCGTGGAAAAGTTCTCCGACGTCCCTCAGTTAGGGAGGTTCACCTTGAGAGACGAAGGGAAAACCATCGCCATCGGGAAGGTTTTACGGATCAAACCGAAATCCGAGGAAATCGATAACATGGCCAAGACGACCGGTGGCGCTGCCGTCTGATTTATCATTACTATTATTATTAAATTACTAAACAAACAAGAAAGAGAGAGTCATAAAGAGAGAGTCATCAGAGAGAGAGTTAGTTGTTGTTCGTGATCATCATCATCAAGTATTCATTAAGAGTGTGTTCTACGTATCGTTTTGCTCTCATTTTTGTAACGAACTTTTGTCTCATTTCGTCACTCATCTCATCGCTTTTTCATCGCTCTTATTTAGATATATATATACGCACTCACTCGTATGACGATGACTTCACCAAGCAGATTATTCCTTCTTCTACACAGACGACGTCAGCTCTGCGAGATCATCGCCACTTTCGGAGGAGCACGCGTGACATTTTCTTCTTCTTCCATTGAAGAAAAAAAGCGGATAAAATGGACGCAAAACCAAAGTTCACGAACGTTAAAGACGGACGCGTACGTGGCTGGGAACGGCGATTTCTTCCGGCTCGGAATACCATTAGGGTCATCAGCATCGTCGTCTTCAAAGAGGACGTTCGTTCCTGTAGACATACCAACGAATGGAGGAGGGAATATCAAATCGATCGCATCTGGTGGCGCACACTCGTTGGTGGTGACGAGCAAAGGCGAAGTGTTCGCCACGGGATTGAACGAATACGGCCAATGCGGGATTCGGATTATTAATAATGCTGATGATGATAAAGGAGGAGAAAATGGAGAAAGTAGTAATAATAACGCAAAAACGACGATGAATGACATCGTGCGAGGATGGACGAGAGTAGAGTTTAGAGACGCTACATGTGACGGAAACGTCAACGTTGAAATCGAAAAGGCGATATCCGGGCCGGCGAGTAGTCACTCGGTGTGCATTGCGCGAGGCGGGAAGCGAGTGTTCGCGTTCGGGAAGAACGATCGAGGGCAATTAGGTGTCGGAGATGCGTTTGACGGGAAGGAAAGAGAGGAAGGGACGCTCGTTGCTTTCGATGAATCAACAAGAACAGACGAAGAAAGAGAAGAAGACGTTGTCATCGTAGACGGCGCGACGGGGAGAGAATCGACCATTCTCATCAGCGCGAACGGGGACGCGTATTACAGCGGAAAAATTAAGACGGATAAAGACGAACGGTTTTCGTTGATTGCTACCGCGATAGAGTTTTTCTTCCCGCAAAAATCATCGTCGTCATCAACAACCATCACCGCTACCGCGACAGAGTTACCGCAAACCAATTCGTTTCGGAAAATCCCGGGTTTACGAAACATCGTCAACTGCTCGGTCACGGACGCCTGCGCGGCGTTTGTGGATGCACACGGGAAAACGTTTACGATTGGAACGACATCCGGGAAAGTATTAGGACGAGAAGTAGTAAAAGGAGGAGAAGAGAATACAACCACCAATGCGTTAGGCGCAATCGAGGATGTTTTACTGGAAAACGTTTCGTTAGGATTCAATTTCGCCGTCGCGGTCGCGAAATCCAGCGGCGCTTTGTTCACCTGGGGAGCAGCATTGGACGATCAAGAAGCGGATTCGAAATACGGTTTAAAACCTCGATTGGTTAAACACGAACCGCAGAACATCAACGTCGCGTTCACCAAAGTCTCTTCCGGGTACAAGCACTGCGCCGCAATCACGAGCGACGATCGATTGTTCACGTGGGGATGGAGCGGTTCGGTAGGTCAGCACTTCGAGGACGAAGAGTCTTCCGCCGGGCAACTGGGATTAGGGAACGATTTCGATTACCCGACGCCGACTGAAGTGAAATGGAAGGATCGATCGACGAAGGTTTTAGACGTAAGATGCGGGCAAAATCATACCATCGTCCTCGCTTCGCGAGAAGATTAGAATAGAACTTAGAGAATAGATTTAGAAACCGACCGCGTTAATAATATATACAGAAACCCATATCGTAGTTTATTATTACGTCTTCTAGTATTTGCCATTCATCTTCGAAGAGTAATTACTGCTGCTCAAAGCATCCATCAACTCCAAATGTTGTTCGTGCAACTTTCGAAACATCGTCGCGTTTTCTTCCTGCGCGCGGAGGAGTTCGAGGTGCAAATTTCTCACATCCGCTTTTAACGACTTCACCTCTTTTTCTAAACACGTTTTGACAACATCTTTGGTCCTCTTCGAAACTTCGTCAGAGATGGCGTCGGCCGTAATGAGCACTTGTTGTTGTTGTTGTTGTTGTTGTTCTAGAGTTGTCGTCTTCGTGTTCAATTTTTGCATCGCTTCGGCGGCTCTTTCTTCTTCTTGTTTATTCAGATGTCGCTTCTGCTCTTGTTTTCGCGGCACGTTGCTTTCGATTCTGTTCTCTTTATCGCTGTCGTTCTCTTCATTCGTCGTCTTCGTCTTCGCTTTTGTCGCAGGTGGTGGTTGCCATTTTAACCCAATCACTCTTCCGCCCTCGTGCGCTTCGGTTTCAAACAAACATCTCGTCTCAAAATCGTCTCCGGAGTAAAATTCCGCGCCGCCGCTCGTGCTATTGCTAAAACCGTTCATCCGAGTGCTCCTGTACTTATTACTCCTCTCATCCATATGCGTTCTCAAGCTTCGACAATCGTACATCGACACGACGCCGTTGCCTCTGTATCCGACCGCTAACGCTTGACCGCTCGGATGCCACGAGACGGAAGACGCCGCGCCCGCGGTACCAAAAATGACACCGTTCTCCGACGATGATTGCATCCATCGTTTATTCGGATTCGGTATGTGTAAACACACCCCAGTTTTTGGATGCATGGCAACATCTCGCAATGAAACCGATCCGTCGTCGTTGGCTACCGCTATAATTCTAGGCGCCGTCGGCGAAAACGCAATCGAGCGAATGACGTTGTTCGCGTCCGAAGAATGAAAGCTCGTCTCTAACGATTCCGATTCGCAATCGTAAACGTTCAGATCGCCACGAGACGTCCCCGCGGCTAACATCATTCTTCTGTGCGGTGAGAAATCTAAGCATTTCACCGAGGAGGAGGAAGAGGAGGAGGTACTCATCATCGACTTTTCCTCGTTGATGTCAAACGCGCTCAAAGGCTCCGAGTAGTACTTATTAAACTCTTTCCCTCTCCCTAAACCAAAACTCTCCTCATCTTCCTCCTCCCCGAATCGTTCTCCACCTTTATGCAACACAATCTCCCCTCTCTCTGAACCGCACGCGATCACTCGATCGTCTTTACTAAATTTCACCGCGTTCACGACACCGCTATCAATAGCAGTACTCGCCGAGCGACGACCGCCGCCTGATAATCCGCCGGATGATACGAGTCTGCTCGCCACCCGTCTCGTCTTCAAATCCCAAACCTTCACGATATTCGACGTCCCACCGACTAACAAGTATCGCGAACTCGAGTGAAAATCCATCGATTTCACTTCAAAGTCGTCATCGTCGACATCCTCCTCTCTCGCTGGATTTTCTGCTGCAAAAGTCAACGGTGTATTTTTGTGCATCTTTTCCTTCTCCGCATGATCATCATTCTCACGCTTCTTAAACCTCTCTCTTTTCCTCTCTTCCTCCTTAACTTCTCCCACGCACTTTAACTGTTTATCCAGAACGACCACTCGCCCGTCGCTCAAGCCAATTGCGACGCAGTTCCCGTTCGATTTCGACCACTCCACGCAGTTGATTTCATTCGATTGGATTTTTGAATTCTTTTCCCCGTTTTTGGAGGAGGAAGAAGAACAACTCGCTTCCGCATATCCTATCGTTCCGTTGCTGTTGTTATTCTTGTCGTTGTTGTTGTCCTGGTTAGAAGGAGAGTACAATTTAACCTCGGATGCGCCCCGGCGAGACCACCCGATGGTCGCTAACATGTTGTTTCTTGTGTTCGTTTCTTGTGATGATTTTTTTGAAATTTCTCGAGGAGTTGACGAGTGACTTTAGAGAAAAGAGGAGACAAATAACACGTTAGCGGGATTTCATTCGTCTTCGAGGAGCACGCTGTGTAATACAAAAGAACTCTACTCCTGTTATTGAGTATGCAAAATGTGGCTTTGTGAATGACTACTATGGATGATGTACGAAAACGCTTCTTTTCTCGCGCAAAAATCGTCACATTTTTCGTACTGCGGTTTCTCTCGTTCGTGCGATGAATACGCAAAATGTGGCTTTGCGAATATTTCATCTCCGGCTCCCTTGGCTTCTTTCATTAAGGTTTTCTTCTTCTTCTATCGTTTTTGTTCGAGTTTTTGTCGACGCCTTTAATTCCTCCTACTTTTTGTCCGGAAGACGACGACGATTTTGACGATAACAACGCGACGAAACCGACGAAACCGAGTATCGTCCCCCACGCGATTCGATTGACCATCGCTTTCCGTTTCAAACCTTCTTTGTGTTCGTCCAAGCGCAATTTGCACCTTTTGCCAATCAAGTCGCACAGTTTAGCGCCATCGAAGTAGTCTTGGTCGGAGACGTCGGACATGTCTTTGTCCGGGCCGCACGCGGCGCGGAATTTGGTCAAGCCGACGCAGGAACAGTTGAATTCGCCGAGGATGTATCGCGTTTTTGTTTTCCTGTTGTTGACATCTTTTTTGTTCTGTTCTTCTTTCTCGAATTGTTCGTCGCGTTCTTCTTCTTCTTCTTCGTCGTCGTCATCCATGGGGATAAAATCCGCCGTCCATAACAAAGGTAACGCGTTATACGCCAAGTTTAACTTCCTCGCGATGCGTTGAATATCGTTCTTGAGAAACTTCTCGGTCAAATCTCGAAACAACGGTTCTTCCGGTTTGTAAAACGTCGTCTTGTTGTTCCAGGCAACCGCGGAACGGCCGTTCTCGCCGACTGGTTTCTTATGAATGATTTCGAATAACTCGTCTTTGACAAATACCATGCGTATTTCGCCTTCGCTGATTCGAGGGAGTAAGCGTTGGTCGACGACGAAAGCGCCTTTGAGAAGTTGACTTTGTTTGTCTACTTTGTCGTCGTCTTCGTTTTCGTCGTCGTTCTGCTGCTGTAAATAGTTCCCGTCCGAAACGGACGTCCAGTTTCCGCCCGCGTCCGGGTGGTTTTTCCCGCACGCGCAAAACGCCACCAACTCTTTAAACGTGTGCTCTTCGATGTGGTTATCGTTCATCTCTTGACAGACGACTATCGTATCGTCGCCGATTTCGAATTCCTCCTCCCCGTCGTCGTTCTTCTTTCGTTCTTCTTCTTCTCTACTACCACTACCACTACCACTACTACTATTACTGCTGCTCGTATTATTGTTATCGCTATCTTCTATCTTATTCATGTTCATGATCCGATCGTGCTTCCCTTTCAACCACACCAACCAAATCCCGCACCCGGTCGACCCTCGATTTTGTTTCAAAACTCTCGGCCACACTTTCAACCCTTTCTTCAATCCTCTCTCCATCTCTTTCTTCGTGTAATACGCCCGCGTATCTCTCAACCCGCACGCTAACTTGCGTATTTTCACCAGCGCGATTTTCGATCCCATGTTTCGTAAACTCGCCTTGTTCCCGAAGATTAAAATATCCGTTTTATTTTCCAACTCCTCCATGAGGTCGTCGAACCTCTCCTGATTTGAATGCGGCGTGATTTGACCGGGGTTAATCCTCACTAAAATCGCGTCAAACTTTTCCTCTATCACGTATTGTTTGAACGCGTCGTGTTCTCGAGGCTTATAATCCACTCGTACGGCGTAGATGCCGTTTTCGATTAAACCGTTCGTCAACGCCACGGAATCGTAGCGATAGCCGTGTTTGTCTTTGTCCATGGATATATTCACATTCTCTTTCACTTTAGTACTCTCACCATCCTCGTCCAAATCCTCATACACGTGTCCGTACCCAACCACGGCTATTTTATACGTTCCATGTATATCTTTCGAAGAAGAAGAAGAAGAAGAAGAAGAAGGTTGTTCTCGGATGACGTTCGAGCGTAAAAACTGATTTTGTGCCACGTGGTATTTCAGTTCCAGTTGTGATTTTGATTCATCTCGGTGTTCGTCCTCGTCTTCCTCGGAGAATAAACTCGTCATGGACTCTCGTCTCGACGAAGACGCGTGGTTTATGCCGTTGTTCTTTTTACTCTCGCTCATCGTCGCGCTCGTCTGGTAGACTCCTCTCTTCCTCTCAAACCAATCACTCTCGATATATATAAACACCAATGGAAATTCGTTTTATCTTATTCCCATCGACGAGAGATTTAAAAGAAGACAACACCAACAAAGTTGCTCTCCAAAACAGAAACAGAGACAGAGACAGAGAGAGCGTTTAGGAGGAGAAAAAAAGGTGGTTTCGACTCTTTAGCTCTCTCTCACTCGCAATTTTCTTCGCAGCACTACTCCTTTTTACGCGCTTTGATGATGATGATGCTTTTTACTCAGACGTGTCTGATGCGTTTACTCATAAAACACGAAACAAAAAGACTAAAAAATAAAAAATAAGTGTTAGGGTGTCCAACCCTAATTTTGAAAAGCTTTTCTCTTTCGCCTCTTTTTTTTCTCACTTTTGCTTCAAAGGGCAAGAGCGTTGAGAGTTGCGCGCGCTTCGTTTAGGATAGCACATACAGAGCTTTACACACATAAAAATGTTGACAAAATTCGAGACGAAATCGAACCGCGTGAAAGGCCTCTCGTTCCACCCGAAACGGCCGTGGATTTTAGCCTCGTTACACAGCGGTGTCGTGCAATTGTGGGACTACCGAATGGGAACGCTGATCGACCGATTCGACGAACACGACGGACCGGTTCGTGGGGTGGATTTTCACACCAACCAACCGCTGTTCGTTTCCGGGGGAGACGATTATAAAATAAAGGTTTGTTTTTGTTTTCTTGACTTCTTTTTATCGTCGTCGGTTGTCTCGTTGGTGGTGGTGTTCTTGTTTGCGTTGTGAGAAAGAGAGCGTTTAAGAGAGTGATCTCGCCGGAGGTGATGGGGTAAAATTGGAGAGATTTGAGGGTTACGAAGAAATCGAGCGAAAAGCGAAACGATGGAAACATTTCTAATCACTGACGACTTTATTATCTCTCTCTTTACTACTACTACTACTACTACTCAAAACAACAACAACATTATTATTAGGTGTGGAACTACAAGCTCCGTAGATGTTTATTCACCTTACTCGGACACTTGGACTACATCCGAACGGTGCAGTTTCACGTGGAACACCCGTGGATCGTCTCCGCGTCGGACGATCAAACCATTCGCATTTGGAACTGGCAATCTAGGAATTGCATCTCGGTGTTGACGGGACACAATCATTACGTCATGTGCGCTTCGTTTCATTTGAAGGATGACTTGGTCGTTTCGGCGTCGTTGGATCAAACCGTACGAGTGTGGGATATCGTCGCGCTGAGGAAGAAAGTTGCCTCGCCGGGAGGTCCGCAAAGACCGAGCGAATTGGATTTGAAAATCCCGCAAATGAACGCGGATTTGTTTGGTGGCGGTGATGCGGTGGTGAAGTACGTGTTGGAAGGCCACGATCGAGGCGTCAATTGGGCGTCGTTTCACCCGAGTTTACCGCTGATCGTCTCCGGCGCGGACGATCGCCAAGTGAAATTATGGCGCATGAACGACACGAAAGCCTGGGAAGTGGACACATTGAGAGGTCACGTGAACAACGTGTCGTGCGTGATGTTCCACGCGCGACAAGATATCATCGTTTCCAACTCTGAGGATAAATCGATTCGAGTTTGGGACATGAGTAAAAGATCGGGCGCGCAAACCTTTCGAAGAGAAAACGATCGATTCTGGATTTTGTCCGCGCACCCGAACTTGAACTTGTTGGCTGCCGGGCACGATTCTGGGATGATTGTTTTTAAATTGGAAAGAGAACGACCGGCGTACGCCTCGCACGCGAACATGCTGTATTACGTAAAGGATCGATACTTGCGTTCGTTTGAGTTTGAAAGTCAAAGAGATAATCCTTTGGTGTCCGTGAGACGACCTCCGGGCGGTGGAAACAACTCTGGTTTCCGCAACTTAAGTTACAACCCGGCTGAAAACGCGGTGTTGATCAACTCCGACAGCGAAGGTGGATCGTACGAGTTGCACGTCTTGCCGAAAGACGACGGTCGCTCGGGCGAAGTCGGTAACGAGCCGAGACGAGGTCAAGGCGTTTCCGCGACGTTCATCGCGCGGAATAGGTTTGCCGTTTTGGACAAATCCACGCACCAAATCTTAATCAAAGACTTGAAAAACGAAGTCACGAAGAAGTGCGTCCCTCCGGATTCCACCGTGGACGCCATCTTTTACGCCGGCACCGGATCTCTCTTGTGCCGAGCCGAAGATCGCATGATTTTGTTCGACGTTCAACAAAGAGCCGCGATGGCGGAAATAACGACGCCGTTGATTAAATACGTCGTTTGGTCCAACGACATGTCTTTGGTTGCCATGTTATCGAAACACGCGATCGTAATCGCCAACAGAAAGCTTGGGCACGCGTGCACGGTGCACGAAACCATTCGCGTGAAATCAGGCGCCTGGGACGATAGAGGCGTGTTCATTTACACGACTTTGAACCACATCAAATACGCGTTACCGAACGGTGATTCCGGGATTATCCGAACGTTGGATAACGCGGTGTATGTGACCAAAGTCATCGGCAACGTCGTCCATTGCTTGGACCGAGACGGTAAAAACAGACGCATTCAAATCGACTCGACGGAGTACGTCTTCAAGCTCGCTTTGGTTCAGCGCAAATTCGATCAGGTTTTATCGATGATCAAATCGAACGTCTTGTGCGGTCAATCGATCATCGCGTATTTGCAAAAGAAAGGGTACCCAGAAATTGCTTTGCACTTTGTGAGAGACGAACAAACGCGATTCGCGCTGGCGGTTGAGTGCGGCAACATTGAAGTCGCGTTGGCTGCCGCGCAAGCGTTGGACGAGAAAGAAACGTGGCATAAACTCGGCGTGGAAGCTTTGAGACAAGGGAACCACCAAATCGTCGAGTTTGCGTACCAAAAGACGAAAAATTTTGAGCGCTTATCGTTCTTGTATTTAATCACGGGGAACATTGAAAAGCTGCAAAAAATGTTGAAGATTTCCGAAATGCGCGCGGACGTCATGGGTCAATTCCACAACGCGTTGTACTTAGGCGACGTTACGGAACGCGTTAAAATCCTCGAATCCGCCGGTCACCACCCGTTAGCATACGTGACGGCGAAGACGCACGGTTTAGAAACCGACGCGGAGAGAATAGCGGAGGAGTTGAGAGAAGCCGGGGCCAAGGTTCCGGATATCGACGCTTCAGTCGGAGAGTTGTTGACGCCACCGGAACCGATTTTGAAGGAAGATAACTGGCCTTTGTTGACCGTATCCAAAGGATTCTTTGAAGGCGTCTTGTCCGGCGAAGTTTCCGCCTCGCAATACCAAATGGACGAGAGCGAGATGGAAGGTGTCGGAGGCGATTGGGGCGACGGCGACGATTTGGATTTGGGCGTCGGCGGCGATGACGACGAGATGGAAAAAGACGATCCTTTGGCGAACATCTTACCCGGCGGAGACGACGAAGAAGACAGATCACAAGACGGCTCAGACGCTGGTTGGGATATGGAAGATATGGACTTACCGGCGGCGGATTTAGTCGGTGGAAGCCAGCCGGGATCGCCGACGGGTATCCAAGCGGGCGAAATGTTTGTCGCGCCGAGCGCCGGCGTAGACCCGAGACAAAAGTGGACGGCCAAATCCGCGGTCGCTGGCGATCACGCGGCAGCTGGGGAATTCGATGGCGCCATGAAACTCTTATCCAGACAATTAGGCATCGTAAACTTCAAACCGTTGAAACAAATGTTTGTGGATTGCGCGTTTGCGAGTACCGGGGTGTTACCCGGTTCGCTCTCTGAAGGCGACGCCGCGAAGATGCGGGTGATTTTATCTAGAAACTGGGACTCGTCCGATCCTATCGGCCAAGTCAAACCGCCGAATTTGTTGGGCACGTTGCCAATTCTCGAGGAGAAGTTGAAGCAAGCGTATAGAAAAGTCACGGAAGGGAAATTCTCGGACGCGTTGAACTTGTTCGTGAACATTATTCACTCGATCACTTTGTTATCCGTGGAAACGAGACGCGAAGTGGACGAGGTGAAAGAGTTGTTGGCTATTGCGAGAGATTACGCCGTCGCTTTACGAATCGAATTGAGTCGCAAAGAAGTCGCGAAATCGGATCCGAACCGAGCCGCCGAGTTGGCGGCGTATTTCACGCACCAAAATTTACAACCGATTCACTCCTCGTTATCCTTGAGATCGGCGATGACTATCTTTTACAAGATGCAAAACTTCCAAACCGCGGCTGGGTTTTCTCGAAGATTGTTAGAGCTTAACCCACCCGCAAACGTGGCCACGCAAGCGAAACAGGTTTTGCAAGTGTGCGAGAAACAGAACAAAGATGCCGTGGAGTTGAATTACGATTCTCGCAATCCGTTTGTCGTCTGTTCCGGGACGCTGACGCCAATCTACAGAGGCACCAAAGATCTCGCGTGCTCCTGTTGCGGGGCGAAGTACGTCGTCGAGAAGAAAGACGCTCTGTGCGATGTTTGCAACTTGGGTAAAGTAGGCGCGGATGCGACTGGTTTAGTCGTTTCGGAGACGCAAAGTTCATCATCGTCCAGGCGTTGATGATGATACTTTTTTAACTTTGGCGAACGAAGAGAGAAGAGGTATTCTAATAGAACTTTTACTTTTTACTAAATAACACAAAATTACAGTGGTATAATATTAACAACTCGATCATAAATGCCGCCTCTGCCGCCGCTCTAATAACATTATGCATACAAAACTACTACGACCTCGGTTGTCCGGAGACGATCAAATCTTCGCTCGATAAGTTCGCGACGATATTAATTTCTTCTTCTTCTTCCTCTTCTCCTCCTCCTAATCCTCCTCCTCCTCGCTCCTCCAATTCTATCTTTACACTACTAATACTACTACTCTTATTCATCTTCTTCTTCTTAGTATTCTTCTTACCAAACGTCGCTAAGAACGCCAATTGCACAACCCCCAACACGCCTCCGAACATATTCGGACTGACTAAAAACCAATCTTTCAACGCAAACCCGTACGCGGCCCAGGAAAACCCATTCACGGTAATCGCCACGCTCATCGGCCAATACAAACTCGACGCGTCTCTCTCCATAATGATCTGTCGCATCTCCGACAACGGCGACGCGTAATATATCGCCAAGACGACGTTGCAAAAAATCCCAGACGCGAATCGCTTCTTCCCTTCCTTTTCGTCCCCGTGCATGACCACGCCCAAGACAAACCCCATTACACTTAAAAGCGCGCAAGATACCAGTACCATCTTTTCCAACTCTTTTCTCTTCTTCTCGTTTCGCGCGTTTAACGTCAGCGCTATCATCAACGCGTACACCGAGACGAGCAAGCCTGGAAAGTTTGACACGAACACCCAATAGTCTTTAATCACGGATCCGTACATCATCCACCCGATGCAATTGCACACCACGATCGGGTACGGGTGGCTGTTTAAGGAACCCCACTCGTTCATTTTGCGGTATTTTTGGAGCTCCGGTACCGAGGCGAAGAACATGACGTTTGCGAGGAGGAACCCGAGGATTGGGGCGATCGTGCGCGTGAATATTTCCATCGATGCTTCGCCCATTGCGATATAGATTCGTTGCGCTTCTTCCTGAGAGTATGTTTTTGTGTGTGTTGATATCTGTGGTATCTTTAGTATTGCGTCTGATGTGTGAGAGATGAGAGAGAGGTCGTTGGGTGTATGTACTTCTCCGCTGTTTCCCGGGAAAGAGATTCTATCCTCTTTGTTCTGTGTGGTTGCAACTCTCACTGTCGCTCGATATAGAGAGTATGAGTAGTATTCAATACGATGAATATGTCTCTCTTCTCTCAAATTATCTCATCGCATATGCATATTGCAACAGTACTACTGATATACTACTACTCTAAGTATCTGTCCTCTCTCGGTTACTAGTATTCACCGAAACCCCTAATAATAAAAGTCTGAAGAGTACGAGTCAAAGTAGAGTCTTTTTCACAACGAAACAGAGCAGTTCCCCCTCGCGTCTTTTTCCTTACGTATGCTTTTAGGACAGAACTGTTCGGAGTAAAAAAGCTCAAAAGAAGCAGTTGTTTTTCCTCATTAGTTTTTTCCTCTAGACTCTGGGCAGTGTGGTGACCTTTTAGGGGAATTCGTTGTGTCTTTTATATATCACACACTCTGTAAAAAAGGTACGCAAAGAGTGTTGTCTTCTTCCAAAAAAACAACAGCATCTCTCCTCCTAAAAGCTTTGTTCTCTTCTAAACGCTTTGGGGTGTGTGTTTACGCGCGCGCATTCTTCTTAATGCGCTCTGTCTTCTTTGTCTTCTTTCGTGATATGATCCGATGCTTTATTACAGTTGTGCCCGTTGAGAAAAAAATGAGAGGACAGTCAAAACCAAAAAAAAGAAAAAAAAGGAAAAAAACACTGATGACAAAAACTGACAAATTTCTCTTCACAACAACAACACAGAATTTTTAAAATACACGAAAGAAGAAGGATTTGAATGAAGAATACTAACACCACCATCGAGAAGAAGAAGAAGAAGAAGAGAGGAAGAGAAGGACGAAGAAACAGTAGTGTTTTCGCCATTTCCGCCTTTTCCTTGGTTTCTTCGCTTTCATGATACGTGTTGGAGAGGCGGCGGAGGCGTGCGTGAACCCGACGACGGCTTCGTTAGGTTTATCGCTGAATAATCCGAAACCGGCAGACTTGAGGAAGGACACTGGATGCACGTATAATGCCGGCACGGAAACGTACGTCGATCCTGGGGATTCGACAAAGTCGAAAACGTTGACGTATAGCCCGAGCGGGAGCGCGGTGAGCACGAACGCGCACATCTACAACTCTTTCGAGGCTGGGTTTTCCGATAAGCAAGATAAAGTCATTGAAGGTTGGGGATGTTCCACGCCGAGTGATCTCTATGATAATGCAGGAGGTTTAGATCTCGGCTTGGCGGAAAGTAAAGTCAGGAAATTGTGTTACGATTCTGTCGCGTGGTCGTTTCCGAACGTTCAAGCGGATGACTCGTATCGCGGATGCGTCGGCCCGTGCGGCGGACACACGAGCGATTACCATTTCCACGGACGGTATCACTGTTTGTATTCGCAATCTGGTGCGCACTCGACGAAAATTGGCGACGTCGGGCCGTACATCATGTACGGGAAGTGGGAGGATTTCGAGAACAAAAAGTTGCCGCACTTGGACGCGTGCGGCGCGCACATCGGGAAGACTCCGGATTCGCCAGCGAATGACGTGTACCACTACCACGCGCAAGACAGAGGACCGTACGGCGTCGGCTGTTTCGGCGATGGCACGAACTTGGTCACCGTTGAAAAATGCAGATCGTTATACCCCGAGTGCAACGATGCCCAAGCCGAAACATTCACGGACATGCCGCAACCGGACGGCACGAAAAAAACGTTCGAGTACGACCGCGATTGTCCGTGCTTCGACGCCAACGGATTAAACACCGGTACGATTACCGAGCGAGCGATTATCGCGGCACCGACGGTTCTTTCGTACGACGCGAGCGAGTGGACGTGCGGAAGTGGCGTGAGTTGCATGCAAACCGTGGAAAAAACGCTCGGGTATACCGATTACGTTGGTTCCGATAGTACGACTACTACTACTACAACTACGGATACTACTACTACTACGACTACTACTGATACGAGTACGTCTGGAGGCGCTTCAACCAAGGCGATGCTGGCGACTGCTGGCGCAACCATTATGGCTGCGTTGCTCGTCTAAATGAGAGAGAAAATGGTAACATTACGTATCAAAAGAAAAATGTACATATTTATGACGAGTAAACTCGGATTTAAGAAAGAAACGCTCGATAACAAAGAAGAAGAAGATAAAGAAGATAAAGAGGAAAACATATCATTAATCGCCAAGAATCTACTTTGATGATACTTTCTCTATCTCTGTCTCTCTCTTGAAAAAAATTTATTATTCCCACGCCGCTCTGTCTTCCTTCCCATCCTCGAACGCTTTAATCCCGGCGAGTTCCACCACGCGATCTCTCGTTTTCTTATCCACAGATTTTGCCTCTTTCGCGCGTCTCGCCCGTTCTTCTTCGCTGACGGCGCCTCCGGTGCCGTAAATCAAACCTTTCGCGGCGAGCTCTTCCGCGCGTTTCAATTCCGGTTCGGCTTCTTTCGCGAGCTGCAAGCGCACTTGTTCGACTTTTTCGTTTATCGCGGGCGTGTTTTCGTTCAGCCATTGTTTTACGGCATCCTCGACGGAAAGATTTGAGGATGATGAGGACGACGCCGTCTTCAGCGCGACTTTTTGCGTCTCCACCAAAGCTTCGTTCCAGACTCTCTGCGCGCCGTCGTGCTCTAACCACTCGTATTTGAATCTCACTTTCTCGCCTTTTGTGAATCGAATTTTGGAAACGTCGATGTCTCCGTTCTCGTCTTTCGGCAACGCCTTCCTCGCGTCTTCGTCGTTCGCGCCCGCGACGTTGTGCTTTTCGATGTACTTTCGTTGGAAACACTTCCGGTCGGCGGACATGCACGTCACCGCGTCTCTCGGCGTGTCTAAAAACGAGTTGTGGCACAACTCGTGCGTTTTCGGTAATGCGCAAATTAACGTTTTTTTTGCTAAATCTTCCTTCAAACTCTTCTTGGCTAATTTTGTGCCTTTCTCGTGGTGAAAATTTTTCTCCGAAGCAAACAAGGTGTAAATGTTCTGGTTATTTCTTTTCGTCGCTTCGTCTTTCTTGTCCGTTAACTCTTTCTTTTGCACGTCTCGATGGCGATTTTGGTTCCCGATTGCCGTTAAATCCTTATCGATTCGATGGAGCCATTTTGGATCGTATAAGCCAACTTTGAATCCTTCGCTCCACATGCGAACGGAAATTTCGAAATCGAACCCTTGCGCCATCTCGCCCGCGCACGAGAATTGATCGTGAAACCCTCCGGATGATAAGAAAATGGACTTTCGAAACAACATCGGGCCCATGTTCACTTTGTACATCCAGAGAAAAGGAACGCCGAGTTCGCTGTCGACGTACGCGATCGGGCGAGTCTCGCGATCGGATTCAAAGTTACCGCCGAATTTCGAGCCGTCGTTTTGGTTGGACGATGTCTTCATTCGAGAACCGTCGTCGTACCGGCCTCGGTAGGCACCCAACAAAGCCAAGTCTTTGTGACGACGCATTAAAGATAAACCGTCGAGAAGCCAGGATAAAGAGCTCGGGTCTGTCACGTCAGGTTTATCGTCGTCTTGCGCAAAGACGAGTAATTCAGCCGTCGCGACGTGCGCCAATCGATTATACGCTCGGAGTTCGTGAATATCGTTGGAAAATGACAACACGAACGGCGAATCGTGATTACCGGTTTGCTTCTTAAACTCCAACGCGTGCTTGACCCAGTTATCAGATTTTTTATACCCGGAGTCTACGTTTGCCAACACTTCCATCGTGAACGAGGAGGGCGAAGATATCGACGAGTGCTTGACGCTCTTCGCCAACGCGTCGAAAATCTCACCCAACGTTTTCGCTCTGTTGAAGTATTGCATGATGAACGTCGCTTGAACTCTTCTCTTTCGTTTGTTAATGTTGTCGTTATTAGATGAAGTGGGACAGAACAAACTCTTTTCGTTCCTCTTCGAGGCTGATTTGCATCCTAAATCAAACGCGCCGTCGACGCCGCCGCGGTTGGAGTTCGCTTCCCATTTACCGTCCATAATGTCAATACCCTCTTCTTCTTCTTCAAAAAGTAGTCTTCTGTTGCCGCCGTCGTTCCTACTGCTGCTATCTCTATTATTACCACTACCAATACTACTACGCGATGATTTATCGATTCTTTTCAACTTCCTCGGCAATCGTTTAAACTCCATGCCTTTATCGACCATGACGGACATTAAGCTCTTCTCGGTTTTCGCGCACCCGGAGGATCCATCTTCACTCGTCAGCGCAAACTTTGCTTCCCACGCTCTAATAACCATCGCCGGTCGCTTCGCGCCTTCAAATCCGCTCACGTTGTCGTTCCCGCCGAACAGAACCGCCGCGACGGTCGGTTCCGTTCGAAAGACTTTCACCAGTGCCATTTTCGTCCACTCCGCCGAGGGAACGATCGCGTTCAAATCCGCGACGATGGCAAACTTCGCTCTCGTGAATTTCACGCCTCTCGCGATCGCGTCGTCGTAATCGGAAATTTCATTCAGCGCTCGTGTATCGCCATCGATAATCGCTAAATAGAAATCATTCTCGCGGAACAAATGTTTCTCTAAATCCTCTAAAACCTCCTCCGTCTCTTCGTTCACCCCGTACACGACTAAAACCAACTCCCCGTCCGAGTGCATCTCAGACTTCTTATCCCTCTCGTCCCCAAACGCCATCCGTAAATTCTCCGTAAACTCCGTCATCGCGTCAATCGACTTCGATTTAATCTTCATCAAAGATCTCGCGTGTATCGCCGACACGACGGCGACGGGCGGAAAATCTTCATGCGTAAGTCTTTTCCCACATTTAGTATGACTACTACTGCTACCACTGCTCTTATCATCGTTCTCATAAAGTCGTCTGGATGGTTTCATCGCGATCGATCGTGCACATTTCCTCCCGTTCATTGGCGTTTCCGCGGTATTCGTGAAGAGACTGACCTCTTCCTCTTCCTCTTTTGCCTCAAATGTCTCATCATCAAAGGCATCGATGAACGCGTCTCGAAACTTCCCCATTCGTTTCTTGTAATGCGTATTCGAGTCATCATCATCGATGTCGTTATTCTTCGTCTCGTCTTGGTCCCAATAGTCTGAATCTCCTTCCTCTTCGTCGAGAAACTCGAAATCGAATTCGTCCTTTACAGCGGGGGAAAACCTCCTCTTCTCGTCGCGCATCATCCGTAAAGTCTTCTTTGTTCTCGACAGAGGCGCGGTAAACGTCAGCGACATCGCGAGGAGTGAAAAGAAAACGACGAATACGAACACTCGTCCTCTTTTTCGCGCGGTGTTGGTGTTTGCGTGCATTTTATGGTGCGCTCCTTTTCAGTGCAACGAGTGACGCTTTGGGGGAAAGAAAATGCTTTCATCTGTGTGAGAGACATAAACGTGCGGAAACGCTGGACGAGGAGGACTTTTTACGACGATTGAACGATGACGACGGCGAGGAGAACACATCTGGTCGTTTTGAGGTTCAGGAGGGCCTTTTCAATGCGAAGAATGAAGCTTTTGATGATGCTTTTATATCTGATGAGACTTTAAACACACATGCGGAAACACATGATGATTTGACCGATGCTCTGGATGACGATGACCTTTTACGACGAGAACATCGCTTTTGAGGAAAAAAAAGCGGAGCAAAAAGCGGTACGTGTATATATCTCGTCGTAAATATCGTTTATATATGTCGCGTGCACGTCGTCTCGTCGCGGACTTTTTCTCTCTCTGACCTGATCTGGTACCCGAGTGCTCAAATCGTCAAAGATTCGACTTTATAACGCGCTTTATCGCGTACGAACAAAAAACGTGAACCAACGAAACTCATCTCCATGCGGTCGATGTGTACGTGAAACGCTCCGACAAATCGCTCTGCTCGCGCGTAAAACATATTTTCGCATCACCGCGCATCAAAACGTAATCGTCATTTAGAGAGGCGAATTTCCTCCAACGAAGACGTTTTTCCAAAGGGAGCAACCCGTCATTCCATCGCACAAAAGGAACGAGTATACGGACGTCGCGAGGGTCCCCGAACCGTTCTGAACGCTCCTCACGACTCCACGTAAGGAGCACAATACATGCACCCACCTCTGACCCTCTCCAAACACCCTCTGTGTCGCCAAAACGTGCAAAACTTACAAACCTGTCACACGACGAACCCGTGGTACGAAAAGTGGTTCCTCGGGAAATGCAATCGAGAAAAGTGGGAGCTGGACGAGTGCTTGAAACTGCAGAAGATCTTTAAAGCGAAAAGGAATAAAGAGAAAGGGGAGAAGTATAAAGAACGGTTAAAAGAGAGACACTTATTTGAAGAGAGGGAGAAGAAGAGAGAGGAGTGAGAAAGCGCGATGGAGGAGGGAAAGAAGGAGGAAATTCACGTGCTTGTTCTCGTGACGGGATCGGTCGCGGCGATGAAATGGGTCGAACTTATTCATAAAATAACGGACGAGTACTTCGACGATGAAGCACATAGAGAAACAACGAAGTTATGTATTCACTCGGTGGCGACGAACGCGGCGAAACCGTTTATCGAGGCGACTGAGTTTGGCGGCGCGTTTCCCGCGGGCTCGCTCGTACCTACGAACGACGAGAACAAACGTTCTTTGGATCAATTGAGAAAGAAGAAGAACGAGAGAAACTATTCCAATGGCGGCGGCTTATACGATGAGGTGTTTGTCAAGTTGGGCCCGTTTACAGTTGACGGATACCCGAATTGCGTCGTGCAAAATTACAACGACGCGTCCGAATATAATCAAAGCGGAGGATGGCAAAAACGAGGCGACGTGGTGACGCACATCGATTTACGAAACAAAGCAGATATTTGCGTCATCGCGCCGTGCTCGGCAAACACGTTAGCAAAAATAGCCAACGGATTATGCGACAATCTCGCGACGTCGATACTCCGCGCCTGGGATTTTACCAAGCCGCTTCTCATCGCGCCGGCGATGAACACTTACATGTGGCAAAACCCAATCACGAAGAAACACATCGACGCGATTAAAGAAAATCACGGCAAACAACCTTTCGGCGACGGCGTGCAATTCTTAGACCCGATCGAGAAAACGTTGATGTGTGGGGAGATGGGCGTAGGCGCCATGCGCGAAACCGTCTCGATTGCGAAAAACGTGATACGGGTTTTGAACGACTATCTTCAGAAGAAGAAGACCGAGAAGTAAACGAGAAGTAAACACGTAAATGTAGCACATATATATAGCAGAAAGAGAGAGCATAAGAGAGTAGCCGTCGTGTAATCATAACCGCAAATAATGAGAAGAGAAAGACCGCCGCGCATCGTCGCCCGAATCGAGAGTTTTCTCACATTTTATCCAAAACGAAAAGCTTCGTGTCGTCAGAATTCCTTCTCGCACTTATTTATTCACGACGACGCACGCACGCATCGATCGTTTTTGTCGAAACCATCATGCTCTTCAGAGCGGGCGTAAAACTCACTCGCCGTTGCTTTTTCTCCGCTGCAAATTATCATCAAAACGCGACGACGAGGAGGACTTTACCGACGAAATGGATGACGCGACGGAAACACGTCGTCGTTCTCCCCGGGCGGTCGGTGTCGTGTTCGGCATCATCCTCCGACGCAGAAAAGGCACGAAACGATGTGACGATGAGTAAACCGCAAGAGGTGTGGAAAGCGTCGATTGATTTTAAATCCATCCGCGAGAACCAATCGCACGTGGAGACGAATTGTTTGAACCGAAACGTGACGAACGTTTCCGTCCAATTCGTGGTTTCGCAGTACGAAGCGTTCGTCGCGTTGGACCAAAAAGCGGATTTGTTGCGAGCGAGTCGGAACGAAAACGCGAAGAAAATGAAAGGGAAGATGGAAAAAGTCATCAGAGATGAATTAATCGAGGAAGGGAAAAGGATTAAAGACGAATTAGCGCTGATTGAAGTTGAATTGAATGACATTTCCGACGCGTTGCAGCGAGAAGCGCAAAAGATTCCGAACGATACGCACCCGGACGTACCGATTGGAGGCGAAGAGTTCGCGACGGTGATGGAGGTTGTGGGAACGCAGAGAGATTTTGGAGCGATGAAGTGTCGAGATCACGTGACGATTGGTGAAACGTTGAACATGTTTGACTTTGAGACGGCGTCGAGGGTCAGCGGCACTCGATTCGTTTATTTAACCGGCGTCGGCGCCATGCTCGAATTGGCGTTGATTAACTGGGCGATGCAAAAAGCCATCGCGAAAGGGTTTGAACCGATGGTTGTTCCCGATTTAGTCAGAAAGTCAGTCGTCGAAAAGTGCGGGTTTCAACCGAGAGCGGAAAACACGCAGGTGTATTCCGTGGAAAATTCCGATTTGTGTTTAGCCGGCACCGCGGAGTTGTTGTTGGGCGGTAAGTGCATGGACCAAACGTACGAGGAGAAAGACTTGCCGAAAAAATTCGTCGCGTTTTCGCACTGTTTTCGAACCGAAGCCGGAGCAGCCGGAGCGGCGACCAGAGGCATGTATCGTTTGCACCAGTTTTCCAAGGTTGAAATGTTCGCCGTGAGCACGCCGGAAGCGTCGAACGCAATGCACGAAGAGTTGTCAAACATCGAGAAAGAAATGTACGCGGAATTAGGTTTGCACTTTAAAGTATTAGATATGAGCTCGCACGATTTAGGCGCTCCGGCGTATAGAAAGTTTGACATCGAAGCGTGGATGCCGGCTTTAGAGAGGTACGGGGAAATCTCGAGCGCGTCGAATTGCACGGATTTTCAAGCCAGACGATTGAACATTAAATACAGGCCAAACGCGGTGGACGGTAAGAAACAGCCGTTGCAGTTCGCGCACACGCTAAACGCCACGGCGTGTGCCGTTCCGAGAATGATTATTTGCATCTTGGAAAACTTTCAAAACGAAGACGGGTCGGTCACCGTGCCGGAAGCGTTGAGACCGTTTCTGGGTGGCATGGAAGTTTTCCGTAACCCAGCTGCTATTTGAGGAGTAAAAAGAGAGGATAAAACGAACACTGTTTTTAGTATTACTATCCATACGCGCGATGATACTTACCGTTTCTCTTTAAAATAAAAAATAAATCTCTCTCTCTCTCTCTCTACTAATGTTGTTGTTAATGTTGTTGTTGTTGTCGTTGTTGTTCTTTCAGTATTATTATATTTTATTGCTTAGCCTTCCACGCGTCGATCCACTTCTGCGCGTCTTGCGCCGGGTCTCCCGAACCGCCTCCAGAAGAGGATTTCCACGCGTCAATCCACTTCTGCGCTTCGTCAGCACCACCACCTTTACCACCACCAGCGGCACTCTTCTTCGCCGCTCTCGGTGCCGCCGCCGGCAACTTCGGCTTGTTGTCCTTGTTTTCCGTAATCTTGACGATAAACGCGGCGGACAAAACAGACGCGATGAACGTGACGATTTCGTTATCGCCGTTCGCGGTGGATTTGTTCTCCGCGCTTCTTCTTTGGAAGCCTTCCGCTTCCCCAGGGCCAGATCGAGTGAACTCATACGTTGGTTTCGGCTGCACTGGTCTCGGGGCTTTCTCCTTCTTCGGGGCGGGCGCCGGCATGTTCGAAAAGTTCGCCTTGGTGCCCGGCAACAAGAATCGAGAGCCTTCGGAGGAAGACGAATCGGCGGCAGCTTTCTCCTTCTTCGGAGCTTTCTCCTTCTTCGGTTTTTCCGCCTTTGGCTTAGACGGCGTCGTCGAGTTCATCATCTCAGACCAGTTGATCGGGGAATCGTCCATGGCCGCCTTCGGTTTCGGCGCGGCCGGTGCGGGTGCAGGCGTTGGCGCCGGTTTCGGCGCCGGCGCCGGCGTCGGTTTCGGCGCCGAAACCGCCGGGGCTGCCGCCTTCACCTTCGGCGCCGGTTTTTCCGCCTTCACCTTCTTCTTCGCGGGAGCTTCTTTCCTCGGTTTCGCCGCGGGTAACGCCGGTGCCGATTTCACCGCCGGTTGTTCGACCAACTTCGCCGTCTCCGTCCCTTCGAATCGAGACTTCACTTTCGCCGTTTGCCCTTTCGACGCGTACATGGCTTCCAAATCAAAACCCGCTGAATCCGCGGCATTCGCAACACCACTCATTCCCGAAGAACCAAGCGTCGCAATCGTCGCCGCTACTAACGCTGCGTTTTTCATTCCGTTTGAATCAGTCATGCTTGATTTGTCGTCTTCATCGGATTTTGAGGCTTTGCACGCGACTTTCGTCTTCTGTTTTTTTATTTTTAGAGTAGTATTAATTGGATAAAGTTTCGTCAGAAAAATTTAGGGTAACAACCAAAACCCTAAACAAGAAGAAAGATACGCTTGTCTTGGTTTTCCGATTGATCTCTTTCCCAAGCGAGCAAGCTCTTAAGGGAGGATTACGATGATAAAGAGATGAAAGACACGCGAAAGAGAGGAAGACAGAAGAAGCCAAACGACTTTAACAAAAGAGAGAGAGAGAGAGAGAGAGCAAACGGTTCTCTTTCAGCATTCACACGCTTCTTCTCTTCTTCACTCGTTATTATTCTTGCTCTCGTATCATCAAAGAAGAGAGCAAAGAGAGAGGGAAATTATCCGTAACATTTTATATATCTCTTTTATATAAAAAGCGGTTGAATAAACGAATAACGACAGAGACAAAGAGGAAAAAAGACGAGGAAATCGTTCATACCTTAGCAGTGCTCTTCTTCGCTTTGACGGATGATATTTTGGTCGTGCCGTTGTTCACGAGTACGCGTGAGTTCGAAAGCATCATCATCGTCTTCGTCTATGTGGCAATAAAAGTGAGACAAAAAACGGAGATTTTAGAGGGAGATTTCTTAGAGATTTAGGGTTTGTAATTTAGTGATGAATATAGTTGTTAAATGAAAACCTACTCCTATCTGTCGTTCATACCACGTGAAATCCATCGCTTCCCATCAGCACAGCGAAATTAAGCCACGTTGGGCGCCAATAGTATTGCGGTTAGTAATAACGTGAGAAGTCGGCGTGATGACAGGTTTTCTTTTTGCTTTTTGTACGTGTGTTTCTCTTAATTTCAATTCTGAGCTGTTTCTGGTACCATATCTCTATGTATGTATTGTCTCTCTGCGTATATTCGCGTATTTCGCGCGTTCGAAAACGGAAGCTGTTTCTCCTTTCTCGTATTCTTTTTTTGTTGATGAATGATACCTGTGATTTTAAATCGTGTGTAGCTCTCCATGTTCGTATCGCCAACCATCTGGTAATGGGCAGTCGTTGTCGAGGAGGTATTGTACACATTCGGGGTGTTTGTTCTCGTGCGCTACTCGTACGGCCAAATAGTCCCAAGGCGCTTTGGCGGTTTCGTGTAAGTACTGCAAACAGTCCAAGTGACCGTTCTCGGCTGCATTTCGACACGCACATTTGCTATATTGATCAAATTTACGCTCGACAAGATATTCGAGTATGTGGAGATGACCATTTTCAGCCGCCCGTGAGGCAGTACTCGAATCCCAAGGCGCTTTGGCTTCTTGGCGTAAGTATTTGAGGCACTCGAGATGACCGTATCGGGCAGCACATGCACACGCCTCCACATCGATAGGACACTCATTTGCAACGCAATACTTTACCATATCTAGATTACCTTGACGTGCGGCCGCATTAATCGTCCCTCCACCCCACTCACACTTTTTCTCCTCTCGTATCCACTTGAGCAACTCGAGTTTATTCGTTAGAGCAACTCGAATGCAGAACCATATTTCGTCCAACCATCTCGGCCACAACGATTTATGCTCCCACGCAACTTCCAACGTCGATATCGACGACATCTCTTTGACTTTAAACCCCTCTTCCAACTCCCCCTTGCGAGACGATCTCTTAATCAAAGCTCTCGTTTCACTGTTCACCTCGTACAAGAATTTGAGATCCGCTCGATTCAATCTCGGTAAAATATGAGTGAAACAAATATCGTCGCACTTCACGATCACACCCCACAAAGAATCATCCCTTCTCTCCCCTTCGACGACCGTCATCATCCTTTGTTGTGTCTTCTTCTTTAAACTCTCTTCTTCTCGTAAGAATAAATGATACGATGTGTCTTTAAAACAACATGTGTTTACAAACAACATGTGATTGTTTTTCCCAAAAGAAAGAAGAAAGAAAGAAAGAAAGAAAATATTTAGGGTCTTATACCCTAACACAACTAAGCCTTTTCCAAAGAGGGACAAAAAGACTAGTCGAAAACGCCACTTTATTAGAGTACGCATCTCACCATGCCTCCGAAGGCAAAGAAGAAGACCACGACGACGACGAGTACTTCTGCTTTTGCTTCTGTTGGTGGTGTTCCTCCTCCTCCTTTACCTCTTCCAAAAAAGACGACGCAGACTTCTCTCGGGGAAACGATGACGATGAAAAATGTTTCGTCTTCTTCGAAGCGAACGAAGTCTGCGAATACGAACGCGACGAAGAACACAACCGTTCCTCCTCCTCCTAATAAGAGTACGAAGAAGAAAGAAACATCAACGATGAATATCAGTAAACCTTTATCCGCGTCTGAAAAGCTCCGGTTAAAAGAACAAATCGAAAGAGACGCCTTTGCATCGAAAGAAAAAATCCGGATCGAAAACGAAAGGAAAAGCAACGAAGAGAAGGAAAAACTGTTCCTCAAGAAGAAAAAAGAACTGGACGTGAGAAAGCAAACGAGACTGAAAAGAGAAAAGCTACGATTAAAAAACGAAGAATTCGATGCAGTTTTAAAGGAAAACGATAAATCGAAAGAAAAAGAAATGGAAAACAAGTTACGCCAGATGGATTCCGCGATCAAGAAGAACGTCGCGCTGGTGAAAAAGCTGAAAACGAGCGCGATTACGGAAGCGACATCTGTGACTTTAAAAAGCGATTTTGAATCGAAAATAAACGCGTCGAAATACATGGAAGAATGTATAATTGCCATCTCGAGAGGGAAGTTGAAAGGATCGGACGCGTTTTACGCCGCGGAGGTTATACATTCAATGTTTGGGCAACTGTTTCAAAAGAATCAAAGGACGGAGATGAAGGAGATGTTGAAGAAGGAGATTTTGGCAATCGCGACGCCGATGAGTAGCGCAGAGGCTGCACAGATGGCTTTAGAAATAGGATTAGGATTAGGAGTAGGGTTAGGAATAGGAGGTGATAGTAGTATTGGAGGACAACAAGGAGAAGACCTTAACAACGACGACGACGACGAAGAGAACAAACCGCCGACGCCGTTGTTAAGAAGAGCGAAATTGTGTTTGTTGGCGGAATTATACTTGATATCGATCATCGATTCGCCAAAGTGCGTGTACGAAGTGGTTAAAAAACACGCGGAGATGGAGTACGACGTCGCTCCGGAAGCGTATTTGCAATCGTTGAGCGCTTTGGCGTTTTTCGCCAAGACGTATTCGCTGGAATTTTTAGGCAAAGAGGATGTGAAATTAATTTCAATTAATTCAACAGAAGGAGAAGAAAAAGAAGCAAAAACAGACGACGTAAACGACGTAAACGACGATGAAGAAAAGAATAGTGTCGTCGTCAAGTGCAAACCGGAGGTGTGCGAGAAATTCGCGCAAATTATCCACGAAAAGTACGAAAAGGACGCGTTGGTAAAATTAGCCGCCTCGGTACGACTGGCGAGCGCGAGGGAGGAGGACGTTTTGAGAGTTTTAAAAACCAAAGGCGAAGTTCCCGCGCAAGTGTCTTCGGCGTTTTCGAAAGCGACGGCGACGAGAGATGCGTTGTTGAAACAGTGTCAAACCTTAGCGGAAGCGTTGCGCGTGGATAAGATTCCAAAGCTGGAGGATTTCATGGACGACGATATCGACGATAAAGATAAAAATAAAGAGGCGAACAGAATTGAACTCGATCGAGGATTGAAACAACGAAACGCCGCTGCCGCAAACGAGAACAATTCCGATGTCAACGCCTCTGAGTGGGAAAGCGACGAGCAAAGACGCTTTTACCAAGATTTGTTGCCGATTAAAGAGTCGATTCCGGCGGTGCTTCTCGTTGAAAAGCCGGCGCTGGAGAACGAAACGGACGCAGAAAAAAAACGGAGAGAAGATCAAGAGTCAAAAGATTTCAAGGTGGACGCGTTGATGAATCGATTGCGGCGCGACTGCGAAAACGCGGAAAAAGTTGACGCGTTCGCGGTGGATTTCTGTTACGTCGCGACGCCGGGAGCCAAGAAGCGTTTGGCCGAGGAGTTGTTGTCGCCTCCGGAATTAACCAACATGAAGAATAACAACAACAACAACAACAACAACAACAACAACGCGATGACGACGGAGAATAGTAGCAACCAACAACAAAACGCTTTGTTGATGTCTCCGCTCGTTCCTTTTTACGCCAGAGTGCTTAAACTCATGTCCAAAGTCTTCCCAAAAGACATCTCGGACGTCGTCGCGAGTAAAGTTCTCGAGAAGTTTTTCAACCTGAACACGACGATTCAGACGACGACGACGCCGCAACCGAGATCTAATGTGCATTCATCATCTCAACAACAATTGTTGAAACAAAAGTTGCAAAACGTGCACTACGTTTCCGAGTTGATCAAGTTCGAGTTGATTGACCCGTCCGCGGAGGCCATGCAGTGTTTACAAATCTTAATCGAGAATTTCGAACGCGTGAACAGTTTAAACGCCGCACAAAATGGCGCGGTGGAGTTAATGTGCGCGTTCGTGTACAGGTGCGGACGGTTTCTGTGTAAATCCGCGAAATCCAAGAAGAGGGCGAATACGTTCCTCGACATCATTTTGCGCTTGAAATCAATCGTTTCGAAATATTTGGACGAGACGCAAATGGCGTTGGTCGACGAAGCGTATTACGCCGCGCGGCCGAGGGAGGTCTTTCGAACCACGAAACCTCCTAAACCAGTACTGTTCGAGTACGTAAAGTATATATTCGTGGAGCAAATGTCCGCGGATCCATCCTTGGCGAAAAGACAACTCGCGAAAGTCTTGAAACATTGCGATCAATTCGACGACGTGCACTTGGAAAGGTACCTCATCCGAAGGGCGATTAAGCACTCGCAACAAAAGTTTGACGACGCCGAACGCGTGGTGAGACTCATGAGCAAACTCTCGCAAAACCAAAAAGACGTAAAGAAGAACGAACTCATCGTCAAATTCACCGACGCCGCTTTAGAGGAGTTTCGTTTCGGTCTCGAGCAAAATCTGAGCCACATGACGCAACGAAGAGTCTCCAACGCTAGAGTGATTGGCGAATTATTCAGCCAAAGATGTTTACACGCCGAATCCATTTTCTCGTGCCTGTTCTTACTCTTGAATAATTTGGAACCGTTCAATAACGACTTCGATAGGAAAGATCCTATAAGAGTACGAGTGGCGAACGTCTTGCTCGAGAAATGTGGTCGATTTTTCAATCGAGGATGGCAGAAGAAAAAATTAGACGTCTTTTTGACGTATTTTCAGAGGTACATGCGATCGAAAACGTTAAGCATGGACGTGAACAACGACGCGGTGAACATCATCAAAGAGTTGAGGCCGCAAATGAAAATTTGCGAATCGTTTCAAGAGGCGCACGAGAAGTGCGTGAAAATGGAGGAGAGGTTTGGCGTCGTTTCATCGAGCGCCGTCGAAGGAGAGAAGAAAGGCTCCGGCGGTTTAGGAACGTTGGCGGAGGATGAAGAGATGGAGGAAGAAGAAGAAAACGGTGATGATACCGACGACGACGACGACGACGGTGAATCAGAGACTTTAGAAGACGACTACGCTTCGTCAATGTCTGGTGATTCATCGGACGATGACGAAGATGAAGAGGAAGAAGAAGAGAGCGACGAAGACGACGACGATGATGATGATGAAAGCGTATCATCGTCCGACGACAGTAACGTCAGTTTTTCATCTTCAGAATCTTCAGAATCGTCGTCGTCGGAAGAACAAGAGGTCGAAGTGCGAATGAAAACCGTCGTGGCGTCGCGCCAAGAAGAATCTGAGTTTGAGCGCGAGATGGAGAAATTTTTGGGCGTCGGTAGCGTCAAGGTAAACAGAAACGACGAGAACAAACAACAAACAACCGCGATACCTTCGGGGCCAAACGTTGGAAAGTCACCACCACCAGCATTTGCGGCACAATCCATCGCGTTCAAAATGATGCGCAAAGGTAAAGACGGTAAACGAGAAAAGGTTGACATCGCGCTCCCGGAAACCGCCTCGTTCGCGATGGAAGCGAAGAAGCGGCAAATCATGGAAGCCGAGGAACTCTCTGAAGTGCGTCGATTGACGTTACAAAGAACCGCGGACATGCAAGAAGAAGCCATTTCATTAGAGAAACAAAACAAAGAAGGGGGCATCAATAGCATGAGTTGGAGGAAAAAGAAATCGAGCGGCGATGCAGACCAGGACGGCGAGAGTAAGAAGGATAGCTTTTGGAACGCCCACCGACGATTGTAAAAAACACAAGCGCGCATATATGGAAACTTTTAGAAGACAACACCAACTTCCTCTTCTTTCTTTTCGACCACCTTCTTCACCACTTCTTTTTCTTCTTTTTTCTCTTCTTTCTCTTCTTCCTTTGTCAAATCCGTAAACGTATACGTTTGGCTTTCGAATGCGGAAACGCCGTCAATCGCCTCGAGTTGCTTCACAACGTCTGCTTCAAAAGTAAACTCATCGCACTCCCAAACCGCGAAATTCGATTCGTGTAACGTGACGATCAACTTAAAGTCGTGACAGTCCCCGCACACGACGCGGTGAATGGATCCCAAGCCGTTCAGAGCACGCATCCTGTGCAAATGCGCATCAATGACTAGAACAAATGATGTCAAAATGAATTTTGAGATCAGTAAAAAAAGGCGTTACAAGTACGAGAAAAACTAAAACAAAGTCGCGCGCGTAATGACGACGACGACGCAAAAAAGAAACCATTTAAAAAAAGAATACCATCTTGACACTCAGTCAGAGCCTTTTTGTCTCTCCATTTCAACCTATACTCTCTGCTCACGTTCGTGAACGACACGTTGGGCGTGATTTGAGTCGGCATGTGATTGTTTTTTTTTAATAATGCGAATAAAAATGAGATTTTCACAATACTACTACTACTAAAAAATCTCTTTCACATGTTCTCCAACGCTTCCTCTAAAGTACCGAACGCGACAGACGGGGCACCCGGAGTGCTCTCACTTTTCGCTTTCTTCACCTTCTCGTCGTCTTTTGAATCGTCGTCTTTATCGCCGCTAGTAGTAGTAGTATAAAACACTTTTACTGAATTCAAACCTAAACTTTTGCAGACGTAGTCGCTCGTTTCTTCGAAGACTCGAAACTCGTCAAAGACCGTCGTGTTCTCCAACGCACTCGCGCCGTCTTCCGCTAACGCGTTGACTTCGTCCATTTTGAATTTAATAAACGGCATCATGACTTTAATCGCGCCTTTGAAGTTCCCATCCGCGACTTCTTGCAACAATTCGGTGGCATTTTTCAGAGCGTCCATGACTTCTTTCGAGTCTAATTTCGATCGCGAGTGTAACTCTTTCATAATTTGCAAACACTGAGATCTCCAGCCGATGAACTCTTTCGCGACGTAGATTTTCATATCCGTCACGGTTGTTTTCACCGTCGCTTTACCTTTCTTCGGCGGCGCTTGGACTTTGGCGATCATTTTACGCCAGTTGGAAATTTCCTTGTTTACGTGCGCGTTCGCTTTCATGAGCGCGACGTCGACGTCTTTGGATTTCGACGGGAATCCGGCGTTGACGACGTGCTTAGATTTCTTCTTCAGAACGTTCTTCCACACGTGCTCGCACGTGTGCGGACACACCGGCGCTAAAAGCAGCGTTTGCACTTCGACGAAGAACTCGATCAAATCCAATCGCATTTCCTTTTCGCCGACGGCTTGTCGATATTCGTCTCTCGCCGCTTGCAAGTTGTAAAAGCCCGTTCGCAAGGCTTCGCGAAACATCATGTTTTCGTAGTACTTTTGCGTTTCTTCGATGGCGAAATTGATGGAATTTTCAAACGCGCGGTCGGCAAAATCATCACCACTTTTATCGTCGTCTCCTTTAATCCTAAGCTTTTTGCGTTCGTCTGAACTTTCGTTCATCATCGATTCCATCCAATCGCACTCTTTCGTCAGGCGCAAGATTGCGGCGTTGGCGGTTTCGTCGGAAAAGTTGGCGTCTTCGACGGTATCGCCGGCATCCGCTAACGCGAATCTCACGGCGTCCGCGCCAAATTCTTCAATCGCTTGGCCTAAGGTTTTGAAATTCCCGGTGGATTTACTCATCTTATCGCCGTTTAATAACAAGTGGCCGTTGCATCGGAACGCTCTCGGCCACCTGTTTTCTTGACCTTCCGGCCAAATCGCCGTGTGCGAGTACATGGAAAACGTCAAGTGGTTTTGGATTAAATCTTTCCCGGAAACTCTCAAATCGAACGGGTACCAGTAGTTAAACTCCGCGATGGCTTTATCCAAAACATCTCTCGGAAATTCCGATTCGCTCGGTTTCTCCGCGCCTAAGAAAATGCAGTCCCAGACGGCGTCGGTCAACTTGGACGGTTCCACGGACCCAAATTTCTTGCCGTACATATCGTAATCACCTTGAAACAAGTGCGCGACGGTATAATACGCCATGTATATGGTCGAGTCAGATAAGGATTCGATCAAAAATTGATCGTCCCACGGGACTTTCGTACCTAAACCGAACGATCGAGAACACGCCCACTGTCTTAACCACCCTAAAGTGTGTTCAAAATTCTTCTTGGACTCCTCGTGGTACGTGTTCATTTGGTTCAAGCACTTCTCCGTGACGTCTTTCCAATTCTCTTCGCCGTATTCCAAATACCACTGGTCGGTTAACGCCACGACGCACTCGCCGCCGGATCGAGACATGACCATTTTTTCCGGCTCGGAATAAATCAAACCGGTATTCGCCTCGACCATTTCTTGCTTAATAATCGGTTTGACTTCCTTCACCGGTTTCCCTTTATACTCGCCGACAATCATGACGCCGTCTGTGAAGCCTTTTAAATACGTTCGGTGTTTCGCTTCGTCCAACTTTTGTCGATCGTTTTGCGATTTGATTTTTAACTCTTCGCAAACCGCCGGCGCGGAGGCGTCGCCGTACCCCGGTATGTTGATGATTGGAATCACTTCGAACGGTACGACCCACTCGTCTTTGACGTTAAACTTAGCTCTTAACGCTTCTTTCGATTTCAAATCCGATAAGGCCATAAAATCATCCGGAGAATCCGACGGGACCGAGGTGACCACGCCGGTACCTTTGGTCATGGAAATCGTCAACATCGGCAACACGTAAATTTTCTCCAACACCGCGTTCGGCGCTTTGACCGAGCACCCCATCAGTTCCGAACCTTTCATCGTGCACAACAACTTTGGTTTCCCTTCCTCTTCGAATTGTTCTTGGTACGATAAATTCAATGCGGCTCTTTCCGCCATGACGAAAACTTCTTTTGATTTCAATTCGTACGCGCCGTATTCGCCCTCCGGTAAGATCCAGCAGTTCGTTTGTCCGTACATCGTCTCCGGCCTCAAAGTCGCCGCGGCTAAGAACACCTCTTTCCCTTTCAACGGTTTCAAGCACTCCAACGTCTCAAAATTCTCCTCTAAAACGTGCATTTTTATGAGTAAATACTCTTGCGGCCCGACGCCTTCGCCCGAGGCTCGATCGTGATCCGCGCACGGTTGCTTGTCAATCGGCGAGTACACCGCGTACCTTTTCGCCTTGACAATCTTCCCGAGTTTTTTCAGCGTGTTGAACTGCCATCTCACGAAACTATCATAGAATGGATTCACATCGGTCGTAATGAACGACCTTCTCCAATCGACTTGACATCCTAATAAGGCGACGTCTCTCTTCGCCAGCGGCGGAAAATATTCCAACCAGTGCATGGAATCCGCGAAGGACGGAATCTCCTCGTCCGCAATCCCGCTCGCTTGCATGATCCCCCACTGCGTGGCTTGCTTCCCAGTCTTCGCCGCCGCTTTCGATTTCTTCGCCGCAAACTTCGTCGGGTCTTTAAACTCCTTTTCTTCCTTCTTCTTCTCCGCCTCGACGGCCTCCGCGTCCGCAGTCTCCATCGACGGAAATATCGGCGGGTTCCCGTACGTCTTAATTTCTTTCTCAATCTTATCCGCGCACGCTTTTATCGGCATCCCCGTGCAGTGAAACCCAAACGGGAACAAGACGTTCTCTCCTTTCAATCGGTGGTACGCTGATGCGAATTCTAGCTTGGAGAGCGAGAACGCGTGCCCCAAGTGTAACAAACCGTTCATGTAAGGGTAAGGGAAGTTGCCAAAAAACTTAATTGTCTTCTCATCCTCTTTTGTTGCTGCGTTCACTTCGAAGACTTTGGATTCTTGCCATTGTTTTTGTGCGAGAGTTTGGTAGTAAGTGAGTTGGTCTCTTCGTGCCGTGGATCTTTGTTGCGTTTGTTGCTGTTCTTGTTCTTCTCCTTCCATGTTTACGATGCGTTTCGCTTCCGCGCTTTAGGGCCGATATTTTCCCTTAAATGTGTGCTTCTAAAACCACTTTAAAAGAGGCGCTTTTACGTCTCTCTTATACTCTCTACCGATAAAAGGTAAAAAGTACCTCTCGTGTTGTCTCTTTTTATATACAAAACACGCGTCACGTCGCGCGTTACGTGTGCGTTTAATGCGCTTACGTGCGCGCAAAGTAGAGGAAAAAAAAAAGAAGAGGGAAAGCCTTTAAGACGACTAGGGTTTAACACCCTAAACAAAAAAACGAGGGGAAAAAAAGCTTCAATTTGCTTCATTTTCGCGCGCATAAGTGCTCGATAAAACACACGTAAGACGACCATGGTCCGGGACGTGGACAACCACGGGCACAAAATCTGGTCCCCGTTCAGTTCTGGTGGTATTCATTCTCCCATCGACGGGAATGCGAGTAAGAATACGTTCAACGATGCACAGAAAATGGAATTCGTGTTGCACGCAAACATCATCCATTCGGTACGAGTTTATATGCTCTCTGTAGTTTATGCGCGTCGCATTTCTCTCCCTCTCTCTCTTATGTGTGCGTGTTCTCATTTCTGACGACTTCTTTTGTTCTTCTTTTTACGAAACAGGAATACTTCCAAAACGCTTTAGTGCCGACGGAAGATATCGACGATTTGATCGATGAGATTTACAACGAGGTGAGTAATTAATTGGTCGTTGGTTTTCGATCGACGAGAGCGGACGATGAAGATGATTATTATGATCCGCTTAATAATGCGTTTCAAGTTCAGGGTCGTCTTATTCTCTCTCTTTAACTCACTCTTTGTGTGTCTTCGTCGTCGTCTGAATCGTCTCGTACGATGTGCTTATTATTAACGCAAAACTCACCACTCGTCTTTATATCTATCGTCTCGCTCAAATCAAACGTATAATAAACAGGTATCGGACGTGGAACCGTGGATGTCCGGCAACGCTCGAGGCGCCTCGACGGCGTTTTGCATACTCTACCGAATCTTAGCCATGGAAAATGTGCCGCACTTTAAAGTGAACAAAATGATTTACCACCAAGATTCCGTGTACATACGATGCATCGGTTTGCTGTACGCTAGGTACAAGTTTTACAACGACGAGGAAAATTTGATGAAGTTTTTCTCCGAAGACGTGTTTAAAGATAAAAAGGAGATAAGCTTCGCGCCGTCCGTGGACGGGAAGAAGTTGACGTCTTTTTCTCAGTTCGCGATAGATTTAATCTGTTCTCAGGAGTACTTCGAGACGTTGTTCCCGAGAATACCGGAGGTTTTGAAGCGGAAAATGCAGGCGAAGATTGAATCGTGGTTGGACGGCGGAAAAAAAGTGGAAGCAAAAGGTGGCGGCGGCATCGGCGAGTGGCGGAGGAGTAAAGGCGACGGAAAAGGGAGAGTCATGTCCGTGAAAGAAAGTTTGAGCGTGAACGTCGGTCAGAGAGCGCCGCATTTGGCAAACGCGAGAGAACGAGGGAGAAGCGGCTTCGATCCGGAATCCTCCGCCTCTCGCGGCGGCGGCGGCGGCGGCGGAGGTTATCGTAATAAATATAGTAGCAGTAGCGGAAGGGGGAGTTTTTATCATCAGCGCGACGATAGAGGAGGAGAAAGAGGAGGAAATAGAAGAAGGGACGGGAGCAGAGACCGGTACGAAAACAACGACTACGGCAGAGGAGGAGTCCGAGGAGGAGGAGAGCGAAGAAGAAACAATTCAGACGACGACAATTATTACGACGACGACTACTACGGAAGAAGAGGAGAAGAAAGAGGAGGAAAAGGAAGAGGTGAAGAAAGAAGAGAATTGCCGTACGCGACGAGAGAGCTCCCGTATAAACGCTAATAGTATAAACACGAGCGGTTTTACGAGAATTCACCTACGTACTGGTACGCAGAGAAAAATGTGCTCCAAAACGCACAACGATTACTTCTTTACACGAGAGAGTGTTGAGAGCTTTTCCGGGTGTAATACACGCGAATACTAACACTAGCATCTATTCGATGAGAGAATCATTCAGGTTTTCGTCCTCGCTTTCCTCGTTTGATGTTGACATCATCCGACGCGTTAGAAAAAACTTCACCTATTTGCCTTCACAACAAAGAGCAGCTCTTTCTACTCAAACGGACAAACAATGACATCTTTCCGCCCATTCACATCCTTCGACCTCCTCAAATACAACCTCGTCAACACCGACGTGTTAACAGAAACCTACGGCTTATCTTTTTACCTCTCTTATTTAGCAAACTGGCCGGAATATTTCGTCTGCGCGGAGACTTTGAATCGTGAAATCAGCGGGTACGTCATGGGAAAATCCGAAGGAAAATCAAATCTCTTCCACGGACACGTCACCGCGATTACTGTCGCCCCTTCGTACAGGAGACAAAAATTGGCGAATAAATTGATGGAAACTTTAGAAGTAGTCACCGAAACGTTCCATTCGGAGGCGTATTTTATAGATTTGTTCGTGAGAGAGAGCAACGAAAATGCGATTCAAATGTACCGGAAAATGGGCTACTCCGCTTATCGAAGAGTCCTCGGATATTACGCCGGACCATCGACGTCATCGAATACTGACGATATAAACGACGAAACGAAGAACAAAGGGAATAAAAAAGGACCAATTTTAGGGGAGGACGCGTTAGACATGCGGAAAAGTACGAAACGAGACGTGCAAAAAGTGAGCGTCGTTCCCGCTCGGAGGTTCGAGCAACATCCGTGGGAGATCGAATGGCACTGACGATACGTATGCGTTTTGAAGCGCGTTTAATGGTGTTTGGTCGCGAAAGGTCTCGCAAAACGTCTACAGTCGGGAGATGTAAGAGAGAACGAGTATCACGAGACCGACAATTGAATAACGCGATGTAAAAAAGAAGAGCAGTTTAGTAGAGTAGTAATACTAATCGTAATAGCAACAACGAGAGCGAGAGGAATACCAACAACAACGCCGCGGTAGCGAAAGCGTCTTCGCTTCAGAGACGCAGACAGAGAGAAGTTGTGTCCTACCTCCCTAGCAGAGAGAGAGAAGAATAGAAAGACGCGCGAACCAAAAGTATCTCTCAAATGTACTCATACCTTTCTTAAAGTTCAACTGTATTCAAACTGTTCAACATTATTAATCCATCGGTATCGCGGCGAGCGAGCGAATATCGATCACAAGAAGGTCAATTCCTCACAAGTAACCTAAATGCATCGCACGCTTTCAGAGGCCAGTTTTCTCGAGACTCCTGGTCGTACTCGCACAGAAACGTGTGCTGCTGCTCTTAAAACAACTCCTCGTGTTCCTAAAAGAGTAGCATTCGCTCCTAAAACTCTTTCTTTGTGCATTCGAAGGGTGTTCTTGTTTGCATTCGTTTCCGTTATCCACTTTCCTCCGTTGTTCCAATTCTCATCCGCGTTGGAAACATCGACGATGAATACGATGAAAACGAAGTCCCCGTACCACGGCGTCTCCTCGGACGAACAAAAATACACTCAGTTACTCTTCCAAAACGTCCCGGGGTTCACTCGGTCCAAGTTAAAACCGGAGTACGCATTAATTGCGCACGAGTCCAGAGTCTATGGAGGTTTGTTCGGATGGACGAATACGCTCGGCGCGTACGTGGTCTCGCCGGGGATGAATAAAGCGACGATTTTAATGACCATGGTCTCTATGAATACAAACGCAAAATCGTACGTACCGTCACCGGGCGCGTGGCGGTTTGCGTTTGTTCTGGATGGCCAATGTTCGATTCGGTATCGAGACGAAGACGCCGAGGCGGAGGTGACGCGAGAGGATTTGAAAGCGGGCGAGTACTTTTATTTCCCGATGAATGTCGAGCACGAGATATACACGGATGAGAAGAATCAGTGCGAATTGGTCATGTACGAAGCGTTTACGAAACCGAAATTGAACGGTACACCGGATGAGTTTCCTACGGGGCAAAAAGTCATCGTCGGCGAGACGGACGCTTTGCCGAACATCGAAACGCCCGGGGAGATTTTTAGGTTGAAGAAACTGTTGCCGCAAACGCTCGAATACGACGTGAACTTTCACGTGATGGATTTCGCGCCGGGAGAGACGTTGAATGTGAAAGAGTTGCACCATCCGCAACACGGGTTGGTCATTTTGGAAGGACAAGGTATTTATCGCCTGAACGAGGATTTTATGCCGGTGCAACAAGGCGACGTCATTTACATGGGGCCGTGGGTGACGCAATGGTACGGCGCGTTGGGGAAGAACAGGACCAGATATTTGATTAGTAAAGACACGTACAGAGATCCGCTGAGAGATTCGAACCCGTGATTTCTACTACGATCAATAAAATAAGGTGATTATCAAGAAGAAAATGTGGAAGTTGCGTGTGTGATTATATATAACTAAACTGCTTTTACTTGTTTATCTCTATCTATATATACGTATGCTACACCTATAAGGTATGGTAAAAACTACTGTATTATGGTGTATATTACTTCATCCACTCGTCTTTGTTGTTATCTATATTATCAGTCGCCGCATTCGCCAACGGGGAAGACGGTCGTCCGCCGATTAAGTTCTTCAAGGCGCCTCCTGAGTTTTTGTTCGTGCCCCCTCCGCTTCGAGTATTCAATCGCCTGCTTCGTAAAGCCTCTAATTTTGAGGAGGTCTGGTGATGCGCGTGTAACGACGCGGTATTTCCGTACCCAACTTGCGTTTCCATGTTCAAAGTCGACGACGGATTCTCTCCCGCTCCGTTGAAATTCTTGCGCGCGCTGCCGAGCGCGATGTTCAACGTGTTCGGTAATGTCGCGCCAATGCCGCCAACTTTAAAGTCAGGCAAAGCCACGTCCGAGTTGTCATCAAAGCCACCGTCTGTCTCTTCGTTGGTGTTGTTGTTCTTGTTCTTTGCCGGCGACGGCGATTTCATCATGAGCATGTTCAAATTGGCGTTGCGCGTGGTAGCAGCCTCGTTGTTGTTGTTGAAGAGATTCATCGGCAACGGATTCGCCGAGTTGTTGACGTTACCATCGCCATCCTCGCCATCGAACATTGGCGATAACAACAACAAAGATTTTTCGCTGTTTTGCTTCTTCTTTTGCGTAGTTGTCGACGTCAACGGTAACTTGCGTTTACCGTCGATCGAAGGCTGCGTCGGCGAACGGTGTTGCGAGGGAGGGTTTCTTTTGACCTCCACGCTACCGCTCGATTTCAACTGTTGTTGTTGTTGTTGTTGTGAAGGCTGCTGCTTCGATGGAGTAGACTTCTTTGCCGTTGCGATGGTGATTTTTTGTATAGGAATCGCCGCTACGTTTTTGTTGTTGCCGTTGGTATGCTGAGAAGAAACTCCGTTTGGAGTTTTCTTGGCCGTGGACGACGGTCCAGGCGTGCGTTGAAAGCGCGAATGCGTTTTTACGTGCTCCAAAGACGATTTCTTGTTTGTCGTTTGCGTCGTCGCCGTCGAGTGAGTCGTCGTTTTCGTCGTCGCGGAAGGCGTTTTCATCGCGCTCGTTGGAAGCGCTTGGTGTTGGTGCGCTACGACGACCGGCGGGGGCGGCGGCAGCTTTTGAAAATATTCTTCTTCGTCCATCGGCGCGCCCATTGGCGGCGCGATATCTTCTTCTTCTTCTTCTTCTTCAGCGTAAGCAATCTTCTTCTCTGCCGTTTTTTCCACGGTCTTCTCGCCGCCGCTGCCGCTGCCTCCTCCTCCTCCTTCAATCGATGGATCCGATCTTTTCTTTGCGTCGGCGGTCGCGTCGTCGTTTAATGTCTCTTCGCCTTGCGTTTCTTCCAACATCGCGCCCGGTAGCGGTGGTGCAAACCTACTCTCATCAACCTTGTGCCCTTTTCTCGCGCATTCTTCTAACCACTCTTTCGTGACGACTTTTTTATTCCAGTTCACGCCGGCTTTATACTTGGACCCTTCCGCTTTAGAGACCACGACGTGCGTATTCTTACCTTTTTTCAAATTCTCCGTACACTCGCAGCCGCAGATTAAGGAGAGCATTCGGATTGCACTTTTCTCTCGTTCGGTGTACGACGACGGGGACAAGACGACACCTTTCATGCTCAAAAATTTTCCGTCGTGGTCCATGTACGGTTGGTACGCCATAGACTCAGACGGCTTGAAAATTTTGCCCTCCAAAGAGACGCCTTCGAGAAAGTGCGGCGCGACGAAACGCGCGCTAAAGATAGCATCCGGGTTTTCTCGAGCAGCGCTGGCAATATTCGACGCTAACGCCTGCAGTTTCTTCTTCTCGCTCATCGAGGGTAACGCCGGGCAGATGATAAAGTCCGAGGAAGCTAACGTGGAGGTTGAACTGCCCCGTAAATATTCGCCGCCGAGAAGACTGATCAAGTTCAGCGCTACCTCTTTCTCTCCGATGCACAAGCCTTCGAATAAACTCAATTTCACGTTCGCTAAAGGATAAAGCTGCGATTGTTTAGAAGAGTGGTCGCTGGATTCATTTCGCGAATTGTAACCGTTTCTACCTAATAACAACGCGTCGTCCTCGTCCTCGTTATTCACCAAAGCAGTTTCGCCAATCGCCGCGCGAGTTTCCGGTATTTGTTCCGTCATCGTATTATATTTATTATTCTTGTCGTTGTCGCGACGAGACTGCTGCTTGTCGTTTCCTCTTCTAACGACGATATCGTCGGCGGCTGGCGCGTGTTGCTGCGTTTCTATATCGTCTTTCTTTACCATCGCGGGTTGTCTTCTCAAAGGATTCTTGTCTTTATCGATGACTTTCAGAGGACTCCTCTCCGGGATTCTTCGCGGAGGCGATGTATTATCGTTCTTGTAGTTTGTCCAGGACGTTTTCTTATCATCATCGTCGAAGGTTGTCACGGGATCGTTGCAGAAGGTGGGAGCTGCGATAACTTCCGAAAATCTCTCTTTCGCCACTCGAAACCTCTTTGATTTCGGCATCGTCCTTCCTTCCTCGCTACACTTTTTCAACCACTCAAACGTTACGCACTTCTCACGATGAGGTCGCATGTACGTTCGTAAAATGAAATCAACGTCTTTTTGGCACTCCAAATCGTCGTTGATGACGACGTGTGTGGCGTTTTGCGGATTCATGGCGACCGTAGCTCCTCCGGCTCTCAAAATTTTATGCGCCAATCGCGCGTTCTTCGCGCTCGGCCTTAAAATATCGTTCGGGTCTACTGCCGTACCACCCGCCGCCGGCGTTGAAGTGCTATTATTACTACAACTAAACCCAACCAAATACACTTTCGTGCTAAACAAATAGTGTTGTCCCCACGGCGTTTGATCTTCGTCGTACTCCTCTTCCAACTCTTTCGTCAACTCTTCTTTGGTCGGGAAAGGTACCTCCGGCTGCTTTTTAAGCAGTTCCAAGGACGAATCCGTTTGTTTGCTATTCGATATGCCGTTTTTAACGTCGTACTCGTACTCGTTCAACTTCACGCCTCGTTTCACGCAATCCTCCACCCACTTTTTGCTCAAAACCCACATGTCCCACATCCTCGCGTGTCTGTATTTCGCGCCCGTCGGTTCCTCTCCCGCGCTCGTTTGTTTCGCAATCAAATGCGTCACCACGTCCTTCTCCAAATCCGCGCTAAACACGCCTCCATTCTTCTCCACCATCTCTTGAATACCATTCCTCTCCTCCCACTGAAACCCAGTCACGCAGACCACGCAGTCCGTAAAAAATTTGAACGGAAATTTCTCGTACTCGTACGTCAACTCGCCACTCTCGGCGCACGCGTCCATCCACACTCTCGACACGATTGGAATGTTCCTTAAAACTGCAATTTCGTATTTCGGAGAGTGCGAGGTGTTGGCGATTAAAACGTCGAACTTTGTGTTCGCGTCTTGGAGTTGGATGACGGATAATTGGCATTTGTTCGCTTTCCGTTTCATTTCCTTCTGTTTTGTGTTTAAAAGGTGATTTAGAGAGAAAAGTTCATCATCAGATACGTTTCAAAACCGACTTTGTACGCGAAGCCTTCGCGCGCGACCGTTAAAAGAGAACAACGAAAAGAGAAACACAGTGAAACGCGGTCTCATCGTGCAAAGTTTTTGGTATTTTCATCGCGTAAAGCGCGAACAAAAGCGCTTATATAACGTAAAAAACGTACCGTTTCCTCGTCCTCGAATCCCGTCAAAACCACCGTCAGAACGCCTTTCTTTTCTTTCATTGCATTCATTTTATCTCAATTTAAAAGTAGTACTAGTGCGTTCACACATCAAAGAAGCGTTTTGTCGTCGTCGTCATTTCGTTGAGGTCGTGATAAACTCTCTTCCGTGTGTGCATATATAAACGCAAAGAGAGGAGATCAATGAAGAGATTTTTCAAACAAATCGATTCAAAAATCCTTCGAAAGATCAGACAAAAAGTGCTCAGATTGAGTTTACGAGAAATTTTCGAAGCGCGATGATGTTTCTTTTGAGCGATGTAATACTGCTGATGGGTGAAGCGTTTATGTGTGTTATCTCTCGTATTATTCTTTCTTTCTCTCTCTCTCGAGCGTTTTCACTCTCTATTATTCGTACATTGTTATTTCCTGCCGCGCGCTGCCAAAGACGACGTCATAATAGCCTTCTCTAAAGTTTCTATTCGTTTCATGAGCGCGAGTGTATCTCTTCGTTCCTTCTCCAAGGCCATTTCCGCGGCTTTTAATCTGGTCTCGACGTGACCGAAATTGTTCTTCGTCCACTTCAACTCGTCCTCGGAGAAGCGTTTCAGCTTTTCGTGATTGCGAAAGCTCGTTTGGGAGTGGTCGTGGAGTTGTTTTTCTAATCGAACGTGTTCGTGTTCTAAAACGCTTAATTTCGGGAAGAGTTTTTGGGTCACCGTGAACAAATGGTTCGCGCAATTGTCTCGCACGTGCGCGTCGAACGTTTTCTTCGTGATTGGTTCCGTCGGCGAACAGCAATCGAGTTTCTCGTACGGACACTCAAACGCTCGATTTTCGCACCGGTTCATCGCGTGCAAATCCACCTGGTTCCTTTTCAAAACAGTGCCGCACTTTAACGGACACTCGACTTCAAACAAAGGGCAAACTTTCTCGTCGTGCCTTTTCCTAAACTTTTTACTAAACCGTTCGTCGCACCTCTCGCATTTGACTTCGACCCACTCGCAGGCCGATTCCTCGTGCTCTCGAATCATTTTCCGCAACTCCTCCGCGTCTTCCGCTTCGCATTCAAACAGGCAACTCGCGACGCCTTTTTTTCTATCGTACATTCGCAAAATCTCTTTACTCGTTTCTTCTCTCGATTTATCATCGTCTGCTGCTAAAAACATCTGACCGAGGTCGAACGTTTTCATCGCGTTCGTTTGCGTTAAAGACGTTTCTTTCAACCTTCGAACTTCATCTTCAATCTTCTGCTTGCTCGTCAGATCGGTAAAGAACGATCGATTTCGGTCTCGGAAATCTTGAATTTTACGTTCCAGAGTTTCTAACGATACGCGTTGTTCATCCTCCTCGTTTTTGAGTATTCTTAGCAGTTCTTTCGCGTGCTCGGGCAACGCGTCGTGCGGTGACTTTATGAGCGATTTGATGCCAGATTGCGCATAAATGGCGCTATAGCAGATGGCGTCGAGCATGCGGTCGGCTAAGGTTTTGGAGGAGAAAACGCAGCAGTTTTTACATCTGTACGACTGCGTGCTCTTCTTCTTTTGCTTCGTTTCTTTTTCGTCGTTTGATGAGATCATGTTTAGGCGTCCAAAAGTCTCTAACGACTTTTAGTAAAGGGCGGATGATTTTATGACGATGATAGTAGACGCTGCTCATGTTTTCGTTTAATGTGTGATTCGATATGTATTCGATATAGTAAAATTACACTCTAAGAATTTGCAAACTCCGACTAAACGCGATGGCGATCCAATCCGGTTGCGTGGCCGACCATTGCAACTGGTTAATTTCCGCGCCGGCTTCGTACGCCAAGACGGGATCTAAGCCGCCTTCAGAGAGTTGATTGATGGCGCTTAAATCCCAAATCAACGCTTGCGCGTCGTCTCCGGCGGAGCATATGTGGCACGAGGAATGCGGGGCCCAGGCTAAGGTGTTGACGGAACTCGCGTGGCGTTTTAACTCGGCGACGGGTAACGTCGGGAATCGAATGTCGATTATGGCGACGACTTTCGAGTCCATGCCAAAGGTGGCCATGTATCGCGGGTCTTGTTTGTTCCAGCCTAAACGGAGTAAAGGGACGCCGATTTCTGGGTTTTCGTAGATGATCGTCGAGTGGTCTTTATCGCGTAAATCGAAAACTCTGACGGAACCGTCCGCAGAAGCAGAGGCGAAGACGTCGGGACCTCCCCAGGCGATGTCGTGGACTTCTTTATCGTGCGCGATGAGCTGCGTGTCTACGCACTCTCTTTCGATATCCCAGACCGTGCACGTGGTGTCGATGGACGACGTCCCGACTCTGTTGACGTTCGTTTCGTTCCAATCGAACGAGGTTAACGGCGCGCAAAACTCAGAATTTTTATTATTCGCCAACAACGCTCGGAGTTCTATTTTACCGTCTTCTTGTTGTTTGTTCGATGCGTTTTGTTGTTGTTGTTGTTGCTGCTTTTCTTGTTGTCCAGACGTGGACGGTTTCTCCGTGTTCGTATCTCTCCCGCCGCCGCCGCCGCCGCCGCCTTTCTTCAAGTTTCTTTTATTATTGTTGTTGTTGCTGATGTTAGTATTCCCATCATCGTTCTCTCGTTCCTCTTCCTTCTCATTCGCCTTCTCTTTCGCCGTCCCTCCGACGTCTTCGTTAATCTTCCAGATCCGTAAAAAATCCCCCGTCGTGGCCATTAAATCTTCGTGTTGGCACTCTTTATCCGGCACGAACATCAGTTTCGTGCACGGGTACGGGTGATCGAATCGTAAGTTTGGGTCGTTTAAAAATTTTCCGGTTTCTTCGTCCAGCGTGACGATTTCGACTTTGTTCTCGTACTCTTCTAAAAACGATCCGATGCCCAGGCGTAATTTTTTATCGTTTCGAACCTTTCGTTTATATCATCGCGCGTTTATCATCGCGTTTATCGCACGAAAGAGTGGGAGAAAGGAAGAGCATTTGTTGGTGTCAGTTGAAACGCGCGCGAATGATCTGACGTGTATAAAGTATAAAGTAAACAACATCGTGGATATAATTTGGATCCATTACGGAGAATAAAGAGCGGCTCCCGATTGGAATTCCATCGCATCATAAACAGAGAGTTAGAGAGAGAAAAAGAGCGACATAAAGAGCGATATGCACGACGCATAAACAACAAAAAGAACGTAAACGTCTCACCGACCAATTGCACGCGTAAATCAACCACGGCGCTTCGTAGGTGTAGATTTCCGCCTGCTTTTCTCCTGGATTCATGTTGAATTTCTCTCGTGTTATCTGAAGCTTTTTTGTGCGTCGAAAACGTCGAAACGAGTGAAGATTTTGAGTAAAAAATACGAGTAAATGTAAGTGAATGTATTCGAGAATTGACCATCTTTGACGCTCTTTAGATGCACGTAGAAGTGAACACAAAGAAACAAGACGCGTGTGAGTGATAAATACGGAAAAGAGCTTTCGAATGGTATCGTTTATGCTTCGTTCTCGTTCGAATTGAGCTGGTTTTTGTGCGTTTTCGAAAACGTTCGTCTCTCTCGAGAAAAAAAGCGAAGATTTTTATCAAAAGTGACAGTTGGTCTCTCTGGATTTCTTCAACTTTATGCCGTGAAGAGCGCGATATATATACACACACATATATATATATACTCTCTGGAGGGGAAAGAGTCGAAAACGTCGCGGAGACGATGGGGGTAACGACGAGAGGGAAGAAGAGGAAGGTTGGGCAGAGAGACGTGTGGGATTTAATCGTGAAGAACGATGATATAAGTTTCAAACACATTCTCCCGGGGTTGAATCAAACGGATTTGAAATTCTTGTACGAAGTGAATACGGAGACGAGAAAGTTGATTAAGAGATCGTCTTACAACAAGGGGGAGTTGCAAAAGGAGTTTAAAGTGAGAGAGATGTCGTCGATATCGACTTTGGAAGTAGCGTGGGAGCATTATCCGTGGGGTAAGTTGGTAAGGCAGTA
>JACLAA010004135.1_pt1 | contig 49363 bp, 77 predicted proteins | sample 8027891 | NCBI WGS metagenome assembly JACLAA01 (sample SAMN15724900, study PRJNA655200) | protist metagenome | isolation source: fluorescence activated cell sorting (FACS) single amplified genomes of... | place: Spain: Blaines Bay Microbial Observatory, Mediterranean Sea | collected 2016-01-19 | reverse complement strand
GAATTTTATGATGTGGATTTATCAGTACATGATAGCCCCACAAAAGGAACTGTAGCAGTTGTATATTTTTATGAAAATAAACTAGAGGAGATTAATAATGAGTAAGGAAGTTTTAGAAGGTAAAAAATTTAATGATTTTAAAGAAGATTTAGATAAGGTTTTGGAAAAATATTATCCAAATACCGATTACGAATGGGAGCATTATGATGACGATTGGAATGGTGTCTTATCAACAGATATAGATACAAAATGGCGATTAGTAAAACTTTATTTAGATATAAAGGAGATAAATGATGATGAAAAAATATAGATTGACAGCTACCTTACCTGTTGTTGTTAATGCTTATGTCGAAGCAAAGTCTATTGATGAGCTTTGGACAAAAGTAGAAAACAAACAAGCTATATGGTTTTCAAGTGAGCATGATAAATCTTTTTCACATAATGAAGATATATATGATTATGAATTAGAGGAGAGTGAATGATGAGTGCTGAGATAGTGACTGATTACGAAATTATAAATTACAAAAAATTTAATTGGTATGACACACAAGCATACAAATTTAGTGGAGATGATAACGATAATTATATCTATGGGTATGTTCAATGGTATGGAAATCAAAAGTTAGATGAGGTTTTAGACTATGCAGATGATGATGTTTATTGGTCTTGGTTTAAAACCGAAGAAGAAAGAGATAAACATTTAAATAAGGAGATGAATGATGAGTAATACTATGGATATTGGCAATAGATGTGTTGATTGTGGCAGAGATACTTCTTTTGGGAGTGGGCTATTTGTAAATAGGATACCAGCAGACGCAGAGTATGAAAGTTTTTATGCAGGTGAACAGGTATTCAAGGACGGTCAATATAGAGAGGGGTATTTATGCCCTGATTGTTCGGGATTGGATTGTGATAGATGCGATAAAATGATTGCACTAGATGAAGATATTACACCAGATGTATTAGGATTTGAACAGGATAGTTTTTCTGATGGAGCATATCGAGTTCATTATGAATGTCTAACAGCAGATGAAAAAGAAATTTACGATAAAGGGCGCTTCGGACAGTTACACCCGAATGATGTTGAAATGTATATAAACCGTCTTAAAAAGACTAAGGAGAATCAAGATGACAATACTAATACATAAAACAGAAGAACAAATTATGTTTGAAAACTTTGATACTAATGAAAGATTAGAAGAAGTTATTCAATGGATTACAAATGACTTTTGGAATGAATTATCTAATGAAAGCAAAGTTAGAGTTATAAAACAATTAGGATATATGAATTATCCTACAGAAGATTTAATAAAAGATTTAAAGGACAACGAAGATGAGTAGAGGTTGTTGTAATGAGTGTGGCTATAAAGCTGACTATATTATTGATAACAATAATTATGCAGATAATGGCTACGAAGATTTAAACCAAGTGCCAAAAGATAAAATGCTTTGTGGCGTATGTTATGAGGACAACGAAGATGAAACTAACTAGCGATAACTTAGAAAAGATTTATAACTATATAGAGTATCAATTAGAAGATGATGATGGTAGAGGAGAATTTGACGAAGAAACTTCAATCTTATCAGCAGTTGATAGAACTATAGAAATGTTTAAGGAGAACAAAGATGATTGAATTTATAGATCAACACTTAGGACTGATTGTATATGGTTTTATATTATTTATAGCACTAGATGTTGCTTTAGAAAACACAAAATCTCCCGATCTTAGTTGTTGGGAAGAACATGATGATTTAAAATAATATGATGGTAGAAGTTATATTTAGTTCTGGAGACATGAAAGACAAAAGAGCCGTTGTCTATCGAGACTTTGGTAAACTTAAAGTTGATCTCTACCAAAACTTTATACCGATTAGAACAGAAGAACTACCCGACAAAAACGAATCTTATGCTAGAAGTTTAGCTGAGAATTGGACTTTAAATATACTAAAATAAACCATACAAGGAGAGAATATGTTTGGCAGAATAAATAACTTTACTTACGACAGCGATAAATCCCCAATGCAAAACTTCAACGCTTGGTTAGTACTAGCCGAAGATGAAAGGTTTTGGAACGAAGAGAAACCGTTTAAATACGAAGAAGCCAAGGAAGTTTTTGAACAGACTTACCAAGTAGATGTTAAACAACAAGAATGACAAGAAACTTACAGGCAAAATATGTTGTGGTTGTCAAAGAAGATATGCACTAACTATGTTTGGCTCAAAACAAAAAAACTACACTAGGATTTATCGAGATTTCTGTAAACTATGCGAGGACAAGCAAGATGTTTGATTTCTTTTTTATTATTACAGGGATAGCATCTTTGATCTTTATGTTTTTGATTGATACCGATAAAAACAGCTAAGAATCCGACTTAAGTTCTTTAATCTCAGCATCAGCAAGCATACCACCCGCTTTTTTACCTTCTAACAAAGATTGCAGTCTATTCTCGACTTCGGCCCTAGACATCTGATCAATTTTACCATACTTAACTTCTTTGCGATCAACAACTAAGCCCCCGACTTTCAGCAAAGAATTTTGTGCCGCTATCGCAGCATTAAAAGATCCCGACTCTAAAGCCTGATCTCTAATATCATATAAATCTTTAACTGCTCGATCTTGATTAAGTTCATACTTCTTTCTGACTTCGCCCATTAGATATTGAATTTCTTTTTTAACCTCTGGATGATGCAATAACTTATAGGCCGACTGCCTAGCATCTTTGTAGCCCGACTTCCTAGCTGCTTCGACATAACTCATTTGGGGATTGTTGACTACCGTCCAAACGAAAACTCTTTGCCGTCTGTTTAGTTTCTTATCGAGCCCGAAATATTCTATGGCCGGCTCAACTTCATCTGATAGTAGAGGTTCAAAACCTTTGTGCTCTGGGTTGCTCATATGCAGATTGTAAGGTTTGGATTTGTAGATGTAAAGAATAGTCTTTGGATATTGTAGTAAATAACTAGGCCCCTCTACTTACTCTATAAGTATCGGAATCTTGAGATTATCATGAGCATTATTACTTGGTCAAGAACTTTATGCTAAATAAGTACAATTAGATACAGGCTCTCTGACAAAAATAAAAAAAATGATTTAATTGTCAAAAGCACTAAACATAAGGGTTTAGCACGTCATGATTTTTTTGACAAAAACCGACAATAATAGAGCGGGGCCTTATTGTTGCTCATATGGTTATCAGAAGTTTAACAACAAAGCCCCTAAATGTAGGAGTTGAGAACAGAGATATTGCTATCTCATTTTGGAAAAATATGAAGTATATAACTCCTACACTTTCAGTCCAAGTGGCACGTTTTAGCATCTTGGGTGTGCCATACCCTCAATGAAGGGTCAAAAAATTATTGAAAAAACCTTCGGCTAAGTTCTAGACTATACCATAAGTTAAGCAGGAGATTGTGTCGCCCAGGCTCTCCTGAAACCTAAGTTTGATCAAAACTTCTGTCTTTGATAAGGAAAATTAATTACCAGACAGGCGAACAGCAATCTAACCGACTGCATCATATGTATTAAAATCAAATTCAGTTATAAATACTTCGCACTCTAAGAGTGGATTATCTACAAATTTTCCTGTTACGAGTTTATGTTGTTTGTTATATAAATCCGCTAACTCGTCTTTACATTCCCAACCAGAACTAAAAGCCTTCTCAAAAGCCTCTTGTTTGTTGGTATCATCAACAGTTTTCTCGTAAAAGTCTCTCCATAATTTTGACATTTCTTTCTCCTTTCGTTACTTATAGTAGACATATTATACGATATAATGTAAATTACAAGATATGGATACTAATAAACACAAAGAATTAAAAGAAACTAACGATATGTCTGACTACGAACAGATACAATTTCAAGCTTGGTGCGTTAGTAATGAGTTTATGAACCTAATAGGTATGATAAATAAATTACCACCAGAACAAGCCGAACACATTACAGAAATGTTTGGCCGTATACTAAACAATCAACCAAAGGAAAAATGAGATTACCAGAAACTTTAGAATCATACGATCATCTTGTCCTGGGAGATGCTATTTATTTTCCTGACATGAGTAACAACATTTATCATAACTGTGCAGGCATATCTTCTTCTACCATTAGAAGATTTGGACAGTCACAATTACATGCTTTAAATGAAAGTGTTGAAGATACACATGCTTTGAGATTTGGGTCAGCAGCACATGCCTTGATAGTAGAAGGAGAATCGGTCTTTAACAAAGAAGTTGCCTGTTTGTCTGGATCTCCTTATACCCAAGCCAACAAACAATTAAAAAGAGATTATGAAAGCAGAGGTTTAATAGTTATTAGTGCAGACGATAGACAAACCATCTTTAACATGCGAGATAATTTAATCCCAGAGGGAGATAAGCTTTTGCACCCATCAGAAAGCGAATACCCCCAAGCATTTAACTACCCTTATGAACGAGCTATATTTTGGTTTGAACGTGACTTGCTGCTCAAGGTAAAGTCTGACGTTGTTCGCTTCCCGCTATCGGCCTTGCACGCTGAGGACAACGTTGTGCTAGTAGACTACAAGACTACTCAGAGTTGTGAGCCACGTTCATTTATGTCTTCTGTTAAGAAGTACCAATATGACTTACAAGCAGCTTGGTACAAACGGGCATACGAGAAAGCAGGATTTAAAGTTAAAGACTTCTTATTTGTTGCACAAGAAAAGAAGCCACCATATGCCTCTAAAATCTTCAAAATGAAGCCACAAGACCTAGAATCAGGTTGGCTAGAGTTAGATAGGTTGTTGGGCGAATACAAAGGCGTACAAGATGGACGTGAGCCAACAATATACAATACACCTAATTATGTGGAGATAGAGTTATGACCTGGGTTTTAGTTGACGACAAACACTATAGAAAAAAACTACGGGACCTAGAATCAGAGTTGGTTTTAGTCGAAGCCAAAGTAGAGGCTGTAAAGAATGAAATACACCTAACCAAGTTAGATTTAGAAAAACTGATTAGTCAAGAAGGAGAATAATAAAACAATACGAAGAATGGTTAAAAAAGTAACGCTAGTATTGAATGGCAAAAAAATGTCTTTTGTAGCAAACAAAGAAGAAATTGTAAGAGCGTTTTCCAAAGAAATGACTAAAATATTTTGTGATCGCTACTTTACTGAAAAATTTTGTGTTTTATGTCAGAAAAAATTTATTGACCAATCCAAATCACAAAACGCTAAGTTTTGTTCTGATAAATGTAGGTCAAGAGATTACAGGTGTAGATGTATTGAAAAATACAATAAAGAAAACGGCACAAGTTTTACTAGTTTTAGATTAATCAGGAGGCTGAATGAAAAGAATAACTAAAGAACAAGCATACTATATAATTATTACCCTTATAATGTTGGGTCTGATTGTTAGTAAGTATGTGCAGTATGGTTGTGTGATACTTTGTGAGGATTGGTATGATTGATATTTTATTTTTTGTTTTTGGTTTTTGTGTATTAGTCGGTATGTCAGTCCCTGGACCAGACGCATCCGAATATATAACGTTTCGTAAAGATGACAAATAAAAAAACAGATATGGTTAACAAACCGCCACACTACAATCAGGGTAGTGTTGAGTGTATTGATGCTATGGAATCTATGTTAAGTAAAGAAGAATTTATAGGCTACCTACGGGGAAATAGCTTTAAATACAGATGGCGGTGGCGTGGTAAACATAAAAATGGCCAACAAGATTTAGACAAAGCAAAATGGTACGAACAAAAATTGGAGGAAGTATTAAATGGCTAAGAAAACATCATTAGTAAATTCATACGAATCAGCAACGCCAGGTAGAGGCAAAAAGACCTCTATTGGTTCCGGTAATGTGGCGTTTGCTTCTATGAACAAAAACATGAAACGGTCTTGGAAGAAATACCGAGGCCAAGGCAGATAAAAAAAGGCTGCCATTTCTGACAGCCTAAAATACACTATTGAAAACAGAAGTTTTCGACCATTCGAAGAGAGTTTATGAATAGTAATTTCTAATTATACAGATATTTAAGATAAAAAAAAGGGGCTTTCGCCCCCAAGCTGACAACTACAAGGAAGGGGGTGACTTCTTAGTTGTCGTGCTTACTTTTGGGACAGGCATGTTAGCATCTTGTAGATACTCTCCTATCCTGGTTTTTTCACTTGATCTTTTTTCTCCAGTATCTTTATCTTCCCATTCATCAGTTACTGTATAAATACCAAGTTGTAAGCTTTTATTAACTATAGACATTACACTTTCTGGATGCTGTTTCATGCCAATAGCCATACAGAGTTGTGTAAAGTATTTAGTAGCTATATCTCTAGCGGTAGGATCTTGGTTCCAAAGACCGTAGTATTCTACGTGGTCCCAATACTTACCGTCTTCTAGTTCAAACACTACTTTTACGGTCCAGTTACCTGCTTTTGATTTATATTTCTCAGCAGTAATAATCTTTGCGTTATGCACGCCTTTAGGCGCTGTCTCCCTATTAGGGGCTTCTCTTTCGGGTTTGCTTTCGTCCCACCCGACACCTTCAAAATCACTCATCAGTTTGTACCTCCTCTCTGATTATTTTATTAGTGTTAAAACCTAGTTTTGTAATTACATGTAATAAGTTAGCTTCTTCGAAATCATCAAGCTTCCCTGATCTATCTTTAGCTGTGTAGCCATGACCTACGTCAGTTTGTAGCCATCTGTTTCTTATAGTCACACCATCATCATCTTGATCTTCAATTACTCTTAGTGCCAATACTTCATCAAAAAAGTATGTAATAGATTGGCCTAGCTTGGTACCTACCATTTTAGGCTCAAAGATCATTACGTTATCCACGTTTTGTTTTTCCATTTTAGATACAAACACAACATTCATATGCAAGTCTCTAAATGATCTCATAACATTAGTAACAGATTCTTGAACATTACCATAAGCCATACGTGGGTCCTTATGCTTTTCTTTTTCTTGTTGAAGTAAAATTTCAGACATCTCAGATATAGAGTCTAAACAGACGGTATCGTAATTTAATTCACCATCTCTTAGCATCTGATAAATTTCCATAATCTCTGATGCTTGTTTGACCTGTATAACATCTATATCACTACGGTCCTTGACTGAAAGTAAGCCAGATTCCATATCGATAACTAATATTTTTCCAGGTGCAGTAGCACACAGAGTAGTCTTACCAGCGCCAGCTGCGCCGTATATTAAGATTTTTGCACCTTGGTCATCTACAAGATCACTAGGGCTCATAATCCTATCTTTAATAGGTATTCTTTCTTGGTTATTCATAACTCTTCTCCGATAGTTATTGCAATATACTATTACATAAATTACCATAAGTAAATTAATTAATTTCGGATTTGTAAATTGAAAGAAAACTTGACTTGGCTTGCTAACTATTATTTCAGGAATCTAGTTCTGTCTAGAAAAGCCTTAAAGTTTTTGGAAAAGATTAATATTATACCTAAATACAAGGAGAGAGAAGTGGAAAGATACACGTTAAAACAATATATAGAATTTATTGGTATGGAGGATGCAGCCAATAAATTTGAATGTTCTATTGCATCAGTTAAAGCTTGGAGATATGGCTATCGTGAACCTTCAGTTCATCAAGCCAGAAAAATTATAAAAGCCTCTAATGGAAGACTAGATTTTGAATCCATTTATGGCAATCTTGATAGCATTTTAACTGATAGTGTTCAATCTTAATCTAACTGATGACGAGAAATCAGTTGACCTTGCGTTAGCTTACTACGACGAAGGTTTATCTGTTGTACCGTTATTAAGACAAAGTAAAAAACCACCATCTTTTCTGGGGGGTTGGCACCAATACAAAACAGAAAGACCAGACAGGGCCGTAGTAGAAACTTGGTTTAAGAATCGTGATGATTTGGTTGTGGCCTTAATTTGTGGAGAGTTTATCGTAGTTGATGCAGATACTCCTGAGGCTATGGGATGGGTTGAGAAGAACTTACCTGCAAGTCCTTTTAAGGTGGTTACTGGCAAGGGTATGCACTACTACTACAACAACCCACAAAACTACACAACTTTTGCTACCAAGCGTTTGAATGAAACGCCAATAGAAAGACATATTGATATTAGAGGGGAAGGAGGTCTGATAATTGCTCCATACAACAGACATGCAAACGGTACGATCTATAAACCTGTTTTAATACCTGATTGGGACATTTACGATATAAACGACTTACCAGACTTTACAGAAACCGAGTGGATACAGATTACTGGTAATAAAAAACAAAATGGCGAAAATGCAACTGCACCAATATCTCTTACTGGTGTTAACGAAGGCTCACGTAATGATCAAGCAGCTAGACTGGCAGGCTATCTTATCTCTAAGAATATAAATATAGAATTTTGTAAATTTTTCTTACAGTCTTGGAACTCACAAAATCAACCGCCTCTCCCAAACAACGAAGTATTATCGGTTGTAGACAACGTAAAAAAAACACACGACAGAAAAAACGAGAGGGCCCCATTATTTGTAAACTCGTATGAGAAAATAGATCCACCAAAAAACTTATTAGAGCCTCCTGGTATCCTAAAAGAAATGTATAAATTTTGTGAAGAGATTGCACAAGTTAGCCAACCAGAACTTTCTTTAGTAGCGGCCCTATCATTAGTAAGTGTTACTTGTGGTCGCCTTTACCGTACAAATATGAATAACTTTGCTTCTCTATATTTTATGGGTATTGCTAAGTCTGGTCAGGGTAAAGAAAACATAAAATCTTTCGTTGAGTCTGTTTTAAATATGTCTAATTTTTCTGATCTTGTCGTAGGGGACGGATACACTTCTTCTGGAGCAGTACACTCGATACTAAAATATAGACCGACACAAATTACTATTATGGATGAGTTTGGTAAAAGATTAGAGGCCATCGGCTCACAACAAAACACAAACAGAGAAGACGGCATACAAACCCTTATGGAAGCATGGGGTAGGTGTCATGGTGCCCTAAGACCAGATAACTATTCTTTGATGGGTGTTCCTGAACAATATAAAGATCAAGCTATGAATAGAATCTGCTATAAGCCTGCTATTACACTTGTTGGGCTCTCGGTCCCACAAAATTTTTACAAAGCCTTAAACTCTGGTCGTATAGCTGATGGCTTTTTAAATAGGTTTATAGTTATAGAATCCAAAGAGCCTAGAAAGGTGCAAAGACTAAAAAAATTCAAACAAGCGCCACTTAATATTGTAAATTGGGTGAACTATATAAGAAGGGCTCGTACGGAGTTTGGAGAGATTGCACAAAACAATTCGGAGCTAGACTTAAAACAAGTAGTAATACCTTTTAGTACAGAGGCAGAGACACATCTGGACGCTTTTGCAGAAGAAATAGTTAAGCGACAAAATGTTTTAGAGAAAGATAATCTTGAACCTTTGTTATCAAGATCAAGAGAAAAAGCTATGCGTCTGTCTTTATGTTGTGCCCTTGCAGACAATCCGGATGCCAAAAGCATACCTGCAGACATAACGAAATGGGCTATAGATTATATTAGATATTATGACCTTTTGTTTATAGAAGCATGCCGAGACAAAGTTGCATCTTCGGCTACAGAATCAAAAATAAAACAAGTCGTATCTTTTATTAGGTCTAGGGGAGAAGAGGGTATAAGTAAGCGTGAGGTGGACCGACATGAGCTTTTCAGAAGCATGAAATCATACGAAGTTAAAGAGATTATAGAAAGACTAAAGAACGCTGGAGAAATCCAGGAGATTGACGTTAAGATTGGTGGCAAAGGCAGACCTACGAAAAGGTTTGTTGCTGTTGATCCCAACTATTATTTAGATTAGGAGATATTATGAAAGTACCAAGTTTCGAAACGATTGACGACCAAAAAAGAGAAGAACGCGTAGCTGGATATTTAGAAGGTGCCTGGAGTGTCACTTGCCATAAATTACCAGTATCATACGCCCTAGATTATTGGATTGAGTCTGCCAACGAATGTTATTGGTGTGAAGTTAAATGTAGAACATTTGCGAGTGATAAATACGACACCATAATTCTGTCTGCAGCAAAACTTAACAAAGGAGCCATGTTAGCACGTGCTACTGGTGTGCCATTTATTATTGTTTATGCTATGACTGACGGTCTTTTTTACCACATGTGGCGACAAAACCATAAGTATGATGTTAGGATGAACCTGTCAGAAAACCCTACAGAGCTTGATGACAACGAGCCTTACATTCATATACCTATGGATATGATAGAATGTATAACGGACAAACCATTAGGTCTGGATAGAAAAGAAATAGGAATAACATAATGGCATTAAAAAATTTACTAAAAAACGTAGTGGGTGCTGTAGCTCCAACACTAGGTACCGCTCTTGGTGGTCCTATGGGTGGTATGGCAGCAAACATGATAGCTGACGTTTTGGGTTGCCCAAACAATCCAAAAGCAATAGAACAGGCGGTGCAAAGTGCAACCCCAGAGCAAATGCTAGCTTTAAAAAAAGCAGAGCAGGATTTTGAGCTCAAAATGAAAGAACTTGAAGTCGATGTCTTTCGTATGGAAACAGAGGACATACAAGATGCAAGATCCAGATTTAGTGGTGACTGGACTTCTAAGATTTTAGGATTTATTACAATAGGTGGGTTTATGGGCTACATATTTTTGGTTACATTACAACCGCCAGAGCAGAACTCAGAAGCACTCATCAACTTGGTATTAGGATACCTGGGTGGTTTAGCATCTGCAGTTATTTCGTTTTATTTTGGGGCCTCACACAAAAAAGACGATTAATAAATGTTAGAAGAAGCCGTCACAATAATACAACAAGTAGGCTTTCCAATCGCTGCCGCCTTAGGCTTAGGCTGGTTTATATACAAACTAATCATGCGTATTGTTGACGGTATGGAAAATAAATTAGATGTCGTTGATGAAAAGGTAGCTGAACAGATTAGCGCTATGGAACAAAGACTAGGAACTAAGCTTGATTCACAGCATGGCATATTAGTGGCACTTATAGACAGAATTAGATCGCTTGACAACGAGATTATTAGACAAGATACTTTAATAAAGACTATTTTGGGTGTACCACAGCTTATTGATAGTAATAAGATAGCTAAGGCAGATAGAGATGACCAAAGGAAAGACTAATATAGACAAAGTTTTTGATTGGCTTGTACCTGTCGTTTTATGTAGTGCAATACTATTTTTGCTATTCCTGTTCTCCCCTAAGGGCCAAGCTGATGAGATCAAGTTTCAGTTTAAGTCACCTTCTTTTAGTGGCGTAGGAACTTCAGCACACTATTTAACAATAGAAAACCAAGAATTTACAAGAAAAGAAGCTTTAGAGGCAGAAATACAGGCTCTGAAGGAAGAAGCAGAACGTGATGCAGAAAACACTACGCTAGCTCGTTTCTTAAAAAACTTTGAATCACGTATATACGCTCAACTATCAAGACAGCTAGTAGAACAGTTGTTTGGCGAGAACCCAGCAACTGAGGGTAGTTTTAGTTTATTCGATAATATTATTTCTTGGTATTCAGATGGAATAACTATTACACTAGAAATTTATAATGAAGCTACTGGTGAAACAACTACTATTACTATCCCTATTGGGGACTTTGGTTTCTAGTTGTGCCACACACTTTTCCTACGTATCTCCTTGCTTAAAAAATACAGATCAAGACTATAAAGATTTAGTAAGGGTTATTGGGAAAGCTGAGTGTTTTTCTAAATCAGCTTTCATAAACGAACCGATTACTGAAGAAATAAAAAATGTTAAGCCAGCAAAGAATGCCCCAGTAGTAGCTGTATATAAATTCCAGGATCTTACTGGTCAAAGAAAATCTATTGATGGATACGCAAGTTTCTCTTCTGCATTAACACAAGCACCTGAAGCTTATTTAATACGAGCTATTAAACAATCTAAATTTTTTCGTGTGGTAGAAAGAGTAGGCTTGGACCATCTTACAAAAGAAAGACAACTTATAAGAAACACTAGAGACAAGTTTGATGACGAAACAGAACAACTACCGCTTCTTTTTGCTGGGATAATATTTGAGGGTGGGATAATTGATTACAATACCAATCTTCTTACAGGAGGTATTGGCGCAAGGTACTTAGGTATCGGTAACTCCAAACAATATAGAGAGGATACCGTTCTAGTGTCAATAAGGGTTGTTTCTGTTAGTACTGGTGAGATTTTGATGGAAAATCTAACTACAAAAACTATTCTTTCAGTCGGATTGTCTAATGATTTCTTTAGATATATAGCAGATGGAACTAAGCTCGTAGAATTCGAAAGTGGTAATGCTATGAATGAAAGTAAATCTATTGCGTTGCAAGCAGCAATAGAAACTGGTATTGTTGATATTATAAAACAAGGTAGGGTGAAGAACTACTGGCAATACTACGGAGAATAAATGAGAATTTTGCTTTTAGTCTTATCGTTAAGCTTATGGGGTGACAACGAAATATTTGTAAACCAAAGTGGCGCTAATGCTATATTAAAACTAGAACAGCTTGGAAGTGGCAACTTAATAGGTGGCACGTCTGCTGTACCAGGAACTATGACAGCTTTGGACCTAGACGGTCTAAATATGTCGTTGGAAATAAATCAAATAGGTAGCAGCAATATCTTTAGATCAGATGCTTTCGATTCCGATTACGTAACAGGTTTGTTCGATTTTCAGGGTGATAGCAACCAAATGGACATTTTGATGAACAGCGGTGGCTTGTATTCAGCAGATTACGCAAACTTTAATGTAGCCGTAACAGGTGGAAGCAACGTTTTTGATATAGAGATAGCAGAACTTTCAGATGCAAGTTATTTAGATTTAGATTGGATTATTGATGGTGACAGTAACCAATTTACATATGATATAGACTATGAAAACGCCGTTAATTACGTTGATGTATTTGGTGACAGCAACTCGCTAACTTTTACAGGTAGTGGGTATGCAGGCACAACCGCTAGTGACTCAGCATATTTTTATCTAGATTTAGATGGAAGTTCAAATACATTAACTGTTACGCAAGCATCAACACTTGCTAGGGATTGGTTAAAAATTGAGTCTAATACGTCTAACGCTTCTATTTGTATTGTTCAGAATGATGGTGGGACCTCCACTTCATGCTGATACTATTGGCGATATAACAGAATTAAGAGGATACGGGCAAATCTTACGAGATGAGCCCTTTCCTGCTGTCTTAGATTTTAATATTAATTCATATGATGATGTCAGAACACGTGCTGGCAGAATAGCTATTACCTTTCTAGATGAATCAACCGTAAAACTAACTGAGCATTCTAAATTAGTTATAGATGAATACATCTTTGATCCAAACCCAAGTAAATCAAAAATGGCTCTTAGTTTTGTTAGTGGGACCATACGATTTGCTAGCGGTAATCTAAACAAATTAGATAAAAAAAATATATCACTAAAGACTCCAACGGCAGATATTGCAGTTTTAGGAACTGATTTTACTGTAAGCGTAGATGAACTAGGTAGAAGTTTGATAATACTACTACCAGATGAATTCGGTGGCCCAAGTGGTGAAATAATCGTATCTACTGCTGCTGGGCAGGTAGTTTTGAATCAGCCGTACCAGGCTACTACTACTAATGTTTACGAGGGTTCTCCAACAAAACCTGTCACCTTAGACATAACCTTAGAGTTTATTGACAATATGTTAATTGTTTCACCACCAAAAGAAGTGGCCGTAGAAGAAGAACAGCAGGAGTCTCAAGCATCTGATTTCTTGGACTTTGCTGATTTGGATGTAGATTATTTAGAAGAGGACTTCTTAGAAGAGGATGAAAGTTTTGATTTTACTGAACTTGATATAGACCTTCTAAATGTAAATTTCTTCGAAGATTTACTTGATGTCTTAGAATTACTAGATGAAGAGGAAGACCAAGATCAACTTATAGATAAAGTTAGTGGAGTACAAATCGCAGGAACAAATATTGGTCAAGATACCGATACTCAGATTACAACGATTATTCAAGGTAGCGAAATAAAGTTAATTAGAAGTGTAAGTCAGACGGCACAACTCGTATTAGATGGCGAAGAATCTTATACTGTTATCTTTATACAAGATGGTGTTTCCAAAACCATTAAGATAAATGGGGGCCAATCATCTAGCATAACAATAATACAAAGCTCAGGATGATAAGATTAGGTCTTTTAATAACGTTAATTTTAGCTCTACCTTTGGTATTTCAGCTCCAACCTCTTGAGGTTTTAAAATTAAAAACTTTTGATGCTTTTGTAGCCAAGCAACAGCCATCTGGTTATTTTGTTACCCTTAACATAACAGATGAAGACGTACGGTCTGAAGGAGGCTGGCCCTTCCCACGTGTAAGAGTGGGTGAAATACATCAACAGCTAATAGACGAAGGTGCGCTCGGCGTAGGCTGGGTAATCAGTTTTATAGACAAAGATAGATTTGGTGGCGACTTCTACTTGAACAGATCCTTTGACATTCGGGATTTGCCGACAGTTGTCGCTGCCTTCGACGCGAATAATGGTATTTACCCAGAACCTGTTGGTACCGTTATTTTAGGAGAATCTGCACCTGGCATCTCAATAGGTGGCTACATGCCTAATATTAAGGAGGTGGCTGAAGTTGCAGATCAAGGGATTGTTTCTGCACCAGTAGATGTTGATAACTTAGTTAGAAGGATTCCCTTACTATTTAGTATCCCTGATGGCTGGGTGCCAAGTTTCGGGACACAAGTTTTAAAATCTTTAGTAGGAGCTGATACTTACATAATTAAAACAAACGAGTATGGCTTAGAAGAAATAAGAGTAAGAGGTTTGCCACCAGTCAAAGTAGACGGTTTAGGTAGAAAATGGATTAGTTGGGTTGATACGCCATCCACTACTCTTGCAGAAATGAGAGTCAAAGATAAATTTGTTTTTGTGGGTGTGACTGCAAAAGGTGTTTTTCCACAAATAGCAGTTCCAACTGGTTTAGCATATCCACATCAAGTCCAAACGGCACTTGCAGAATCAATTTTGATACAAAACTCCCCTTACATACCAGATTGGCATTTACCAGTAGAAATTTTAATTTTTGCAATATTTGTCTTCACCATTTGGCTTCTAACGAGTTTTCTAGGTGTTACCCAAGGCTTAGCATCAGCTAGTGGATTGTTTATCTCTACAGGTGCCGTAAGCTATCATTTGATAAAAAAGGGTATTTTATTAGATTTTACTTGGACTTTAATAGGTGGATTCGTTTCTGGGGCTATCGCTTTCTATTTAAACTTCAGAAAACAATATAAATTAAGACTACAAATTAAAAAACAATTTGAACACTATTTAGATCCACGACAAGTAAAAAAATTACAAGACAATCCTGGGTCTTTGGTCTTGGGTGGTGAACGTCGAAATGCAACTTTTTTGTTTACTGATGTGCGAGGGTTTACAGCTTTGTCAGAAAAATTAGAACCTGAAGAGGTCACAAAAATTATGAATCGGGTGCTTACGATCCAAGCAGATACTGTTAAACAATATGACGGGATGGTAGATAAATATATAGGTGATGCGATGATGGCTATATTTAACGCCCCTCTAGATATGGATAATCATGAAATAGCAGCGGTTTTATGTGCTAAGGAGATACAAGATAAAGTTAAGCTGGCAAATTTGGGGGTTGAGATAGGCGTAGGAATAAATACTGGTCCCGCTGTAATCGGTAATATGGGCTCAGAGACTAGATTCGATTATACCGCTATAGGTGATGCAGTTAATCAAGCAGCTAGGTACGAGAGTGCTACTAAAGAGGTTGGTGTTGATATTTTAATCGGACATACAACTGCACATAAAGCGCCTAATGAATGCACTTATGTAAAAGATATCAAGGTAAAAGGGAAAACAAAACCGCTTCAGGTTTATACTATTTCAGATTGACCGCTTAAGATAGCTGCCCTAAGAGCTGGGTCTTGAGATAGTTGGTTTGTTTGCAAGTTATTTACAGCACTTATATCGGGTAAATCTATATCAAAAGATGGCACAATATCTTGGGTTTGTGATTCAATATCAAATATTGCATCTTGAACTTCTGGTCTGGACTGTATATCTTCTATTTCTGCTTGTGTTTGAGCTATTACTTGACTACCTATATCTCCTGCCTCAACGCCTATTTGTCTTGGAGCAACTTGTCGTAAGTAATTGCCAATAGCGCTTGCAATTAGGTTAAAAGCAGGTCGATCTGTTTTGGTCATGGCTCGTACTAAAGTTGGATTTTTAAATATTGATTGCATGACACCCAGTTGAATTACAGTAGGTAAAACAGCTATATTCAAAGCGTTAATAGCAACCGCACCAGCGATTAAAGTACCAGCACCGCCTCCTTCTCCAGCAGCTATAAGTGTGATTCTTGATTGATAGTCACGTAAAGCTTTAGTTAAATCTCTACCAAAAAAAGCAGTTAATGATTCGTCACCTATGCTGTCCAACGTAGTACGAAATACCTCTGGATTGAAGACATCTGTAAAATCGTTAGCATCTGAATTTTTTATCATTTTACGAATGATAGACCTCATAGCCTCAGTTTTAAGTTCCTGTGCACCCTCTGGTCCCACTACATCAAATATTTCTTTTATCTCTCTTGCATTTCTAGGAATTAGAATTTTATCAACAACTTCTGAATCAGGTGCGTTAGCTATATCTCGAAATAGCTGTGATTTCTCAAATTTGAATATTTCTTCTTGAGCATCTAGATACCCACGATACCCTTTAATTAAATCAGATGGGTTATCAGATAGTTTCATCAAAGCACTCTCATCAATTTTATATGTAATTTTACCCAAATCTTCTAGAAAACTTCTTACTTGGGTTGGGTTGTCAAAAAGCTCGTCGATTGTAGCACCATAGGACTCCAAACGTCTTGCTAATTTTAAAGAGTCAATAGTGCCATCAAAATTTGAAGCGGCTTGTATTTCTTTTTTCAATAATTCCCCACCCAATCTTTGTTTTATAATTAGAGCTTGTTCGGGATCAACTACGCTTTCTGTCAAATCATCAGAAGTTTTCCTAAAACCTTGTAAAAAACCTTTTAAAAGCTCTGGACGGTCTTTTTTTACTACAAGTTCAAAAACTTGGTCAATATCAAGTCCACCCGTTCTTTTGTAATCACTCAATAATTTTGTAAGTAGTGGCGCTTCAAACGTATCCATACCCGTTTTATAGAATCTATTAGCATTTTTCAAAAGCTTTGTACTTGCTATTACTTTATCTATATCCGCTTGCTTTGCATCCTTCTTTACAAATAGACGTCTAGCTAATTCACCGCCCCTGGCTAAGTCAGTTAACATATCGTCTGCTTTTTCACCTAAAACACCAAGCTCTTTTGTCAGGGTTGAGGGTAGAGAGTTATTAGCTCTAGCTAAGGCGCTTGTTTCAGCCTTAAATCTCATAAGTTGGGTAAAATTAATTTTATCATTCATTTGTAAGAGAGCATTTATGTCTTTTAAGTCCTCTCCAGCATTTAAACTTTTTTTCAAGATTTGGTTGTTATTGATGAAATTTTTCAATCTATCTTTTATCGGTTTGAAATTTATTACCTGAGCCTCATCCCCAACTAAATTTACGAATCTATCAACTTGTGGTGCGTTTTCGCCTACAACATCTTTTAAAAAAGTAGTATTTATATTTATAAGATCCCTATCTGATATATTGTCTAAAACTTGATCTATTTCGTTTGGTTTTATTCCTAAACGTTCAGAGATATGTGGGTTTTTTTGCAAAAACAATCGTAAGGTTGTGCCTTCTCTAAAAACTATATCTTTAATTGTAGTATCTGATAAGGTGTCATTAAAGAGTTTTTGCACTTCTTTTATGGCTGCATTTTTTTTCTCTGCAGAGAGATTATCAAAAGCGCCCTTTTCTCCCGCATATTTTTTTAATATATCTTCGCCCTTAGAGTTTATAAATTTTTCGCCACGACGTAGCTGTTCTTGTATTTTATTTACATCTCTAGTTAAGGTTTTAGGTCTAAAAATAGAACTTTGCACTTGGAAATATTGGTTTTCCGCAGCGTTCATAAAACTTTTATAAGATTGTGCTAAATTTTGCTGTACGAACTCTCCTGCTTGCCCTGTACCTGGCACTCCTGAAAGTGCCCCAGCGTTGATAGATTTTGCAGATTTTTTTGTTAGCTCAGTAATACGTTCTATAGCGTTAATTCTATCTTGGCGTAAATTCTTTAGCTTAATTTCGAATTGTCCTTTAGTAAATGCGCCTGCTTCTGTTTTACTGACTAAATCATCAAAAGATAAAGAATAAGCACCCAGCTTATCTAGCAACTGTCTGCCTTCGGCCATTTCTGCTTCTATTAGAGGCCTCATACGTTTTTGTTTTCCTACTATAGTCTCACCTGCTGCTTGAATTCTGCCTCTAAAGCTGGCCTCAAATGCTCTTTGTGAAGGAACACCAAAAACGGTAGCCTCTTCTTGTATCTCTTTTGGTGTAAGTTTTCGACCTCTTAATTTTTCTAAACTTCTGACTTTTGCTGGATCTACAAAACCTTCCAAAGGTGCACGTAGTAAGTTTACAGTTTCTGCAGGGGCATTCATGCCTAATAAAGCTTTGTAACCTGCCCCTACAGCTTCGCCAACAAATTGACCTGTTGCTCCCAACCCAGCTTCTCCTGCGACGTTTAATGCTATATCTCCAAAAGATTCTTGTGAGGTTCCCAAAGCTGCTTCAACCACCTCTTCGCTAGCTTCACCTGCTCCAGACCCTATAGCAGCTGCAGCCGTCCTTGCAAACCTATCGCCAGAAAAACGGTTTAAGAATCTTAGAACACGCCCACCTGGGGTAAGTGCGAATAATGCGCCTGCAACTGGGCCGACAATACCTGAAAAGTCAGCTATATCTGCAAAAGTCGTTCCTTTTTCATCAATTATTATGCTTTTTTCTGATTTGTCTTCTTCACTCAAAAGACCTTTTAAAACTAAACGATCTTGTCCTATGGGTGTGATAGCTAAACGCCCTCGTGAGTCTCTAGTAAACCCCTTTGACCCTACATAGCCTCTTAGGACGTTTTCTTTTTCTTTATAATTATCTGTAAGTCCCAACTCAGCTCTAATTGAAGGAGCACGTATACCGACGTCTTCTTCAAAGTAAGCTTGGTCTACAAAATCTTTGTTTTTATCTTCGTTGTATTTGTCGTAGGCTACTAAGATTGCGTCATCTCTTCTGCCCTCAGGTAGTTCCACATTTATTACGCTACCGTCAGGCATTTCGACTTGATATATTTTCATTGTCCTGTTTTGTATTTTTCTAGTCGTTTCTGTGATTCCTCTTTTTTAATAAACTCCAAACCGGTAGTCCCTTCGACATTAGATTCTGCTAAATTCCTTGAGTATGGAGCCTCTAATCCTAAGTCTGTAAACCTGCTTTGTGATCTGCCAAAATCTCTGTTAGCTTGCTTGTATGCTGCTAAGAATGTTTCAAGTGTACGCTCTAGATTCCCTTGTATCTCTTCTTCAGTAGCAAATAAATCATTAATATTACCAACCAGTCTTGATGCTATTTCTCGGTCAACGTTAGATATGGTTCGACCAGATTCACCAGTAATGTTTTTGACTTGTCCTTGGGCAAAATAATCTAGTAGGAGCTTTGCCTGCATTCTTGGGGTTGGTGGTAAATCGACACCAAAATAGTTAACAGCTCGTGTAAAAAATTCTTTTGCTTGAGGCCCAAGTCCTGCGACTCCACCAGCTTGTACTATCCCAAGAGCCTCTTTCAGAACTGTTATACCCACATCAACAGTATCTAATTCTTTAATTGATTCACTTAAATCTTGCTCATAATCGTATCTATTTGCTGCAAAATTTTCAAAGATTTTTTCACGTTTAGCTAACTCTTTTTTAGCTTGAGCTTCTATAGCTGCTTGTTCTTTGTCTGTTTCTTCACTTAATTTTTTTCCAAGACTAATCATACTCTCTGCACGTGTCATGCCTGGCTCATAAAAATTTGATAAAGCACCTGTAAGTCTGTTCAAGCGTTTACCTCTGTTTTGTTTTTTTAATTGATTTTCTAGCTCTTGAACTGCTGCTTCATATTCATCATTTTTAATCTCTGACGTATCCTCTGGGGCGGGTGTTGGTTCTGGTGTTGGTTCTGGTGTTGCGCTCAAATCATCTAACTCTTCTTGAGTAACATCAGATGCCTCTTGTTGTTCTTTTGCTTGTAGCCTTTCTTTATCCAAAGCGGCTATTTCTTCTGGATTTAATGTGGCTGCACCAATACCGGCACCAACACCCACTATACCAGCACCGCTGCCTATAAATTGTCCTGCAGGCCCTAATTCTAGTTTACCTGCACCCTGCATTACACCTCCTGGTATTTCAACATCACCACGACGCAAAAGTGGATTTCTTTTAAATTTAGGTATAATTTTAGCTGCACCACCTGCTAATCCAGACAAAATCCCAGCTCCACCCAGTCTCATCAATAAAGGAGCTGTTGCTAGGGTACCCGCAAGTTCTAAACCACCTTGCTGTCTTTCTCGTATATTTGCCTCTAAGGCTCTTTCCTCTAGACTTCGAGGGTTGCCTAACTCATCTACGCTTGGAGCAAGATCTAGGTTTATAACTCTTGACCTTTTTACCTCACCGTCGTTGCCTCGGACTACCGCAAGGAAATATGTACCATCTTCTGTATCTACACGTTCTATACTTTCCGCACCAGCAGGTGTGGGCACCCTGCCCCCTCTAAAGATAGGTTTGCTTTGCAAAACTTCGCCACCGTTTTGAAACATACGCCTGCTATAGACATCTCTCATTTAATTGCCTCCGCCAAACCCTTCAGCACCCATAAAGCCACGATAAGCACCAACCCCAGCTCCTAAGCCAGCCAACCTAGGATCAATAGGCGGTCCATAAGTTGAATCAATCCGAGTTTGAGAACCTTCAAACCTTGGTAATAATTGTGCTATTTGCCCTAAGATGCCAAGCGGTCTACCTTGTTGCGCTAACTGTTGTTGGAATTGTCTATCTAATCTGGTTTGTAATAAGTCTCTTGGAACTGCACCTAAATTCATAAGCTCTGCTCTTTGTCGTGATCCTAGATCTTGACGCTCTCTACCAAGACCACCAAATTGAGCTCCATATCCAGCTAAGGCAGAACCAATACCTCTTGTTAGCTGAGCTCTCTGTCCGCCTAAGCCTAATATATCTTGTGCAAAACCACGACGTGCAGAAAGTTCGTCACTACCTAAGCCACGCTCAAAACCAGCAGCACGTTCTAACGCACCTCTTTGGAATTGTGATTCGGATTGGGCACGACGCATAGCGTCCTCAAAACCACCCTGCCTTATACCAGCGAGTGCTTCGCCCAAACCACGCCCTAAGCTTCTACGTCTTTCTTCTGCTGACAGTCGGGCACGTGAACCAAACGCAGACTCACCCCCTGCCTGTATATCACGTGCTCTTTGTTGAATGTCTTGCATCTCACTAGCTTGGAAAGCATCATCGAGCGTTCTTTGCACTACTTGTTGTTCAAAGGGGTTAAAAAATGCTTGTGATGATCTTGGATCAAACCCTACTAGGGATGCTCTTTGAAAGTCTCTAGCTGACGGTCCCATACGACCAAGTGATCCCATCAAACCACCTAAGCCTGCACCTAGCTGTTGTTCAGCTTGGGCAAAGTAAGGTTGCATCTGTTCACCAGCTCTTCTTTCTGCTGCTACCGCTTCTTGTAGGGATTGTTCTTGTGCTTGTAAATAAGGCTCAAAAGCACCTATACCGCCATACGCTTGCTGTATAGCAGCTTGTTCTAAAGGAGATAGCCCTGCAGTTTGTTGAAGGGGCACTTGTTGTCCTAAAGCTTGTGCGCCCGCCGCTTGTATTTGTTGGATAAAGCCAGGGGTGTCAGCCGAACCGAAGTATAAAGAAGCTAATCTTGGATCAGCTTGTACCTCTGTAACTTGTTGACCTTTTTGTAATACTGGAGTGTATTGGTTAGGCATAGCTCCATACATGTTAGGGCCTGTTGTTTGGTTGCCTCCTTCATCTCTATCATCAATACCATTTCCATTTCGGTCTTGAAAATCCATAGTTCTCATCATTCCGCTGCCTGCTGGTGGAGGGACTGGTCTACCGACAGCTCCATACATGTTAGGCCCTGTTTGTTGATTGCCGCTGAGACCTCCGCTACCTGCCCCGAAATTTGGTTGACCGATTACTGGCATGCCAAATCGGTCGTTTGAAAATGTAGGACCCTGCCCGGCTCCCGGTTTCAAAGGGACGGGTCTTGGCCGTACAGGACGGCCTACCTGATTGCCTAGAAATGATCCTGGACGGGTTCCTCCTTGAGTCTTTACATCATATCCGCCAAAAAATTGTGGGAACTGCATGCCACCTTGGACCGGCCCTCCTTGTACTCCAAATGGGCCACCAGCTCCACCTTGGGGCGGACCATAATAGTTCATATCGACGTTACCCATACCAAACGGTTCTGCCATTATGCTACCCCCTCAAAGTATCTCATTAATTTCATCATATTATCTGCACCCCTTTTTCTGTCTGGTTCTAATGACGGCACCATTTCCATAATACCACCTTTTTTCTTGTTTATTTTTATAGCACCTGCCCCTAGATTAGCTTTCGCTGTCATAACAAATTCTCCGTCTGATAGCATAGCTGGTATGTCGTCAGAGGTGCCTGTACCAGGTCCTACTGATTCGCCACCTTTACGCATATCTAATACCTCACCACCTTTTGCATAATCCGACTCTCCGATTACGGCGCCACCATCAGCAAAAGCATTTACAGGGTTTTTCACTAGACCTAAATCAAACCCTTGACTAAAAGGTTGTGGCATCTGTAATTCTGGTCTTATTAATCTTACATCTTTTGCACCACCCACTTCTTTTTTAGCGGCCTCTTCTGTTGCTTTACCATAAGCAGTTGCTAAGGCTAATAACGCAGGGTCTAGACCAGTCTTACCCATAATTCCTTCCCTAGCACTACCTAAGAAATCAAATAATTTACCGCCCCCTGCTAATATATCCCCAAATCCAAACCCAGGCTGTCCATCTAAACCAGAAAAGAAATTTTTTGTACTGTCTAAAAATCCAGGGCTTTGGGCGCCTTGTTTTCCACTACTCAAAATATCAGAAATTTCTTGTGCGTTATTTGGTACATCTTTAACTCCAGCAACATCAGAACCTACTGCTTCTGTCTCACCACCACCAAATTTACTTCTAAAAAAATCTCTAGTACGACCACCTATAGCATCAGTAGAAAATTTATCAGATGGATTCACTAATTCACCGTCTTTTATTCCTATATTTGTAAAAGCATAAGCTTGGCCTAAATTACGTAGTAGAGCTAATGGGTCTTGATCCCCTTTGATTACGTTAACGGCCACTCTGCCTGTATCATACATTTGTGCTGGTAATTGCCAAGGACCAGGCACGAACTTAGCTACCTTGGCTACTTTGTTGACAACTGGTTTAACTTTTTTGTTCCAAAACTTACCTATTTTTTTACCTAATTTTTTTAAGAAAAATTCTGGTAAACCTGTAGATGGATTTATAGAGTTCATATTGTCGCCAACCATAAGCTCTGCTATTGACGTATCGTCTTTGTCTAAAATCTTTTCTATAGCTTGTTTTAATTTTGGATTTTCATTCAAGAAATTTGGAGGCAAAACTACTTCGCCAGGAGTTACATGTGCTAACTCCGTATCACCAAAACGCCCCATATTTTTTATACTTTCTAGTCCCATTATCCTATTGTTACTGTTACACTTCCTAGACTACTTGTCGCACTCAGACCTGTCAAATAGGTACGGTGCGAAGTCAGGTCAATAAATTCTGTGCCATCAAACACTTGCAATACTTCTGTTGTAGTATTGAATATTAGCGTGCCAGCCTCCAACTGCGACTTATCACGTTCGGTTGTATTTAATTGTAGCGTAATTGTTGGGTCAAAACTAGCCAAATTTAATTCTAAAATTCTTACAAGACGGTTAAAAGTTTCGGCTGAAACAGATTCACCCGTAGCAATAGGCAGACGTGTTGGCAATAACTTTGCCATTATCTCCTGCCATCTGGTCTAAGATCAAGTCTGGTGGCACCTAAACGCCAACCTACTTCACTATTACCAACGTCCCCATCATTAGATTCTAAGCGCAATACCGCTTGTCTACCCCTACCTCTAATATGGGATTGTTGTGTAGTCGAAGAAATTGTGGATGTCGCCGCAGTTGATAGACTATCACCTGGAAAATTACGAACTTTTGTAACTATATTTAGATTACCGCCTCCTGAATTCGCTAAAAACTTTATGTCAGGAATTATTTTTCTTAAAAAGGTAAACTGTTCACCATCACCAATATCAAAATCTGATGATTCTATAAACACATCCGTCATTTCTGAACCGTCATCATCAAAACCTCTTTCATGCTCATATAATAGGTTGTTGCCTGTAGCTTGTGGGAAAGGCTCAACGCCTGAGTCTAACCAAGAATGTCGTTCTAGTTGTCCATAATACCAAACACCTTCTTGGTAGTTGTATATAACATAACGGTTTATTTCGCTTGAAGATGCTGATGGGTAGTACCATCCTACTTCGTTTTCTTTTGTATTTGTAAAAGCAAAAACTTTGTACGCCTGAGATTCGTTAAAATCACTAAATACATAATTTAAGACAGAACAAGGAATTTTTTGTACAGCACCATTATATAAATAAAAATTATCATAAGACATGAAATAAATGCCTTGAGGACCGGTAACTGCAGCTTTGGGACCAATAAGACCTGTAGCTTGATTGATTAAGTTAACTGAAAACGTAAAAGGTGGGCCTACGAATTGCATACTATATACAGAAGTATCTGTAAATATAATTATTTCTTGTCTTGACTTTACTGCACCAACAATTTGTGAGCCAGAAGATAAGCGTAAAGACCCCGCTGTATTGTCTATTTTTGGTTCAAATTCTAACTCATTCTCTTGATCAGAAAATGCAATAAGCATAGGATCAACAGAACCAGTCCTAGCTGTACCTGCTGTATTTATAGGATCTGCACCCAAAACAATTAGGTGTCTATCTATCTCTGAAGTTATTACTTGAAGACCTTTGGTAGGCACTAAATTTGCTCCAGTTATCCCAGATAGCTCAACCGCCCTAGTAGTCAAACCGTTGTTTTCTAACCAGCGAAATATTCCTGCAGAACGTGCATTTATAATCAAATTTTCACCAAAATTATCATGTGACCAGACTCGTAACTGATTAGTAGCTTCTAATGCAGCAGATGACCCCCAAGTTCCATCTCCCCACCCATTAGCACCCCAACCAGTAGAAGAAACATAATCATCTAGACCTACGTTAATCTGATAAGCACCAACAACACTTGACCCACCATTCCCACTATCGGATGCGTTTGCAGTAACTGTAGAGCCTGAAGTGTCTTTAGCTGTAATCTTATAAGAGTTTGCATTTACTATACTATCTATTTGATATTCTTGATCTAAAACTGTTGCTGTTACGTTGCCTCCTAAAGAGGCAGAACCACTAAACGTTACAAAATCGTTTTTTACAGCTCCATGTGCTGTATCTGAAACTGTGATTTCTGAAGAACCATTTGACGCACTAAAAGTAACGTCACCTGCAGATGTAGTTAATCTTATTGGAGTTACGTCGTTGAAATTAACACCTTCTTTTATATAATATTTTAGTTGCGATCCTAAACCTAAATATTTAGCACCTTCTAAAGATATAAAATTGTGTAGTGCTCTGACGTTACCTAAGTAAGTTTGTGAGGTAAGTTTGGCCCAACCTCCAAATTTTTCTGGTCGTCCTGCTCTAAACCGTACTAGATTGCAGTCAAACCAACCACCTTCATTATCGTAAGCGGTTCCTTCTCTATTAATACCAGGTCTAAAAACATATTTCTGTATTGCCATTTCACACTTGGTACTTGTCCTCTCTCATCATATCAGCTAGTTCAATAGACCTACCTTTAACTTGTTTAGCCCATTTACTATCTAACATTTCGTCAGCTACTTTTTCATAATTACCTTCATTCAAGGCGGCTAACATATTAACAAACTTAAACAAACGATTACCAAGATTGAAATACATATTTATCAAAACTATTTTTCTGTTATCTGAAAGATCGTTATAACAAGGTAATTGATTGGATAATATTTTTATACAATTTTTTATATCATTTAGTAAAAGATAATCAGCTTCGTCTTGGTCTATACCGCCCCCAAGTCTTTTGTCTACAAGCCTACCATATCCTATCGTTAAGTATTTTTCTGGCGTAGAGTCTTCGTATACGTGCGATACAAAACCCTCATGCTTTTTTAACATGTGTCTTACTTTGCCTTCTAAGTAATTAGAAAAATGTTCCATTATAATATTTTACCTTCCATAACTAAGGTTACAACACTAACCAATAAACCCACAAGCAAGATAATTATAGTATTTTGGCCCCTACTTATTTTTTGATCCAAGTCCTTTATGTTTAAATCTATCTCATTAAATTTATTAAAAGCGGTTTTCCAACGCTCAGACATCTCTTTCTGATGTACCGCTAATTCTAAGTGAACATCTGCTGCAGTCTTTCTTGCCATTATTTTTTAGTTTTACTTTTTAAAGATTTTTCTAAAATTCGAGCTTGACTAGCATGCGTCTTAGAAGCTTTTTTTAAAGAGCTAATTAATTTTCTAGTCTGAGCTTTTGTTAAATTTACCATTACTTTTTAAGTTTTGACTTTACCCATTCAATATAAGACGGTTTGTATCTATACACCAAACCTCCTACGATCACACATAAAACAATTATTCCTATTAAATATTCCATTATTTATCCTTTTTATTTTCTGAGCTTACAGCTAAGTTTTTGTTATCCTTTTGCATTTTCTGCACTAAGTTTTCTCTTACTTTGGAAACAAACCCGATCTCGGATCCATCCCAACAACCCCTTTTACATGACATGTCTATTATATTAAGCAAAGCAGATTGATAAGATTTTTCGTTCATATAAATTTTGATTATAGTTCATTCTTTATAGTTTTTAAACCAGCTAGGTAAACCCAAAAAAGGTCTAGAATCATAAAGATTTTTCCCAAGATTGTCTTTTGTGTATTTGTTGTAGTGTAAAAAGACTTGTGCACAATCTTTACCCTTAAATTTATCACGCCAATGTGACAATTCGCAACCGCTGTATATAAGCATATCGCCTGGTTCTAGCAGTATTTTTTCTTTTGTCTCCGTTTCTAAATATATAGGCCACATACTGCCGCCCAAATTTAAAGTAGTGGATATTTCACAACTATCACGATCTTTATGTTTTTCTAGAACATCACCTTTCTTATAAATTCTTGCATAAGAATATGTTGGATACAGCTTAGAGTCTGTTTTTTTTTCCATGGTACTTTGTAAAGCAGACAAAATAGTATCCATCATTACATCTCCATATATGCTATACGTATCAGGCACCTGTTTGTCGTTCCATATGCCGTAGTCTTGGTTTTGATTAGAGATGTATTTTGAATCAAACAATTTTCTAGCTACTTGTCGTTTATTTAACAAATAGTTGTATAAAAGATTTGCAACTTCAAGGGATATTACATTTCGTACAAGCTCGAATTTATTTTTTCTAAATGTCATGCAAACGGTTTACCTATGTTCCAACACACTAAAGAATGCCTTACACCTTTAGTGACAGGTGTTACTCTATGCCACACAAAAGAAGGAAAGACTATTATGCTGCCTTTTTTTCGTATCTCTTTACACACCCTAGGCTGAGAACCTTCCTCTGTGTCTCTAAAATCAAACTCTAAATTACCACCCTCGTAGTCATCTGGATTTGTCAAAGATAGAGTCATACTTAGTTTTCGTATTTTGCCATATTCGTTTACGTTATCTGGATTATTGTATGGTTCTTGATAAGAGTCACAATGCCAATCGTAAAATTGTCCTTTTTTGTATTCGGTAAATTGACATGCTTGCGACCAATCCCAGTTAAAATTCCAGCCAGAGTTGCGATTTGCTATATTTATGTAAGGATGTATTTCTTTATATATCCAATTTTCTGACATCCATACAACATCTGATTTACGTTTTTTTTGTATATTTTTAAGTTTTTTTGCAGATAGTTTGTGACCGTTTTTTACGTTGCCAATTAAAGCGGTTTGTTTTTGTTGGTCTATGCCGTAGGCTACTATGTCGTCACAAATTTTTTCTGGGATAACTGACTCAAAGTACCAGTAATAGTATTTTAAATTCAAACTAAGAAACCCAGTTATCTTCTTTTACATATTTGTAGAGCGCTCTCATGTCCCACATACCAGAAGCTATGGTGTCACCAGCATTAGCTTCTTTGATAATGACAACCCCTTTTCCACCAGATGCGCCATCTCCACTAGGAGAACTTCCTGGATGTGATGCTCCTCCACCACCTCCGCCTAGATTTTCTGTTCCCGCAACAGCAGCAGCCCCAGGTCCTCCACCATTACCACCCCCTCCAGAGCCTCCAGAGCCTCCGGCACTTTGAAAATAACCACCACCGGCACCACCGCCAGCGTATGTTACATCTGAACCAGTAACAGTTGATGGTGCTCCAGCACCTCCATTACCACCCACTATTGGTTGTGCGGGTCCTGTATTACCATTGGATCCTGAGCCCCCTGCGCCACCTCCGCCTGACCCTGATCCGTTGTCACTTCCTGTTGTGTTTGTTGCGCCACCTGCGGTACCTTGTGCTGGGCTGACTGGAGGAGTATTACCTGCACCTCCCGATACTGGAAAGGCTGGTTGAGTGGGATCGTGTGCTCCTGTACCACCACCTGAACCACCAGCTCCGCCGTTACCTCCTCCTGCATAAGTTCCGAAACCACCTCCTGCCGACGTTTGTGAAAATACAGATGAGTTACTTCCGGTCGAACCATTAGCTCCTGCGCTACCACCTGCTCCTCCTGCTCCTACTACGACAGGAAAAGTTGTGCTAGATGCGATTGGTACAGAAGATAAGTTTCTGAAGCCACCTGCTCCGCCACCGCCTCCGTAAAAACGGCCTGCTCCACCGCCACCCCCTGCTACGATAAGAACATCAACTGAACTGGTAGATGAAGCAGAGGTAAAGTTTCCTGAGCTATTAAACGTTGTGACTAAATCTTGTTTTGTGGGCTCATTATCTACACCTCTGACGCCGCCGTTGAGTCCTGCCATTAGATACTACTCCATTCTGATGTGTCTGCGTTCCAAGCGTAGGAATTACCTTGATAATCACCCAGCCATCTAGAATTAGTGTCGTCCCAATATATGCTCAAAGGGTTTGAATCTTTATAAATATTAGATGGATATGCTACAGGGGCTTGCCAATCGTTATTGGAGTCTAAAGACCAAGAGCTGAAAGGTTGTGGTGCTATAAAAACATTTTTAGCAGAATCATAAGAAAAGTTTACACCTGCATATTGTTTTCGTGCGTTGTTGTTGTATGAGGTTTGTTTCCACCCTGTGCCCCCTGTCGAATAGGGCACTACAGTTTTTACATAATCTTCAGCTTGTGTTGAATAATCTCCACCATTTTCATTTACTTCTTCATTTGATATGGAGACTACACGAAGTACAACATTACTGGAGTTCAATTCTGCAAAATATGCCACTCTTAAATGTCCTCCTATGCGTCATCTAAAATTTCACCAGACACAACATATTCTAAATCGTTGTTAGCTGAGGCTACAATACGAAGTAAATCGGTTTCATCTAAAAATATTTGTGAATTTTTATCTAAAACTACTAATGTAGAATCAGCGGGAACTGCTACTGTCTTTGCTAGGTGAAAATAACTAGAACCGTTATCTACACTAACAGAAACACTTACGGTAGCCGAATTAGTCCCATCTACGTTTGCTACTATTATTGAGTTTATTTTTCTAGTTTTATCTGCGGCTACATCAATTATGTCTGTAGCTGAGTTAGTTACCGCACCAGCTATGGTGAAAGGTGTAACTGTTGTTACGTTTACTAAATTTGGTGTTGCCATGTTATTTCTCCTATATTATCCAAATATTAAGGCAAAAGCTACTGCTCTTCCGTTAGTAGCTATTCTGCTTGAATTTTCTGTTATATTCCCTGTTACTGACAAGGCTTGCGCCATAGCCACGTTTTGATTTTCGTCAATAGCAATAGCTGGATTTGTGCCAACAGCACTACCTTGCCCAATAATAAGATCATCAGCGCTATCGTCAAGCCCTACATAGAAGTCTTGTGCATTACCATCAAACACTATTTTAGTATCGGCAGCAGCTCCGTCACCTATTGTTACTGAATCGTCGTCAAGTGTTAGAATATTATTTGTACCAACTGTAGAGCCAACACCAACAACAAATTTGTCAGCCGAATCGTCTAATCCTATGTAAAAATCTTTTGCATTACCGTCATAAACTAAAGCTGTATCTACTTCTGCACCATCTCCTAAAGTAACGGTATCGTCAGTTATAGTTAAAATGCTATTGGTACCTACTGTTGAACCTTCTCCAATAACAAGCTTATCGGCAGAGTCATCATTTGCTATATAAAAATCTTTTACGCCGTTATATTGTATTTTGACATCCTCTTCACCTCCATCTCCTAGTGTTAGAGTAGGAGTTGTTCCAAGCAAAGACATAGTTTGTGCAACTATATCTCCTGTTGTTGAAGAAGCCGCTTGCCCTACACCAATAGATTGTGCAAATTTGATGTCCATATTCTCATCTATCTCTATTGCAGGATTAGTTCCAACAGCGGAACCTTTGCCTATAACTAAGTCATCTGCACTATCATCTAAACCTACGTAGAAATCTTGGGCGTTGCCATCAAAAACAAGTTTCGTATCTTCTGCAGTTCCATCCCCTAATGTGATTGTTGTGCCATTTACTGAAAGCGTATCTGTTACTTGTAGATCAGTAAATACATCCAAGACTGCTGCACCAGAGCCAGCACCATCTAGCTGTATAACAGCTACTTTGCCGTTTGCTATAGTGACATTTGACCCAGAACCTTGTGAAATGATTATGTTGTACGGTCCACTACTACCAGAATCAGTAGTTGCATTTTCTATTATATGAACCCTTTTCATAGTATTAGGGCCGATTGTAATAGTGCAATCAGAATCGAGAGCACCTGTATATTTTATGTAGAGAGATCGACCAGCATCCGTACTACCATCTGCGACAGTAGTAGTGTGTGTGTTAGCATTTGAGGTAATAGCCTCAGTTCCAATACCCAAAGCTTCACCAACCAGTTCTAAATTTGTATTTGTTGATGTTCCCCAAGTTCCAGACTCATCCCCTGTTGCGATTTCTTTTAGTCTTAAATTGTTTACATATGTTGCCATTTTTTATCCTTTTACAAACTTGTCCAGCTTGGAGTTTGTGTAGTTGTTACTTCATTATAGTTTGGAGTTTGGCTTGTATCAACCAAAGACCAAATTAAAAGAGAACCTACGCTCCCCGTTGCCTGTTGACTAGATATTGAAACATTTGCTTTAGCTATAGTAGAAACAGATCCTAGACCGCTAGTGCTACTCAATCCAGATACATTTACTATCTCGTTTTCATGTACAACTATAGAGCCTAAAGCGGATGTAGCCCCTCTTTCGGTTACAGCCACATTGGCTTTACCTATAAATGATAAACTACCTAGACCTCCTGTTGCAGCCTGTTCGGTTACACCTACGTTAGCAGGTGCTATTTGTGCTGTTGTACCTAAAGCTGATGTTGCGGATAGACCAGAAACAGAAACTTCTATATCTGCTGGTTCGCCCCAAGGGCCTGATCCCCAGCTATCTCTGCCCCAACCTGTATCTATAGCCATAGGGTATGTGCCCCTATGCTATGGTTATTATTGCGTTTGCTCCTGCGGTTGGAAACACTATTGTGAAATCGCCTGCTGTTGAGGTTTTTGAGGCCCCAAAACTAATAGTTGCTACTGATTTATCAGAATTTGTATCGTTATAAATCAGACATCCACTTGCTGTGATAGTTGCAGTAGAAAAAGTTAGGTTTGCAAAATCAACAAAAGCTGTAGTTCCTGTCGAGGATGGTGCTGCAATACCTGGTGTCAAAGCTGATCCACCTGCTGTATAGTTAGTTCCAGTAATTTGACCAGGTAAGCTAGTTGCAAATGCTGTAGTTGTCGCACCCAAAGATGCAGTTGCACCAGCATACAAAGCTAACTTGAAGGAATTACCGCCAGATGCAAAATTATGAACTCCTTGTAAAAGTTCTTTTTTAAAACTTGTTGTTAAAGCTGATGATATTGCCATCTATAATCTCCTAATTATGTTTGCTAAATCGGTTTCGCCACTTTTTATTAATTCTTGTATGACCGTACCTTTATATGATTTTAAAGCATTCTTAATATAAATCAAACAAACTTGGTATATTGCATCTTTGTAAGCTCTAGCTTGTTGTGCGATATGCGGTTCTTGGTTTTCCGAATAAGATACTATTTTATTTGTTAGTTGCTCTGCCCAAAACTCAGGTGAGTGCCCACCATTTTCTGAAGTAGCTACCTGTATTTGTCCTAGCTTGGGTTCTGCGTTTTGGTTCATTAATATTTATTAGGTTCTGGTGGTCTTTTTTTATGCGAGTCGTAACGATCTAAATACCCTGTTTCCTTTTCTTTGGCTGGGACCTGTATCTCACTAACTTTCTTTACGTGTGGCAAGCCATGACTATCAAGACCTATAACTCTAGGATCATCTAACCTATGGTAGCCATATAGTTTATCTTCAGAAGGTATATTCGCATCCAATAAACTTGAACTTTGAGCAATATCTACCTGTATACCAGCATCTAAGCACTTTGCTAACCAAAACTCTACACAACCACGGCCTGCCTCAGCATACCCAGGATTCGACTGGTAGGTAAAATCAATACCAAAAATTGAAAGTTTGTTAACTTTGTTCCAGTAAGCAAAAGCAACGGCAAAAGCTACTGTATTATTCAAATACCAGCTTTTAGTATCTTCAACAACACTATTTACTGGATATTCAACTAATCCTGGACACCTTTCGTCTAACTCGCATGTATATATTGGACCTTTATGCTTAACTAACATCTCACGCATAGATTGTGTTTGACCACCTGCGTCATCAGAATCCAAAAATCTACTTGCTGGATCCATCATAAAAACTCTGTCGTGAAATATTACACTTGCAACGGCATTTATAGCCCAGACTTCATCAAAAACTACACCATGAGTTTTTGCTATATTGTATTCGTACCAACTATTACCAAGACCGACAATAGCTATAGATTTATTAAAAAGCTTTTTGATAGGCTTCATTTTTCTCCTCAAGTAACAGGCTTACGCAAAGCATCATAACGATATTCGTCCTGACGACCCCTTGCCTCTGCTCTATTTTTCAGCCTTTCAATCTCTTGATTATACCTTAGTTCGTAGGTTTGTAAAAGATCAGGCTCACCTTTGAGGAATATATAAGCTTCTACAATAGAAGCGTATAAAAGAGCATTTCTTGCATTTTTTGACAACCAAGTACCAGTAGTATTAGTAACTAAAGAAGTTGGCTTATAGAGATAATGCAACTCTACGTTGTAACTTTGATCAGGTACTGGAGCAATTATAAAAGTAGAACCGTTATCCGATCCTGATGAAAGTTCTTTGTCATATTGTGCGTAAAATCTGGGCAATCCTTGTAAAGAAGAATCTGCTGGATCTTCGTTGAATTCTTGCATAAAAGATGGGTGTTTCAAATCTAAAAAATGATAATCGCTGTTGCCATCAATAACCGCTAGACTAAAAGAAAGGACATAATCGGATGGGCACGTTAAAAATCTTGAGCCTGAAGTCATAGAACCAGATACATTTTTTCTAAAAAAATCGAACTGTACTTCTTCAAATATTCTTTCTTCAGCGTTTTTAACAACATCGTCGAGAGTACTTACAAAAGTAGTTTCTGAAGATTCTACATAATTTTGTATCAAAGTTTTTAATTCTGTCAAAGTCATGATGTAGTTATAGTAACATTTCCTAGTGCTGATGTAGCACTAACAGGATTAAAGTTAGATCCTATAGTGTCGGTATTAGTGAAAACTCTACCAAAATTATTATTTTCTTTGTCTTTATTGGGTCTTGGATCATATAGAGCCTCTGCATCAGCTACATATGTGGGCGGTTCTAGTTGTGGGTGTTTCGGGTCATAACACTCTGGGCAGGTTTTTAGTCCATTCCATTCTTTTTTAAGTTCTAAAAGTTTGTAGCGGAAACCACACCTATCACAATGAGCTAGTGCATGTTTACCGACAGCAAAAGCCATTAAACAACTCCTCTAGAAAACGGTCTTATTTTAAAAGAAGCTCTATCCTCATCTTGGTCTGCAGCACGTCTAAACTCCTCTTCATAAATAGCTTTTAGTTCTGCAGTTCTTTGTGGAGCTTTTTTTATACTTATATAGTAGGCAAGGCCAGCAGAAAAACATGGGAAAAACCTAAAAGGTATATCCATAGTGTTTCTAGCATTATCAGCATCATCTAATCGTGATAATTTATTAAATCTTATTATGTCTGTAGAATTTTCTGGAGCTGGATAAATAAAAAGCGTAGGGTTGTTTTGCTTGTCCAAAAAAAATTGTGAAGGTCTTGCTTTGGTAGATTTATTAGGAATATTGAAATATTCTGATCTGGAAATACGCTCTAATCTTGTATCAGTAGTTGTAGAGCCATCTGTTCGCCTTACAACAACGTCTAATATGTCTATTACATCTGTACCTAGCTGATAACTTTCTGTGCCTTCAGTAGTGGTCTGTGTTCCTGTAGAGATAGTCCATTGATTTAGACCCCTATTGCCCCACTCAGCAAGCATGATATTTGCTGATCTTATAGCAGATTTAAGATCGTAGCCTGTTCTTAACTCTATACCACAACGCTCATAAGCTTCTTCAATAAACTCTGTTATGTCTGGTGTGAAGTCTGTGCTACCTGATACTGCCATTAATCTTCGTATAAATTATTAAAAGTGATTGCTGGATCTAGATAACTTTCATGCCCCTCGGCAGAATGCTTATACTGCGAGGGCCTAAAGTCTGGTGCTCCTTCGCCTGTTACCCAAAGTGCAGGGCTGGTAGCCCGTACTCTATTGTTAGGCAAAGCAACAAAGTTACCCTTCCAATCACAATCCTCTGTTATATATAATACATGACTTTGTTTATGTTGTGCAGGGTCATCTGCAATATCGTTATTTGTGTAGTCAACAGTAAACATATATTTAGCTTGATAAAATTGACCGTCTATTTTAGCAACCCAGGGGGATGAGCTAACTCTGTCCATGACAACTATTGCATGATCTGTTGATTCACAATCCCATGGTTGCGCTAAATGATCTTCCATAGGTACAGGAAAGTCCTCGCATGGTATATCGGCTACTAAAGCTTGTATAGGCATACGAGCCCACATAGCACCGCCATGGATATTTGGTTCATCATTATCTTCACAATTTGATTCTTCTCCAGTAAAAACTACTTGAAAACTTAATGATCTGTCTGGAATAGTTGTAACGGCTATTGCGAGAGCATGAATATACTCGTCGTGATATTTTTCGTGATTATGTGTGAATTCTCTTCTTACCCAACATTTAAAATGCGGGATATTACTAATAAGATGTGCCACTAATTATTTCTTTTGGGCTCTTTGACGCCTTCTATTGGCGTTACCTGCCATCATACCACCCTTCGACATTTTACGCATTCTGCCACCTTTAGACATCATACGCATTGATCCACCTTTAGACATCTTTCTCATGGAGCCACCTTTCGATTTCTTCATTAGCATTCCGCCTTTAGATTTTTTCATGACTTTTCCACCTTTAGATAGCATTCTGCCACGAACACCAACTTTACCTGCACTAGGTTTTTTCCCAAACGGTATACGTTTTTTGGCTTTCGGGCTTTTTCTTACTCTTGGTATTCTTTGCATATTTGCTCCTAACTAATAGTTGTAACTTTACGCTTGTTAGACATAACTTTACCACAACCTTTTGCAATAAAGCCACCATTTTTAAGTTTTAATTTATTTTGTTTTGCTAGACCACCCTGAGCCATATAGCCCATTTTGTTTCTAACTTCTTTTGGTAATTTGGGCAAACCCTTATTGCCTTTAGGTATTGATTTTAATTTATCCACTTTGCCTCCTACGCTAAGTTTTGTTGATACATTTATTGGTTTCCCTTTCCTGTTGGGGTTAGGGTCTTTTCTTCTTTTTCTTTGTACAATTTTAGCTCTAGCTTCTTTTGACATGCCTTGTGCTTTTTTCTTTGGTAAACATCTTGGCTTACCTTCGGCTTTTTTTCTGCCACCACAAGAGCCTATAATATTCCCTTTGGCATCCATACGGACCCATTCTTCATCTAACCAAGATTGCAGTTGTCCCATTATCTTAACCTGTTAGACATCACTTTGCCTTGTCCTCTAATGCTGACTAACCCACCTGCAGCTTTGCCTTTGCGTTTACCACCTTTTGCTTTTTTTGCGTAGTTTGGATCTTTGCAATACTTGGATGCTGCTAAATTTGCGTAAGCGCTTGGATAAACGTCAAACGTTCTCTTAGCCCAAGCTTTACCTTCTGGACAGATTTTACCTTTACTTTTTACTTTCTTAGCCATATTAATTAGGGCTATACACCCCTTCTTTAATCAGTATATCACGATTTTTTAGATGTTCTTCTTCTATATCTTGTTTGCTTTGACCGTAGTACTTGACTGCTAAGCACCTGTTGACCATATCTTGATTTACGTCTAAACCATCGACTAATATTGTGCCGAGTACACGTCCATACTTTCCTTTTGAATCTTTAAGTTCGCTTTTTAGTATAATCTCTTTGCCGTTATTGATAGAGTTTTGTAAAAAACTAGCAGCCAGCTTGCCTCTTGCTTTTTCATCTAAATCTCTAGTTCTAGATTCTGGTGTATCAATACCATAAAGTCTCACTCTGCATTTGTGTAGAATCGAAAAGCCTAAATCTGCAATTACATCTATTGTATCGCCATCTACCACCCTTGTTACTTCGCATTTGTATTCGTACATTATTGCTCCTGATCTATATGATAATTTAAAGTAAGCTCTTCGCCAATACTAATATCTTTTAAAGCGTAGACATGAAAAACTCTGTAATCGTCCCAATCAAGTTCCTCTTGTATATAGCAATTTGCATCCTCAGAATGATTAAAAAAGCCACCTAGAGGTGTCCTTATAAAACCATATAGTATTGGTATTTTAAGATGTGACATACCCAAATCTGTATCTTCAGGTATATTATCCTTGGCAAACAATCCTAAACCTTCGATTTCACTTTTTTGTATATCTAAAAATTCAGGTAGAGGTTTGTAATAAAATTTATTGTATTTATGATTTTTTTTCACGCTTTTCTCTCAGTTTATCTTTGCCAGCTCTAAATATACGTGCTACTAAATTTTTGCCCATAGCTTTAGCCCTTTGTTCACCAACGGTTAGTATTTGGATTTTTCTTGCAAAAGGTTTGCTTACGTTAGAAACTTTCTTGACCGTCTTACGAGCATCTTCAGGGGTTGCAAATTTTATGCCAACAGTATCCTTTGGGTTCTCATCTGTATAAAGATCAGAGTGTTTGGAAGCAGGTCTAGTTTTGCCAGACCTAGACTTCCTTGGGATTCTTTTGTTAGCCATACCTAGCTAACTTTTTTTGGTCGCCCTACTTTTTTCTTAGCGGGTCTACCTCTTTTTTTTGGCTCTGGGGCCATACTTTTGTGCACATATTTATATGCTTCGTTCTTACTAGTAGATTTATCATCAGCGACATATCTACCATCTTCATCACGATTTCTAACTTTTACTAAATTAAAAAAGTTAGCTACTTTTTCCCAAAAATTCATTCTAGCACCTCCATCTTTTTCTTGCTTGCCTCAATCTTGAGTTAGGATTTTTGGCGGCCTTAGGAAATTTTTTCATCTGGCCTGCAGACCGAGCACAAAAAGATTTGCGCCTAGCCTTCTCCTTTTTAGTTAGCCCCTTCTTTTTAGTAACCGCTTTTTTTAGTTTGCTCCCAGGGTTTTCACGCCTGTAGCGAGCGATGCCAGCTGCGGTCATGCCTGCACCTTTTTTTGTGTCTCGAAAATATTTTTTAGTTTTAGGCGGGTTTTTTGACTTCCTTCTACTTTTTTCAGCCATAAACTAGCCTAACTATTAACCGTACTCTTTGACCAGCTCTAAAATTATTGAATATGTGTCACCACTTGAATGCCCTACTGTGGTAAATAAAATATCTCCTGTTTTTCCAGAACCTGCATTATTAGGAATACCAGTAAAATTATCGTAGTACTCGTCACCTGTGCTATCTGCGGGCAAACCAGTTATCAATACATTAGAAGTAGCATCAAAAAGTAAGTTAACACCCATACCACGACATGCCCAATAGATTCTTTGTATTGTTGCGCCTGTACAAGCATCTCCATTAGCATTTGCTTGTAAAGCAGAAACATCTACTTTTACAACGTTACTTTCACCAGAACCATCCGATAGGTTGGTAAACTTCAGGACGGCCTTACGCTGACCGTCTTGAATTGTTTGTGATGTAACTGCGTCAGCCATTATCTTTCAACCATTACATTAACATAGTCGATAGTCATAACCTTTGCGGCAGCTTCACCATTCTGAATACCAAAAGAGACTGTAAGCTCTTCGTTATCAGGTAAATTTGTGTTAACTACTGCTACAGGTTCAGCATTGTTTATAAAGTAAGAAACTTGTGAAGAATCAGGATCTAAGAAGAATCCTACCTGAATAAAAGTATCATCTGCCATAGTAGCAACACCTGCTGTTAAAGTTTCTGTTGAATCTTTTTCAACAACAAAATCTAAAAGAGCATCACCATCGTCTTTTCTAAAGTTAACACCATCTGATGCAGCCAAAGGTGTTGTGTCTGTTATTTGAAGACCCATAACAAAGTCTGATTGTGTAGCATCACTTACTTTAAATCTTGCATTAAAGTAGGCTCTTTTGCTTGAAGATAGTTTGAAAGACTCTCCTTTCAACTGTAGAAAGTCATGATCATTGTCACCAGCTGCATTAGTTAATACTAAGCAACCACCAGCAATATTTCCTATTGCTTCTGTGGCACTACCACTTCCATCTTCTGCTGTTGTAATGGTCCAGTCACCTGAGGTGTAAACCATGAAATCGTTGTGATAACAGTAATAATTATCATCTGACGGATAAGGTTGAAACATAGGAAGATTTTTTCTATTCTTCGATGCAACATTATTACCTGCCCATAAAATTTGGTTTTGAAAATGCGGATTAGCCATATTGAACTCCTTTGTTTAAATGGAGCGCATCATGCGCCTCATTATGCTAATAACTTGATTATAGTCTAGGTTATTTTTTAGTTCAACTTTAAATAGGCATAAAAAAAGGGGGCCAAAGCCCCCTAAGAATTCAAAAAAGCTTACGCTCCTTGTGAACCGTCAACACATCTCCAGTTAGAGAATCCAAATGAATATCTCTCTCTAGCTTTGTATCTCATATTTCCTGTATCGAAATCACCTTCTAGTGATGTTGATAGTGGACTTCTAACAAAATGTTTAAATCCATCAGGTACGTCAGTCAAAATGAAGAATGCGTCAGGGTCATTAAGATAATGATTGACTACATATCCATTAGGCAACATCCCTTGATTATTAATTGAATTAATATCATTGTCAGATGTACCAACTCTACCAGGAGAACTTAATAGTCTGTCAGCCACAAATTGTAATTGTGGTGGCACTACTAATTTCTGCCCCTGTAAAGCAATACTTAGACCTCTATCATCAGTTTGAGTAGAAATTCTAATCAAGCTGTCTTCTAGGGAAGTTTCATTCAAGTCAGAGAAGGATGATGCTCTATTAGCCACATTTGAACCACTTGATAGTGGGTGTGAACTATTAATTAGAGAAACTCCATCGCCGCCTGGGAATGAACTCGAAAAAGCATTATTCAATACACTTGCTGCTTTAATTTGCTTAGTATTTGCCATACTTCTAGCCAAAGCCTTTGTATATCGAGATCCTAGCCTATCATATAGGTTGTCCTCAACAGCTTCTTCAGTTAAAGCGAATGCAAGTGCAACTGTTTCATGCTCGTATCTTGCTGTAAAACCTTCGTTAGCATTGTCGAAAGAAACACCCTCACCCTCTGGTTTAACAGGGGCGTTACCGAATCCAACGATCATTACTTCTTCTTCAAAGGCTCTGTCAGAGACTTCCTCTTCAAAAATTTCAGCATGCTCATTGTCATAACGTGAATATTCCATACCAAACAAAGCGTTTAAGCCTGGTTCTAATTCTTTTGCTAATTGTGCTCTATTAATTGCCATGATTATTTACTCCTTATATACCAGCGGTATTTATATAAGCGTTTTCATTTATCTTTACGATAACATTTACATTAGCTGAACCTAATTCATTGTTTTCAGAATCTTTTGACACACCAACTATTCTATAGTTAGCGGATGCTGATCCTGATGAACTAGCAACTTCAGCTTTTGATTGACCAGTTAAAGTCGAACCAGCTGTATACGCTATATCTACATTAGCACCAATGTCTGTTCTAGCTAAAGAACCAGTACATTGTACTTCATATAGATTTAAAGGGTTATCCTCAACAAAGGCTACAATATCTCCTGTTGCTGTTTGGGCAGCAGGGAAATGAGCAGAGAATTCTACTTCTTTGCTACTTGAATTAACGAATTTACATCCTCTGAAAATACCAAGAATCTTAACATCACCAGCGGCATCAGCTACGTCGATGAAACCACCAGTTAACATTTTTACTGGATCTCCAGAAAATATACCTTGGGTAGAACCTGATTCGATGTTGTACTCGTGAACAGATCCACTCTGTCCGCCGCTACCTAACGATCCAACCAATTTAAAACCCATAGGGGCATCTTTATTTGCCATAATAATTACCTCTTAAAGTTAATCTATTTTCTTTTTCCGCCTCCAAATGTAACACTTGAAGTTCTCCTTGGAGACATAATTGGAGAACGAGCATCAGATTCTTTCATGAGGTCGTTATCTACCGCTTGTTGAGCTGTTTCAGTCTTATTACGATAGTAGGCGTTACGTTCGTTTCTTGTTTCCTCTGGAATCTTAGCTAATAATAAACCGCCGACACTTACCACTCCTGCGTGCTTGCCATCTTGAAGTGATGGTAATTCAAAATCTCCTATCTCTTCAGATCGAACAAGCTCAAAGCCTTCTCTCATCCTAGACATGACATTTTTCTTATCATCCTGGTTCAAAATTTCAGCTCTTATCCAGCGATAAACATACCCTGGAGGGGCTGGTGGGGTTTCTAACATACTTGGGGGAGCCCAAGGTTTGCGTTCGTCATGCGACTCACGAGTATCAGCAGAGCGGGACACTCTGTCATTTATAAATCTTCCCTTTGAATCTCTTTCCATTTTTTACCTTTTTACAAATTTTGCGTACTCACTTAGGGGTACGTTAAGTTTTTTTGCCATCTGAACTTCAGAAGGCGATAATTTTACTTGCTTCTTGCTTCTACTTGTAGAAGTATCTGCTCTACCTGCTGAAGCAACTCTCTGTTGTGGCTTCCTACTTTCTGCTTTTTCGAACTTATGTGGAAACTCAACAGCTATCCTTTTATCTATCTCAGTATAATACTCATCTGAGCTAGGATCAAACCCTTCTTGCTCCACTAATTTTTTATGTATGTTCATAGCGGCAAGAGTCATCGTTTCATCAGTACCAAACCATTCATTTTTATCTGTCCAATCCTCTGCTTTTGGATCGGGTGGTGCACTTGGTGCTTGAAAATTTTGTAGAACAGGTTGAGCTGTTTGCTCTTGATTTTGTTGGATTTGGTATTCAGCTTGTGAACGTGACTGTTTTACTCTACTTTCCTCTACAGCAATTTTGGCGAGTATATCTTGTGCTTGAGCAACTTTGTCAAAATCAGAATTTTCATGTGCCGCCTTCAAAGCAGATTGAGCTTGCGCACGTTGCGACTTCAATCTTTGTTCAGCTTCAGAAAGGTAAGATTTATCAACACTAAAATTACGTCGTTGTAATTTCTGATTTTGCTCTTGCAGTTGATGAGCGTAGGTGTAAGCTGATTCGCTAGCACGTTCGGCCTCCCTTAACCTTCTAGTTAAATTTGATATACGTTTCTGAACACGATCTGAATAATCTTCTAATTCACCTTCGTCTTCAGCACTTTCGGATTCAGCTGCCTGTTCTTCAACAGGTGCCTCAGTAACTTCTTCGTTAGATTCTTCTTCTGATTCGATCTCGACAATCTCACCTTCTTCTAACACTTCTTCATTTTTAGCTTCTTCTGCCATTTTTTCTCCTATACAGCAACAATATCAGTAGGGTCGTGTATGGTGGCTATTACTTCATCGTCATTGATAATTCTGCATTCCGCATCATCACCAAGTCTAAATCTAGCACCAGCATAACGTCCTATTAATACCCATTGTTTTTCTTTACACCAACTCTGGCCTTCAAATTTATCGCTCTTGTAACAAGACGGCCCCATTTTAACAACGTACGCACATACAGTTGCAAGAGATTCTCTATCAATAGTGTTTTGTACCAAATGAATACCGCCTTTAGTTACGCCCTTGCCAGCAAAAGGCAAGATAAGTAACCGCCATCCTGTAGGTTGTGGCATCCTTTCTATAATTGATTTGTCTAATAGTGTTGGGTCCAACACCCTTGATTCTTCAGGCACATATGCCTGGTCGAGCTGATCACCTGTTTCTTTGTTTTGCTCTTCTACTTGTTTAGCAACATGATCAGGAACTATTACTTTGTTCTTCTTCGTCATCTTGTATTACACTTCCTAGCAGTTCCCTTAATTCAATTTCCAAGTCGACGAGGGAGCTGTACCGTCCACGTAGAAACTCGTATTGGCTCATATCCTTAACACCAGCCAACAAAGTGTCTTTTATATCTTCACGTCTTTCGTGAATATGTTTGACAAGTTTATCTCTTAACCAAATAACCGACACTAATAAACTCCAGAGAATTTGGTACCAGCCTCTGCTATACCAACGCCCCTAGATTTACCTTTGCCCATTCCTGGTTTCGGATTTACGTTTGCATCAAAGCTTTCTTTTTTTGCGTAATCTACGCTTCCTTTGTTTGAATAACTATTTTTGTTATCCATAACTTTTGGATTTGAAAGTTTAGATACTTCTGTTCTTTTAATCATGTCCGTATTATTGCATTACTTATTGTATTTTGAAAGCAAATCTTGTATTTTCATTTGCTTTTGCTGTTCGATACGCTCTCTGGCAGTATTATCACGCATAGATGCTATATCCTGTTGAGTTTCAATTCTTTCACGATCTATTTGGTCTTGACGACGTGAATCATCATCTTTACGTTCTTGATCTAGCAAGAATTGTTGTTGTTCTTGTGCCAGCTCTTGTCCTTTAAGAGCAAGTTCTTGTTTTCTTATAGTTACAAGTGGGTCTTCATCTTGTGGAGATCCTATTTGTTGTGTGTACTCATTTACCAACTGAGCAAGTATTGGAGCTGAGAACTGCGCCAGCATATCTTTTCCCTGTTGACTTAATTGCTGTTGCTGTTCTGGTGGCACCTGACCAAGCTGTTGATTTATTTGTTCATATTGGTTTCTAACTTCTGGTGGCATTTGTTCGACAGCAAGATTATCAGATTTCATTTGTATGTGTTGCATGATATGTGCATGAATTAAGGCTTGTACTTGTGCATTAGATTGAACAGGTGGTGTGTTAAATAAGGACATGTGTGCTGCTATATGGGCATCATGATTTTGTTGTGGGAACGCTTGAGCTGGTTGTCCCATAAGTAGCATGTTATTTTCCATACCAGCTTCCATAGGTGCAGGTTCAGTTGGTTGTGGGGGAACTAAAAGTTGATCAACATTATCTACACCTATAGCCGCATACATTCTACGATACGATTCATAAATACCGTCTGGTCCATGAACTTGTGGATTTGATTGTACAAGTTGCATCATTTCTTGTGCCATAGCTATTCTTTGTGCCGTACTAAATATATCGGGGTTTGATACTGGAATTATATCTACTCTATCATCAAAATCTTGGGTTTTAATTTGCATATTACCACCAGCGGTCATATACGGATATTCAGGTGGCAAATATTCTTGAAATACTTTAGCAAGTAGCTTAAATTCTTTTCTTTGAGCGTTGTGTAATCTTTTATGGATTGCTGAGAGAACTTTAGTTGATCTTTCTAAAAGTGCCATAGTGGTGCCAACTGGTGCAGATGGGTTGCCTTGACCTGTATTTATTTCAGCAATAGAAGCAAAAGTTTTACCTGAATCTACTAAAATCCCTAACAAATTAAGTAGGGTACTACTTGGCTCTTTAAATGGTAGTGGTTGTATAGATTCTCTTAACGAACCACCAGGGGCATCCACATCTCTGAATTCTCCAGGCTGTATAGGGGTGTCTTCGTCCCTAATCCTAATACCTCTCGTTTTAAACCCAGCAGGTAGGTTAGCGAGGGTACCTGCATCAATCAACTGCCTCATAATAGATGTGGATGCCTTTGACAGACCACCTATCATATGAGTTAAACCAAAACCATAAAAACCTAAACCTGGGAGAAATTTGAAATGTACAAAGTATTCAACTTTTTTTCTTAGAGGATCACCCTCTTTGAAGTTTCTTCTTATTGAAAGCACTTCATTACTGTTAGCATCTATTGTGACTATATAAGGAAGCTTAACTCCTGTTGCTACACCATCGGCACTCATATCCTCGAAACCTTCAATATCAAGATTACAATGCACCTCATACAAAACTGATATTTCGCCAGTATCGTAGCCTTCGCTCATGCCTGTTAATTCTTCTATTTCTTGTTTAACGTTACCATATTGAGGTATATCATCACCTGTTTCGATTTCTATATCTCTGTAAAAACCTAACGCTTGTAATTTTTTTACTTCGTTTTCTGGCATTTTAATTACGTTGGTGATACGAGGACAGTTCTCTAGGTCCGTTGTAAAGTAAGGCACTATTAGATCCTCTGGGGCCACAAACTTAGATACCGCTCTCCCCAGCGCTTCGTCGTAATATATTTTTTTAAACGCTGAACCTGCTAGTGGGAGATAAAATAAAAGTTGATCTAGCTCTTGATCGTACTCTTCCATTTCATGCACTATCTGGTAGTTCATAAATTCACGAACACGTTGAGCTTGCATTTCTATATTAGAATCATAGTCTCCAATAACTTGTGTTTTTACTGGTCCCCCTGCTGGTAGTAGTTCTTTGTATGCTTGGGCTTGAAAAGATGTTACTGCTTCTCCAAGCAAAGGGTGTATCACACCAGATGCTCCCTCAAAAGGTTCAGACCTATCTTCATCAAACTTCATACCCAAATATTTAAGGCCATCGGTATATGTTTTTTCCCAATCCTTACGGGATGATTTATCTTTTTCTATACCGTCTACTAAAAGATTGGATATTCTAGTGAGTTCGCTATCGTCCAAAGAGTCCGCAATATTACCATCAAACCCTACTTCCATAGGTGGCATTTCGCCATCTGACAAAATAGCACTACCATCTTCTTGTATTTCAAAATCTTCTTCTTGAGCACCCCCCAACAGATTTACTAGAGCATCTTCCTGCTCATCTACTATTTGACCTTTGGTGGGTTCTACTACATTGGGTACTGTATCTTGTCTTTCTATTGCCATTTTAGTGCAGAGTTTCTTCTAGTCTTTCTACTAAGTTTTCTAGGGGAAACATCTCTCCTACTAGTTTTAATTTTAAATCCTTTGCTTGTTGATTAGCAACCTCTAAACTGGGAGCCATAATTAGTGGACCGTCAAAAACGTTGCCATCCTTTTCATACTCTGTCATATAAAACTGAATCATACTAATAATACGCCCTTTTTATTGGTGCTTTATCTTCGTCCATATAATCATCACCTAATGATACTAAGCCACCTTCACGAAAACGCATCAAAGCTTGAGTCATTGTATCACACAAATCATCGTGTGCACTAAAGGGGAAAGAGGCACATTCCTCGATCATCTCTTCAGCAAACTCTCGTTTGGGAGCCCATACCAAACCTGATTCAAAAATAGGTGCTACTGAATGCATACGTGCATGTTTATCGTGGCCACGTGAGGGCGAATAATTAACAACTGGTATACCTATCCTTCTTAATTCATGTGTAAGTGGTGTCCCAGAGGCTTTAGCTTCAACCAAGACCATATCAGGCTCCCAATAACTGTACTCTTGTTGTGCTATTTTTTTAAGATCAGGGAAGTCCCATCTGCCTCTTTGACAATCCAATAGAATGATTGAGTCTGGTGCATCCTCTGAAGGGCGAAATACACCCCAAGTACTAATAGCTGAGTAGTCGGCGGTTTGTTTTTTACTATAAGCAGTATCGTAGGATTGTATTATATATTGAACCGAAGGCAGGCTCTCGTGTGTCCAATCTTGCCACCAATCTCTTTTGATAATAGAACCCTCCTCAGCGGTTGGGGTTTGCATCCATTGTGCATTCCACTTTATGCCTGGCAAGGATGCTTTTACTTTTTGCAGTTCTTCTAGTGACCAATACTCAGGCCAAAGTGGTTTCTCAGTATCAGGAAAGATAGCAGGAAACTCTATCACCTCCCATTGATCTGCTAAAGGTTCTTTTTGCGCCTCTAGTAAGCGTGAAGTTAAATCGACGTTGCTCCATCTAGTCATAACTAAAACGATTGCACCTTTAGGTTGCAAACGCTGTCGTGGTCCAGAGGTGTACCATTCCCAGCAAGCCTCCATCTGGGTAAGTGATAGAGCATCTTGTTCTGAATGTGGGTCATCTATAATAAGCAAATCAGCACCACGACCAGTTATTGCCCCACCCACACCTGCAGCAAAGTATTCACCACCTTTGTTGGTCTCCCAACGACCTGCCGATTTTGAGTCAGCTGAAAGTGTTACTTTAGGAAAGATACCATTGTAGTCTTCGCTATCCATAATATTTCGAACTTTACGACCAAACCGTACTGCTAGTTCACCAGTATGGGTTGTTTGCATGATTTTTTTATTTGGCGAACGCCCCATAATCCAAGATGGGAAGTAAGTCGAGGCAAATTCTGACTTAGTATGCCGAGGGGGCATATTTACAATTAACCTGTTAATTTTACCGTTAGCAATATCTTCTAGCTTTTGGGCAAAGATTTTGTGATGCCTGCCACAAATAAATTCTGGCCACATATGATTGATGTAATCCAAAAAGGAATCTTGACAAGTATCTTGTTTTTGTAAGTTAGTTAAACGCTCCTGTAGGAGTAAAGCCTCTTTAATTTCAGAATCGGTCAGATGTGATAAAGACATATTTATTTTTTAAACAAAGCACGCAACTCTTTGTTAATAGCATCGGTTTGCGCATCTAGTTCTACTTTTTGAGCAAAAAACTTAGTACGTTCTGCTTTAGATTTAGCACCTCTAGCATCTTCAAGACGGCGTAGGCCACTCTCAATTTCTTGGTCCTTCTTAGCTATCTGGATAAGTTGATCGTTAAGTTTTTTACTGCGAGCAATTTGTGCTTGCGACATCCCAGCAAATTTAGCTTTTTCAGCAGCCTCACGCTGTTTCTGCTTTCTTTTGATAAGGTCACTAACTTTTTCTGCTTTTTTAATTGCCTTAAAAGGTGCACCAAAAGGACCCAAGGCTGTAAGTGTGACATCTAGGGGGTCGGTAGGATCGAAAATTAAATCAGTAAAGTCTTTAATATTTAGCTCATCATCTGAGCTTTTTTTTTGAGCCCAGACATTTCGTCAAGCATTATACCAATATCTGTACCTGGCATAAACTCTACTGATTGCTCACTTAATTTTATTGCACCACCCTCGGACATTTGAGGTAAAACACTTGGATTGCTAGAATCTTGCATAGGTATAGAATCTTGCATAGGCATACCTTGATTCAAAAGATATGGATATTTTTCTATTAATTTTTTAGCTCTATTAATATCTTGTTCCGAAGGGCCAAACATACCGCCCCCAGATAATATTCTTTTTATAACTTGTGCCTCACTAGCGTCTGTCTCGCCTCTATATTTTTGCATCCTTAAATCCTCCATCTTGCTTTCTAAAATTTGGGCTTCTGTTTCATTCTCAACACTATCAGCTCCTGCTCTTAATTTTTCAATTTGATTTTTTAAATTCTGCATCTCATTTAGATAATTTTTTTGTGACTCTTCTATAATCAAATCAAGTAAATTTAAGACAGGAGCATTTCTTTGTGTTAAAGGAATATTAACACCATCTGGCCCAAACCTTGAAGTAGCAATATCTGTACCTAAAAGCATTTTGTCCCTATTACTTAATGTTCTACCTGATTCACCTAATATTTCTTGCATACTAGCAATACCACCTTCACTAAATCTTGGTCTATCTACTGGCATCAAGTCAGGACGCAAGATAGGCTTAGTGTCTGGTGGCAGTAGTTGGTTTGCCATACTTGGCTGTCTAGCAAGAAAACGTCTACGGTCTTCTGGTCTGAGTAAACTTATATCAAAAGGTAGACCAAAATTAGGGTCCATAGGTTCTGGTTCTGGTAAGGGCATAGGCCTCATTATTGGTTCTATTGGGGGTTTCGGTAAAAAATCATTTCCACCTCTTATTGGTGGCTCCAGCATTACAGGCATAGGTCTTTTTATTGGTCTACCTATTGGCATAGGTTCTGGTTCTGGTAAGGGCATAGGCTCACCTGGAGGTAATGGTTGACCAGCCATAGGGTCAGGAAAATCTATTTTTACATCTTCCTCTAGCATAACTGGCATTTTATCTATAGATCTGATTGGTCTTGGTCTAGGACGTTTGTTACGAAAACGGTCAAAAAATCTACGGTTACGCATACCGTCCATAATACCAGAGCCACGACGAGGCATCATATCTCTCGGCATACCGCCCATCATATCAATTCCCTCAACAACCCGATCGCTCAAAGAGCCACCTCGGTCTTTTAGTTTACTAATCAGTCTGTTAAATAACCCCATTATATTTTGATCCCTATTGTATTGCCCTCTTCGGCAAATAATTGTTCGGCAAAGTCTAGTTCTTCTAAAGAAATACCCATCTCTGCTAGGAGTGCTTCTATTTCTTCTTCACCTGCACCAGCTGCTTGCATCTCTTGAATTATTGCTTGGATTTCACGTAAGGATTCACGAGCTTCTTGTTTCTCTGCTGGTGTAAGTTTGTCAATCTCTTTTTGGATGACGTCAGGTGAAGTCATGCCGCTGACTTCTTGACCTATCATTTGATCGTTCATCATCTGTATGAGCCTAACCCAAGATTGGAATTTTGTCCAGATGGAGACATACCAGCGTAAGGGCTTTGGTAGTTAGCAAAAGTAGTGTTTTGCCCACCAAAATCCTCA
>JACLAA010004323.1_pt1 | contig 49609 bp, 37 predicted proteins | sample 8027891 | NCBI WGS metagenome assembly JACLAA01 (sample SAMN15724900, study PRJNA655200) | protist metagenome | isolation source: fluorescence activated cell sorting (FACS) single amplified genomes of... | place: Spain: Blaines Bay Microbial Observatory, Mediterranean Sea | collected 2016-01-19 | reverse complement strand
TAAGTTTCTTCAAATAGCACAACTGGCATTTTACCTCTCAATGAATACACTTAATCATTACAGTTGGAATTGGTAGAGTGTTCTGTAGGTTGGGTTGTGGCAGGTCGTAGGTCGCGATAATGTCGAGTCGAGACGATCGAGAGTCGGACATTTAGACGTGGTACGGGGCTCAGGGGCTCGGCTCCAAGGCCTAAATCGGATCGAGTCGAGACAATTGAGAGGTTCGGGGTCTAGGCTGGTCAGATTGTTACACGGACTCGGATACCGTGACTCTAGAGCTAAACAGGCTAGTTTCCCCGGTGGCCAAGAGGGACTTGAAATTATGGAGCTACACGGACGAACGACTGCCCTTTTTATAGGGTTGGGTCCGCAGTCTCCTACTCTTGGGAATGCACCAGGCAAATGTGGGGCGCCTTAATAATCTCCGATAGCCAATGATCTCCGATATTGCGCCCGCTGAACATCTTGCTCTTATATAATCTTGGATATCCTCTCATTCAAAGTCCAAGAACGCTGTGCTGGGCATAGTGGGCTTAAATTAACAGAGCTCACGTCGACAAAGGCCTTTTGAATGGTTCTGTGATGATATGGCCTTTTTAAAGAACCTTCAAGCTCCAAATCAACATTAAAATTCATATTTTCAATTCAGCTAGTCAACTGCATCTGCAACAATAGGGCACCATGGTGGTTGAACCATCCCCTGGGTCTGCCGGCATTGCATCTGTGCCACTTGTATTCGCCGGGCAATCTCAGCGCGCCGCTTTGCATAGAGCTGAAATGCAGCTGGCCATATTTGGTTACCCATGTCCACTTGAGTGCCAGCATCGTTGGACAACCACTCTGCTTCTGCCTTAACTGCGGAAATCTCCGCTTTGGTGCTACTTTCCATGCTCATAAAATTGGCTGCCTCTTGCTCAGCCACTTGGCCACGCTCCGAAGCGATCTTGAATGCACGGCCTTCAGCCTGAAGACGTTGAATAAGAGGAATTATCTGCTGGCAGCGGGCCATCAGGGCAGCACGAAGTTGACGGCAGGCTGGTATACCAATAACATGCGATGCTGGTTGCCCTTCAAGCAGCGCAGCTTGTGTAGAGATTTGTGCGTCTCTAATGAATGCGGCTTTCATCTGGTCGTAGGAGAGGCGTTGCGTCTTCCCTGGGAGCTCGCTTGGCCATGGTTTGGCGGCATGCTCTGCGTATGCCTTGAGTAAGCTCTCGTGATGCTCACGCATAAGCTGCTCGTGTTCTTCATGCCGCACTTTTGACTTGTTAAGAAGCTCAAATGCCATAGGCCAGATGCGGTCACCTAGCCCTGGAGCTCCGTCCAGGTTACCCAACCAATCAGCCTCTTCCTTGACCTTGGCAGACTCAGCAATGCATTTATTCTCAAATTGTTTCAGCATACTAATGTCACGTGCAGTTGGCACAGCACACGACTGCCAGCGCGCACGCTCAGAGGCCGCACTTGCGCGCAGTTGTTCTTGCTGCAATTGCTGCATCCATGGGACTTGTAGTCGGCAACGCTCCATCAGGGCCTCCCTCAACTGTTCCTTGTAGTCCCCCCCACCCCGATTGTTACCATCATCTAGAAATTTAGCCTTCAGGGATTCATAGTGGTCAATAGCAGCTTTGCCAGGAAGTTGCTTCGGCCACTTCACTGCTTCATATGCGGGTTTTGCAACCCCAAGTCCAGATGGATTCAACTCTTTTCCTCTGTTGCTTTCAGTATTGGGAACTTGTTTGCTCAGGAAGCCAGGTTTTAGGCCTTTTAGGCTCTGGTTGGCATTACCTCGGCGGACAAGACCCTCGTCTGACCGCCTCCGTTGCTGCCATATTTGCATCGCAACCCGCCTAAAAGGTGACATTCAGGATTTATGTTGGCGTGATACGCACCAGATTTCTTCAGATGCCTGACGGTTGCACTCGGGGTCCTCGCATAGCCAGCCCGCTTCCTCTCGTACGTCACTGACTTCCCTATCCAAACATTCGGCAAACCTTGAAAATTTCCTGAAATCATCCTCAGACATCATCCCACGACGCGCCATTCGTTCTATTGAATGCTGCTCTCGTTCGAATCTCAATAACCACGCTACATGGACCTGGCAACGGTCCATTAGTGCATGCCGGAGTCTCGCGCGTGCTTCGCTGTTCAGCTCATAGCCCTCCTCGCGCAGCACCTGTTCTTTCAAGGTCATGTATGCTCTGATTTCCTTGAGGCCAGGTAGCTCAAGAGGCCAGCGTACCGAATTTACGCGAGCCAGTTCGTTTCTCGAGTTGAACCCGTGATCGCCGTAAATAATCTCATTGCAAAGTTTGTCTTCAGTCGCAAAGAGGTACTTGGCCACTAGCCATGCAGTTGGCAGTGCGATCACAGAGAAAGTAACTAGCATTTGCATCGCTGTCATCGAAGGTGGGCCACCCGAAAGGACTTCATCCTCGTTCATGGTGTCGAGTGAAGTAGACACCGGGTAGCATACACTGTCATGCATCCGACCGGCGCAGAGGCTCTTGGTTTTCCTGATTGATCACCGGACATAGACTCTGGAACGCCCTCCCCCTCGCGACCCTCATATTTTAAAGTAGAGTCTAGGCGACCACTGGTCGGTCGGTACTCGTACGAAAGTTATGGCGAGCCCCGGCCTGAGCTCAGGCTTCGACTCAGAGCCTGAGCTGCGATGCTGCCTGTTGACTGAGGAGTTCGTCTGCTGCCGAGGCCCGGGAGGGTGCTGCCGAGAATTTTTCATGCTGCGCATGGGAAGCCTGAGGGCACCACTGGCCGCAACTTGCACGTAACTTGAAGCTATAGCTGCCAGTGGAGTGTGCCAGTGGCTCTTGGGAAGCATCGGGGCGCCGCGGGGCGAAATGCGCCAAGCGCTGTGATGTGGACCATTGTGTGTGTTCTCCGTCCCCGATCGATTTCTAGTCAAATAAACTTAAACTTAATAATCATGCCAGTGATGATATTAAACTCGGAGGACTCCGAGTCGGAATGCGCTTTTTAATTATTTGTTTATATCCGCACCCTCCGGCCCGGCGGGCAAGGCGTGGTCCCGAACAGGAATCGGGATTGTGTCTATTAATTTTTAGAACTGCCTAGAAGGACTGCCAACAGCAGCATCAAACTGCATGCTAAATAGCCGCTCTGCTGCAAAATATATGCTGCTATCGTGGAGAAGAAGCTGCCTTAGAGAATTCTGTGAGCTTGTATCTAGGGTACGGATTGCCTGGCGGCCTTTGAGATCAGATCGAACAGCACTTTCCAGAGCCTGGTGCGCCATCCAGGCCGCTTCTGGTCGATGCTTAAGAGTGATGTCCAACAGTTGCTCAGAAAGTCTTGGCTCGGCTGCTAAAAGAACAAGAAAATTGTCAGTTTCGAGTCTAGAAATGGCATCTGCCACCTCAGCAGAGTTCCCTGGTCCGTACCGCTCGACTCGAGTGGCACGGGGGTCAGCAAATATTTCTAGATCAGCAGCATTGAGAGGCAAAAGAGCATCGAGAAGTGTTCGACCCCGTCGATTCCAAGACTTGGCACGACAGTGGAGCAGGTCACTGAACTCACTACTATTGCCAGTAATGTTTTGAATCGGGTCATTCATAGAAGCAAGACGCACAAGGGGGTCTAATAAGACTAAGATAACAGCACATGGCTTTGGCTCAATTGCGCAAGCATCCCTGGCCATCGACCCAACTATAACTCCCATCTTTCGCCAATCACCTTTGCGCCAATCAACAGACCCATCAATCCTAGCCGGAGTGCGATTTGTTGCTGGTAAAAGTGTAAAGATGGCCATGAGACCTTCTGGAACTGAGACGTTGAAAGAGTTGCTTCGATTGATAATTAGGGGTCGTTTTGGCCGTACCGTGTTAAGGGCCCTAAAGGGAGTATTGAGCTTTTCGAGCCCAAATCCAAACAGGTTGCGTTTCCTCGCATCACTCTTATCCGTAGCTATCAGAGCGTTTTTCTGGAAGCTTGAATGGAAATAAGTGAATCTTGGGATTGCATGAGAGTGAAGAACCATGCAGCCCTTTCCGCCCATGATTCGATTTGCAAAGGCAAGGGATGCGCTAGTATGTTGCATCGCACCAACAGCTTCCAATATTGTCGAACGTGCAATTGACTCCCATTGATTCATGTCGTATCCTCCACAGCGCATCGGGAGTGCCGCATTCAAGTACTTCACATGCCCACGACAATTCAATATATTTTTCAGAGTGATCCAAGAAGCACTCTCCAAGAAGAGAGCTACTCGAAGAGGTGGCTGGTCCATTGGGTTCTGGATGGGGCCAAGTGCCAGTGACTCGTGCCAATAAACCTCACCCCAACGCGCCACGACACGCCTTGCACCGTCGCACACAGCAATGGCCATGACGCCTGTGTTGGGTTCAGGTGGAGCCATACTTCGCAAGACGCCAAATTTTTGCTTCAAAATTGGAGAGTGGTGCTCTGATGGTGCAGGCACAAAAGCAAACCAAGGGCCCATAGTCGACACCATGTCAAATACAGACGACACCGTAAAGGAATCACAAACCAATGTATCAGCATCTAGAAACACGACCGCTATGGAAAATAGTTCCAGCGAAAGTAGCAGCGCAGCCACCTTTGCACTGCGAAGTTGGCGCACCACACTCCATACCGTTGGCTTAGATCGGCTTCGTTCCTTCTGCTTGTTGCGATTCCAGCTTACAGTGGAAGCCAAATCTCTTTTTACGCCTCCTTTCTGTTTTGCAGGCAATGATGTAAAAGCCTCAAATTCAGGCAATGATGTGAAATTGATGCCAAATCCATCAATGGATGCAACAATGTCCCACCAGAATGCCTTGCCGTGCGCAAGTGCTTGGGGCTTTAAAGACTCCAGCCCTAGCTCTGAAGTTACAAGGAATGTGCCCATACGATCACTCATCGTGCTCCGCAAGCTCGAAGCAGACACGGAGGCTTTGCGAATTGTTCCTTTGCCTACAGCGGCATACACAAAACCATAGTCGAGAGGACGAGTATCCCGAACCAAGAGTCTTTCACGTCCCAGTGGAAGGGCTATTCTTAATCTTCTAAAAAAAGAGGCTGCATTCCGAGCTAGACTGAGTGGTGTAGCTGACTGCATCGCAATTTGGTGGGAGTGATTCCCCACCACTGACCTGTCCCTATTTATTAGCGTTTTTGTGCTGATTGTGTCATCAGTGACAACAACTGTGGGAAACACGTGCAAATTAAGTGATATCAAGCATGTCACATGAAGCACAAGCAAAACCAGACCTTTCACAAGACGAAGGGCCTTCATGTCGCTTGCGTGTACTCTCCCCCATGTGGCAGCGCGCCCCAGGTTTGGTTTGGCGCGCGGGGGTACATAACTGAATGCGCCGCTCGGGCTACGCAACGCCTTGTGGCATCTCCCTGACCGTGGCGCGACCACGTGCTGACGCGCGGACTCTGAGATGACAATATGACTACAAGTGATGCGAGCTTAAATGGAAGGCGTAAACGTAAGTAGGCTAGGCGTCACGCCGGGGGGGGGGGGCGAGGTTTCAGGGCCCGTTGTTCCGGAACCAAACGCAATTTGTAAATCATCCGGGCAAAATTTGCACCGGCAGTCTGGGTCGCTGAACGCAGCTTTTCTGGCCCTTGTTTGCTTTACAACGCAGCTTCTCTGGCCCCTGGGGCGGCGAGCGACAAAAATTTGGACTCTGAAACTTTTTTTCACGCTAGCGGTAATCAGTACCACCTATTTCTCCTTCAAGTTACACGACCGCAGCTCGCTGGCGCTACCCCGCACCATGCTGAGATGAACGCTTTATGCTCATCGGGAGACCGCAAGCTAGAGGGTACGACTTGTTGTGCTCTTCACGCGTGCGACTCGTACTCTTCAGGAGCCTGATCCTGAGGTGGGCTTGCTTTGGCATAATGCGCTTGAAAGAACCCAGCCTGAATGAAAGAATATATTTTTATGTGGAGCAATCATCACGTACCGGCTTCCACACCTGAAGGATATTGTCTTCAGACGCAGAGGCGAGGGTCCATTGATCTACAGAGTTCCAACTTAAGTCCAAGACTTTACTTGTGTGCCCGCCGTGAACAAAGACAAGTTCGGGTGGACTGTCGTCTAAACGAGAACCAGACTGGGTTCCAATTTTGCCAAGATCCCAAACACAGACTCTTCTATCAGCTCCACAAGAAGCTACTATGCTTTCACTGAATGGGGCCCACTGAATTTGGTACACTTCCTTTTGATGACTGCATAGGGTGTGCAGAGACGCAGATGTATTTCGCAAGTCCCAGACCTTCACTGTTGTGTCTGCAGATCCACTAATGCAGAGGTATTCATTTTGAGGATTAAATGCGAGTGCATTGATATCAGCGCGATGGGCCTCTTCAACCGATATGATGGGTTGTGCTGTACTATTTCCACGGGAGTCCCACAGAAGTAAGCGCCTGTCATCACTGACAGATCCAAAGACGTGTTGGCAGTGTAAATGCCACGCCACGTCCTCTACCACGTCGATGTGTCCACCCCAGGACGTGACACATGGGACACGAGCTCCAGCTTCATTAATGTCCCAGAGACAAATTTTAGCATCGTCTGAGCCGCTCAACAATTTACCCCGGCTGAGGGGGTTCCAAGAAAGACCGTAGCCTTCTCTTGTGTGGCCTGTGCAACGATGCTCAGGGCAAAAGCCTTTTTCTAGGCGTGGAACTGATGGATGCTTCGACATATCAAAGATAAAAACGTCTCTGGACGGTGATTTTGTAGCCACCACAAACGGGTTCTGAGGCATTGCACGAGCACTATGAGATATTTGCCTTGTCTCAACACTGCATATTTAAAAACTCACCGATTTATCTCGCCTTGGTGCAGTATTTTTATATTTATTTCAATTTTACCTTTGGCTGACGGACTCTCTTCGCTGGGTTCATGCAAATCTGAAGGAGGCAGTTTGACCGCTGCCGCCATGAGATAATTCTGCTCTCCATTTGAGGTATGAGTTCCAAGGAGAACCTTGTGTCTGCGTTGAGACTTCAGTGTTTAGATTTTGAAAATTTTAGACACCCACCGTGCTGTACCGGGGACCCACTGAACAGTCAGCGTTGGCCACTCCAGAGCATGCGTCATGACTGTGTCATACAGGAAGGGGGCATTGCGTTTCCATATTTTGTACTCTTCATTGATTACCTATTCTTGGGGATTTCTGTGCTTAACTATGAATATATTGCCTTTTCAGCAAGGATATCGCACGGAAAGTCTTCGGACATCGCCTGTTTGGACCTTTTTCGCCTTTTTCTTAGCAAGGCTATGTGCTGGGTTAGGTGCTAGGTTAGTTCTTAAAATTGGCAAAAACCACCTCAAACTCGGTACACCACTTACAAAGAAAGACCATAATAGCCAGACGGCGCTATGCAGCAAACACGGCAGCAAACGCTTGCCAGTGCTCGCCGAGCCTGAGAACTTGAAAACCGCGACCGTGACAGCCCAAAACCACAAAAAAATGCCATGCTCCATGTATACGATACAGCCCAAGCCTGAGAGCGCAGCCGCTCGCGTCACGGTCATGTGGTTGTGAAAATTCGGCAGCGGCGGCCTTTTCAAGTTCAAGTTTCTCGTAGTAAGCTAGGCCATTGTGAGGGGCTCTAGTGAGGGGGGGCGTGGGTGCTTGAAACGCCGTCGTTCAACGGTTCAATTGATTGCGCGTGCTGTTGTCAGACTACCCCTAGGCTGAAGGGTTATCTTTGAAGTCAATTTGGATATAGACCCGGATATACACATACAAAGTGGTGAACTTATTGATATTAACGCCATGACTTCAGCAGAGAGCGATGAGTTGATTACGAGAGTGGCGAGTAGGGACCTGAGCCAGATCGACTACAGCAACGAGCACGAGGCTTTTGCGGCCAGCCGAAGTTCCGACTACATATACGCGGGTGATGATGGCCCGTTCAACGCCCTAGACAGTCACGCTGAATCCGTTGAAGGGGACATCAAGCTTCCTTTAGTTGTTACTGGTCCTGTGGGGTGTGGTAAGAGTGCATTGCTCGCCAATTGGGTCAAACAGCGGAATAGTAGCAAACACCACGATGAATTTCTATTCCAACACTTTGTTGGCTGTTCACCTCGCTCGAGACAACTTTCGCATTTGCTCTACCGCCTCGAATCTGCCCTGAAGGAGCATTTTCAGCTCAGAGAAATGGCGGTTCCGACTTCAGAGGAACGCCTCAGGTGGTCGCTAAACAGATTTCTTGCAGCAGCCGCCAAGAAGCGACTCCCTGCTCGAATTGTAATCGTCGTGGACGCAGTTAATCAACTTAGAGGAGAGTCAAGTGTGGCGGATACGTTACATTGGCTTCCAACAGAACTACCCCGAGGTGTACGAATTATTGTATCCACCGTCGAACGAGAGCAAAATGAAGAGGCGCGTGTGCATCGCACGTATACAGAACTACGTCGACGTAAATGTCCGACATTTCATTTGCAGCCTCTATCAGTAGAAAGGCGCCATCAGATAATTGCAAGTTTCCTTGACGGGAACTGCCACGCACTCCAGTCATTAGGACAGGCCCAACAGTTCAAGCTGGTAACTGCAAAAGCATCATCACAGCCTCTGTTTTTGAGGACAATATTATACGCCCTCCGACTTGCTTCTGAAATGACTGGCAGGCTTAGCGATGAGCAAATCGACACATACCTCACCGCCGATACTTCATTGCAGCTTATTGCTCTAGTGCTCGAGTCTAGCTGCAACTACATGCATGCGGCAGCTACGACAGTACGTGGAAGCAACACCAATAGTCCTGCAAACAGCAAAAAAACCCTTGAACAAATTCTGACTGCGCTTTATGCTTCGCGACATGGATTGAGCGAGCAAGAATTATGGGGGATAGTTGAAGTCGCCACTAACAAGCCCCTGTCTCTAGAAGAGCGCAAGTGCATTCGTCGCATATTATGTGATTATACCTTCTCTGTAACTGGTCTGCGGAGCTTCTCTCATGAAGATTACGCCATGGTGGTTTATAGGGAATACATTTGCTCGCCTGAACTACACGTTCGTGCACATCAAATGATGGCACGCTATTTTAATAAGTTGCCTGCTTGTGATCGCAAGCTTGATGCCCTCCCTTATCATCTTGAAGTTGGTGGGAGCTGGTCTAAGCTTCGATCTATCCTAGTCGATATTCAAATGTTTGGCCTGTGGTGGACCTCAGTACACAAGGCTGAGTTTTTAAACCTGTGGGCTAGTTTGACGTCATCTCTAAATGTCGGGACTCCAATTCAACGGCTAGTAACAGGTGAATTTGACGACACGATGCGGTGTGCACAGTCACCTCGTCCCTACTTAGACATCGTAGAGGAGTATACACGTTCGGTTGATGAGTTCAAGTTTGTCAACGCACCATCAGATGATGAATTAGCAAATGTGACTTTGCGTGTGGCTGAGTTTATGCTTGAATTTGCAACATTATCTCTGGAAGAAGCTGCGGATGTGCCTCAGTTTCTTCATCCCTATATTCCAAATGATGACCTGGCGAGCCTAGGCGTACCATTCCTTTCACGTGACAAAGATGGAAACTCTGTGATCAACACCCCTTGTGTTGAATCACTAAATGAAACGCCGTGGTATGGCAGCAAGTCAAATAGCTACACAGGCGCCTCAACAAAAGCCAAAGAAGCAATGCCATTTTGTTCGACATATTTCTATCACAGATGGATGTGGGTTCAATTTCCTTGGGTCTCGCTGGCCAATTGTGGTGAGCGATTCTTGAAAGGACTCGCCAACAGACCCCATAAAGAGGTCGACGAGGCAAATCGACAGCCATCTTTGCTTGGGCAGATTCAAGGCGGCGCGATCTCCGCACAAACAACTAATGCTTGTGCATCAGAAGCGCAGAGGCTCCCTAGAATTCGCCCATCCGCTACATTTGAAATTGTAAATCCAGACACCAATACATTAAAAACCACGACAGTGGCAGCAAAATCCAAAGGTGTCAGAAGGCCCTCTAGAGGAGTTGAATCCGATCGAAAAGCACCAGCAAAAAGCGGATTCACGGACCACTTTGCTGTCCAAATGAAGCAACTCAGAGCAGCGATTAGCTCATACCGTTCTGAGCTAGACCAGCTCAAGCAAGAACGGATCCATCTTGCTCGCATGCATTGTCGGGCCCAGGATGAAATATCGGAATTGCACAAAATGCACCTGTCCACGAGTGACCTCGAACTAAAATTGAATAAACTGGGAAAACGTCTGGTACAGACAGTTCGCGGCCACAAGATGGCCAAACTACTCTACAAGAACTACGAAAGTGTCAAGTTAATGTGCGAGCGGCATCCAGCACACAGCCAGGCTCTTATAGATGAGCTGGAAGACAAATTAATACAGGACACGCGTTTTATCCAAGAGGTAGAGCAGCGAATTCGTGAAACAACGTTTGACTCTTATAACTTTGCGACAAATAGTAAGATTCTTCAACATGCCGCCCAGGAAATGACTTTACTGCAAAACGATATGATTATTCAGCGGGTACGTCAGCGTCAACATCTACAGTCTACGACTACAGATGAGGAAGCCAAAAAAAAGGATGCCACAGAATTGCCGCACATAGATGTCCGCGGTCATAAAGGAGTCAACGCCCGGGACTCTGAAGCTGGGTGCACCTCGAAGCTTCCCCTGGCGCTCAGCTCGCACGATGTTTCTTTATCGAACATTATAGTTCAGTGGCAAGATCACACGAGTCATATTCATAAGCATACATTCATCACGTCTGTAAGAGATTTTTACGCAAAATACTATACTGCGCAAAGTCTCCAAAAACAGATGCGCGCATTGCACAATACCGCGGAAAAGCGACAGCGGAAACTAAAGCAAAACCTAAGCTTGGTTGAACTCGATCTTGAACAAATGCGATACGAGTCGCAATCGGTCCTTGGTTCGAACTCTCGTGAAGTCAGGGAATTGAAGGCCCAGGTTAATGTACAAAGTGACCGTCGAAAGCATGCCTGCGAAGTTGCAAATGGGGCTAAACTTCTCTGTCAGGCAGCATTTGGTGGCATCAAGCACGTGTGCACAATGTTAGGAATTCCTCCTCCTGATCAAGATACCCCCGTGAATGAAATCATTCACCAAGTTGAAGGCGTTTTGGAGGCACTAACAGAAGAAAGAGACAAGAATGCACAAAAGCTTGGCGAGTCACTTCGGTCCAAGCTAGATAGCTCACCTGACCGTAGCAGAGCTTTGCGTGCTCCAGAAGTGGACGCAGCCTTGGAACATTTTGATCTGCCAAAAGCACGAATCGCCCATCGACTCATAAACAAAGTTTCGAATGAAAACAGAAGCGCACAAAGGCCAATAAGTAGCTTGGCTTCATAAATGTTTAGCATGTGGCTCCTCAGGTGCGAATTCAAGTAAAACGTACCTCTACGCGGCGCTACTTGCCTAATCCCGTGGTGCCCTAACGCCTGCCCACCCAAAAAGGGCAAAACACCCGCCGGGGTACCAGAAAATATTGTGGGAGGGTACCTTAAGGATGCGCACTAGGTTCAGCCGTGTCGCGACTCTCCCCGACATTTTTGGCCTGCGCCTCTATCCGTAGATTTCTGGGTGATCCACCCGCCGGCGCCGGCCGGGTAATTTGCAACCTAGGTAGTACTAGTAGTAGTACAAAACATTGAGGGCGGAGGACGCAAAGGCCTACATGTGCCATGGTCCGGCGAAAAAATTATGTGGCTACTAGCCCTGGCCGCCGGGCCCGGGGCCTGCCGTGCAGTGAGAAACGAGAGCGGACTCGGAATGCGAACAAATAAGTTCGCATATCGCCCCTCGGTTAGTAGCTTGAATCCGGCGCTGGGGGTGGCTATCCGCACGGCCCCTGGCCGTGACGACGGTGACGCCGCACGCCGAAACGTGTCGTGAAGCCCCTTTACTAAAAGTAGTCCTGAGTTCCAGGCAGGGGCAAAATTATGCCATCATGCCCCGTTTTTTCTCACTTCGGTGCATCCTTTATGGTTGCGACCGGTTGACCTACCTTTTTCTCCTAATATTATTTTCTCGAGAATAGGCCACGGGCACCGCTAATTTCCAACTGGTGCCCATTTTCATCTGCCCCGATCGGTGTATCATCTGTATCCATAAGATCAGTACGCTGTACATCGCCTCTCCCCTCCTCACAGATTGACTCAACTTGAGTCTCATCTTCAGAGTCAATGTGGACAAAAGGTATGCCGGATTCGGCACGGGCAAGGATGCTGTCTTCTCTCTGTTTCCTGCGTTGTTCCCGTATTTCCATGCGATTTCTTCTACCAATTTTTGTGCAAGCCTTGCACACGCAAAATATTAGCAAACACAGGCACCGGAGAAATATAGCATAGCTGCAATATGCCAGTTTTCCAATTCTTTTTAGGTATCGTGCAGGCACTGGGGCACGAGCCTGGAACCTATCCCAAATCACATATAATTTGTTTTGATATATACGACATTTTCCTATAATGGCTCTTTTGAAGTATGTGATCCACAGACTGCGACCAGCAATACTCACCAAATCAACAATTACCTCAAGCTCAGAGCCTGGTGGGATCTTCGGACCAGGCCGCACAGTATCAAACGCATAGTCTGACCGAATAATAAGTCTTGCACGCTCGCCTAATGACATTTGCTGCACACCAACGTCAATCCCCCTTATAATCTTTCCACGAGTATGGTAGATGATTCGGGTACCAAGACTACCCTGGGCTCTTTGCTTTCCATTATGCTTGTCGCTGAGAATCAGAGGAATATCTAGCGGTTGAGCAAATACAATATTCTTAAGCTGCCTTACCGAGACAGTAGTTGGTGTCGTTGTCCCGCCTCTTGGATTGGACCCGTTGTCTTGCTTGATAGATTCCATATTGCAAAAAATACAAATTACGGCTCTCAAAAGCCAGATAACAGCAGCCATGCTTGCAGCGTAGTTGGTTCGAACAAGGACGACAGATTTTAGAGTTCCACGCGGTAGATCTCTGTGGGTAGTAGCCATAGCGGCCTGATCACTTCGCTTAACTAACCCGCTAATGGCCTTCCCGTGGAGTTCGATTTCCCCCAGCACTTTGTGCTTACCACCAACTTGGTCGTTATCCCTGACTTCTATACGCAATGTTTTGATCCCAAGCATATCAACAAGTGCCTTCAAGGACAGACCCGGTTTTGTGCAGTTTGGCACAGGAAAGTGAAAAATGCAATCATCCCACGATGGTTCCAAATTATTATATATGACGGGGGACTCGCCAAGACATTTGCCATCCCAGAATGCAATAATATAAGGGTCTGTTTTGCGGAAGGTTTCCCCTGTGGGTAGCTTAGAGCAACCATCGACCCGGACAACGATATGCACAACGCCTGTCTTTGTGTGTGTGGTGCGACCGATAGTGACGTGCATGGTCCCGGAAGACATCCTCGGCCGTACAGGATAAATTCTGGGTTCTGGCTCACTACCAGCAAGAACTTTGACAATTTTCTGAGGGGACAGCGACACTTGGCCCACAAAGACATCCTTGAATAGTGTATTATAGTCATATAGCTCCATTCGAAGGAGCGGCTCCGAGTATTTTGGGTGCGTTTGCAATCGTTGGTTACCTCTGAGAGCTGCTGACTCCATCCAGTGCATAGTGGGATTGGCCAATGGAAGAACAAAAGTTTCACCAGTCCACACAGGATTGGTATTGCCATCAATAACTTGCGTTGCGCCCACCAGAATGTCCTCCCAGTATACAATGCAATATGGATCCGGTACCTGGGTTTCAGGTTGGACAACTGCCCGTGGCGTGAAACACTGAAATACACTCACATCTAATACAGAAGCTTGATAAATGCGGTTCGCTCCCAGGATCTGTACATGCAGACAAGCCCCGGAGCAGCCTGACTCAAACCAGATGGGTCGTCCACCCCGTGTTGCCGTTGAATCAACGACGGGAGTTTTGCCTAATATTCGCATCTCATACAAGATACTAACCTTGCTGAACGTAGCAGGATAGTTTGCCTCGTCCCCGGGCTCGAGTAGTTCCGTTTTTACACCCTGTCCTGCCACCAAAATTTGTTCGCGTTTGTCGTTCAGCCGGTGCTTTTCTTTGTATTTTTCATAACAATCCTCACAGAACCTGTTCATTCCAATATACGTTGAAGTTCAACGAGCGCTGCTGACTAGACGGCTTCTGTCCCCAAGCAATAACGGTAGCTGGCAACACGTCTCGCTTTGAGCCTGCTGTTTTGTCTGCGTTGACGCGGCACTGATGGCAATCTGGAGCGGCTCGAAATTCATGGTACTTTGGACGCAGTAACGGGTGTCCAAACCTGTGACGAATTCATGTTATCATGTATTACTTTCTGACCTGTTCGGTTCGATCATTTATCTCAAGGATCGTATCATTCTCGGCCTGGGTATCTCCTAGATACCATGCGGTGTTATAATTTAACTCGGCTCGGCAAGGCCCAACATCGTAGCAGATGGTCAGCTTGATATATTGAAGATGGTCAATAAGGGGGCGGCGCCAGCACAAGTAGTCAGCAGAAAGCTGAGGGCGTTAATTTGCACCGATCCTAATTCATTCTGGGAGAGTGCGAGGCACGAATTTGGCATTGCATTGCAAAGTATGTCGCTGGAACTGATGGACGAAGTTAATGCGACCCTCGGGCTCGTCAGTCAACGAATATCACGCCTTGAACAGACAACTAAGTCTATAATAGCTACGCGCGATGCTATCGCGCGCGTACGTGAAATTGAGGCAGGATTTGCTGCAGAGCAGGAGCGATGTGAAAAGTCTTTGCTATCACAATGGCTTCAAATATTTGTGGCCCCAATGCCAATGGCAAGAAATACATGCCCAAACCTTGGCCGCGGTGAAATTGATGCAATAGATTTTGCATTTTGTCGTTACGCACTCAATGTGGCTATGTCCACCCTATGTGTATCCCCCGAAAAGATAGTGACATCACGTGTTCTATGTGCTCTTATTAGCATCATAGAAGGTGCTAACGCTTGTCTGGCGCCACGCGGAGTCTTGGCATCACCAACTACTTCAGCAGTTCACCACTGTCTTTAGGCGCCAAGGAGTAGCCTTTATGACCACAAGAATCAAAGGTTAAGCTACGCGTCAAGTGAGGTGCGTGCCTTTCAGGCTGTGCTTCCTAAACTTGGACTTTCCTCTTTTCATCTCTTTTAGGCCCACTCTACAGAGGGTCTGGTGAGCGGGCCGTCTGTTATGGCCTTGGCACATTTGGCCCGTATGGGCGATACTGTCTGTGATGCTATTGCCCAGGTAAAATCCGCATGTCCTTGAAAGTCGAGAAATTATTTCCAGAGTGCATCATCCTGCAGGCGGATGGAATTCGCATCATCATTGATTGCATGACAATAGCCCAACAACCGATCCTACTTTCCCAAGCCTGCCGCGCACTTGGTGCTTTGGCCATTTTGCCTGCAAATCGAGCCCGCATTGCGGCGGCAAATGGCGTAAGGATTCTTGTCGGGCTATTGGGTCATGGTCGATTGCTGTCCCCAGCTTCTGAGTCAATAAGCTCTCGTAGCACCTCCCACGAGTTCGAGGATAGACGTACAAATGAATTGGTCCAGGAAGCAGCGTTGGCCGCTCTTACTAATATCGTGTTCGTTTCAGCACGATCTGAACAAGATATAGCGTATGTATCATCGACTTCTCTTTCATTAGGTATTCCTGTGACGCAAATAGACAGCTTGTTGCTGAGCTGGGTGGAATACATGCCATGGTAGCGTGCACTCTTTTTGCTCGGGACGGACTCTGCGTGCGAAATGCAGCCCAGGCCATAGCTAATGTTGCTTACGGTTCCCATTCGGCAGTTGCCAAGTGTATGGCGGCACGTGCCGATGCAGCTCTCTGCTCGGCGATTCGTGCTGTGGATATTCTCCGTGCTAATACTTTTCTTGAGGCAGCGTAAGTATTTGTTGGTCAACTGGCATGTCTTAGATAGCTCTAATGCGCAGGTTTCGAGCCCTAGCGAACATGGCTCTAAGTGAGGCATCTCAGTGTGACCTGGGTGCTGGTGATGCCATGATTTGGTGTGTTCGGACCCTTTCTCAAAGTTCGCACGTCCTGGTTCTTCGGGCGGCATCTCATGCAACAGCAGCAATTGCATACAAATCATTGGCAAATAAAGCACATTTTGCCCAACTTGGAGCCATATCTGCATGTTTGAGGGTTGTCTCACAATTTGGCTCTGGCTCGTTGGATCACACAGCGCAATATGTTCCCGCCGTCTATGCGCTTCCTCAGCGTACGAATGCATACGAACGCGTAGTCTATCGCATTCGCACAGGCAACGTCCCTAGCTGCCTGTACACTTCTGTCATTTAATCCAAACCATCTTGTGTTCGAAGATTGTCAGGGCATCGAAATATACACCACGCTGTGCCAAGCAACGGAGCATATGAAGCTCCTAAAAGTTGGATCCATGGTTCTGGCGACAATCGCACCCACGGCACACGAGCGTTGGGAGGCATTTGCCGAGGGTAGGGCACTTCACTTTGAAAATGCTGGTGGTTTACGTGCATTGACACGAGGCGTCAAATGGGCATTTGCTCACACAAAGCCACCAAAGTGGTTACAAACTGTCATCGCATCCCTTCAAATGAACTCCATTCATTTAGAAGAGGCCTATGGGAAGTCTGGGAAGTCTCTAAAACAAGTTGACTCGCCATGTCTAAGAGGCACAGAGCTTTTCCCTAGACATGAACTCTTCGAGGAGTTGCTAGTCTATAATCAACTTGATCACATAATGTCAACAAGTCAGGACCTCCACAGTTTGGCTTTTCGCTTGTACTGACGAATTTGAGTCATGAGAGAACCATTCTCTTTGCCCTTGCGTATCAGCCACACACCCATTGCTCAAACTAAGCAAGAAGCGAGTGGTTGATACCGTACTCTGCGCGAGTTGCCCCCACAGCGGCGGTCTAGTCGGCCCGGACCGGGTACTGTCGAGAATATTATTTGTCTCTCTCCGGAGGCCCGAGAATTTTCTTTTTTGTCGTGGCGCCTCAATTTGAAGTGGGGCCGATTGATTTAATTAAAGTCGTCTGCCCAACCTTGGGCTAGGGACGACCCCGCCGATCGACAAGTACTAGCCTGATGCCGCCTGACCCAGAAGGGCTAGGAGGCAGTCAGGCAGTCAGGGTCGGACACCTCCATGTGAATAATAAATAAATAATCCGAGGACGGGCAGCTGGACAGGCGATGCCGCGATCATGATGATATAGTTGTAGCATTTTTTACACCATTTTCGAAGACTTTAGAGGCCGATTGAGCCCTATTTGCTGCGCCCACAGGACAATCGGCCTCTAATCTCAAAAATGATATAAAAAATGACACAACCAATGCGGCAAGGGGGCGGACACCCAAACCGGGCCCAAATTTGCCGCAGGCAAATTGAGCCCCCACGGGAACGTTTGGGCAACCAAGTGGGCAAAAGTGGGCAACCATACACCAAATGATGCCGTGTTTGCGCATCCTACCGACGCCACGGATACTCCCGAAAACCTGCTATTAATGAAGAATCTCACCAGCTGGTCGGGCGCGGTGCCTCTTTACCAGCGATTTGGAGATCTACTCGCGGTCACGTGCCACTTATGGGCTTCGAGGAGAGGAGCAGCATTTTGGCGCTTGCGCTTTGAGCGCGACGCCCAGGTTGACGCCCGGGTCCATCCATGAGAACTCTCTCGCGAACGGGCGAATATTGCCGTCTGAGAGTCCCTCGTTAATGTGGCCGTGGACCGCAAAGCCGATTCGCACCGCAATCGAACGAATATCGGCTCCCCATGAGAGTACGCTGCCGTCACGAGATCGCCAGTCAGCAAGCTATTCTGAGCTAGTATCACGAGGCCCCACCGCGCACACCGGCTACAGTCACGGTGCATTAGATGGTGCGGCTAGGTGTGCGGCGGTGGGGTTTAAGTTTTCTTTCGAAGCCAGAATACCCGATCCCACTGCTCCCAGGCCAACGCAAGATAATACTAAATATACTACACACATTTATAAAATGCCGAGTTACGTAGGTACTCAACCATGATGTATTCATAGTCAAGTACCAGGCCCTGAGACTGCAATAGTGAGAGCGTTCTCCAGCTCACGTGTGACTGGGCTCAAGTGCTGATGGGCAACATCAACTAGTTTTCTTTTTTTTTCATCTTGTGTTGAAACAGCCTTTCCCTGGCTCAAAAACTTAAACCCAGTGCCATCATTCAATTTACTTCCAAGAGCCTGCATTAAAATATTTCTCGCAATATAAACAGGACAATCCATGTCAACCTGCAAAGTACCAAGATTTTCTAACCTGCCAGAACCCCCCTGAATGGTGATCACGACCGGAACTTTGTTTGGAGCCTTTTCCCAAAGCATAGACAAGTTTTTTGCCTGTCACATTGACAATCATGGCGTTAAAAAGGCAGTGTGACACTGCACCCAGCATTATCTTTACGCTGCGATGAGTCCGAAAGTACTCTCCTGACCTTCCTCAGGGACGATTCTAGCGAGTTGTATATCTCGGAGGTGAATGATCCGGCCGGCTTGGCGTCCAATTTTACATAGATTCCATGTTTACGTTTGCTTATTTTTTCTTGCATGCGCAGGGATCGATCCATTAAGAATTTCTGCATTCTAGACCCTGCATCGACTCGATGTGCAAAGCAAACCCATTGGTGTCGGTAGGCAACTAATGCATTGACCTCTGCTTTAAGGATGAATTGTCCCAGCACATTTCCACGAAGATACTCACCTGAAATCTTTAAAGTCAGGGAACGCGGGAGGGGTGTTAAACAACTTCGGACGTCACGAGCAAGTGATGCACTCCGAAAACTAGGGGCTTGTTTTGGTAACTTGTAGACTTTCAAATTAGCTATGTCATCATGGGTCCAAATGCGTTGCATTTTTATCTGCGTGTCGAATGCGATTCAGTTGCTGCGTACCAATATTCCCACGTACCTTGCAACTCAGTTTGCTATTATGACCTGAGTGGGTGCTTTGTTGAGACAAACTTGTTCTATCCCTCGCCAAATTCCGCCGTATTCTTTTGGTCATCATTCGTCTAGCATATAAAAAAGGAGAGATTTTCTTTCTATTTCCATTGTCTGCCCAATACACCACTGGGGAGTTCCCGAGTCGAAAACGATCTCCGTCTTTTATAAGTTCAGCATCTGCGTTTGACTGTTCTGCAAACTGAGACCCTTGACGCAATGCCATCGTGAAATGTTCGATTTCCATGCCACGTGAGATAGCATTCTGGACCATAGTTTCCATTTTCCGGGGCCCGAGCAAAGTGGAATACTGGGCTTTGATACTCATCTTCTGTTTATCCCAAAAAGCCACAACTTGAAGCATTCTCTCATACTTTTGACGACAGCGGCGAAGGTTCATCTTAAGCTGTTCTTGCTTTCCTTTTGAATCATTGTCAGATCGTGACCTATATTCACCTTATGTTTGTTGGACTTGCTCCACTTTACCTCCAGTATGCTGCCTGCAGTTTTTCGTATTTGTATTTAGTATTTGTTAGCTGGGAAAGTGCATGGAGTTTTTTTAGTGTTAGCCTCCAACCAGTAAGCACAAAGGCCAGGGTACTGGTTACTCGTGGGACACCACTTAGTTTAACATAGTGACTTTGATTCTTGACAAGTTTTGCAAAGTCTACCCACCTAAGATTGATTTGCTGATCAGGTCACAAGGTGCGGAGGCAGCTTCATACCGGCCTCGAACAATATCCACAACAGTGTCCCGTGCCCAGAAAGGGACTTTTTTAATTACAGTCTCTTGCGAGGTGTCATGTTTTAGTAGTCGGTTTCTCCCCAATGAACGGATCATTGACAGGTGGATCAAACCGGCAACTTTCCTCCTCTGATTGAGCCGCGAACCCCTGTTGTTGTGAAATCTGGCAATAACTCCGCGAGAATAGTAGCCTCGCCACACTTTTTGAATTTTGAGCACCCTGTATGGTGTGTTCCTTGCATCAGATCCAGCGGCAAACTCATGATTTGCTACGTGCATCTGCAATGACAACTTCCTGTTTTCTTCATGTTGATGGTGCCTTGCCATGTTGGGTATGTATGGAATCACACGATAAGCATCTGATTTCAGCGTATTGCAACCACTGATGCATCGCATGCAAAGTTTCATGTGTGCTAAACCACTTTCTTTCCGAGCTGCTAGTTCCCCGCACAGGTCGCAATGGGGTACCTGAGCAACGTACTTAGGTAAGGAGAGTGTGCGCAGTAGGCTACCATTTTTCTAAATCTATGCTGCCCAAGCGACCCTCTCGGATGCTGGCCCATAAAGCAAGTATCGCAGTAATAGTCGTCGCACTCCACGCAGTGCTTTGTACCTATAGAAATGCATTAGCCTCCTCAATAATGTGTCCCCGCCCAGCATTGGACTTATCTGGAAACGGCACTGCATACAAGAAACAACTTCAACCATGGTGTGCGTGTGGTCGTAATTATGCTTTCTTTCCTGGCAGATCTCACAGTATAAATCACCACATTCCAAGCAGTATACGCGCGCTGCTAAATTGTTGCATTGCGCACATTTCACGTCAAACAGAAGGTCCGCATCTGGCATCAAAATGGAATTACCAGCTTCAAGCCAGGCCAACGCAGGCGGCTTTGCCCAAAAAGATGCTCCTGTTACCCGGTTGAACCAGAAAACTCGTCCAGATGCAAACTCAACGCATTTTTCATATATGTCTTGGGCGATGCGAGCAGCAACAAGCCGCCCGGAGGCCCCACGCCATAAACACTGCAAACTTAGCGTGGCTTTGTGCCCACGTAGATGCCGCAGCCGAGCAAGATCAAATCGTATCCGTGTTCTTGCACCCACGCGCACTTTAATCCTATGCCAAGGAGCTGCTACCAATCGTGCAGATAGCTCCAGTAGGTTAGTAGCACGACCTGCACAAGAGTTCGCACGCAATGCAACCGTGAAATGCGTGGCCGTTAGGGACTGAAAAATGTGGTTTTGAAGAATTGCGCATAACTTGGCATCGGTATAGGAGAAATGCTTATAATCTGGTACGGAATCGAAGTACGCCCTTGCTAATGATCGAACTGAATCCAGAAACTGGCTATAATTGAGGTAGGTGGTGTCATTTGGTTTCCCATTCTTTCTTCGATGTTTCATGAAGGTCAATTCAACATCAGACTGGCTTGGGCTGTTCTTGTTTTTTAGACAAATCAAGTTAGGTGAATCTTTCATTAGTCGAAGAAAGTTTCCAATGCCTAGTTGAGACTTGTTTTCTTTTTTACCACAAGTACCATATTTTTGAAAAATCTTTTGCATTTCTGCAGGATAGTTTGATACGTTTAAGCTCGATTGCTTTACAATTTGATGTTGAATTATCAAAACACGAGTGTTTTTAAAAGCAGCTCTTCCTGATACATCACGTTCGGCCCTCTGACACAAAGTTGCACCAAAAGAAACAACCCGCTTCTGAGAAAAATATAATCTTACAGCAGAGGTCGACTTTGAAGCCATGTTGAGCATAGCCCTGCGTTTCGTGGAGTAGAATGTCAGCATTTGATAACGGCGCCAAGAAGCTGCGATGTATGCAGCACACCGCATCTGTGTTCTCAAATGTGAAAAGTCGATCATAACTAGCCACCACAAGACTAAGGCTTTGCGGTGTTTGTACTTCCGCCAAGCCTGTCCTTTCAACCACATCTGCAGGAAACGTTGCGTGTGTGTCACCTATAATTTCCCACTCAAAGAACTGTTAAGTACTCAAATAAGTATGCTCAGCAATCCACCCGTTTGTTCTTTATCATAGCAACCTTGGCCCTCGCAACACTCCTTCGATGCACGGACTGCAGAGCAATGATTCCATGCGCCATGTTCCTTTCCCCTTTTGGATTCGTGCGAGCAATACAATCAAGCTTCGAGCGAATTGTGTCCGTGTGCGCTAGCCTGTGTTTGCTTGTGGCTTTGACCTGCTTGTCTTTTTGATGTCGTCTCCTCCACTTTCGAAGATTGTGCCGAATGAAAATCAGTGCAGTACGTTTGGTCATTGCATTCATTTGTAACCTCCTTTCGTTACGTCCATCTAGCTGTATCGTATTACTCGGTCGTTTTTGTCTGATAGCAGGCTGTAACGTACGCACGAGTTGTGTTTTCCTACTTTCACGGATGCTCCAAGTACAGTTTGCGTCTTGAGATCGAGTTTTAAACCACGTTTGAATGGTTTTCGCTGCGCCTTGTCGCTCAAAATTGTAGAAGGCCGAGCTCTGTGTAGTCTCGTAGCGAGTTCGAGTTATGTGGTGATAATTGATCTGTTGTCGTCGCTTTGATCGATTTCTAGCACGCGCCCCGCGAGTAATTCGCTGCAGCTCAATAGTTGCTGAAGAACCCACGTGGTGGTCCATGCAGCTACGTATATGATACGAAGTAGCCATGCGAGATCGAAATGTACGCTGGAGATTCACGACCAAAGCCAACAGCCTGCTGCTGGGCACTAGACGCCTTTTTGTACCAAAAACTATAAACGCTTTCAATCGTGATGCCTTGACCTCCACATCATCAATATAATTGGTCAATTTCTCTCTCTCTCTTGTTGTCAGGAAAATAAAGTTGTGTTTCATCCTCATCCCAAGCTCCTTTTTAGACCTCCACTTGCGTTGGAGCAGCCGAATATACTGCGCGACAGTGCTTTTGGTAAGGTCTGAATTATAATCGATGTAGAGTTTGAGCCAGTGTTTGAGTGCTACCGCCTTGTGGTGCAAGGATAAGGTCTCCATTGCTTTGAGCAGAACGGGATATGCTCTTTCACGAGCAAGATCAATCAGATTGATTGACAAGAGGAACATCAATGGCACATTATATTTACTGGTATCTATGGCTCTGGTTGTAGGGGGATCTAAGCAAACCAATCCTTGGCATGGCCTTCTCCACGCTAGCGCAATCCGGAACCATCTCAGACTACCGTACTCTAGACCATCAGTTGGACCAAATGTTGGATCAGATCTAAGACTAATATGTGAGTCCCTCAGATGGCTGGTCATTTGCTTCGTGGATAAGCGACATCTTAGAGCTTCACCACAAATATTACAGGGAAGTTTTGTTCTTGCGAGGGTGAAGGTCGGTGGGACGCACACCCGGCCTTCCACATTATCTGCACGGCGCTGGAATCTATCTTGTTGTTGGAAAGGAAATACTGAAGACGGAGTTATCATACGACCCAAGGCGCCATATAGCTCTGAAACAAAAACTGCTGAGCTCAATTGGGCTGCCTGATCTGCCTTGACGACAGCGTCACAATCTAGTCGAGACTGAGAAGTCGTTACCATTGTACTAGCAGATGTTCGAAAATAAAGCGCGTCTAATAACTACCGTGGTACCGTGGAAGCTGGTCCTACCTACCGTAGGTACGGTACCTACGGTACCGTAGGTACCGCAGGTACCACGGTACTGGTACCGTGGTACTTGGTACCTAGGGACGGCACCTACCTACGGTACGGTACCGTACGTACCGTACCGTAGGTAGGACCAGGTTAGCGTTAAGCGCACAGCGCGGCCGGCGCAACGGCTGGCGCAGCACCCACGCGGGGCTACCTCGGACGGCCACTGGCCAACTTGCCTTGCACTGGTAGCCACTTATTCGGCCTGCGTCGCGAGCTACAAATGTGCCCCCAAATCTGCTGGAGCCTAGGCTCGACTCCCTCCAAGCCGACGTTTATCGCGTCCGTATATCTCCGGGCTTTGCCTGCGCAGCGTGATGGTCGGCGGCCGACGGCTTCGCTTTGTTTTGCTGGTCGCGGTCGGTCCCGAAGTGCTACGGGTCATAACGCATTCGGATCGCGGTCTCGGCTGAAATTTAGTGTCGCTCCGGACTCGAGGCATCACTCGCTAACTTACAATGCATGGGTCGCCAACAAGTCGATCTCCTTTGCATTCGGCACCCATTTTACCGCGTTTGGTGTATGGGTTCGAACAGTTGAATGTCTCACTGGTAATCCTGGCCGCGGGCAATCTCACCAGCCCATGGGCGTGGGTCATGAGGTCAGTGACGACGCTCTTGCACCCTCGATACGCCCGAAATGAGCAGATTCTCGTGCGAAAAGTGGCCCGCAACGCGCCGCCGTGGGGCGCTCGCGGTCGGCCAAAACCTCCCGAGCGCTCAAACCAAGGGCTCTGGGGCGCGGGCGGGGGTGCGTATAGGCGCCTGTGTAATGTACAACCCTGACTGGGCCCCATAAGGCCCCATAAGGCGAGGTGAAGCTAGGTTGGCATTTACCTGAGGGGTTATTTACCCCAGGCGCCGGCCGGGGGTAATTACCCGGGTAATTACCGGTTAGTGCGGGTTATTTACCCCGGGATCTTATAGAGGGGTAGGGGGAGCGGGCCTCGCGGGCCACTGGCGCGGGCCTGGGCCGCGCCGGGCCACATGACTCGGTACTTGTCTTGGCGCACCTGTACGTATCCAGAAGCTCAACGGGCTGCTTGCGCCCATCCGCTCGCCCGGAGGGGTCTTTCGCTAATCGCACTAAACGGGTTTAGTCGAAAACCCGTCGGGTAATTTACCGGGTTATTTACCCCAGATCCCCTCCGAGGAGTGATAATGGGTAAATTACCGGTTATTAACCGGTTAATGCCAACCTAGAGGTGAAGGGGAGGGCACATGTACCTGGGTTACAGTGGGTACAATTATAACCCCCCCCGGTACCGTACCGTACCTCGGTACCTACGGTAGGTACCTGAGACTACCTACGGTACGGTAGGTACGGTACCGTAGGCAGCTGCAAATATACACAAAATGGTTTAAAGGAAGGCAAAATAGGTCACTCGGATCCGGCTCCGCTCTCCACGTCAGGCTCAGGGCCTAGCTTGGAGCACTGGCAAACTTGAGTCCGAGCCGAGTCGCCGGCGGACTCAGGCTCGGCCCGGACTCAGCGGCCAGTGAATTTGAAGCAACTGCAAGTTGAATGATCATGATAAAAAAACAGCCTGGTCTTTTGAAGTATGCAGGTAATAAACAAATCAAGGAGGTATAAATGTCCGAGTCTAAATCGACCCTGGGAAGACCCGTGACGACTCGGAGGTCCTCAGGCTACCGTACCGTGACTAGTACAGCAGCCGGCGAAGACCCGTCGTTCAGGCCCGCCGCGCCAAAATCTACTCGCGCTGCACATCGTGACAACCCGGAGGTAGCGAGCATCCGAAACATTGCGCCCACTCTATCGCGCCTCCCCCGGCCGGCCTTGCGCGCGATTAGAATCAAGTACCTTTCGTTATCTTTACACGAGGTCTGCTGGGGCGTCCGTAACTACGATGAAGTGCAACAGCGCACTGGCAGAAAATGAGCCTGGCCCCAGCTGTTTCTCACGCGGTCAAGTGAGGTAGGCTTGTTACATGCCCTCTAACTTAAGTTTTGGTGTCACATTCATGCTTTGAAGCTCTAAGTACCACAAATACGATAAGGAGATAATTTAGCCATACCTTGAAATAGGAGTTTGCAAGCATAGGGGATGCGTATCTGTGTCATTTTATCATCGGATCGGCAATGCTGACACCAGCCACCCTGCATAGAGTCATAGGGAAAGTGTTCTGTGTCGCATGTCTGCAAAAGAGATAAATTACTGTGATATTATTGTTTGAGCTTGAACTCGGCAGAGCTGGCAGTTGCGTATCCAAGTAGACCACAGAGCTCACATACATGTGCGTCAAATTGATCTGATGATATCATTAGCCTCTCTGTAATCAGGCTTGCTGCACCATACGATATGAGACAGTCACGCTCCATTTCACCTGACCAAATTCCGTTTTTTTTGCTAGATTTTTTTGCGAGAATGCTTACCAAGCCGCAGCCCTCCATCACGAGATCGCCTGGGTTGAGAGTAAGGGCATGGAGTATCCATTCAAGACACTGATTTAACCCTTCTGTTGGTTGGCGAGTGAGCCTATGATGGAATCAGTCATTGCTATGCAGTTGGGTAAGTCATGATGATTGCACACTGCAGATTGGCTGTGCGCGTGGACCTACGGAGGCGCAATATTATATTGATACTGACATGCATTGTCGCGTCTGTAGCGAAACACATGATTGGAGCACTCTGTTCTAGGCCGCGCCTAAAGGTAAGACAACTAAATACCAGGGGCCACATTATTTTTGAACACGAGGCTTATACGCGCGCGCATGCATTTTGTCCATTACCATGTGCTTTAGCTTTTGGTAGAATACAGGACCCATAAAAATATACGCGCTGAAGGGAATTCCTGAAGCACCAGAGTACAGGGTATCTTTTCCCACATATGATAGCCCATTTACTGCAAGAGTTTGGGAAGCTCCTCTGCACATAAATAGTTCGATGAAAAAAGACAAGCGAAGCAATCAGGCGCTGAGTAACGAGCTCAGTGTAATCGGCAGACCCGCGAGTCTCACCAAAGGCAGTACCGTATGCCTGCCTTCCAATACACACAGCTGCCTTTCCAGTGACCTAAAATATCTCCAAATAGCAGCTACAACACCCCCAATATCAACACCAAGTACATGCAAGTTCAATGATTTTTCCAACAGTCATCCGACTGGGAAAACCATGAGGATTCATTACGACATCTGGATAAACACCACGGTCCGAAAAAGGCATGTCCTCCTGTGATTATTTGAAATAGCACATGGAATGTATGGCAACTGACACCGCCGCTCTGTCTTTCCAGAGTTTTTGCGTCAAACTTGGGCTATGATTGCACCGCAAACACCTTTCTGACCATGACGACTCGCAAACCTGAATGAACGTAATATCAAACTCCCACAATGTGCTTTTTTATGTACTTGTCTCCAACTTCAGGTCGACGACATTGTCGGACCATCACTTTGACAAGGAATTGGTCAGTTTCATTTGCAGTGAGTAGCACACGATCCACCACACTTGGGCTAGGTGATTTGTACCTACCCGGAAGCTTTAAACTACAACTAATAACGCATAGAGTCGGTTGTACACAGCCAAATGGCATGCATGGCTGGGGCTTGTAAATTGCAGGAGACATAACTGGGACGTGTACATGGCCAACAGGCTGACCTAAACTAGATAACTGACCAGTGCTTTCTACTAGTAGTTCCAAATACCTCGCTTGTGAAAAGCTGTAGCATATGTCAAGTCGCGATCATCAACTGGTACCTCCCGATTGATCATGATGCACTGATCGTTGAGCTTTTCGCCAACTCGACAAATGCCATCATCATCGAGAGCGGAGTATCGTTTATATCGAGCATCGTTTGCGCCTAGGATAATCTGGCATAGGCTCACAAAGAAAAGGAAGTTAGGAGCTAAACCTTGCACAAAACATGCGACTGGTGGTAAGCCCGTGATGCGATCACATGTCCCGTTTGCATACCTTTGCTTCGACTAGGGCTTCAAGTGGATGCGCAAAAAAACACTGCCAGATACCGACGAATTGATGCCTGATGTTTTTTAATTACGAGGCAACGCATAAACCCCCGGTCAAGCGAAGCTTTATTGAGTACAATTGCATCCTCAATATCATAACCAGAGTATGACATCACCGCCAAAATTCCGTTGCAGCCCCCGGGAAGCGAATCATAATATATCAAATCAAGAACACGGCTCTTGACCATAGGCTTCTGCGGATACACCAGGGAGTACAGGAGCGCGTCCATACGTACATATTGATTTTTTGAGACAGAGCCCATTGACTGTTTGCCCATTGCGCACTGGTATGTATTACGTGGCGATTGGTTGTGGTGTGGAAATGCAACAAGCCCAGATACGACACCGAGGATTGTTACAGGATCAATTTCAACATGCGTGTGGTAACGTGTGAGACCAGACTCGTTTACCGCAATGAAGCAATTGTTTTCTTCATTGACATCCACGTACTCGACAATACCAACTGACGTCAAATGGGATAGGGTTAAATCAGATGCTAACCAGAAAGGCGGCGAGTCTTTCAGATTTTCTCGGGAAATACAGTTGGCCGTATTGTCTCCAATACATGGCATTGCGAGCTTCATTTGCCGGAGACGTGAGTGTCCACACACAGAAATTATCAATGGCCGGCAGACACGCCCACCATCACACGCAACATAAATAGCACGATGCACTGAGTGGGTGTATACCGAAACAAACTCGCCTATCATCTTTGAGCGTCTCATCTGTCGGAGTGTAGATGCGAGCTTGTGTGGCTTCCAACATGCTCCGATTACAAGGCCATTGAGAAACACCAAATATGCAAAGGCGCAGGCGTTTAACTCAAAACCTTTTAAGTGGCCTAGCTGCTCTACGCCGAGATCAAAACATGACCTTCTCATTTTTCTTACTTCAGCATCAGTCGTAACATGGGCAAGAAGAGCCAAATTCTTCACAAGGCCACACGTCTCCCCCTCGGGCGTATCCGCGGGACAAAGCATTCCCCACTGGGATGGTTGTAATGCTCGCGGTCCTGATGTTTTTCTTGTCTTCTCAAATTGTGAATTCACCCGGGTCATCATTCCTATGGCTGACACATAAGATAGACGCGAAAGGATTTGTGTGATGCCCGCCCTGTCCATTTTGAAGCGCTTGAGAATCCAATTCCCTGTCGATATGGCATGCGAGAAGCCCTGGGTTATTGTATCTGTGCGCCAGACAGTTGATTTGACAATATCAAACACGGCGGTTCGGTTCGGCTTCTGTAATATTAGGTCGGCTGACCGTTTAAGGTCGGTGTTAAATCGCTTGAAGAGATCCTCAAAAAGCAGACTCAACAACTGACCAGCAAGCTCAAGGCGCTTGTTTCCATAATAATCTTTATCATCCAACATCGATTTATCCAGTGAAGCTGCAAGTACGCGTCTAGTCACATGGCCAATGTATGTGCGCTTCGCAACGAAGTCATAGCGCGTCGCTGGCACGTGTGAAAGAACCACACGTGCTAGCACTTCACGTGCCTCCTCTGCCATAGAAAGGGATTGCCGACCATGATGGGCGATCACATGTTTTATGCCCTCAATTGACTGGGCCTTTTGTTTTGCCTTGATTGCTTCACCTACAAAGGCGAGTGCTTGCATTTGTGTTTTTACATGCGCAGCACAAGGTTCTTCCATCGAGTCAATAAACATGCTTGCGACCCCTCCTTCAGAGCAACCCACAAGCTCAGCGATCTCCTGATCAGATTCCATGCCCATTGCCTTCAGGACAACAACGACGGGTATATCATCACCGATTGTGTTATGCTTCAGGTAGACACGAGGACCGTGTGAAGTTGGCTTGGCTACTATAGAACACCGGCTCTTCCGCTCATGAGTTGAGCTGGTTATCGTTGCACAAACGAAACCTTGCGTGTCAAGTTCTATTATCATTCTATTTTTTGAAAGCTGCTCTTGCATTAAGATAACCTTCTCAATGCCTTTAACGATGAAGTAACCACCTGGGTCATGTGGACATTCTTTTTGCGCTTCCAATTGTGCCCATGTCTTGCCTCGTAACACGCATTTGCTTGAGCGTAACATGATCGGAATGTGCCCTATTGGCACTCGCCGTGTGGTCACGATTTGTGAGCCTCGACGGTATCTTGCATCCACATAAATAGGTGCGCTGTACGTGCAATCACGTAGTCGACATTCAAAGGGTGTGGCCGCCGTACTGGTGAAAGCGTCCTCCTCGATAGAAGGCAGCCCAACATAGACATCAGTATACGAGAGGTAAAAATTTGCGTCCACTTCCGAGCGCACCGTCTGATTTGGCGCCTGCGTGACAAAAATAAGCTACCAAGACACATTTACTAGTTTACACAGCAGCGTACTGCGGCAACCACTTTCTTTATTTCAATTTCTACAAAATAATCAAAAGATGCAGTGTGCTGTTTCGTGACCCTCCAAAAGTGAGGCAGAAGTGTATACATTGTACCAGTCGTGCCAGGCTGAGCACAAGCAGCTGGTACCGGTACGTACGGTACGTACGGTACCTGCGGTACGTAGGTCGGACCTCAGATTAATGACATTAACGACCAATCTACGTACGGTACCTCAATGACATTTCAATGTCTTTAGCAGCTTAGTATTGGTCGTCGCGCCACGAGCCAGCTCAGACTGCGGTTTGAGCCAGTATGAGATACCACGAGGCCGACGAAGTGCACGGGCCTTCCGTCTGATGCGACGGGCCTTACATGCGTCCACATCTCATAGCTCTGCTTATTGGTTCAGAAATGAGGGCGTCTGGTGACGTGTGTGACTTGTTGGGTGCAGGGTATGGCCCGGATCCTGGTCTGGTGCATGTTCATCAGCAGGAGTATCTTAAAACAGCGCAAAAAACATGTATTGTGCACAATTCTATTGCTGCAGAAACTGTTCGTTTTCTTCGAGGCAATCAACGATGCCCTACAGCGTGGGCTATTACCTGCCTAGACCACTTTAACTGCAAAGACATTCTTCGCGACGTTAGCGAAGGTCTTCAGTATGGACTTGCTTCTCTGGGCTATAGGGACGTTGTCATCGGGCTTGCTTCAGAATGTCTAGAGTCTGTACCGAGCTGCTTCAAACGCCAACATTTGGTGTTGAATGCAAACTTGATGAATGCACATTGGGCGAGCGTTCTCCCCCAAGCCTCAATACTCGTAAACCTGGAACAACTCGTTGCGTATCCCCTCTCAGAAGCTATTATTGCTGCACATACTGCAGCAACAGACCCTCGAGGCGACAATGCTGTGACTGATGCCGGGAAAAGCGCCTTGAAGGCAGCTCTGATACATCCGCCAGACGAAAGGATTATTGGTGTTACCGTTGATGATTACAGGAACTTTGTTGCTCTCCATCCAGAAAGTAGGAATTATCCCTGGCTTGAATACTCGTATAGAAATGCTGATCTTGTAAAAAAGTCAAATCAACCCTGTGTTTTCATCAAGCCCATTGGTGTCGCGAATAGACCAAAGCAGGGAGGTGGCAACGTTCGAGCTGAGATTGACTTTCTACATGTAGGAGGTATCTACACCCCCAGACGAAGGCACGTGTTTTCTGCACTTGACAATGCTGGCTGGCAAGCAGTAATTGCAGAGGGGTACTTTTCAGAAGCCAGAAATAGAATTCTGCAGCTAGCTAAAGTTGGAATTAACATTCATAGACACAGCAAGCGTCGCGTGGCGGAAGTGGTCCGGCTTCTCATGTATGCAGCTAGTGGTGTGCTTATTATCTCCGAGCGTGGAGACAATGCCAGCAAGCACGACTCAATGAGTAGCAGCTATGACACACTACTGGAGATGGAACTTCAAACAGCAGTCCTATTTGTGCCATATTCATGGCTCCCGTATTGCGCTTCAGCTCTTCTCCAGCAGAACACTGAGGCAAATAATGCAAGGATGCGTCTTTTTGAAAATAATGCCAAGCTTCTCTTAGCTAGGCAAGAAGCTCAGCTCCTTGCTCCGACCCTTAGTGTACTATTCCCTCGTTGCCACTTCTTCACACCCAAAAGGTTAAAAGTCGAAATGTGCATGAGTGTATATTAATCATTAGTGCATATTATTGACTGAATACTCGCAAAGAGGCCGTGACTAAAAAGTCAAGCTGTGTTTGCACCCCGAGCTTCCTGGGCCCCATCATCAAGCGCCAACTTGGTATGCTAGGCGGCCACAGGGAGAGCCCACACGCATGGTGGGATGTGGCCCTCTCAGATGTGGGCCCTTAAGATCCCCCTAGATTCCAAATCTCGCCAGTGCCCGGCCTCCGCCTTCAAGTTGGGCTATGATACGGGCAATAAATTCAAGTATAGGGACTTGTCCAGCCTGAGAGTCCCGGTGTGCTAAGAATTTTAAGGACATACGGACGTGTTTTACCTATTACTAGTATAGGAGACCTCTATCGACAGTCCCGCGCCCAACTTGCGGCCCAAGCTAGGTTCCCACTTACCCGACGGATTATTAGCCCCTAGCGCGGCCCATGGTCATTAATCCGGGTAAATACCCGCCAATATGGGTTATTAACCTCAGGAGCTTGTAGAGGGGTAGGGGAGGGGTAAGCAGTGGGCGCTGCCAGTGGGCCCCCGGGCCGGGCCATAACCCGGGCCTGTAGAAAACGGTAGGCCGACAGCGTGGTGCTGCCGGCCCGGGCCACCCAGCGGGTATGGCGACTAAGGAATTTGACATGCTCCCGGAATTTGAGGTAATAAATAAATAAATAAATTAAGGAAGACCTAATATGACTCAGTGAGAGTTTATCATGATTACGCTTGAATGTAGTGAGAACAAGATAGGAGGAAGGGGGGGAGGATCCTACTAGCGTGCTAGGGTAGGGTAAGATTTCCCGTAACTTGTACTAGTAGTAGAGCCTGAGGCTTAACAAAAATGCACACTCAACAGGCCTACTCTACCCTAAAGAAAAATATCGCCACCGTGACCGTGATTGCCAAACCAGCAGGTGCAAGCTGAGAGAGTGTCCAGCTGGGAATGATCATGCAAGGCGCTCATTTGTTGCAATCTTCGCACTGAATTCGTGATTCGAGCCGAAAAAGAAATTCCAGACACAGACACAGCAGTCACTTCCAACGGAGACAAGTTGATGCTCATCCGGTGACCAATGGACAGACGCAACAGCCGCAGAGTGGGCCCAACCTTTTGCAAGTCGCCTCGGGGGTACTGCCGAAGAGATGGCGAGCTGATATATATAAATCATTTCCCCACAGCACAGAGCGATATACTTTCCTGATGGTGATATGGCAATACATGCGACTGCCTGGTCATCAATATTGACTGCCAGAATAGGGTCAGACACATCGCAGTCCCAGAAAAGAATACGCCCACAGGCATCAGATGTGACTAATTCTTGCTCGCTGTCAATACGTTGTGTCAGTCCAGTGAAGGCACCTTCACGCATCATGTGACCAATCGTTCGTTTCCCTGTTTGAATGTCATGCGTAAAGATAGCGCAATCGGACCCAGCACTATGAAATAGTCTAGGATTGATGACATCGATGCGAATAGCAGTGACCCCCTTAATATGCTCAGCAAATTGCATCATCATTTCACGCGTACTTAGATTCCAGACGCGCACTGAACCGTCAAGGGAACCTGTAACTAGGTAAGCAAGCTTAGATTCAACCCAACAGGTAACTGCAGAGACCGGGTGGCGATGAGCTGTTGGAATAGTCCATTCAAGGTCCCCATTCCCGGAGTTAAAGCACCTGACATGGCAATCGCCATAGCCAACAATGACAGCGACGTCTGTTATCCAACATAGGCACCGCGCCCCATCACCAAACCTTGCAATTCTCTGGATCGAATGTGGTTTCGACTTGCCCACGTACGACTGTCTTGTTGCAGCTATCGCAGTATAGTCTGAAAGGTCCCAGATTATGACCTCCCCGTCAGCAGCAGCTGTCGCAACGACATCAGGGCGCACACCAAATGCAACAGCAGTTGGCGTGTCCATGTGTGCGACTGTCAGTGGCATCACTGGTGCAAGATCGCCGGTAAGCAGGCAATAGGTCCGGCCTGTGGCAGTGCCGACGAGCAGCTCGCCTCCTCCGTCAACAATGGACAAGGCGACGATAGCACCATTTAGTTTCACCTCTGAGTCTAGTTTCCAGCGCATGTCGTAGCCGACAATCTTGCGTACAATACCATCACCGCCACCTGCAAAGACTATAGGACGGTCATTTCCAGGGGCAGTGGGTGCTAAGGCCAAAGCCAGCAATCCACCTGAGCAAACTGGCACAGATGCACGATATACACCACCAGACAGTGTTGTATCAAGCCGGACATCACTTCGGAATTCTGCGAGGCGCATGACCAATAGATCGCCTTCTGCGGTACCAGCTAACAGAAATTTCAAAGCCTCGCCCGAATCGTCTGCTGTGCACAAAGCAAGTGCCGAGCATCGATAATTACGTGCCATACCGGCAGCTGGCATGACAACCGGTGCTGTGGCAAGCTTCCACTGCTGCCGGGTTGCATCAAAGGAGAGTTCATTATGGTCCACATCGGCAACACCGCGCATAGCTGTCACAAGACGATACACACGGCTCCGACCGCAATCATACGTGCCAGTCCACTGGAAAAGGTCGAGCTGCTTCGTGTACTGCCTGCCAAAAACGACTTCGCCAGAGGTTGTGTCCCAGATGTATAGAACACAGTCCTCGCCGGTCGCCGCTAGAAATCGCATGTCAGGAGAAAACTCCAGAATGATGACACGCTGCGTGAGACCACGCAGCTTAAAGACAGCTGTATACGTCTGTGCATTCCAAACAACGACGGGTGCAGCATGGCCTGGGATACGCGTGGATCCAGATTGACCGGAGGCCAATAAACTTCCATCCTGCGATGTAGCGAGTGCAGAAATTGGCTCATCATGTGCTCGCAAAAGCTTTTGCGCATGGGGGTCGTTCAGATTACCAATGACGACAATCGACCCCATTGCCTTAACAAACTTGCCTTGATCTCCGGGCAAGGATAAGAATGTTCGCGGAGAGTCACCGATATATCCTATCACATGCTCCAGCTCCATTGGACCATCAGTCACCTCGTTCTCTTTTTCTGTTACGTAATCGCTGTGTCCCAGTTCGTATGCTTGCTTAGACTGCGCGATTGCTTCGTCGGGAGGGTCACAGCCCCTGCTGTTAGCACTACGTGATGCCATCGTTTCTAAAGTCGTTACATCCGCTGACCGCAGATACGGTATCTGGGCAATTGGCTAGCTGGGCAAGTACTCTGGTCCGTCTCCACGTCGGGGGCGGGCCCGGCGTCGATGCCCGTCCCCTGGGCATGCGTCCTTCGCACTGTTGCCTCAGTGCTGGGCTTCTAAGGCTGCCATGGCTGCTCACTTTGACCGTATCGTATATTCGAAGCAGGTGCATACTTTTGGCTGCTCGAGCGCCCGAAATGCGGGTACTCTGCTCCGAGATCACGACAGTTGAATACCCGCCTTTGTACGCACGAAGCTCGGCTGGGCGCGACCGCTATCATGGTACGACTGGGTGAAACTACGGTTATCTTAGCGTACCATAGCGACCGGCTCAGACTTAGCATCGCGAGAGACCGATTTGAAGTTCTCGGCATATCGCGGCGATGGATTTGTCTGTAAGACTTGAGTCGGACTTTTGTCACGGTCACGGGGGGAGTGGACAAGGGCAGCCCTATAAAAGCAGCAATCAGAGCTGCGCTACGATATCAAAACCGTGGCGCTGGGGGAGCCCCACAACAACAAAAATAGGAGCGGGGAACTTGAAGTCTAGTGACTCGATTTCGAGGTCAATTTTCGGTTAGGGACGCTCTTAGGCCCCCGGCACGTTCATTGAAGCTTGGTCATTCAAGCTGTGCTCGTCGTGGTCGGTACTGGCCCGGCATGATTATTTCGAACTAGCTACTCTCACTGATACCCGGACGCTGATAATGTAACCGTGACGATTACTCAGTCTGAGTGAAGCCGGAGTGTCCTTTTTTTGTGCACTGGCTTGGTTAGGAGCTTCGTGCAGCCGGACAAGCTGCAGGCTCGTCCAGTGTAGGAATTAACCGACCAGCGGCAGCCTGAGCCCAACGTGAATCAGGCCTCATCGTCTTCGTAGGCAGGAGATCTCGGCGCGAGGTGGCTAAACACGGACACTGGATGAGCTTCTGCCCAGGCACGACCGGGCGAAGCTACGGTCGAGTTCATATACCGTAGTGACCGTTCTAAGTGACCGTTATAGTGCTGCGAGAGGCCGGTTCCATAGTCTCCGCGTTCCGCGGCGATGGGATAACTCTGCGAATTTCCATCAGGATGATCCGCCTTATTGAAATGTTAATCTTAAATGTTATCCTCCTTGCCGCGATTTCATGATTATCGCAATCTGATCACGATCACGACAATGGGGGAGTGCAATGGAAATACACGTCTAGTAGGATCCCAAGGTTCAACTGAGACGCATCCAAGCACAACCCGTACTTGTATTACCCGGCGCCTAGGCTACTTCCAATCCTAGGGTACTCCTATATCCCCTTAGTAGGGGGAATCGCCTCTCACTCCTAACTATTATCATCCTGAGTCACTTTTATCGACGGACGCAATTCCCCGTCACAAACTCCATCAAACATGGGAGAAACTATTTCGTTAGACGACTACACTACGCTGCCGGGGAAGTCCGGAGCTACACACTCTATTTCCCTATGCATCGCACTGCGGCGGCCTCTACGCTCGACACACCCCGTAGCATTTCGATAGACCGCGGGTTCTGGACTCAATCATTGAATTTCCATCTACTACTAGTAGTAGTAGCCTGAGCCGACCGTGACTCGGAGCCTGAGAGCGCACCTCCGGGTATCAGTCGGGAGAGCGCTCAACTAGAAATATGACACATATACGGAACCTTCCGCTTCCGCTTAAAGCTTTGGCCGGGACCGTGACATTCCAGTCGAATCGAGTCTGACGCCGATCATAGTATGAACATACGATACGATCTAGGATATACCTATACGGCGTTGACGATGGGAGAGGTGAGTCGAAACAAAGATGATCAGATGGGAGAAATATTTTCGTGGGGCCCCTCCCCTGAAGGAACTATAAGTCAATTGTTTGAATTCAAACATTGCAGGATCAACGGGCTTTGCGGTAACAATCGCAATGCAAGTGCCATAAGTGAGGTCAGTTAGCCCGACGAGACCGTATCTCACTTGAAGCATAATAGGGCCGCATTTTGCCTTTACTTGAAGCGAACGCATCGAGATTTGAGCTCCATGATGTCGTGGCAGTAAAATATGGCAACGGTCACATGTTGGCCCTTGATGCTCAAGGTGCTTTGTGGGCATGTGGAGCAGGTACTATCCAGTATATTTTGTGTTCTTGCGTTGGAAATAGTGAGGCAATAGGTGAAAGCGGCCAGCTTGGACTTGGTGCCGCCTATCCCTCTGAGTGTGCCTTAAAGGAATGGGCAATGGTAACAACACTTCAAGGACACAAAGTCATATCTTTGGCATGTGGGTCTCAGCACTCTGCAGTCGTTACGGATACTGGCGATGTCTTTACTTGGGGTCGAGGATTTGAGGGTCAAACCGGGCACACGAGCTCAAAAAACTGTGGAGGAGTTCCTTTGGCTCTAACCATCGTAGACAAAGTATATATCGATTATTTAAACTATAATCCCGTCTTATAGGCTGAGAGGCAGGCTGGGGAGAACCTGGGTATTTTTTTATTGCCAAAGCTGGTTGTCTCTTTGAGAGCTCAGCGGAGGATCAATGATCCTGCAAAGCTAGTGGGGTGTGGACCAAATTTTACTATTTTGGTGACTTCAGCTGGTGCATTGTGGGCGTGGGGTGAGGGACGTTGTGGTGAACTTGGAATTGGCGCTTGTGTTTCAACTATATGCTCACCTATGCGTGTTGCTTGGCCTGTAGACGCCGCACCCTGCAGCCAAGTTGCATGCGGCTGGGCGCATGTCCTAGCTACCGATTCGAGTGGCTTGTTGTATGCGCAATTCTTTCAGTGTCTATTTCTCTCCTTCCCTTGCTTGCAGTCTCGCTTGCTTGCTTGCGCTTACGCCTATCCGCCCATCCGTCTGTGAGCAACTAAATATGCACAACAGGTGGGGTCTCAACAGATTCGGACAGCTTGGAATTGGGCCGAAGTTGCGTGACGGTGGATCTGCTGCAGTGTTGCGACCTGCATCAGTCGTGTTGTTTCCAGGCCACACCAAAAACATTGATGCGGTGGCAAATTCGTCCGCTGCGATTCGACTTGAGGATGGCATGCTGTTTTCGTGGGGTTCAAACAAGGCCGGGAGACTAGGCCATAGGGTGGTAGCTACAGAAAAAAGCAAACTTTCTGGGTGTATGTATACAGAGCCTTGTGCGGTTCGTGGCTTGCGTGATAAACGGGTCTCTAGTATGGCACTCGTCGAAGATGGTGGATTTGCTTTTGTCCCATCCTCTGTCGATTCTGTTGAGCCATCATTATTGCCCCTTGTAGCAGGCACAGGCGTTATCCTTCATGGAGGAGGTTTCTGGGATTCAATAGACTGCGTTGTTAGATTTACTCCCGTGGCTTCAAAGGAAATTTTGAGCAATGCGCCCCTTGCACTTGCACGGGCTTCCTCGGGCAAGTTTATCCCCAATCGAATTTTGACGGACAATGAGTCTAGTGAGTCTAGTAAACATGGAGTCTCTAGCAAACTTCCACGCTTTACCTGTCCGTGTGATGTTTTGGTCGAAGTTTCAATGAACGGAAAAGATTTTACTCATAGCAATGTTCGAATGCGTCTATACCAGCAACCAATCCTCAAGAAAGTGGAACCTCTCTATTCTAGCTCGACCTCTAAATCAAAAGTTGAAATATTGGGCTTGTATCTGTTCGAAACAGGCTTTATAACTGTGCGCTTCAAGCAGCAAGGCGGGCTTTGTCGCGAGTGGTTAGTGCCTGGCATATTTCATGCAAATGGTACCTCCAAGATAGACGGTATAGTGGTTTGCAGAAGCCCCTTGATTCATGGAAGTGCAATTCCAGTCAGGTCGCGAGTATCAGTTGCGTTGAACGGAACCGACTTTGTTGGTTTCAATGGGCCTCTTTTTGTGATCCACAATGCAGCGGCTCTGCATTTGATCCCGGATTGCCACCCACTTGTATTGGAAGATGAAATGACAGACAAGTGCACCCCAAGATCATCACGTATCGTATATGTTAAAGGTAGATTTTTTTTCAACAGCAAAGCAATGTCAGTAAGGCTCCATTTTACAGACTATGAAGGAGACTGGTACTATACATTTAACGCGGGGTACATTGATGATGAAACAATCACATTTAGTGTACCTGCCTTTAGTAATAAAGGCATATTAGCCACAAAATCATCATATTGCAGTGTACGTGAATCAGATGACAGCGGGCCGCTTTTGTCACCGCAAGAATCGTGGTTTGGCTCTGTGCAAGTTTCGCTCAACGGCTCTGATTTTCTTGATGAACTTCTCCCATTTGTGCTTTATGGAGGATATGATCCTGAAGACACGAAAGTCCTTGGGCCAGCGTTTGGACCATCAGCTGGAGGGACACGTTTGGGGTTGCGACTTCCATCATGGTTAGCATGTAGAAAGAGGCAGATATGGCCACAGTATAATTCAGTTCTGGTCAAAATGAACCCTGTAAAAAAGGATACTTTAGCTTCGGTGCCATTGGTAGCTCCCACAAATTGGGATGTAGCGCAGTCTCCTGATGGTGAATTTGAATTTGCTCTTTTTTTTGTGTCCCCGAGGGTACAACTGAATCTGGAAGAAATTTCCAACCTGGCCAAGAAATCTAGTGATGCAGAACCCGGCATTGTGCAGTGTGCGGCAGCTCAGTGCGCTGAAATGACCCTGGAGATTGCGATGGATGGGTTGGACTTCAGACCTTTGCACAATAGACGCTTTGTATACTATCAAAGTCCAATAGTCCACAATATCACGACTTGTGACGAGCTTTCTGAAGATATGCCTACTGCCAAGCCCGGCACAGTAGTTAGCATACACGGCACACATTTTTTTAACTCAGATTCAGTAAAAGTGAGGATCAGTTCTAGCAATGCACACCAAAGCTTCGTAGATGCGAATTATAATCTTTTAGATGCCGGTTGCAGCGAGGATGTGGTTAGTTTCGTAATGCCCAGACTACCAATCAAAAGAAAGCTTGTGCATACACATCAAATAAAATCTGAACGCTTTATGACAGTCACTGTTGAAGTTTCTTTCAATTCTGTTGATTTTTCTGCGAGTGCATGCTATCTGAGATATCAAAGCCAATAAAAAGTGCACTCTGATTCAAGGGCCTACTACCGGGGGGTACGAATTCAGAACCGGGTGGTTGATGGAGGAATAAAGTGCCCACCGGCAGAAACAAAGGTATAACAGTTGACTCGGATTAGCCGTCAGGTAGTGAAGTCGTTGAAAGGGCACAAGGTTGGTGGTAATCTCGTGGAAGTCCGTGTTCAGTCCACCGGGGTAGCGAGCACCAGCTGTTAGATGAGAAAGCAACTATGCGATAACATCATTAATCCCGTCGAAGCCAGTGTCGACGTTTTCATCAGGAAGTTGCGATGCGCCAAACCAGCCTGTCTTGCACGGTAGTCCAGCAATGCGCTATCAAGCGGTATAACAGTCAGAGGTTTCTGTGAGCCATTTGTGGCAAGAACAGCGTTGTATGGGCCTGTGATGACATCTTCATAATCTGCAGACGGATACACCGCAACATCAATCGACATAAATCAGGATACATATCTCTAAATAGCTCAAGCACATTGATGACCCGAGACCAGATCCAGCACCACCCCACTGAATAAATTAAGGAAAATACCTGCGGTGAGTCACATGCCTCAACAGCTTTACGCAGAGTCGCCTCTAGCCCCAACTGGAGCTTCGGGCCATATGAAGCGTCACTAGCCGAATTGTTGCCCGCGCCACCTACATCCGTTATTACTGTGTCTCCTCAAATAAATCTCCCAAAATTGGATGCCGCCTCGTCTGTCTCTGAAACTACTCCTTCTTCTGTGTCGACTAGGATGGCCCGTGCTCGCAAGGATGCCAGCAAGCTCCCAACATCAAGTTCTATCGCGGGCTCGTATCGCGCGTCTACATTTCGGAAGAGGGCTGACATTGCAGCATCAAAGCCCCCTTGGACTTGCGACGCAGCTTCTTGCACTAATTCCAGCCAGAAGCGCCGCCCGATTTGGTTCCCGCATTGTCCTATTTGCACCATCACCATCTTGCGGACCATTTTGGCCTGGAGATCATTTCAGTAAGGTCTTTTAGTTCGCCATCTTATTGTTGACTGTACCTACGTTACCTACGGTACCGTGGTACCGTATTTATAAATGATTCCGAGTCACAATTTGGTACCGTAGACCGGGTACCTCCGCATTCATTTGTACTGGAAGTAGCCGCTTCGGACCCGGTCATCCGAGGGCATCCGAGCCCCCGCCCTAGGCCAAATGGTCCGCGAGACGATGGCCATGGTGCCGTCGTGGCAATTGGCCCGAGCCTGAGTCAAATTACTAAATGACACCCGGGCCTTTAATGCGCCCGCCGGGCCCGGGGAACCAAATCGGATACCAGTGGAGTCCGCCGACTCGGAGTCACCGTGACCGCAACGGGTCCTCGAGCAACACTCGTCTGATGGAGTCACTGCCAGTGTGTGAGCTGCGTGCAAATAATCATCTTGCCCCGTCACGGGAAAATGTTGCAACTATTTTGGGACTGCCATTGTCTTTGGGCCAGTGCTTCGGTGCGCGGCATCCTCGTGAGAAACACTTAGTCTACGTCGTGCGGGCAGCCGGGCAACGCATTGCAAAAAACGAGGCAGCAAACGGGCTGCCTCTCGCCGAGAAAACGACCAAAAGCCATTCAAAATGTAAAAAAAATTTATTTTTTACAACACCCCCCCCCGGTCAGTAAGTTGTTCTGTGAGCTCAGCGAATAGGGCTTAACTTGAATTGACCTCTACAACTCGAAAAAGGTGACGGTGCAAACAATGCCAGTGCTACAACTAACTCATCATCGAGTACAGACCACGAACTTCCCCCGCTCCGAGAAATTATGCTCAATCCAAGTTTTCGTCGTAAAGGCACCTAGACGTGTCAGCGGCTTGGGAGGCGTGCTCTAAACTCGACAGGACTGATTCCGGCCTCCGGCTATTATGACAGGTCACAGAATATACACTCTCGGTCCGCTCATATCGTTAGGCTCCTGGACGTCGAGTCCTTAGTAATTACGGCCATCTATCTATCCCTAAAATTCCTTTATGTCGGTAGCTCGATGGCGAAGCAGATCAAGACTAGCATGCTTTGAATCGCTTTCTTGGAGTGCAGCGCCAAGAAGCTCCTGCCAGTACATGTCTCTTAGTTTGACAACAATACCCAGTCGACGAAAGTGCCGCATATTCCCCCGATGGAGGGCTGCATGAAGCGCCAAAACTGAGTTGGCATCTCGACGTTTAAGAATCTTCTGCATTGATGTGGTCAGCAGAGTTGCATGTATGGCCAACGGTTTCTCAATCACACTAAGCCACTTAAATGAATTGATGGGGCCTTTGCCTGGTGTCTCTCGGGCGTCCTTCACATCTCTCTGCAATCGGGGGACCGAGACACTAGCAGTAGTTACAAGCGAGCAAAACTGTTGTCTAGTTGCCAAAACAAGATTTTCAAAGCAGGTCCACGCATTGTTATGTAAGCTGGTCCCGGCTACGATCGCTTTCTCAAAATTGCATGCAATCTGACGCTTCAATGCGCTAAGGCGCCTGTGGTTTAAGCGTTCCTGTTGCTTGAGCGCCCCGCGCAGACGTATTGCGCATTCCCGATTGCAATAGCGGCAGAATTCATGGACAGCAGCATTGTGACATTGAAGTTCGTCAAGGTGAGCTTGTGAGCCCTTGTTCAAGTCCAGCCTTGCTGCTTTGTGTGCAAGATTATTTTTGAGCTGTCGCTTGGCGCAGGCCTTTTCGATAGCGCTAGCGTGCTCTCCCTTTCGTAATCTGAGCTCCGTATCACACGGCCGCCAGTGGACGTTATCATGTGAAATAATACTTATCTGACCAAAGCAAATGGTCTCTGGCTCTGTAACTCGTCCATGGGGCAAGTTCAAGCGTCCAAAATACTCAACAAAAACGAGGTCCTGTGCGTCATCTCCCCTACATGTGACTTCTAATGAATCCTGGTAGGTTGCTTCAACCAATCTGGTCTCGAGGTGCTTTTGGAGGACAACCAACTTGGCCTTCATAGACTTCTTTAGCGCCTTGCACCGAGCAACCGAATCATCGAGGACAGACCATGACATTTCCGAAGTCTCGTTTGTGACCTTTGTAGCCCAACGTGCTGCAGTGGATTGCCCTCGTCCGTCAGCTTGCTGTACGATGCGGCTACTCAGTGCGGTGGTGGTAGAAGTCGCATGGCCAGCTGCAATTGACCCACAACCAGCCCTGCGCTCAGCTTTGGGCTTGCAAATACGAAACACATTTTTTGGACCAAGACTTTCTTTGATCTGCGAAACCCGCGCCTCTGCTGGAGCGACCTGCAAGTTGGGCTCGGCCTTAACGGATGCGAGCTCCTCGAGCTTCTCGAGGTGAGTGCATGGGATGTCCCCGCGCTTGGCGTCGACCGCTGCCCGTAGAAAGTGACTAATGTGCGCGCAGTCTACAGTGGCCATGACCTCCTGGAGTCTTGAAGCGTGGAATACGTCAACGGTCGCAACGTGACGCCTGTGCATTTCACAAAGTGCGCGAAGCTGGTTGACAAGCTCCCTAGCAAGATGAGTGATATTTACATCGTCGACCGCAGCGGCACAAAGATATGTCGTCTCTCTGGGCAAAACTAAACCGACCGCATTTACAGCACGACAGGATGTCATCACATGCTCTGACCTCAGAGCTGTAGCAATTTTGGCGTTGGTTGCATCTGCCTCGGCCTCGTGTAGGCGCGCAGAGCTTTCAAAAGGGTCGAGTGCAGACTGTCCTCGCTTCTCCCCTATTCTCACCAAAGAACTCTTGACTATACATCGCTGCGCGCAGAGCACACGTTTGTGCGAGCGTTGAAAGGTCCTGAGCATCGCATTCGCCGAAAAGGCAGCTAAACGAGGCGCCATGCTGACAACCATGCAGCGCTCGACCGCCGCAGCACTCACACATGCATGCTCTGCACTCGACATCTGAAGCCCATGCTCGTAGGAACGTGCTAGTAGGGCCAAACTTGCCTCATACTTCTTGCACGTACGATTGTGGTCCATATTAATCGCCTCATCCTGCGCCTCAAGCGCAGCTAAACGATTCTTGTTATGAGTTGTCGTTATCTCTTGTAGCAACTTTGTAACTCGAACAAGCTGCCCTTTGAGATTCTCCTTCTCTTTAACAACCACGCGCCAGGCCTTCTTCCACAAGCAAATATCCTTCGTGTGTGCATCTCTCAGTTGCCTGGTTATTGTATGCCACATCATCTGCTCATTGAATCGACTGCCTGCCATAACTCCGAGCTTTTGTTGCAGCAAGTTGGCCAGGGTCTGTGAGAAATTGAGCTCATTGAGCAGTGAGGCAGCATCCATATTGGCGTTATCTAGGTCAGATTGAACTACATTCAGGGTTCCGTTTAAGGAGGACAGGGCCTCGTAGCCTGCACCCGTGCATACCTTGATCCGTGCACAAAGGAGCTCAATCACAGTTGCATTCAACTCATCTAAGGCATCGAGTACGGTTTTGTCATCGCGATGATTCTCAGCAAGACTGTGTTCCAGCACTATCCCAAAGGTCATAGTCTCTTTGGTGCATTGCTCCCGCTCACGTTCTGTACCGAGGGTCCAAGCCCATTCTTCACAGAGCATCAAGGCAAGTCCCTCACCTTTGTCGCAAGCAGCCACATATTTTTGCTTAAAGGATGCATTGGCCTCATTCAGAACGACAATTTGCCGCTGGTGATTATTCAGGTTTGTCCAAAGTTCGGTTGAAGCCTGCTGTTCAGCGATGCAAATTTTGGATATTTGGGCAAGCTGAACATTAGCCAATTTATCACATGAGCAGGTGCGCTCCTTATGAATAGCACATGCCGCTTCACAAGCAGCTTTCCGAATTTCCACCAAGTGGCAGAACACAAGAATGTCCAGTGATCGAGTAAGCGAGTTGAATTGCTGGCATTTTTTCTTCTGCAATGCGAAAAATTCTTCGACTATTGCCGCAAGATCCGACTCGAGCCGAAAAAACTTTGCAGCATCTGATGCAGCAGTGGACTCGAATTCAACTCGCAGCGCAGCGACTGCCGCGGCTGTTGCTGCGGACATTGCACAGATTAGCCGCAACTTCCCAGCGCGTTCAAGGCATATTACGTCAACTAACGAGTCTCTGTTGCGCTGGATGGTGTGAACAGCGTTTGCGTTTGCCTTTTCAAGCTCCTGTCTTGCTGCCCTACAACTAGGACCACGAATCTTGTACACTGTCCGCAATTTACACACGAAATTTCGCCGAGCGCGCTCGACGGCTGATCTCGTCCGTACTTGGAAGGACTCTACAAAATTTTTCTTTAGAGCTCGCACAGTGGTTGTTTCGTGTGTGTCGCGTCGCTTGAGGGCGGCAGCGACCAAAAATTCCCTGGCAGTCCAAAGAGCAAATATTTCAGCCCTGGCGCCCCCCCGTGCGACCGTGAGTGTTTCATCTGCAATCTTTTGGACCGAGATCTTGTTGAGAAGTGCAGATTCCGCGACAATGCGCGCGAGGCTGGAGTCCGCTTTGTTATCTAGCATTGCACGTTCTGTTCGTGAATAAGCATGTCGCGAGACTAACTCTTCAGAAAGTTGAAGGGATTCGCCTAAACGACGCTCCATCTCAATGAGTCGTGCCCGTAGTACATTTAAGGTGTTTGATTGCGTACTAGGCACCAGGGATGCAGCGACTTCAGAAAACACGTACTCCCAATCTCGAGCCTCAAAGGCGGCGCATCTTTGTGCCGTATCTAGAACATCCTTTGCCCATAAACCAAGTTTTGTCGTTGCCTGCGCCGTGCCCCATCTCGTAGTAAGTGCCTTGACCAGCTGGCTGATGAGTACATTCGCAGTGCCATTTGACGCACTCAAAACATTGTCAAGCTCAGTACAGGCAAATCCAAGCGCGGATTCAAGCACGATGGCTCGACAAGTGACTCTCATCAGGTCGTCAGGCACGACAGTCCCAGGCATGGATGCTATGGTTTTGCGATGGTGGTCGTGGGAGATGTTGCGGTTCCGTCCGAAGCGTCCTCCCATTTTCTTTTGATCCGTCTGCAGTACCGGAGAGTCTAAAAAGAAATGCTTGTAGTGTTCAAGCTCGCGCTGCAAGGCTATTGCCTGCGCCTGCCAACCGTCCATCACGGTCTGCATCTCTATAACTTCCATTCGGGTCGCACCAACAGTCGACACTTGCTGTTCGAGAAGCACTCTCTCATCACGAAGGCGATTGATCTCTTCTTCCTGTTCTGCGCAGGTTCTGCGGTATGTCAGGATCCGTTCCTGCAGGCGAGTCTGCAGCCTGCCAAACTGCTCTGTGCGGTTCCGAAGCTCACTCGAGTGGCCATGAATGACGGTATTTAGCTTGTTCTCAAGCTCACAGCGCTCTGCCTCGTTAAGGGCCTCGAGGCGCTGAAGTTCACTTTTAAGACGCATATTCTCTGAAGTTGAGGATGCTGATGTTGCACAGAGGGCATCAAACTCACGTTCGCGAACACGCAAACGCGTGTGGAGGTGATTAAGTTGTTCTGAGACAACCTGCAGTGACTCCGTTGTCCGCGGGCCCGATCCACGGTCCAAGTTCACCGTACTCGAATTCTGTATGGTCCGTGCCCGTGATGCGTACATTAACGACACGAGCGACTGACGGTAATAAGTCTCTGAGCTTCGAAGAGTCGTGATCATAAGTGTCTTTGAGTTACCACCGAGCGAATCCTTCAGAAGATAAGTCAGCTTTGAATTGCGATAGGGGACTGGCTCGCGAGAGCCACCAGACCGAGGGAATTGCGTCCCTTGTTCTCCGCGCAGTGAGTTGCGTGAGAGCGCAGCAAGTACGTCACCAAGGAGCGCCAGCGAGAGGTTTATGTTCTGCGCCTCGACAAGTGTCTCGCCTTGGGCACCAGATAGCGACACACGCTCTGATCCGGCAAGATCTACCAAATTCAACTTACCAACATGTACGGACGTCAAAGCTGCATTTTGTGGGTCCTGCAGAGCAATACTAGCCCTCTGCGACTGAACATGCAAAGTCAGGATGCAATGGCTCCGACTGGAATGATCATTGCATCGCGTAAGCGCATATGCCCGAGCTTTGTCTCCCAAGGAAATAAGCTCCTGGACTTCCTGCTCTGAAGTCACGGCGACCTTGAGGTTGGATGGGCCCGTAAGAAAGACGCCCGTGTCGCGTGACTCGCGGATCTCAATCTTGGTGCTGCTAGACGCATGGCAATGGTTCCCCACATCATCGAGAAGATTGCGAAATTGGTTGTTGTACAGCTCGACGTAACTCACGTGCACGAGGAAAACTGCGTCCTTTGTACGAGTTGCATGCTCAATCGCTGCAAAAAGTTCTCGCACTGCCCGCGGCGTGACACCGGGCTGGACGTTATCGCCTGTCATGGTGTGTGTCTTCCCTGATCCCGTGTGCCCGTACGCAAACACGGTGGCGTTATACCCATGTGCTGCTGAATGAACTAGCCTACATGAAGGAAAATAAGAACAGCTGAGTGATTGAATAAATACGCAGTCAAGCTACGGCTTTACGTGTTCATATACATCCGCCTGCACCGACTGCGGCCCGAGCACTCGATCCAACGTGAAGAGCCTCGTCCTAGGCCGGCCGCGCTTGCTGTGCGATTGAGCCCTGACACCGTCCGGCTGGCAAAGTTCGACGCAAGTATCGCTCGTTACCCTGAGGCAGCCACAACCGCGTACGGACGACGGTTCCGGCCGAATTCGCGCGATAACCCGCACATGCTCCATTTGAAATGACGAGAATCGGTACGACCGTACGAGCGTATCCCTTGTAATCTTAGAGGCTACCGCAGCAGTACCGAGGTAGTTACTTAATCAATTTTTTATCAGGGGTCGGGAAAATGAGTCGCCAGGCACCGGGCTGTAGGTGGGTAGATTAGGGCTAAGATTCAATTTTTACCACTAGAGTCTTCGAGTTTCTGCACCGTGCGGGCCACGGCGACCGGACAGCGACCACGCGGCCAGAAACGCCGGCGCACGTGCGCGAAACGCGCCAGATGGCGCACCAGTGAGCGGAGAAAAGTTAAGGTCGCGGCGGCGGCGAGACACGCCTCGAAAAAGGATTCGATTTCACGAAGGTGGAAATTCAAGTTGCCATTGCCATCATGATGTAACATTGATGTTGTAGAGCAGTTAGAGCCAACACACGCTACCTCATGGCTCGTGCCGTTCATTTCCGCCCTCTTCGAGACGCGCAGGGCAATTTCCGGCTGAGAAAGGTAGTAATACTTGTAAGTAGGCAGATGATTCCGGCGGACAGTCTCAGTTTCCGTCATGGTGGTGTACTCCCCTTACCCGACCCGCCTGTTTGCGATATATTTAACTATAGCCTCCTTCGCCGGAATTGACTTAACGCTAGCCGCGCGGAAGCCAAACTACTAGCTCGGCGCCGCGACCCACACTAGTACGGCACGTGGCGTGTAGCCTCCACTCCAGCCACAAGACGATACTCAGCGCCGCGTAGGCGAGGGCAACTTTACCAGGTCTGGGCGGCTGGCCTTGCTCTGGCAAGGGTTTTTCCTTTTCCAAAATTAACAAAATTAAGGGCTGCCAGTGCACCTTAGCGCCCCGAACACCTCTTCTGCGGGTGTCCATGCGTGCCGGCTGGTCTTTAGAGGAGTTTGTGGCCGAGCGTCGGAAGAACTTCGCCTGTTGCCTAGCCAAGATGGGCGAAAATCGCGCAGCTCTCGCCCGCGCTACACCAATAACGATGATGCATCGCACATGTATACAGCGGTCAGGACTACAGCGACTGCCGGAGAGACCATGCCGGCCAACCCACGACACCAAGGGCGCGAAGGTGGGCCTGCGTTAATGGCCGTGGCGCTGGACGCATCCGAATTCCCTAAAGTGGGGACCACCCAGCAGAAGCTTGGTCCGCCGTCGCTCCCTGAGTTGTTTCAGATTCTGTTTCCCCAGCACAGTGAACCGCCGGCAGGGAAGGGTTGGAACCAGGCAGCTGTGGCCCAGTCAGTACCGTCAAGGATCTCGTCCAATCTCGTCAAGGCGTGACCCTTCAAAGTTCAAGTACCCTAGTAATAGATCACAAGCCACCGGGCCAGTGGATACATGCGCTGCTACTAAATTAACACCCCCGGGCTGGACCACAGGCGCCGTTAGAGTCTGCTCAGCCTCGGCAGCCTTTAGTCGAGTTGCTATCCTACAGGACACCTGCTCGTCTTTTTGCAGCACGCTGCGCCCTCTCATTGGCAGACCGTCGCAAGCGAATAGGTTCGGCAATTCCCTGTGCGTACTCCATTCTCACCCTGCGCTTTTGATAGTCCTTCCATGCGCCCGTCTCTGGGTTTTTGGCATTAAGCTCTCGGAGTCTTCTCTCTACCTCGCGTTGTTTGGCCTTTTGGGCTTGGAGCTCTGCCTCGCTTAGAGTTTTCTCAGCCTCTGCATCATCTACCGGGAATAGCTTGCGGAAGGCCACTCTTTGAGCAGGACAAAATACGTATCTAAGGAGGCCCATTTTCTTTCGAATGCGCTTTTCACGCAGCTTCAAGAGACGGGAATGTTCCTTTCGAGCCGCAAGCTGCTCGATCATTTCTCTTCGAACTTTCTCTTCGTAGAGATACCTTTTTTTTTTGTCCCACCACCGCTGACCCATGGTCTGAGTTATCATGGTCTGCTGAATCCTGAATGCTGGATAGAATAGTGCTGGAAATAGGACATGGAAACGGTTAAATTCTTGCCAATCTACCTTCTCATCATCATTGAAGTCTAGCAATTCCAGCGCGTTGCGCGTGTTGCCCGAGAAGTCATTTGGAGGTACAATATGATACAACACCCTCAACATGAGCTCGAGCTCCTCCTTCATGATGTATCCATTTTTGTCCCGATCAAATATATAAAAGCAGAAGCGTAGGATCTCCTGGGGCTCAAACAGGCAATACCTAAAAAGGGTCGATCAGAAAAATAGTGTCCCAGGTCTTCGCTCACGTAATGACTGCCACAAGATACTCTCCAAAATCAAGTTCC
>JACLAA010003396.1_pt1 | contig 49961 bp, 42 predicted proteins | sample 8027891 | NCBI WGS metagenome assembly JACLAA01 (sample SAMN15724900, study PRJNA655200) | protist metagenome | isolation source: fluorescence activated cell sorting (FACS) single amplified genomes of... | place: Spain: Blaines Bay Microbial Observatory, Mediterranean Sea | collected 2016-01-19 | reverse complement strand
TCGATGTGAAAACTGTCGGAAATGAAAGAGGACGTCGATATTAGTGTATGTGCGTCGAAAAAATGGAAATTGAATTATTTTGTATCGCGAAGTTGGCGCGGAGCTTCTAAATGTGCTCGAAAAGTGGGGAAGGGAATATGGCTTGGGCTTTCGTAAGAAAGATTGAATTACCCTCGCCCAACTCTATCCCGGCCACGCATTTGGCTGTTTCGGTCGCTTCTCTCTCTCTCTCTCTCTCTCTCTCTCTCTCTCTCTCTCTCTCTCTCCGCAGCAATTGGTCGTATATATTACAGTTATTGTCGTGGTTACTATTCTACCATCATAACTATAGACATCTTCCTTCACGAAATTCCGACTCTAGAATCCTCCTATATAGTTCTATGGAAAATAGAATCTGAAATTTACGAATTAGTGGCACGCTTAACATTTCACCAAATATGAGTGTCACTGCTATAACAGAGAAATGAAATTGACAAATTTGGATGTTCTATCATGTACTGTGGACTGTGTCACTGAATAAAGATGGGGTGCTTTGAAAAGCAAAATTAGTTTTGAAAAGTACGTAGAGAACTCTGACACGACTAGTTGTTTTAGTTACCGTCCGTTTCCATCTACTCAGTTCCACCATGAATACAACAATGAACTTTGTTGCAAATTCATATCATCATAACGAGCCTGGACTCGCTGGCCAGCTGAAATATAGCAGAAAAAACAAGAAGCTCAAAAGAAGCAAAATGTGTGTACATTTTCGTTGTTTAGTGGAAAGATTACATGAAGATGAAAACTCCGATTTTGAGCACAATGACAACATAATCATTTCGAACCCTTTGCTGCGTTTGGAGCAACTAGGGACTCGCTGGTTTGGACTGATTATAGACCTTGACTGCTTAGTTCTGGAAGCGGGCAACATCAATAGTCAAGGTGCTTGGATGAAGTTAGCGCATAAGAAAAATTTGAGATCTCCAAGTAAATATGATTTAAAAGTTGCGGAACGGAGTAGTCCAACCCAGTTCATTACTCAAATTATGTTTTGGGGTACGGAACGTTACTTTGTCAATGATCTCATCGAGGAATATCGCTTCCTTCTTCAAGAAAATTCTACTCCAAAGACACATAAAGATCTAAAACCGGGTGTTCATAACCTTTTAAGTATGTTGACTTCACACGAAATTCCTTGCATAGTAACTTCATCTGAAAGCCATCAGGATTTGAGGGCAATTTTGGTTTCGCTTGGTATTCATACCTATTTTCATATTGAAGATGATGATAAGTCATTGGGACCACACAATAGAAATGACAGGGAGAAAATTGCAGGAAGTGATGATACTGCGAATGGACTACCAGATCCAGAACTTTATGCTTATGCGGCAAATTTGATTAAACGGCCGTGCGATAGGTGTGTAGTACTAGGTGCATCGCTTTTATGCTGTGAAGCTGCTCATTCACTTGGTATGAAGTGCATTCTTATTCAAGGAGGTAAAATGAGGCGCTGGGAGTTGACTGGTGCAGATGTTGTTAAAAATAGCTTAGAGGAAGTATTCTTTCAAGATTTTAAACAACTCTTCTCTTCAGAATTTGATTAACTCGAGAGAGACGACACAATAAAATACTACTTTGCAACACAGACACTAACAAACATATCATACACTCGCGTTGAAGCACACGCACTACTTGTAGAGTTCATTTAGTATCTCCCACGATAAATTTTCAGAGCAATTAACAACGACTTCACTCGAAATAATAAGACCCCAAACATCTCAAATGTCAACAGTTCAACATCGTCGCTACCCTAAACCAGAGCAGAGAAACCTTTCTTTTTTCCGAAAACTTTGTCGCTTATTCGACATCACTTGCGTGCGCTTGTTGTGTTATCGCAGGATAAACTTCCACGTGTTTATAATGTTTCGTCGCGCTAGTTATTTAGCCTCCTCAGCGCTTACTCATGCAAGCAAATATAATTCCGCACCTGCCGTTATTGGTAACGTAGCCTCCAATCTTAATTTTGCGCAGACCATTTCTGGTCGTCCGGTATCTTGTCGCAAATTTTCTGCCGCGTCAGGTTCTGTGACCGGCCGTGTCACCCAAGTTATTGGTGCAGTTGTCGATGTGCAGTTTGATGGCGATCTTCCTCCGATTCTTAGTGCGCTCGAAGTCGAAGGACACGAAATTCGTTTGGTTCTCGAAGTAGCTCAGCATCTCGGAGAAAATACCGTGCGTACAATTGCGATGGATACGACAGAGGGCCTTGTACGTGGTCAGAGTGTTTTGAGCACCGGTAGTCCGATTCAGGTATGTTTAGAGAGAACGCATAAGAACTTGAGTGATAATTTTTTTTTAAGATTCCCGTTGGAAGACCGACCTTAGGACGGATCATGAATGTGATCGGAGAACCAATTGACGAGTGCGGACCTATTGGTAAGACAATATTATCTATTCAAAATCCATTTACCCATCTTTTTACTCATTAGATTCACAATCAACTCTTGGAATTCATCGCGAAGCTCCCCCTTTCGTGGATCAAAGTACCGAGATGGAAATGTTGACAACTGGAATCAAGGTAATGAATTTTTAACTTTTTTGCTCAATTGTATAGTTATCACACCTCTTCAGGTCGTAGATCTATTAGCACCATATCAGAAAGGGGGGAAGATTGGGCTGTTTGGAGGCGCCGGTGTCGGCAAAACTGTTTTTATCATGGAACTCATTAATAATATTGCGAAGGGCCATGGTGTGTTCATTGTTCAACTTTTTGACAACGATTTTCAAATAATTTTTGTGACACAGGGGGGTTCTCTGTTTTTGCTGGTGTTGGCGAACGTACGCGAGAAGGAAACGATCTTTACCATGAAATGATCGAAGGAGGTGTTATAAAGCTTGGCAACGAAGCAAGTGATTCCAAGTGTACGTTAGTATATGGTCAAATGAATGAACCACCAGGTGCAAGAGCTAGAGTTGGGCTCACAGGTCTTACTGTTGCAGAATATTTTCGAGATTTTGAAGGGCAAGATGTCTTACTTTTTGTCGACAACATCTTCCGGTTTACCCAAGCTAACTCGGAAGTGTCTGCATTATTAGGTCGTATTCCATCTGCTGTAGGCTATCAACCTACTCTGGCTACCGATCTTGGTGGATTACAAGAAAGGATTACGACGACTATGAAGGGGTCAATTACCTCAGTTCAAGCTATTTATGTCCCTGCTGACGATCTTACAGATCCTGCTCCTGCCACAACTTTTGCACACTTAGATGCGACCACAGTTCTCTCAAGATCAATCGCAGAGATTGGTATCTATCCAGCAGTTGACCCACTTGATTCTACCTCGAGAATGCTTTCTCCCCTCTCTCTAGGTGAAGAGCATTACGATACTGCGCGAGGGGTCCAAAAAGTTCTTCAAGACTACAAAAATTTACAGGATATCATTGCTATTCTAGGTATGGATGAACTTTCTGAGGATGATAAAATGACAGTGTCTCGAGCGAGAAAAGTTATGAGGTTTTTATCTCAACCATTTCATGTTGCTGAAGTTTTCACTGGAAGTCCTGGGAAATACGTCGATTTGAAGGATACTGTGTCTGGCTTTAAGGGATTACTAGAAGGTCAGTACGATGACCTTCCTGAAATGGCTTTTTACATGGTTGGGGATATTAATGAAGCAATTGCAAAAGCTGATGAGTTGGCAAAGCAAGTGGCTTAGTTTCATCTTTCAAATGTTTTAAATAAATTTGTACGTGGCATACTACCAGTACCATACCTATGTACCGTACTGAAATAATAATTAGTTTATGACCTAGGATAAAGCAAATTCGCTACTATTAGTATTACCTCATCATGCAAATACCAACTTAAGAATAACTCATCATCTTATCTTCCTCTTCTCCAAAGCAATGTGCTTTGAATAGTAGAACTGACCAAATAATACCAAAAGACTGAGCATATAGACGAATAGTAACCTTGATATCCACTTAGGGTAAGGTGAATATGCGGAACAGTACATAGCTTGAAGAAGGTTCAGTACGAATTGAAGTATTTGCAACTGGGTTAAATACTTGCCCCACCATAAATATTTCTGCCTCACATGCTTGTTCTTTCCAAGTAGAGCAGCAGATAAGTAGTAGGTATACATACAAACATGAACCCAAGAATTCAAGGCAGCACTGAAATAAGCATCCCCTCCCGGAGCTTTTCTTGTTATCATCCACCAAATGAAAGAAATTGTGGCGTGATGGTATACATGTAGAAAAGAAATTTGTTTGATGTTTCCTTTCAAAAGCATGATAAAGGTATCAACAAACTCATATATTTTGCTGATATAAAATATATATATTATTTTTGCCATCCCCACTTCATTCTGCTTGTATTGATTGCCCCATACGTGATACTTGTTTTTCCTGGCCTCTAAGATACATCCAAAACACATGTATAGACTTAATAAAATTAGGAAAATATTATGAATAATTACAAAGAAGTGAAGCCAACTCGGGTTTCTTTTCAGCAAGTCTTGTTTTCTCTGAGTTCTCTTTATCCGAGTGCGACCAAATCCAATGATAACAATGTATGATAAGAGGCTTGAGATTAAAAATGTAGGACTTTTCACGGCTATAAAGTCTTCTGTTGCGGGACTGATTGGATCTACATCCCATCCAATACTTCTTACTATGAAGAAAATATTACTCGACACAAGTAAGTCCCACTGTCCCCAAATCTTAGAAAGCCTTCGTATAAAGTTCGAGGAAATCATCTCCATTCTTGCCTTGTAACAAAATCAATACACTTTATTATCAAGTGCAAATAATTCGTACTTGAAAAATTTAAGTTTCTCGTTTAGTTTTTATGGCATACGATTGCCATAAAAGTTTTAGTTTTTAGTTTAGGGTGTTAACAATTTGGTTTTGACATTTAAAGGACTCGTTATTAGTATAAGGCATATACCTTTGATAAATATTCGACCAGTTTCAATTTTATTTTATTTTTACCAATACGAGGACGCAAGCCGCTTGAGCGAGTTGGCCCAGGGTGTTTCAGTACCCAAAAATACCGAAGCCCAAAACCTGAAGGTAAGGAAAAGTCGTCAAACTTCTAGCGCCTTGTAATAAAGCACGTAAATAAAGTAATAAGCGAACAAGCGTTGAAAGATTAATTAACTCATATCAAATTAGATTTAACGTATTGATATTTAGGGTTTTATAGGGAGAGAGATTCTCTCTACGGAGGGGATAAGAGGATTTCAAACAAAGAAAAAAGATAAACTAGCTATGAGAACGTCAGGTTAATAAGTTGATGAGTGCTGCTATCTACAACATATCGTGCGCAAACTTCTATTCCTGCAGAAGTTTCACGCGCAATATTCTGAAAAGAAATCAAAAAAATTCTACGAGCTTGCCATCTTACAAGCGCAAAAGATTATCTCCCAATGCAAGCCAAGTAGATAACATGTGCACAGTTGAAAACATTCATGGTTGCAGAATTCATCAGTTAGATCGTTCCAAATTTCGGCTTGAGTTTTTGATAAGCTTTGAAGATTCTTCTCATAGTGTCTGGTACGATCTTATATATTTCGTATGACTTTACTGAAGCTTTATTGCAAGGGTACCTGCAAAGAATGTGGCAGAAGATATTCGTGCGAAATTCAGTAAAGAATGGTGGGCACTTTGCCGTGAAGAGGTATGTCGAAGTACTTTGTACTTGTTTAAGTAGTAATCATGTGAAGACGGAATCGTCAAATTTTTCAGCTTTAATGCTGGGTAGTGGAGAGACCCTTGTCAAAGCGCGTGATATGAAAAGTAGGAGGTAATTCTTACAAAACACATTTCTCCTTCGCTCAATATTTCTAATTTGGACCATAATAGCCCTTTGCATTACGCTTGTGGTATTGGCAATATAAAGAACGTGAAGAGCCTGCTGAAAAATGAAGCAGAAGTCGATGCTCATGTAATTTTTAGAATTTTTTGTTCTTATAATATTCACTCTAAAACAGGACTGTGAAGGCTACACTTGCCTCCATATTGCTGCGGGATATTTGAATACTGAAACTGTTGAAACGCTTCTCAGAGCAGGGGCAGATCCAGAGATCGAAGATGATTCGGGGCGATCTGTGAGATAAATATTTCCATCTTAAAGAATCCCAACTAAAGCGTGACATAGGCCCTTAACTTAGTTGAATCACTGAAAGAAGCCACCCCAGCTTCAACAACTACTTACATGAAGCGCTCTAAGCTAGAAATGCTTTCCACCCTGCTAAGAGATTATACATTTGAGGAAGTAGTTCCTTCAAACATAATGGACTCTAAAATCACGGATTCTGGAGAAGTTGAATATCTTGTTGAATGGATGGATGGTACTCGTTGTTCATTTAAATATCATTTTTTCAAAAAATTTTGTTCTCAAGGATTCGAAGAAAGTTGGGTCAGCGAACTCGATGTTTCGGATGATCTTATTCGTGACTACAATGATGGCTTAGAATTTGCGAGCTGTAAGAAAATATTTGACTCCAGTAAACGAAACGAACTTCTAATTCAGGTAAGTGTGTGCTGTTGTTATTCACAAAAAACTGTATGAAGTTCTTATAGTGGAAGGATGTGACCCCTCCATCTTGGGAACCAAAAATCAATGTACAAGTAGCTGAGAAAGTATAATCAAAACTCAATTGTGGTCATTTCCTGTTTTATACATAAATATTCACTGTATCATGCGCTGAGAATAGTGTAAAATATCAAGAGTCTTTCGCATCACCTCATCAATGTCATCAAAATAGCTGAGGATATTTCCAGAACCCACCACAAAATCGGGAATATCAATTTTCGACCTGTAATGAACAATTGTCAATTATAGAGTTGTACACGTTCTTTCTTCAAAAGAACAACAAATACTTTTACAACTAAACATTATCAACAGTCTCGCGCATATATATAAGAGTATATAGTTCAATAGTGAACTATAATTACTGCGCTCGATTGTCCATTGCTTAATTACGTACTTAATATAAGCGCTAGTGACTTTAGTGACTTTCTTTACCTTAGCTTTCAGGGCTCGGTATTTTTGGGTGTCGAAACAGGGGATATTTAAATTTACACAAAAATTCTCTCCTCTCAAAACTAGCTGACAAAAAAACAGATATACCTGGGAAACAAAGGGTTATAGGGGTTGCAATACTTCTGCACGCCTCCATACTTCGGGTCTTTGCCTGACATAGTGTCCATTATTTATTCATGCTTTCCACGTTTCTCCGGGGTCGTAATCACCGATGTGCCTTGGTACGCTCGAACTTGTGCAGTTTCTTAGGCGTTGATCCTGTTGTAACAAACAAAGTTTCTTCCGTCGCTCTGACTGGGAAAAAATATAGTTGTGGTATTAGCCATGAGAAGCAAGTGACAATCGCTAAAAGTTCATCTGCTTTTCCAATTCGACGGCTGACAACCGATGCAACGAATACCTTCGTTCATGATTATGAAGTGCATGTTCAGGAGAGGGCAGCTCTTAAAATTGCACCAAAACCACTTGGTGCAAAACAAGTTGCTTCATTAACTCAACTCTTGGAGTCTCCACCAGACGGTCACGCTGAATTCTTGTTAGATCTGTTTGAAAATAGAGTTCCGCCCGGTGTTGACGAAGCAGCATATGTTAAGGCAACCTGGTTAGCATCTTTACTTGAGGGAAAAGTTTCGAGCCCATTAATAGATTGTAAAAAGGCTGTTGAAATACTTGGAACAATGCAAGGAGGATATAACATTGCACCTTTAGTATCGTCACTAGATGATGATTCTCTTGCACCGATTGCTGTGATAGCATTATCTCATACCTTGTTAATGTTTGACTCATTCCATGATGTTGAAGAGAAAGCGAGAAACGGAAATCCATATGCTGCACAAATTTTGAAGTCTTGGGCAGACGCGGAATGGTTCGTGAGTAGAGATAAGGTTCCAGAGAAAATTACAGTTACGGTTTTTAAAGTATCCGGTGAAACTAATACCGATGATCTATCTCCGGCTCCCGATGCTTGGAGTCGACCGGACATTCCTCTTCATGCACTTGCTATGTTGAAAAATCCAAGGGATGGGATTCATAATGCTCCACAGCAAATTTTTGAGTTGAAGAAAAAGGGCTTTCCACTGGCATATGTTGGAGATGTCGTGGGAACTGGTTCTTCTCGTAAATCAGCGACAAATTCGATCCTTTGGTATATGGGTAAAGATATACCATTCGTTCCAAACAAAAGAACAGGGGGTGTTTGTATAGGTTCAAAAATAGCACCCATATTCTTCAACACGATGGAAGATAGTGGTGCATTACCACTCGAGATGGATGTATCAAGACTTCAAATGGGTGATGTAATCGATATATACCCGTATTCAGGGATCGTAAAAGCTCATGAAACTGGAGAAGAATTGAGTAACTTTGTCATCAAGACGGAGGTTTTATTTGATGAGGTGCAAGCTGGAGGAAGAATTCCTTTGATAATTGGGCGAGGACTCACAGATCGAGCCCGCGCATCTTTAGGTCTGGCTCCTTCAACAGTTTTTCGTCGACCTAGTGTAGCTTTACATGTTGCTCAAGGGTTTACCCTTGCGCAAAAAATGGTTGGCAAGGCGTGTGGTTTAGATACCGGCGTTTCACCTGGTACATATTGCGAACCAAAAATGACCACAGTTGGAAGTCAAGACACAACGGGTCCAATGACTAGAGACGAACTCAAAGACCTAGCTTGCCTTGGTTTTAGTGCAGATTTAGTAATGCAGTCTTTTTGTCATACTGCAGCGTATCCCAAACCTGTTGATATTGTAACTCAACACTCTCTTCCAGACTTCATCCGCAATCGTGGTGGCGTCTCTCTGCGCCCCGGAGACGGCGTGATTCATAGCTGGTTGAATCGAATGCTTCTTCCAGATACAGTTGGTACTGGTGGAGATTCTCATACTCGATTTCCAATCGGAATATCGTTCCCAGCTGGATCAGGTTTAGTTGCATTTGGTGCAGCTACTGGGGTTATTCCATTAGATATGCCTGAAAGTGTGAGAGTTCGATTTAGAGGAACTATGCAACCTGGTATAACACTTCGTGATTTGGTTCACGCAATTCCCTTCTATGCAATACGCCAGGGTTTACTTACAGTTGCGAAAGAGGGAAAAAAGAATATATTTAGTGGAAGAATTCTTGAAATTGAAGGATTGGAAAATTTAAAATGTGAACAAGCTTTCGAACTTTCAGATGCGAGTGCAGAGCGCTCTGCTGCTGGTTGCACGATCAAGCTGAATAAAGAACCAATTATCGAGTACTTACAGTCGAACATTGTTATGCTGAAGTGGATGATTGGCAATTCCTACGGTGACCAACGAACAATTGAGCGTCGAATCAAAGCAATGGAAAGCTGGCTCATGAATCCCACTCTTCTTGAAGCGGATGCCAATGCAGAGTACACTGAAACAATTGATATCGATATGAACGAGATAAAGGAACCTATATTGTGTGCACCCAATGATCCAGATGATGCTCGCACTTTAAGTGATGTCATGGGTGATAAAATTGACGAGGTCTTTATTGGGTCATGTATGACAAACATTGGTCATTTTCGCGCTGCAGGCAATTTACTTGAAAAAAATCATCATGAAGGGCTTCCAACTAGGTTATGGATTGCTCCTCCGACGAAAATGGATGAAGAACAGTTAACACAAGAAGGATATTACAGTATTTTTGGTGCTGTAGGAGCTCGGACGGAAATGCCTGGCTGTTCACTCTGCATGGGTAACCAAGCCCGTGTGGCTGAGAAGAGTACAGTCGTCTCTACATCGACTAGAAATTTCCCAAATAGATTAGGAAAGGGTGCTAATGTTTATCTGGCTTCCGCGGAGCTTGCGGCAGTATGCGCTATGACAGGCCGTATTCCTACTCCAATGGAGTATTTGAAGTACACTAAAATGTTAGATACAGTTGCGGATGAGACCTATAAGTATCTGAACTTCAATGAGCTTGAGAGATATGTTCATGTAGCTAGGGAAGTTGAGTAATATATTTGCCAACACATCGCCTTCGTAAGAAAATGTACCTGCAAGTTCTATGTAAGGAAATAATTTTACAACAGGTACTCGTATTGTGAAATACAACTTTTATTAGTAACTACCACGGGGGTCAATGTAATTTCCATTTTTAAAGAACTTAAATACTCAGCCCTCATTAGAAAAATACATACTTACTGACACACACAGAGTAAGCATTAGATTTTGAAATAAAACAAAGTATAAACATGGATATCATCCATCATACATAAGGCTTGCTTCTTTAATTTGAGCACCGTATTTAGTTGCACAGGCTATTTACTTTTTTATTTATTACCAGGAAAATATAGAATTCTGACCTGAATAATTTTGTCAGTTCCTGGTGGACCTTTGATTTCTGTTATATCTGGTATTTTTTTTGTGAATCGACTACGAACCCTTTCAGGGAAATTGCTCATTGTTTGATCGATAATTTTATCATGAGAAGATCCATTTTCTTTTCGTGAAGGTGTTAGTATGTCATCTGCATTTTCAAACTCAATAATAAAATTTCCGAGATCAATATTTGAACTTTTCTCATCAAGGTTTCTAGATACATTTTTCAAAAGCTCGTGGAGTGGAATGCATGCTTGAGCGACTAAGTCGCCGGCTTCTAGCGAGGTTCGAGAATACCAGTTAAAAATCAATGATTGGTTCGATACATCTTGCACAGGAATTTGTATGGATGAACTATTCATTGGCTCAATTGAAGTCCCAAATCGAGTTTCCTCCAAGTTCTCAGCAATGTTATGTGCTTGCCAACTGACTTGACATCCTATTTCATCTCCAACGTAATCTCCATTTCTAGAATTCAGAGTAACCTCAAGAGAACCATCGGAATAACTTTCGTCAAAAGATGTGTTAGGAACATCATAACCCGTGCCTGGCATTGGAACCGTAATAAAACGAGGCCAAACTAAGTATGAACCAATCAGCGCTTTTATATAGGTTCTCAAAGGCTGTGAGATACCAGGAACAAGTGTGATGTCTCCTCCGACAACACGAAGGTCAAAATCAAGACTTGGCTCTTCTACTAAAGCTATCGTAAGAGCACCAAAGCACGGAAAAACACCAATCAAGGGTGCAAATATCAAACGTAATGTAAATGTACACTGTAGCTCAGTGAGAGAGACAGGAACATTCAGGGTATCGTTGGCAGCCCGGATACCAAGAACAACATCAGGATCACCTGCCCAGAAGATTTCGAGATCAATTTCAACAGCTCCTTGATCTTGTGTATCATAAACTTTTACTCCTTGAATTGTCGCAGGAACTGAACCGAAACTGAAACGTTCAAACCTTAAAGATGTTAAAAATGTCGGTCTTGTTGCTTGGAGGATTGGGTCAAGTGCCCTTGTAATAGCATTACTAGTGGCTTCGTCCAGATATGGCCAAGCTGCAGCCACAATTTTATTGAACCAATTTGCCTGCTCTGTATGATTAACTGCAATTGAATTCGAAATGCTTCCAACAAAAGCCTGTACGTCTTCAGATTTACTTTTACCTGAATTTATATTGAAGGAAGGCAGTTCCCCCCTCCTGTTACGATGTTTTTCAGACTTTTCATAAGAAAATTGAGAAAGCATTCCCGTGAAAACACCCAAAACAAAAGATGCTGATGCGTCGTTCGACGGGAAATCCAACTTTGTAACAATATTACTTAGAAAGTCAATATTTAGTCCCAGGGTTTCCAAGCCCACCGAAGCATTTCTTTTTACTGCTTGTCTTCTTGTAGTACTGCAGCTTCGAGCCTTCATCTGCAGAAATGTTGTTGGGCTATTCCATGAACTATTAAGATTTTTGAACGGATCCTTCAAGGTATTGGGTGGAGTAAAAATCATGCCGGAAATTTAGAAATGAAACTATACGGCAACTAATAAAAACTAATTTCAAATTTCAAAATGCCGAAGTTTTTTTTAAGGCTCCCGTACACGACAAATAGTTGAAAGTTTGTTTACGCGTCCCCACTTCTTCTCTAGTCTCGAACGAACTATATCACTATTGAGTATTATCTAAATTACCTAGGAAATGTTCGGTTTATTTCTGGTTCTTGCACATAACTTGCTTTTGAATCAGAAAGAGAGAGAGAACAATGCGTCGAACGCACCTCTTTCGTTTGGGAGAAACAAGAAAGACACCACAAAGCTTCAACGAATCAACATCTTAGTTCTTGCAAATGCGAAATCGTGTAGGACACGAAGATTGCGAAGTAATGACATCGAACACGTCATAAATTCACTCCGACTGAATGAACCATCTCAATATAGAGTTATTTGCAAAAGAGTTCCAAGAAATGAAGAAAGAAATTTTTCGAGGGTTAGGGTATCATGGAATTTGCTCTTTCCAGTGTTAGAAAATGAAAGAAAAATTGGACAAATACGTTATACAGCTTTTTGTTGATATTTAGTTTTCTATGGTTGATGGGCCTCGAATCGATCATTTTTCGATTTCAAGGTAGAATCCTCGCGTCTGCCTGCTGGCGAATAACGTTACGATATTGATCGAAGTTAAGAAGAGAAAAGGGTAAAAAAACGGAAATGGTTCAACAAATTGAAAAGATTATAGGAGCAAAATACAGTGGTGGTAACATCTTGTTGAAACATGGTATACTTTATTTCAGTGTAGGAAAGTATGTTTCTACATATGACTACACAAATTTACGTTCAGAAGTATTGCAAATTGCGAACTCTACAAATATTTCAATTTTGTCTATGAGCTCATGTGGCAAATTCTTATTGACTGTTGATTTCCCAGGGTGTATTTGTATTCTGAATCTTCAAAAAAAAGTGACAATCATGAAAATAAACACCAGAGAGCGTGTTCTTGATGTTAAATTTAGTACTGGATCCAATTTTTTTGCGGTAGTTAGACAAGGTAGAGTTGACGTTTGGGCACTGCAACTTGTTGGGTTGAATTTTGAGAAAGTTAGTCTATACAAAACTTTCGCAGTTCCTCTCTCTAATAATAATCGCAGTTTGAGTTGGAGCTTGGATGATAGTTGCATTATTTTAGGCTGTGAAGATTATGCTTGTCGGATTTTTGAACTACGAAATCAGGTTTGGGAGGGGGAAGCTGAAGTTCTGGTGGGTCAAAAAGAAAATATAATAGACACCCATATAAGTAATGATATGTCAACTACTTATTGTGTTACAAGGAATGGTACGTTGCTTACGTGGTCGAAAATCAAGGAAAAATGGAGAATTAAAGAAGTTAAAAAAATAAATTCTTCTTCGCTGGTATCGACTTCATGCTTCAACAGAGAGAATTCACTTTTAGTTGTTGGTTTTGACAGTTTTTTTGTACTCTATGATATTCATCTGGGTATGCAACTTCAGAAAATTGCACTCGTCCATCATAGTCTAAATTATTGCAATTTTAGTGATAATGGGGAAGTTATACTATTCGGATCTGGTCGAAATGGACAAATATCTCTGTGGGAATGGAGAGAGGAGATGATGATATGTAAGTATGAGGGCCATCAACAAAGTGTTCGAACCTGTGCATTTTCAACAGATGGTTCTTTGATCGCAACTGGGTCGGTAGATTTTAAGGTGAAAGTATGGAATTATAACTCTGGAGCTTGTGTTGCGACATTTTCCGAACATTTAATGCCAGTAACAGCAGTTACTTTTACAACAGGTAATCATGTTGTCATCTCTGCAAGTCTTGATGGAACGGTTCGAGCTTTTGACCTTATTCGTCATCGTAACTTCAGAATTTTTGTTGGGGATGAGTCTGGACAATATAGTTGTCTGGCTGTCGATAGTAGCGGTGAAATGGTGTGTGCCGGAACGTGTGATACTAGTAAGATATTTCTATGGTCACTAAAGTCAGGAAGGCTTCTTGATGTATTTGTCGGGCATGAAGCACCAGTCTCAGGTCTACACTTCAACTATTCAAACTCGGTAATAATTTCTGGCTCGTGGGACAAAAGTATTCGATTTTGGGATATTTATGATAGAAGAAATAAACAAACGGAAGTGATTTCACTTTTTAGCGACATTACCTGTCTCGATTTGAATTCTTACAATTCTCATCTCGCCGTTGCAAGCATTGATGGGAACATCTCCATTATTTGCTCAAGAACTATGGAAATAGTTTCTTCATTTGATGCATCACAAGATATAAAAGGAACTCGGGATCATCAAGATGCAAATATGCTCTCTCTCTCGTACAATATGGATGGTGATTTACTGTTAGCTTGCTCTTACTTTCATATATATACGTTTGAAAGTAGCGGTTACACGCTCCTAAGACGATGCTCTGCAGGGAATTGGATTCAGATGGAAAATTTATGCAACCACTCTACTAAATTTATATTGTCAATCAAGTGCTCCCCAGTGAAGCAGTGCTGGGCTGCTTCTACCACAAATGGTTTATATGTATTTGCAGAAGAAAGTTTCCGGAAAGGTTTATTTGAAGTTGGTAAACAGATCAAATGCATTCATGTGATTGAAATGATCACAACAGGTTCATATTGTGAGGCTGTATCAACTGCACTTGGGCTCAAATTTGACTTTAGTTTATTGCAATCAATTTTATGCAGTATTCCACAAAGAACTATAAGAAATGTGATAAAGATGTTACCTCAAGAACACATTGTATTGCTTTTGGAAGTGCTTCAATCTTGTCTGTCCGGGAGTAAACACTTGGCAATGACTCTAAGCTGGCTTCATAGAATCTGCCTCACTCGCTGTGAAGTTCTTTCAGCGCTACCGCTATCGAGCCTGACACACATTTTAGGTCAAGTGTCAGATCTGCATCATATGGAAAGTTGGAACATAAGCAGAAATAAGTATGCATTGGATTTTGTTTGCGAACAAATTTAGGAAAATTACATTTATTTTACGTGATAGAGATGCATCTTTTTCGAATCGTTTGAATAGATTCATAGCTTTGTAACAACGAGATGATTGGATACTAGGTGCAGATAGAAAAAGCTCGGATATTTGCAGGTTTCTATTCAGATCGGGAATTCAATGCGATTTGAAAAGCTTCGCAAAATTGCATGAGACTCCCGGCCCTGAATTATGCAAAGTCTTGAAACAGCATCTTCGACAACATATCTCCAAATCTTGTCTTTGCTTAACGAATTCAAATTGCCTAAAATCCAACATCGTTTTTTTGCACGAGTAAGAGCAACATTCAGACGCTGAGCATCTGATAAAAATCCGATATTGTTTGTGGCACGTACACATGATACAATAACAAACTCGCACTCTTTGCCCTGAAAACCATCAACTGTACTAACACTTGGGAATGAACTACTTCTTTTAAAAGTAGCTCTCAGAGTCTGTTCAATAAGATCTTTTTGTTCCCTATATGGTGTTATCACAGCAATGTTCTGTAGAGTTGTCCCTGGATTCATAGATATGAAACATTTTAGTAGAGATAAAATCAAACAAACTTCAAATAAGTTGACAACGGATCCTCGATTAACACGTGCCTCAAATGTATCTCTGGTATCGAAGAGCAAATAAGGCTCGCTCGGCCACATCTGATACATCATTTCCTCGCTCGACATGGATAGATCGTCAACCAGTATTCCATTGTAGAAGAAACGCGACGGAAAATGGCGAATTCCGGACAGCATTCTGTACTGAATAGAAAGGGATATGAAATCAAAGTCATTTTCTAGCAGTCTCTGAAAGAGAGACCTACCGAATTTCGCAGTTTTAGCACGCTCAGAAATTATAGTTGATGGTAGTTGGAAATTATCCCCAATTAGTATACAGTGCTTCACACCAAGATTAAGTGGTATTAAAGTAGCAAGTTCATTCGCCTGTGCTGCCTCATCTATCAACAATATATCGAATGATTTTGAGTTCTTCTTTAAAGTATGACGTCCACATAATGTTAAAGTTGTAAAAACTATCTCCGCTTCATCCAGAAATGATGTTTCGAGTTCTATGTGTAATTCTGTGCTCTCATTTTTCATCCCTGGACTCAGCCCTGGAGTACGCTTGGTATTTACAAGCTCGAGTCGAGCTAATTCAGCTATGCAACGATCACGAATTTCAATAGACTGGATATACGTGTCTACACTATGAATGGCTATTCCGCAAAGATTGATGTTCTCAATCTGCTGGTTAATTGCAAGCACGTTGCAGTAAAACTGAGAATAAAGTTTATTCCATTCTATTTCTGATAAGGAAAGAAGGGATTTAATTTTTGTTTGAATAAGAACAGATTTTATATCATCTGAGATGAGGGCATCAAATGCCCCTAACCGAATAATACCTGGTCGGTAAGGCATATTGTTTGTCTGCTTAAAGCCCATTTTCAAAACTTTCTCACATATATTGTCGACGGCAGCATTACTTGGAGCACATACTAAAATACGAGGTTTCACAGATATTTTTTCCACATATCTGCATGCATTATAATTTTTGAATTTTCCGTGCTGTAAATTCGTTGGTCTTTCCACGTTTTCACCCTGCAAAAGAGCGGTGACACTTCTGTAATATCTTTGGAAAAGAATTAAATGTAGAGTATTTAGAATACCGAACTAAGATTTAAAAAATAAAAGCAAAAAAATAGAGATTCAAGAATTTACCAAAGTATGTGTTTTGCCTGTGCCAGGTGGTCCTCGCACAATAGTGAATGGAACTGCTAGAATGTTCTGTTCATCTATGGTACCAATTGAGCGACCAACCGCCCATTTAATTGTCTGTTTCTGCATTTCATTGAACATTAGATCAAAACTTTGGGTATAGGAACAACTGTCTAAATAGTGATCGATTTCCTTAAGAGCAATATTTTGCTCACAACAAAGTTTACGTGGATTTAGGATCGCTTTTTTTAAACGCTTTTAAACCAGGATTGGTAAGTTAGTTGTGAACTGTTCAAAAATAATAACAAAAAGTAATACCTCGTGTACTTCTTCGAAAGCATGAAGGGCCACGTAGCAGTAAAATCCTGAAGTAAACTTTTCCGATAATACTGCCCAAACACGAAAATTGGCAGCGTCAGATGATACCTTGCTAAAATTACTAATCAAGTACTCATCCCCGTGCTCTTGAGAAATTGTAACCTTTACTTGACATTTCGAAGGATCTGAAGATGTTATTACACCAGTGCAGTGAGAGTCATTTTTCACTTCATGAAACATAGAATGGAATTTTTCATTTGAGATAAGGATCACCATTCCAACTTGAAAGTCTTTAAATTTCGATTCATCCTCGATCTGGAAATATATCGTAAAGAAATCATTGTCCTTTCCCACTTTGGTTACTTTGCAAAGATACTGCAAATCTTGAGCTATATGGAAATATTTATTGAAATTCTTGAAAAATATATAAGTTGAATCTAACCGATATTTTCAAACAAACCATCCTCAATGCCTTCTAAAGTTTCTTCCAAGAGCGCGGGATAAAAACTCTCCCGGTACTGGTCAAATGATCCAAAACTCACTGGAATTTTTTTTAAGTTCTCTTTTGGAGCTTTGAATATCCCAGTCTTTTTTATGTCCTTGAAGAATTTGAAAAACTCTGGTTCTACGGAATTGGGAAGCATTTGCAGCCGTCTCTTTAAGAGCTCATGAAATTAATTTTAAAACACCATCGGAGATATAACTGTTCATCCTCAGTTACATTCCTTACGTGTTCGCAGTATTTAACATCTGACTCATTTTTTATTTCTTTTTCGTTCAGTTTTCCAGTTTTAGTCGGGTGATTCGATGAATAAAAAAAAATGTGAATTATCCCCCTCCTCCGAGAAAACTTCGTTTCGCGAAATACTCTCTGCTTTTCCTCTCGACGGCGACGACGTTTTACTCCCGACTTTTGATGCCCTAATGAGTGAATGTGCTCCGAAGCGGCCGCGACGCTCTCCTCGTTTTACTGACGATAAAACATTCGAGGCCTCGGCTGTCGACGTTGACTTTCAGCTCTATGCGCAACGTTCAAATAAAAGCGAACCACCCAGTGATTTTTTCGTCTCGTACAAAATTAGCCTTTTTGCCACATTTTTGCCTACTGTACTCGTACGAGTAAAAAATAAAATATACACGTGTGCAAAATAATAATCATTTACATATATCTTTACACCGCTTCCCCGTGACTCACAGTTAACTCACAGTTGAAATTTGATTCATTTTGTCTAATTTTATGTACCGCTGCTCGCCACGGGAGAACGCACTTGGTGCTACCGGTTGTCTAATAGATTTATCAAGAAAAAAACGTAGAAATTTATGTTTCAGTAATGATTCAGAAAGGCAAGTTACTCTGACAAATAGAATACATCCGGTAGAAATCAATTCTGATAACTTTGATCAGTTTGGACAGGTGTACCGATATATCTGTTTTACTTGTTTTCTTTTTCACACCATATTTGAGGTTGTATCGTGGCAATACGATGGAAAATGTTTCTCAGTAGATGTAAGCAGCCTCCTATTTTTTAGATTTCCTGTGCTCACGTAGGTACATATTTTGTAGGAACTTCAACTTGAGATAAATCGTGGGACTCCGAGATATTATATATTTAGAAAGAAAGAAAGAACATTAAACTTCCATAAGATCACATATCACAAACAAGTCACACAGTGCTTAGCTTCCGTTCAAGATTCACCATGGTAAATCAAAAGAAACCAAAACAGATCAAGAAAAACTTATTACTAAGTGTTTCAGGTACATAGTTGTTGCTCGCGCTAATTTTTGCATTGATAATCCTCCATCACTGGATGATCTCGTGGCTTTCAAAGTTACTGGTAACACATTGAGTAAAAATCGTTCTAAATTAAATATTTGAACTCAAGGAGGAACTATTGTAAAGCTTAATACGGGAACTTGGCATGCAGGACCACTTTTTCAGGTAAGCAGGGTTACATTTAAAAAAAAAAGATTATAACTGTTTAATATAGGATGTTGATGTGATGGATTTCTTTTGTTTAGAACTTAGTGATACGAATGCTATCGATCACAATACATATGATTATTCATCTCAAAATATTTCTTTTGAGATAGTAGATAAATGAAATACATTTTTAAGAAAAAGACTTCAGTCACATGTATGTAATAAGTCACTATTGTATTGCGTGACTCACTTGAAGCCTACAAAAATATATATATAGCTCTCAGACATTTTTAATTTTGACGCTGCAGATAACTTTTTGCTCCCACGAGTGGTGCTAGCAATAATATTCCAGTTCCACAAGCACAAATTAAGGCAAGGAAAAAAGCATCCCATCCATATTGTTGAACGAGAAGAGAAAGTGGTACACCGGCATTTGCAGCGCCTAGATAAGCTATCCATCCAAGAAAGCCCTCACTAGCACCAACTGAACGGCGCCCAACAATTTCAGCTCCACATAAGCCAATTAGCATTTGAGGACCATACAGGAAAAAACCAATCATAAATACGATCAATGCTTGCAAAAATGGCGTCCCTGCAGGGATTGCCCTAAATGATAACAACATGGTAGCCACTCCAACAAGATATCCAATCACTATTTGGATACGCTTTCCAACAGCTCCACCATTTGAACTCGCTATATACCAATCACTTATTCTGCCCGCCAATAGACTTCCAATAAGGCCACCGAGCTCAAGACCAGACACACGTACTGCTGCTGCACCAGCATCTACGACACCCTTCTCTTTTATTAAATAAAAAACTGACCAAGAGGTAATTCCTTGTCGAACAACATAAACGCAAAAATATGTGAAAGCAAGTCCCCAAATAAATGGATTCGAAAGAACATTATGAAGTAAATTTTCCCATAAATTAATTTTTTGTTCCATCTGTTCAGTTTGCTTTTTTGCTTCCTTGTGGTTGCATATATTTTCAACAGGCTCAAATCCTTTGGCTTCTGGAGAGTCTTTGAGAGTGAGAATAATCACAGCACCAACGATTACCGCAATAAAACCGGGTGCCCAGAGCCCCCAGCTCCATCCATATGTACGAGCAGCAGTTCCAGCCAGAATAGGAGCAGTAAAGCCTCCTAAATTATGGGCAATATTCCACATGCCCCAATATGTTCCTCTTTCCTTTGAGGCAAACCAGGAGGTCAGAATTTTTGCACAGCTTGGTGCACCAAAACCTTGTAAAATACCATTCATAGCCCATAACACACAAAACACAGGTAATATTGAACTAGCACCAAACATAATGTTTATGACACCCGTTGCAACCAAACCACCCCCAAGCATAACGCTGGGGGACAAAGCATCCCCAACTACCCCACTAATAAATTTGCTACATCCATAGCAAAGCGGGAAAATGGAGGTAATCACTCCGATTGAAGTGATATCCAATCCGAGGCTTGCTGTAGCAACCATTGCCGGAGCAGTAAATGTAAGACTATTCCTCGTTAAATAGTAACAAGAATAACCAATGAGTATACTCAGGAATACACCCATTCTGACACGTAAGAACTGAGGACTATATTCCTTAAGTTCAAGTGAACTTTCACCATCAGCTACGTTGACAAACACAGAACGCTCGCCATCACTTGTTACATTGCAGATATTTTGTCGCTCATTAGCTTTTTTCACGTAACTGTGATCTGCATTTCTTGTGAGTAACTTCGTATTCAATTTGGTGAAATTTTGAGTGATCAAACTTAGGGAGCTTTTAAGCTCATGTTGATAAGGAGATGTAACACGTTTACGATATCGGTTGCTAATTGAGTTCCCAAAATAAGATTCTATACTAAAAGCATATTGATAATTCTTTATCATGATCAGAAAAAATCGGTTCTGCGTTGCACTCGAACTGCAGAATTTGACCACCCAACCTCCTTTCCCTTTTTTAACCTTATTACAGAATGACATTTAGGGTCTCGATTGGAAAGAAAGAAAAAATCAATGAAGAAGATTGAAAAGATAAAAGTCAAAGTATTATTCGGACCACAAATATTTTCTTCGATTTCCTTTTGTTTACGGAGTAGATAAGTCGAATTCAGGGAAGTGTGTTCCGCGCGCTGCACGTGAGACAAAAAAAATCGAAAATCGAAATCATACCTCAGTAATCAGAAACAATGCTGAAGTGTTCTGCATCGGGGATGAAAATAGCACTACTGAGAAACTCAGACTATTCAGCGTCCTCTAATAAAAAAACGTCGAAGCATCCGCATATCAAAAATGGGAAACTGAAATTTAAACGTAGCGTGGCGACTAGAGTTTCACAAAGTGATGCCTTGTCCGAATTGGAGGAAGGTCAAATACCGGGGATTGCAGGGTATGGCGCCATATCTTCAAAGCCTGCCACTCCTCTCTTGGATACAATTAATTTTCCAAGTCATCTCAAGAACTTGAGCGCAGATCAACTGGAACAGGTTGCCAAGGAACTTAGAGCGGACTTAATTTACAACGTGTCTCAAACGGGCGGTCATTTGGGATCAAGTCTTGGTGTCATTGAGCTCACAGTCGCACTGAACTATGTTTTTGATCAACCAACTGATAAGATCATATGGGATGTAGGCCATCAAGCTTACCCTCACAAGATTCTCACTGGACGCAGAGATCGTATGAATACTATAAGACAGACAGACGGTTTATCCCCGTTTACAAAACGAAGTGAGAGTCCGTTTGACTGCTTTGGTGCAGGTCACAGTAGCACATCAATATCCGCTGGTTTGGGTATGGCAGTAGCTCGTGATATGCAGGGAAAATCGAACCAAGTTATTGCAGTCATTGGAGATGGTGCAATTACAGGTGGGATGGCTTATGAAGCGATGAACAATGCGGGCTATCTTGATACAAATATGATCATTATATTGAATGACAATCAACAAGTATCATTACCGACACAATATAATAGTTTAAATCAAGATCCAGTAGGAGCTTTATCTTCAACTTTTGCTAGGTTACAGTCCTCGAAACCTCTTCGTGAGCTCCGAGAGTCTGCCAAAGCGATAACGAAGCAGATGCCAACTCCCGTGCAGGAAGTCACAGCTAAGGTTGACGAATATGCCAGGGGTATGATTAGTGGTTCAGGTGCTACCTTATTCGAGGAGCTTGGATTGTATTACATTGGAACTGTGGACGGACATAATCTAAATGACTTAGTTGCAATTTTGCAAGAAGTGAAGGAAACAAAGAGTGTTGGTCCCGTCCTCATTCATGTTGTGACAGAGAAAGGCCGCGGTTATTCGTTTGCTGAATCAGCTCAGGATAAATATCACGGAGTGTCGAAATTTGACTTAGCTTCAGGGGAGCAAAAGAAGGCAAGCACGACCATTCCAACTTATACTCAAGTTTTTGCAGATGCAATGGTAGGTGAAGCTATGCTTGATGACAGTATTGTAGCAGTACACGCTGCAATGGGGGGGGGAACAGGAATCAATCACTTCGAGAAATATTTTGCAGAGCGTACTTTTGACGTTGGTATTGCCGAGCAACACGCTGTCACTTTTGCTGCCGGCTTAGCAGCGGAAGGATTGAAACCAATGTGCACAATTTATTCAACTTTTTTACAGCGAGGATTTGATCAGGTTGTTCACGATGTTGCGCTCCAGAAATTACCTGTGCGTTTTGCCATGGATCGCGCTGGTTTAGTAGGTGCTGATGGTCCTACGCATGCAGGTGCATATGATATCACATTTATGGCTTGTCTCCCTGACATGGTAGTCATGGCACCCAGGAATGAAGCAGAACTATGCCACATGATAGCAACTTCTTTTGCAATTGACGATTGTCCATCTTGTTTTCGGTATCCACGCGGCCCTAGTATTGGCCTGGATTTAGAATCAGAAGGAGTTAAAATCGGCAATCCTGGGTACAAAGGTGTTCCTCTGGAAGTTGGAAAAGGGCAGGTGTTGCGAGAAGGCACACACGCGTGTTTGTTAGGATATGGAACCCCGACGAACAATTGTTTAAAAGCAGCCAAGATGCTTGAAGAGTACGGTGTTAGCGTAACAGTTGCGGATGCAAGATTTTGTAAGCCTTTGGACGAAAAGTTGATCCGTCGCTTGGCAAAAGAACATCCAATTTTGGTCACTGTAGAGGAAGGGTCAGTAGGAGGTTTCGCCTCACACGTCCTTCAATTTCTGGCTCTTGATGGATTGTTGGATAGTAATTTGAAAGTCCGGCCATTATTACTCCCCGATGTTCCCATTGAGCATGGATCTGATAAATTTCAACTTGAGCAAGCAGGGTTAAGTCCAGCTCATATCGCATCGACGGTTTTATCTCTCCACGGGAAGACCGCAGAAGCCTTACAAATTCTAGCAAAATAAGTTAAGAATGTATAAACTTTTTTAGACTTGCTACACAACTACTTTTTGAAACTTATATTCTGATCAATATATTTGCTGCCCCAACCTACCCCGTACCCCCAGCCAAAGCCAATGCCTATTCCGCATCCTCCACCAACGCCTAAACCAAGAACGCCTAAGTTACTCCCTTTCAAGAAAATGTAAGTTGATGAAAAGCTACGTTTGAAAAAAAAAACACCTCCGAAACCCCAACCCAAACCGAAACCACAACCAATCCCGGCACCTTTGTAAGGAAAATGAATGTGACTCAAAAAGGAGAAATTTAAAGTTCACACCTATTCCGACACCATTGCCTACGATTTGTCTGTCTGAAACTCCCATGGTAGTATATTATAGTAATATTAAACTTCCTCAGTAGTATGGTACCCGGGTACCAGTGGTACTGGTACGGAAAAAGTTTTTTTTTATGAAAACTTTTCTAAAATTTAGCTTTATAAGTGAACGACCATAGCTCCTTCTTTTACGTTTTCGAGCTGGTGGACAGGAAAAAAAGGTATAACACGCATAACTTACAACTACCCGTAAAAGGACTATTTTTCTCCTTTGAAGCGATACGGAAGGAAGTGCTTCCAGTGAACCGTAGAACTGTCCCTTCGTAAACCAGTGATAAATGGAGTTCGATCCAATATTGAATTCCAACACCACTGGTGGCGTTCCGGATGAATGGTATCGCGATGAGAGTCACGTCGGTTATTCATTACTCGGACGAAAACTAGACAGACAGAATAGGGTTGACTCTCTCGATAAGCTTTTACAGAAATTAGACAGAAGTGATAGTTGGAGACAACTCGTCGACAAAAAGCTCGGTGCTGGTATCCACCTATCTTCAAATGAAATAAAGTTTATTCGTAATCTATGCACGGGTGTACTTATGAATGATATTGCTATGGACGCTCACATGGAGTCTTCCAAAATCGAAATTACTCGGGGTAATGAGCCAAAACGCCGCTTTCTAGCTTCAAAGTGGGAATCCAAACATGTCATTAATATTTTGAGAACTATTCGTAAAAACCCTGAGATATCAAGACTACCCAAGATAGCTCCTAATCTAAGATTACTTTGGAATGGTATTGAGCAGTCAGTAAATCCTGATAGGGGACCACTTAGAGCTCCCCGTACAAAACTTGGGGGTCATGAAGATTCATACAATGCACCTCTTGAATACCTGGGCAATACAATTGACATTTCAAATATGGGTACATTGCGCCGTGTACCCGTGTATAAACACTTCCTCAAGGACCAGTTTGGTAGATGTCTGGATCTTTATCTGTGTCCTAGAGTTCAAAGAACTAAAATGGATATAAAAGTATCTGACATAATACAAGACTTGAAAGCACTTGATGTGAAGCCTCTTTTTCCTTCTCAACTAACGATGAAGTTTGTTGGACATGAAAAGGCAATAAATGCGATTAGTGTACATCCGTCTGGAAGTTTATTAGCGTCCTCTGCATGCGATAGCACAGTTCGAATCTGGAGTTTGTCCACTGGAAGATGCCTTCATATGATCAAAACAGTGACGCCGGTTTCGAGTATGACATGGTGCCCCCAGAAAGAAAGATATTTAATTTCTTTCCATGTATTTAATATTCTTTATTTTGTAGACTTGATGGATACTTTGAAATCTCGATTCAATGACAGTCTAATAGAAATTGGTACTGAAAAAGTGGTGGAAAATACTTCTTTTGGACACTTAAATAGAATTCCGTACAGCTGGATGAACTTAAGTAAAACAGCGTTGAGTGTTTCGAGTCCGTTTCATCTGAGCGGTGTATCTTGGCATCATAAGGGTGATTTCCTTTGCGCGTATGGATCCAACATAAACGAGATATGTGTCCACCAGATTTCGAAAAGAACATCACAAAAACTAACCATAGAAGGAAATAACAATATTTCAAAAATTATTTTTCATCCTTGCAAACCATACATTTTGGTTGCTTCCATGAAGTTTATGGTAATATATGATCTCAAAATTCAGCAAGTTTTACGCAAATTTGCATTTGAATCAACTCGTATAACCACTTTGGATGTACACCCACAAGGTGACTACATTTTGGTAGGGTGTGACAACGGTAAATTATATTGGTATAATATTGAGCAGTCGAGCAAAGCAGAGCGTGCACTATCATTTAGCTGTGGTGTGATATCGGTAGAATTTCACATGATTTATCCATTTTTCTCTCTTGAATTGAATGACTCATCAGTTCAGATTTTTAGTTTCTTCATAGTAGATGTATTGTCAAATGTGGCAATAAGACCATTGAAAATAATGAAAGATAGTCGTTCAAAAGTATTCAGTGCGTGTTCAAATTGCGTACTCCATCCTGCACAACCATGGCTATTCAGAGCAGGAGGCAAATATGATGCCGAGGCATTCCTTTTCACTGAAGACTGAAGAAAAACATACTTACTAGCACTGATATTAATGTATCAAAATAGAACAAGAAAAAAAAAATAGCGCTGGATAGGAATAAGTATTCTTATAGAGACATCACAATCTATGCGCATACTTAGTGACTAGGAGAGAACTCGCGCTTTGAATTCAAATTTTAGTTTACCCCGTCAAATAAATTTTTGAAGTTATCTCCAATTTTTTTAAGACCTGCTGCTGCTTCCTGAGCTGGCATTCTTGTCTCTTCCTCTGGTGGAATAACGAAAACGTCCTTGTCTGAAGGTTTGAACATAGTGTTGGGATTCTTTTTGTCCAAGACACTAAATCCATACTCGAGCTCTCTCGCACTTCTCAACATTGGCATTTTTCTGACCATTTCCTCTAGCTGAACTTGCTCTTTATATAAAGCCTGGCCGATATTGTTTGCCAGCGATTTCAGAGCCAACTGCAAGAAAATGTGAGAAAACTGGCAATAAAGAAGAGAAGAATACATCTTTCGATAAATTACTGTCTAACCCTTTCACTAAAGTATTAGCAGTAGAACCTCCTGTGACTACGTTGAGAGGAAACCACGTTTTCAAACCTTTTTTTGACCGGACATAAATTACAAATTGTTCATTATCTGGATCAATGGGTGGTAAGAATTGTTCTCTATATTATTAAACGTCAAACTTTCGGAAATTCAACTCAAAATTACACTTACACAGAGCCACCTTGCTTTGGATTAGAGCCTCTACGATTTCGTTGCTTTCCTTTTGCAAAAACCTGCTTGAAAAAAAGCATATAAAAAACATTTGCAAAGATGACGACAAAACCTGAACATGAAGACGCTTGGAAGGTGTCTTCAGCTGCTTAAAGCAACTTTTCAAGTTATTCTGTGTAGACAAGCGGAAATTAGCATACATAAGGCTAACTTGATACACAGGTCTCCTCTGATAACACTTCTGTAGTCTTTGTTCGCTCTGAAGACTTTGCTTCGTTTAAATTTTGATTACTTACACGTCAAATTTACTTACGTATACATTACATGTATGGTATGGACCATACGTACGTACCCGGGTACGTCAAATTTTTTTAGATTCGTGCTCGTACAGAATATTTTGAGTCTGTCTACGAGATGAAAAAAACACGTATCAAGCCACGCGGAAATATTGCAAAAATATTGCTGTTAGCTAAACGGCGGACGACGTCTAGTATTATCGAGATTGATTACTTTTCAAGAATCGTGTTTGCGCTCTTGTCATATTCAAGCTACATTACAGTTGTGCAAAAGAGTCTCACGAAGTCCTTTATTCGTGTTTATGCGGCTTCAGAGCCTGACATTTTGGCAATTCCGTCGTATACGAGAATTTTGAGCTTCGTCGCACAAGAAGTGTTTTTTTGTGTGTAGACCTTTGACGCATTTTGAGGTGAATATTTCAAATACAGATAACGCATCTTTTGCCGTGTTAGTTAGTGTATCATGATTTCGTATTACAGATAGAAAGTTTTTCATGACCGATCCTGCAACTTTTTTCCTTGGTGAAAATGATGACGATTCACGTGAATACGAATCCGAGAACAAAATGTACAGTGAGGTAAGGCAATGCGTTATTCTTAAACCAACATTTGAGTACTGTTTCTTTCTTTAAGCTATATGGTGATATTTCAACTAAACATGAGAAGGTACGATTTTTCAACTTTTGAAGTAAGAACTAATAAAAAATAAATAAAGGATTCAGGAGTAGGATCGAAAGGTACAGGACTTATTCCGTTACCTAAGGCGCCTCCCGGTAAACCCAAAGTTCAAGAAAATAATCCACCCGCCCAGCTGCCAGATGGAAGATGGAACACGTTTAATGGCCAACCACCACTTGCTCGCTTCAACTCAAAGGGTCAGCGCATTCTGCCTGGGGGATCTGGGGGATCACGATTTATTCCACCAGAAGAGTACAAAGAATTCTTACACTTGGGACATGGGGGTATCTTTGACCTAGATCTCAATAATGTAGATATGCTTCCATGGAGAGTACGCGGAGTAGAACAGGAGGCATACTTCAACTATGGTTTTAACGAAAGAAGCTGGCGAGAATATACCATTGAAATCAGGCGAGCACGGATTGATGCTCATTTAAAAAACCAAATTGAAATAGTTTCAGATATGAATTTTGATTCTGAGTTGCCCGACGAAGTTCGCCACGCACTGACAAACTCTACTCTAACTGTTCAAGGAAACTTGAAGACAGCTCAAAGAGGCTTTCTCGACAATGATACGTCTTATATCAATTCAGCTCCGGGTATTCAAAACATGGAGGAATTAGTAGTTTCGAACCATAAGCCTGAGGTAGACCAGTTTGGGAAATACCATAAAGTATTTGCAACGAAATATTCCAAATATACAAATAGTGAAACAATTAGTTTAACTCAAATTCAAGATGAGGCGAGAAGGCTACAAGAACAATATACTAAAGATAGAATGTTTTCCGAAGCAGCCACTCAAAACTTGAGGTATAAAGTAACAGTTTTAAAAAACATTATAAAGTAGACGAATGAAACCCTATCCATCATAGAACCACATCAATTTCATTCTCCAGGTAATCAGCTATTAGATCAGACTTTAAAAATACCAATTTCTACCTTTTCGTAATTGCCACTGGTACCCGTACAATACTTGTTTTTTAATTTCATTATTTTTTTGTCATCTGTGGGCTTCATTTTCGTTACAAAGAGTTATTTTTTTTTAAACACATTTTTTTAGGGTTTTTAGGGTTTTATAACACAAAAACTCTTTAAAAATAACTGCGATTTGGGCAAAAAACTGAAAATAACCTCTATAGAGCAGATACCCTAAACCCTATAAGTATAAAGGCATTTTAATTAAAAATAGTAACCCTAAATTGTATCCGGAAATCTTTTCTTTTGCAAATATTCGTGCGAGATACCTTCTAACACCACTTCATTTACACAATTCGATTAAATAACATATTTAAAGAGGTTTCACAATCTGTCAGCTTCTATAGCTCTCAGCATCAACACAATACTAACGTACTGTGCCTTCTGTGTCTTATATAATCACAAGCATAAAGACTCAAAATTGAAATTACGAAATTTTCTTGCTCGCAAAAAAATGACTCCTAGATATCATAAGTTAATGATGGCTACTATACTAACATTAGCGACGAGTTCTCAAGGGCTCCTGACGACTGCATCTAAGTCAAATGGAGAATATAGATATAATTTCGCCACTGTACCTTTTTTAGCTGAAATATTGAAACTGGTTAGTTTTTTTTCTTTAAAGGTTTTTTTAATTATTTCCTAGGTTGTTTCGAGTTTACTTTTACACCGTCAGTATTTGATGGATCCGAAAGGCACGCACATAACGCGCGATTGGAAAAGTGCACTTCTGTTTCCTATACCGAGCATCATTTACTTGATTCACAACAATGTTCAATTTTTGACACTTCAATATGTAGATCCTTCTACTTACCAAATCTTAGGAAACTTGAAAATAGTTACTACTGGTCTACTTTTTCGCATTATACTTAAACGTCACCTCAATAGACTGCAGTGGATAGCATTAGCTCTTCTGATGATAGGTGCTACTATAAGTCAAATCAGTTGTGATAAAGGCTCTACTTTAGCAGCTCCATCGATGGGTTATGTTCTTGGAATTATTTCTGCTTGTCTCAGTGCTTTAGCGGGTGTCTACACTGAGAAGCTTATGAAGATGAATAATGATAATTTATATTGGCAAAATATTCAACTCTATGGTTTCGGTGTGATTTTCAATGGTTTGAGATTATTTTTTGATGATATCAATGTTGGATATTCAAATGGAATATCTTTATGGCCGAGAGTTGTGACTCGTGGATATAACGTCATAACTTGGTTTGTAGTTTTTAATCTTGCATTTACTGGACTTCTAGTGAGCTGGATTATGAAATATGCCGATACAATTGTAAAAGTATACAGTACATCAATGGCGATGCTCGTTACCATGTTACTTAGTATAATCTTATTCGACATATCTCCAAATTTACAGCTATTGCTAGGTATTCTCACTTCTTCGATATCATTACGTTTATACTATTTTGATACAGCTGAGTTACATCCAGATAGTAATAAAAATTCAAAGCTTCGTGACCGAATTTGATGGAATAGTAATATACCATATGGACTTAAATGACTCTTAACTTTGCTTCTCTTGACATTTTTCGTACTCATTTATGAGGCTCTCTAATACTTCCTTTGAGTCATCAAACTCCAAAAAATTTTCCTTGTGTGCACTGGATTATCTAATACCGGAAAAAAATAAATAAGCATACTCGGAATATACTATATTTCTCATATTGATCAAGGAACGCTTTTCGACGCATAAGCTTGTCATAGTGACTGAGACAACTTTTGAATAGGTGACGAATACTAGAGCAAAACATTTCATTATAAAAGTCACACATGAATACAAAAAATTTTACCAAGTGTTATTTGCCAGCATCATTCCACTAACACGATGCGATGTTTGGATGTATGGTGACTTTCTAGACACAACAACCTAGTAGGCGAATACGTTTCAACGTTTGCAACTATGTGAAAATATGAAAACCTGGATATTCGCGGGAACCCAATCAATAAAATTTATCAGTTTCTTCTCCCGAATTCTTTGTAGACCCTTGTGAACCTAAAAAATGAAAAGTGTAAGCAAGTTTTTTCCAAAAGGAAGACTTCTGACAAAATATTGCACAAAGTTAAAATGAACAAACAAATGAATACCACGACAGAAATATCGGAAAGAAAGTATTCATAGCTTTCAAGCAATACCTGGAATGCATCTACATTTCCCTGAATCACGTTTAGGATTGATATATATTTACTCTGTTTTCAGATAGTTATTTGAAAGCGTGAAAAAACATATGGATAAAACCTCTTCAAATTCTTTTTCCCTCATATTTGATGATACCATAATATTTTTTGTCTGCAACAATTGTCTCATGACATCTAGCACTGTAGTCTTACGTGTCCTGTATACGTTCTCAGAAGCAATTTTAATCGTAGTCTAAATTATTCTCACGCGTTTATTCCATGTGCATGTGAGCTCAGCGGAGTGTAGCCTGTCATCAGAAAATGACAACGTGGTGTAGGTACCAGTGACTGAGAGTTTTAAAAGTAAAAACTTTGTTGGAAGCTGTAATAAAAAAAACTTTCCGCAACTAAACTGACTAGGTCGTTATTCATGTATCCAGGGTATCTCAGAGTAGTTGTACTCGCAGCCATTACAGAAGAGACTAGCGAGTTCGTGTGCGAAAACGTGGGATTATCAATTTTCATTTTCTCCTCTGCAATTCGATTTAATGCAGTGTTATCGAGAACAACCACGCTGTCACTATTCAAAATCAACCTTTTCAACGTGAGAAGAGAATTGTAGGGTTGTACTACTACATCTGCAAAGGCATTCAACAAGGAGAACTATAATGGCAAGAGTAACGGTACCGCTAATTTCATCCTGATTAGGGAAAACGCTGTATGTTTGAACCAGTTTTTTGCCATATCGATCACTCAAGACCTTTAAAAAAAATAATTTTGAACAAAAAAATAATTGTCTAAGAACCTCAAGGATATAAGATCCCAGCCCCGAACCTGTACCGCCAGCTATTGAGTGACACAGCACGAATCCTTCCAGGCTATCGCTGCCATCTGCCTCCCTATCTATCATATCCATAATCTCATTCTGCGGAGTAAAGAATGTTCAGTGAGCGGTTCAGAAGTTTACAAATGGAAATATACTTCTACACTTGCTGCCTGTGAGTATCCACTTGCCCAATTATTACCTGCTCCTCCGCCTTGCTGAGATACGTACATATTTTCAGTGTTAAATAGTTGCTTATGATCCGAAGTCTTTATCCCATTTATCACACGTGGTTCAAGATCTAATAACTGAAAAATAACGAGAAGTAAGAAACTATCCCTAAGAAAGAAAAATGCCCTCACCAGAGCACGCGGAATGTAATGGTTGTCATCTGCCTGATAGAAAAATACGTCTTTCCTGTCTGTTCCCAGAGAAGATTCAGCGAGATCATAGAAGGAGCCTGTTTTGCTTATCCCATGTTCAGAGCACAGCTTAATATCTTTTTAGTGAGAAAAAAAAAGGCTGCAACGGTCTACCTTACTCCAAAACTCGGTGCCGATCTGGTTCCCACACTGTCCAACTTGTAATGTAATTATTTCTCTAACGATAGATTGAAGATTCCAACGTGGTAAGACCGATTTAGTATAAAGTTTGGATAAATGTCGAACCTTGGCATTCTACAAACTTTGTGTTCGCTCAGCTAAATAATTTGACGCGATTCTTCTTTTTGAACTGCCTCCCCGCAAAAGTGACGTAAAAGGAAGATCAAAAAGAAAAATTTTAGGAAAAAATGGGAAAAAATGGTATTAAAAAACAAGTGGGGATATTCGCGATTTGATGTAATAAATTACTCTTTCTCGTAAAAATACTCGTTATACTGGCCTTATAAGATTTCTCTGAGCAACTCCAAAAAGCAGACAAGGACTCTCCGCAACTACAATCGTGCCAACGTTCTCTACTTTGAGTAACATAAGTTTGTACTGTTTGAATTGCTTTTTTCACGTTTGGTTTGCTTTAAACTCTGCGATGCGTATTCAATACATCACAGTTTTATTGAAAATTGGAAAGAACTTCTAAAATTACGAGATGATTTCACAACCCCCTCGTCTGACTGCTTGCATCGCTCTCGAATCATTTCCGGTTTATAATAACAATTCACGAAGTGAGGAAGAGTATTTGAAACGGACTTACTTCAGCTGTGATCAAAACCTTGAAGTAACAACGATTTTGTCCAGTGTAAACATTCTATATCTGTACGTCAAATTATTTTTTATTTACTTCCTTAAAATTGCTTCCTTTTCAAGTTCAAGTTCAATTGATATTCGGCCATTAGATACGGGAAATGAAAGCGGAACCGAGATACAAAGTCGAGACTTGTACAAATTTTCACATTTAATGCTTAGTGCGTTTTCATTTCCTCTTCTTTAGATGTTTTGTTCTCACGAATTTTCTTTAGACCCCTTTTGCAGAAGTCAGAATAGTACAGGTTTCCTTTTTAGTAACAAAGAGAATGAAGCTGGCCATGTGGAAATTGTGGAGAGCAACATCAAGCACCAAGTTCCTGTTGCAAATTTGGGTTCACGGGCACCAGTGAAGTCCAAAAACAACAAGCAAGAAAGGGACGTGAAGGCTTTCAATGAATTTGTAATCCGCACTTTTGAAAAATTCGAGTCATATGTCCTAATTCAAAGTGGAAGATGGAAACTGATATCATCCACCCTTTTGGATGAAATTGCAGCTTTAAATTCGAAACTAGACTCAATCGTTGATTTGAATACAGTTAGACAGATTCCTGAAGAAGTTTTAAACCAAAGCTTTCAGATCAATGAGTGTTTATTGGTGTACTGCTCAAACATACTCGAGGAGAGCTCACAAAACCTTCGAAATCTTACTGCTGATGAAATAGGTTTCGTAAAGGAAGCGACTACATCTTTTTCCTTGATCTGCAAGCTTATTTACAGGAATTTAGTCTCCAAATCTTTGTGTACAGACGAAAGAATGGAACGCTTGACTTTGCTTGTGTGTGAGATTTTGAATAAATACTTGTGCATGAAGGATGACCCACAAAATTTGGGTATCAAAATTAGGTCAGATCTTGCAGCCTCCGCTCGGGACTTTTCTAATATCCAAGAAAGCAACAAGAATCGTAATGAATGTGAGAAAGGGACAAGAAACCAGAAAAAAATGATCTCTTGCCAAATTCTCCCTGTTCTAGTTGCAAACTCTGCGAAAATGGTGCATCATTTGTCTTTGTTAATTCTTTCTATCAAAATCTCGGAGCCTTTTATATTGCGCATAATTAAAGCTTCTTTTTCTGTTCTCACATCAAGTGATGCTGAGCTGTTAAAAGCAAACGTTGTTCAAATGGTTGCACATATCTTCAATAGATATTCAAACTTACGCTCCAATATTATTGAGAAAATTATTGAAATTATTGTAATTGAGATTTGTGGTGGGGACTCTTATTCTCGATTGTTCTACATTCCCGAAGATTCAACAAGAAAAATCAGTGTGATTACTGCTGCATTACTAAGCTGCTTACAAAGCTGTGTAGGATATCATGACGATACCAGTGATATTTCAAACAAAATTCTAGATGAAGGCGTTGCCCATGCTTTCCATTGGTCAAATATTTTCTGGTCCAGAATGTTGGTGAAAGTTTCCCAACTCCATGAAAGAGATTCACGAAAGTTTATTCCTAAACTAGTTGAAGATTTATTAGTATGCTTAAATCTTCCTGAATGGCCTGTTTCTTCTTTAACGCTTTTGAACTTTTGCGCACTATTACTTGGAAAGTTTGGTTTGCAGCACAAAGATCCAAAATTTCGCGAAAGGGCTCTTGATGTAATAAGTCAAGTATGTGCAAAACTTCGAAGTGACTCTTTGAGCTGCGAAATATGTGATACATCATTTTCATATGAAGATAATTCAAGTATTTCTAATGAACTTACCCAGGCTAGTGCTGACATCAGATCTATCTCTATTTCTGGAGAAAAGCTTTCCAAAACACAATCAATTTGCATCGAAGGAATTTTAATTCGGTACCTTCTGAATAATATTAAGGATTGTAGTAGCATGGACTTAAGTAAAAGGAACGACTACTTCATATGTGATAACGTAAGGTGTCGCTTACACAATGCTTTAATTTTTCAAATATGTCAAATGACAAATAAAATCAAAAGGCATCCGAAACGTGACTTTTCGGAGATGAAAAGTAACTTTTATTGGAATCTATATGATACAATAAAGATGAATATTTCAACCATGAAAGGTGCCGTAGGGAAGAACAGAGCTTTATCGAGAAATTCTATTATTATATTGAATCGTCAGCTACAAGTCCATGGACCCCTTGCCCAACAAATTGATATTCTCTTCCACAGAGTAATTGGTATGCTTGACGATGTATCAATAACAGTACGCACTACTGGAATTCGTTCTCTCTCCAGAATTGTGTCTATGGACCCATCTGTGCTTCTAAATCCACGGATTCACCAAATTTTGTCCAAAAGAATAACAGACCCAGCAACATTAGTAAGGTGCTCAGTTATTGAGTTAATTGGACAGTTTATCTGTTCAAATGAAGAAGTCCGACTCATGTATTGGTCAAAAATTCTTGATCGAATTAATGATGTTGGTGTCAGTGTGCGAAAACGTGTTATTATGATAATGCAAGAAATCGCACTTGATGCTGATAATGAATCAAGTATTTACTTTAATTATAGATTGGCTCTCCGTATTATGGATACAGATTTGAACGTGCAGCTCTTAGTGATTCAATATTTTAGAAAGAAATGGTTTCATGCAACTGGAGTGACTGGTGCTCAGAGACAAGATGCGTGGCTTGTCTTTGTGAAATTGGCGTGGCACATGCACTCCAATTTTTTTCTCAAGCTCAATTCAAAACTTCCAACCCTTTTGGATTTCCCTTTGTTGTTCTTATTACAAAGAATACTGCAACCTGCAGAAGGGGAAGTTCAATCAGATGCAATAGATATGGAATTGCTTAAGAAAAATGGATATAGTATGATAATTTACATTTTTGAAGGCCTAGTGAACTCAACTGAACTCGAACTACAACCTAATACAAATATTATATCTATGTCTGATATTCAAACTGGGAACTTGATGCAAACATCTGAGAAAACTTTAACACCTGAAATGTTTGCCTTTTCTCTTAATATGTTTGCATTGATTGAGCCAAGTTTTCTTGTTCCGGAAAATGATCCTTTCTATTTCTTAATTGGATTAGAACCGTACTTGCACAGAAGTAAAGGTATAAAAGAGAGCAAGTCTACCTTAATCAAATCTGTTCTTAGCATAATCAATGAAATTGCCTGTTATAACAGCAGAATAAGCATGAATCTGTGTCAAACAATTGTTGATGATGTTTGCATTTTGATTCTGTGTTCAAAGAACTCCGGGATAGTCGACTACGCAACAAAGTGCCTAACTTCTTTTGCATCCCTTTCTGTAGATAGCGGAGAAAAACTGAAAAGATTGACGCGGGCACTTATGCTAATACTCTGTAGGGAAAGTAAATTAGACGAAGAAAGAAAAATTTTGAAATCAAGGGCAATTTTCATACTTGGCAAAGTTTTAAGGTACATCTCGAAAGAATTTCTAGAGTCAAATCATTCTTCTCTCTTTTGTGTAGAGATATCTGAAAGTGAACCGACACCGGTAGCCACTTTGTTAGAAATATTTCGAAAGTACATTTTTATTGAAGATAAGTGTACTAATGTGAACAAAATTGCGTTGGAAGCGTGTGGATCTTTGCTATTGTCTGCCCAGACATCTATTTATAACATACCTGAATGTTTGTTAATATTGGATTACATTGTGTATAGAACCTTGAGCACTTCAAATAGTGATTTAAAAATGCAAGCTATGAAAAATTTGGAAGGGGTGCTTTGTAAAGAAGATTCCAATTTTTCATCTATCTTTAGAAATCAGAATATACTACGTTCATCTACTGGATTCAAAGAAAGAAACCTTCCTGCAAGCATTCAAGGTGAAAATGGTGAATTGGATCATAGCAATGCCGTTTATGTTCAGAGATATTGGAAGGAAATTCTTCGACTCTGTGCGGATCGTGATCCGCAAGTTCGCTTGAAGGCTCTTCATCTCATTGAAATAATTTTGAGGAAGGGTTTAGTACATCCCCTTAGCGCTTTTATTGTTCTTCTGGAATCAAATTTTGATGAAAGCAGAAAAATCCGGAAGTTCGCACTTAGAATATTCAAAGCTCAATATAAAAAATACAGTGATTTTTTCTTTCAGAAGCTGTCAGAAGCTGTTGAGGAGCTCTTTCAATTTATTACATCAAAACAATGTGAAAGTGACCCAAGTAATGAAAGAAAAAATAGGGGCAGGAAGCCAGAATTCTTTGAGGAATTCCACTTTAACTGCTTCAAAAATATTTTAGATGTTATGACAGGAAATCGAGGTGGAGCAATGAAAGTACTTGAAGTAATTGTTAAACTAATAAAGAAAAAGGTTTCTGAGGCTACAAATTTACAGTGCATCAAATTTTTGTCTTATATGATTTCCTGCATGACATTTACTTCTAATGCAGAACCAATCTATGCTATTTATCAGCTCCATAGAGTGATTGTTATACATGCTGCAGAACTGACCAGAAAAGCTGAAGAGCAAAGTGAACTCAGACTTTCAGTACCAGAACAATTATTGACCACAAATTCAATTGTTCGAGGACAAAAGGAGGCAATAAATTTATCACTCAGCCTTCGTGTCATTCTTCAGCTAAAACAGTATTTACAAGCAAAATTCAAAATTAGCGAAGAGCAGCTTCTTTCATACGAACAGTCCGAAAAACATAAAAATTTTGGACAACTCCGGGTGAATGAAAATATCCAGCCAATGCGTATTACTGTTAAAGAAGCGCCATTGAACATTACAGCAGATGTGTACCATGAATATTTATATAATTTTATGGATTTAGTTGAACACTTCAATTCTGCAAAAGATCGGACAACTCAAAATGTGTAACAAAAATGTCTATGATGTGTCCAATAATTTAATACCTAGACTCTTTGCACTCCCTAGCACACTTAAACATATATTTTTAGCTGGAATGAACTTGAATTCCTTCCGCTGTCCTTTCACTTTTGCGATTTCGTATATGTGTTTGAGTGAAATATGTCCACTTATCACATGGTTCGATTTCGAGCTCCCTGAAGCTTTCCCTATAGCTTGTAACAAGAGATAACTAGTAGGTGGAGTAGCATAATCCCATTCGTAACTTTTATCTGTAAACGCCGTGATTCGAACAGGAATTGGCACATTCTGTTTAATATCTGCTGTTCTGGCATTGAAATCTTTACAAAATGCCATAATATTCAAGCCATGTGAACCTAGAGCTGGTCCGACAGGGGGCGATGCCTTAGCACTTCCAGCATTAATTACTAGTGAGATCGTTGCTAGAACTTTTTTCGACATTTTCAACTACTATAAGGACCAATGAAACAATAGATGAATAGATGAATAGCTCACGGATAAATAATCGAACAAGATCGCGTTTTTTCGCTTGATACAGTTTTTAAAAAAGACTTCTCCACATCACGAATTTTATTCAGAACAAGGACCCCTGCCCCAAAGCGCTTTTTCTCCCGAGGACGAAGATGTTCCTTCTCTCGACAACAACGACGCGCTTTCTCCTGGCGACGATAACGTCCCACTTTCGAATGTCGGTACCTCGGCGAGTGCACGTGCTCTCAAACGGAAGCGAGTTTCTTCTCGTTCTACTGACACTAAAGCCACCAAGAAAAGAGTGAAGCGCGAGAGGTTTTCCTAGTACCATATGGAAGACAAATGACAAAGCTACAGAACCAAAAATATTTATTTTCTGAAATATATATCTATCCCACAGTCTTGCTAAAAAGAGCGCTTCTAAACTGGGTGTTCAAACCGTAAAACCCTACTTTAAACCGTGGAAAGGATCTAAGCTTGACACTCGCACTTCAGTTGGTGTTCAGTTGGTGCTCTTAGCTTCCTGTCCTCTTTACTTTATCCCACGATATGGAATCCATTTCGTCGTGTACTTCCATAAAAAATGTTCTTTTACTAGATAGTGAGGGCAAACGCGTGGCCGTAAAATATTACAATTGCGACATGTGAGTTCTTACTGAATACAAGACATGATTAATTATGAGTTCTTTATGTATAGGGAATCGACTGTTCAGCAGCTTGCCTTTGAAAGGTCGCTTTACCAGAAGACAATTAGATCCAGTGCACGTAACGATCCGGAAGTTGTTGTGTTCGATGGAAACATCGTAGTGTATAAATTTATTTCGGATGTACACTTCTACGTAACTGCGGAAGATCATGAAAATGAACTTATACTTTTGAGCGTACTACAGGGTTTTTTTGAATCTATATCCTTACTTTTACGAGGAATGGTGGAGAAGAGATCCATTTTGGAAAATCTAGACTTAGTTCTCCTTGTTCTAGATGAACTCGTAGACGGAGGTGTTATACTCGAAACTGACCCAGGTGTGATTGCCAATCGTGTTTCAATGCGAGGTGCTGATAGTGAAACTCCCCTTAACGAGCAATCTTTCGCCCAAGCTATTGCTTCAGCACGAGAACAAATTTCAAGAAACTTATTGCGTTAATTATAATTACTCTATTTGTCACTGTACCTTTTGTTTTCATTGCAAGTGCACCAAACGCACTATTAAAACATTTTGTAATATGGTAATATGACAAATGTATGCGTTAGAATAAATGAATCCTTTCAATTTTCAAGCACACTTATAGATTACAATATACACAAACACACATTAATCCTTAAAGAGTTCTAGAAGAAAACCCATTTCCCCTCCAGGAGAGAAACAGAGATAGGAGAGAAGCAGGCAACATTTCCGTATTTTGACTTTGAGTACTTTTCGACTATTGCTAATTTCGGTTCATTTTGGATTTTCTGATGATGCTCATTTAGCTTGTGTACACAACTTCTGATTTCTAGCGGAGAATAATATGAGCACTTGTGGAACCCTGAAACACTCAAGGCTCTTTCTAAAGTAAAATGTGCCAAAACCAATGCAGATGAAGCAACCACGGATGGACAGTATGATAGAAAGCTATACTCCAAGAGAGTTAGTTCTATGAAATAAGCTGCTAGTAACTCTAAGTCAGAATCTGTACCACACCGACTCGTCAAAAATTTAAGGAACTGTCTAGCTGTTGGTTGTGTTAACTCAAAATGAAGTGCATCGAGAATATGACGTTCCATTAATAAAATATCATCGCGTGTGTAAGTATTATCAGTTATGTAGCAGAAGTCATCAACTTGAGGTGCGTATATTTCCTCATATTTTGAGGCAACTAACATGCAGGTTATTCCTACAAGTTGTAATTGATTTCTCTTGACTGATTTTATACCAAGATAACGATCTAAATAGTTTAAGGTGAGAAATAAAGTTTCGGACGTCAAGTTGTACTCGTCTGCAACTTCTACGAGCCAGTCGACTAAGATACTGCGCATGCTTGGATTTATCTCCTTTTGAACGGTGGTCATATAGTCTTGAAATGGGGTAGTCTCAACTTTTGTCTTTCTGAGATGTGAAACTATATCATTCACATATTCTGTGCTCTTCGATATATTTCCAGAAAGCGAATGATCGCATGCAGTACACGTACCAACAGCAAAACAAGGTAAGTACGAACGGATTTTATTGTCCCCAGTGCTAGTGATAAACCATTCTGTGTCAGTAACCAAATCTTGATTTTTTTCCACGGAGGGCTGTTCAATTGTTGCGATCGAGTATCCGGATGATTCCTATTTGAAATCAGTAAATGGAATGTATTTCATAGAAAATGCCTACCTTTTTTCTTGTTTCTATGGCCCTGCCAGATATGTCATGCTTTCGATTGGTAATATCTCCCAAGGGTTTCATTTCAAATATCTGAGTTTAAAAATTTTGTTTATTTGAGGAATAACTTAACGATAGATAACTCGATTTTATCGACTAGTACTAGATCACTAGAAGGTGCTGAATATAAGCTCTGGGTTATTGTATGCTTTTGAGCTGTAAAGCCTTCCGTTACGGTGGTGTGTAATTTCCCTCGCGTTAACTTTCAGTTATTTTCTGTGGAAGTCTGAATATGAAATTTTAAAAAATTTGGGATACAGTACTGTACAGTATGGCCATATGCCATATGGCATATACATCAATTGATTTAAAAATTCTTTTTCTTGGAAAAATTTTGTCCTTCGAGTCCTCAAGGCCAATAATAATTAAAAACCCTAAACCATTCGTCCAGAGGAAAAGGGTGTGAATGAGTTGTGAAGTTGACTTATTGTACTCTAGTAGTTTTTAGTAAACAGACTTTAAATATGACCATGGTACCACTGGTAACCGTACCAGGTACCTACAATTACTTCTTTGTTTTACGATCGTAATATCATTTTATAAACATTTTCGAGTACCCTGGTATGGCCATACGAGTATTACAAAAAATTCATTTCTCACCTTTTTGTAATTCGTTTGAAAAATACCGTGATGATATTTCGGGTGTCGTACCTACTTACAAATAGGTAAAAATGGTAAAAATGAAATGAAGTGTCATGTAACTGGATATTCTCGACATCATCATTTTTCTACCGATATTAGTATCCCGTCATATAATCTATAGTATAATGTCTTGCACATATGCGCGAGTCTCCAACTTTACTTGAAGTTGTTGCTGCCGAAAATTTTGTTGCAAGTTTACACTTGGCAATTTCCCAACTGCTCGATGTAAAGTCTTATTATGTTTAAAATTCTTAGCTCAGAAATTTCAACTGTAGATTTTTACTTTTAGTTATCAGCAAAAACTCACTTTTATCAGAAAGTATCGCCACGAACTTGGAACTTTGCTGCATTTTTGTTTAGAGCTGAACTCGCTTTCTCGATATAGCTCTTCAACTGGGGAACGTTTATACGATATAGGACGGATCTCAACTTCAAATGTATCTGGTCTTTCAAAAACACAGGTATCAATATCAGCTATTCATATAATTTTACCACTATATCTACAAAACATGAAACACAACGACTTCATGACCAAAAATAAATCGAAAGTTTTGAAATTACAAAGCTTCGTGGGCGAAGACAAGTGTATGAACAAACGCTTCCAAATGGTAAAGCTAGCTTTCGCAAATTTACATGAACTTTTTATTCGTGGTGTGTTGCCTTCCTCATTTTTTTTAGTGGAAACTATTAAATTAAGGATTTGGTTCAATTTTGTACTTGGCTCAAGGAAGACAAACAACTTAACTTTTAGTTATTTTTCGTTCTATCTCGCACGCTCAGAAAGTACTCGGAGTATATGCGGATCTTACGATTTCCATATTTTTACTGCACTCGCAGCTGCTACAAAATGTTGTGAATGGTACTTTAAAGCTTCCACCCGTGGTGATAAAAAAGCCCTTTTCTACAAATATGGTAAAGTGCCATGTGCTTTAAAATCTGTTGCGAGGAATCCGAAGGGTCTTCCCGTTCAGTATTTCAACCACTGCTGTCCTCTTTGCTTAAATAGACGAGTACGTCCAACTCTGTTGATGACAAGTGGGTATGTTAAGTATAATATTCAGTATTTTCTTTTCATTTTATAAAATGCAGATATGTCTTTTGTTTTTCTTGTATTTCAAGACATGTATCGAAATATAATACTTGTCCAGTGACGAAAAAGTTCGCATTGAATTGCCCAGATAATCTCAGGATGCTCTATGAAGTACGGTGCTAAGTTTGCGTGAACGCTTTGCTGATTATACCAAAAAAGCAAAAATTAGCAAAACAGCTATTTACAGAGTTATAAACATGAAAGCATGTTCGAAAAGGATGGTAAAAAGTTCTTGGTCATGGGCATTAGAGAAAGTAAGTCTGCACTTACGAATATTGCCAACATTGCTATACTCAGAAGTGATAATGATCAAGGACACGTACATGGCCATCACATATATCGTCCAAGTGTGAGAACTCCAATAGATAAGTGCACACCGTGCGCCGCCTAAAGTTAAAAGTTTATTTCTTGAGTCGAAATGACTTAGATAAAGTTAAAATGAAAAAAATATATGCAAGTACGGATGCGTCGTCGGGTGTCGGCGTGTTCGCGTCGTTTGGAGAAGCCGTTTCACAATTTTTTTTCAGTGCCCTTTTTCTTGCCCTCTTTCTATTTGGCAGAGTCTAACGAGCACCTTAAAAGAGTAATAGAAAGGTGAAGAAAACTGGTTCGAAAGTGGTATGTTCAGGTAGGAGACGATATTACAACAAGGATGTCTCCAGGGTATTTCGAATGTCCAAACAGCCAATTAGCTGTATATTTCCCGGACTAGATGTTTATCTCTGCGACTCTGAAGTAAGTTTACTTACGCAGTGCACCGACTCGTCGGGAGTCTTCAAAGTGGAGAAAGGTGGCGTGTGCCAGCTCCATAATATTATCGGTATGTTTGGGGTGTTATGACCAGAGTCACTATTTCGCACACTTTCACCCTTTTTTTAAAAGTTTGCATTTTTTTTTTTCTACTGTACTCGTACAGTATCTCGTTTGAATAAAAGAAAAACTCGACTTTAACCTCACGATCTCAGAGGCAATACCGTATTAATTTTCGATACATATGTGAAGGACATAACATTCAGAGAAGTCGGGTTCAAAACCACAAACGAAAAGGTCGGGGGAAAAGACTATACTGCTGTCCAAATAGACAATCTTGTTTTTAAATAGAAACGTTCTCTTTGAACTGCAGACCACTTTTTCTTGTCCGGAATGCGCCTTAGGCTCTCCTTTTTAAATGTGCTTCAACACTATGAAACGTTTTCTTTAACTCGCACTAATGAAAGCTGCTCTATAGTCTGAAGAAAATTTATCATTTTTGCTGTGTTCTTGTCTCAATTTCAAGGTGCTTTCGAATTTAATCTGGAGTAAGTTTTATACTTGTGTAGTGAGAATTTGGTTCCACACTCAATTCCCCAGGTTTTAAAATTAGATTGTACAATTTCAATATGCGTAAGAAAGCGAGTAATCGCGAACGCATTAACGATATATGTGCTTTGAATTGGAGTAAAACAAATAGGGATTTTCCAAAAGTTGTTGAAAGTCCTAAAAATATGCCCGGAGGGAAGGGTGTCGAGGAGTTTAACGCAATCCGAGTTACTGACGCAAATTCAATGGCACCTTGTGATTCTGTCGTTAGTTCTGTCGATTTTTCGCAAGAGAATGTATCTTTACTCCTGGCTGCTGGTTTAGACAGAAAGTTGAGGATATTTGACATTGATGGAAAACGAAATTCACTGAAGTCTTCAACTCTGTTTGAGGATTTACCTCTACATAAGGCTAAATTTACATCTTCTGGTCGGGTAGTATTAAGTGGAAAGGCAAATTTTGTTTATGTATTTGATATAAATAAAAATACGGTCATCAATCGTATTGATGTTTTTGGCTCTGAAATACTGATCAATGGTTTTGCAGAGTCAGCTGATACTTCTGAAGTTCGAACTACTTCAATATATGGTATTGGAAGAACGTTATCTGTCATTTCCAGTCAGGATTATCGAGAAATAGCGACTCTTAATGTCAACGAAGACGTACTTGGAGCTTCTTACTCTCATAGCGGACGAGAATTATTTTTAGCTGGGTGTGACGGTAAAATTTGCACTTGGGACTTGAGAAAAATGAGATGTATGGATAAAAAGAGTTTAGTTGGATCCCGAAAATTAACAGCTCTTAACTACTCGGCTTTGGACCAGTTGGCAGTAGGTGATAGTGATGGGGTGGTGAACGTTTTTCCTCGATGGAAAGAGCTGTTTAATGATTCATCCCAAAAAGAGTTGGTCGCAGGTCAAAAAATAATGAGCTTGAAGTCTGCAGTAGATGGTTTGACCTACAATTGTAGTGGTAGCTTGCTGGCACTTTCATCAAGTGTGTGTAAGGACTCGTTAAGAATGGCAAAGCAGCCATCGTGCACCGTCTATTCGAAATGGCCTACATCCAAGAGCCCTGTCAATTTCGTATTTTGCACTACGTTCAGCAGAGAAAGTAGATATCTTGCTATAGGTAACGCACGCGGCAGAGTGTTACTCTATTCGTTAAGATAGCTTTTTAAATTTTGAGCATACGTTTTATGTAGAATTTATTTTATTGCAACTATGACAAATGCTAATATGCCCGGCTATTCCACATCATATCACGAGGATCTTCAAATCAACGAAGTCTCCTGGCTTCTCTTTCTGACTCCATAAGTGTAAGGATATCACCTAGAAAAGAAAATATCAAACAAAATTCTGAACCGCATTATCATATCTACCTTCTCGAACAGGACCCTTCACGTTTCTCATAATTTGACGATTCTGATCGTCCAAAAACTTCACCCGAACCTGAGTCACCTGAAAAATGGGTAAGATATCTATTATATTACACATTTTATAGAAAATAACCTGTCCTCTCGAACCAGTTCGTCCAATAACTTTCATCACAATAGCCCTAAGTGGAATTAAAGTTAGAACCAAAAACTTCAATGCGAAGTTAGCCATAAGAATCACCCGGCGCAATGCCGAGGAGATGATGACTTCAAATATACTTACAATTTAATCGGGTCCTATTTAAAACACATCAGTGAGTTCAATAAACATAAACGAAGGACTAAATTTTGCCGGAAAAGTAAAAAATGGCATACCATTGTAAAACGGAAAAGAATAAAATCTGCCGAATACAGAACTATGCTAGGTTTCGTTCAGTTGTGGAATAAAACTGTTTGACGCCTAGCCGAAGCGTGACAAATTTCGGAAGCCGTGTAAGTGCAGCACATTCGCAAAGTCATTTTTCTTTTTACTCTGTTGACGGTTTAGGGTACCAAATCAAATTAGAGTGGAAACAAGGCTCAAAAATCCTTACTTAGAATATCGATAGAAAAGGAAGCACGCGATCGGCGAAGAGCTATAGTATCAGCAGTAACCGTATCCACATTCTCTCCAATTGTTATTCGCGATGGTATCTCTGAAGTTGCAGAAGCGTCTTGCTGCCTCTATTTTGAATTGTGGAAAGCGCAAAATTTGGCTCGACCCTAATGAAGTACGTTTAAATTACAACTTTCTGTTCTTTGAGCAGAGCCCTTCCACATTTAACGTAAAGTTTGCTAACCTAACCACCTTGCTTTTAGATAACTGAAATTTCGAACGCGAATTCCCGCCAAAATATTCGAAAACTTGTCAAGGACGGGCTTGTAATCCGCAAGCCAGAAAAGGTGCTGAACGCTATTCTTTCTCTTTCTCCTCTAATTAGTTTGCTACTAGATCCATTCACGGTCAAGGACTCGCAGGGAACAAGAAGCGAAGCGAAAAGGACGACATACTGGATATGGTATAGCCATTATTTCCTCATTAACTGAAAATCTCAATCTTAAACTTAACAGGTAAAAGAAGAGGTACAAGGGAGGCGCGTTTGCCTACTAAGGTGCTCTGGCTCCGTCGACACAGGGTCCTTCGTAGGTTATTGAAGAAATATCGAGATGCCAAGAAAATTGATAAGCATATGTACCATTCCATGTATCTTAAATGTAAGGGGAATGTATTTAAGAATAAGAGAGTCCTCATGGAGGCCATACACAAGACTAAAGCAGAAAAAAGTCGCGAAAAAACACTTGCAGACCAGTTCGAGGCCAGGCGCACTCACAACAAAATAGCGAGATCTAGAAAAATTGCAGCTCGTGAGGAAAGAATTCTGACAGGAACTGCCGCTGATTTGAAGTAAATAAATTTCCATTAGTGTGTTGTTAATAATATATCCTGAATATCTTTCAACAAATCCCCCACAACTCCTCTATCTGGGACACTTCCTGCCATGCCATAGATAGGAGCTTTTCCTCCTTTAATACCCTCAGGCAAGCTTAAAACCTCATAAACTGAATTCCTCAAATCTGCAATCAATTGTGGAACGCACGATACGTTTGCAGCAGTGATACAAAAGTGCAGAGCTGGTGGCGCTTGCAACACAGAAAGTTGCCAGCCTTTCGACTGTAGAATATCATTCACAATATATATATTGATTTTATTAATGTTACTCTTCCAAGCAACTACCATGTTTACATCTTCACCCAATACTTGCAAACCTGGTATAGAATTGATGTGTGTCCGAAGCATAACAGCAGCAGCATAAATCTCTCTTGCTAAATTCGTATATCCTTCAATACCCATGTGAACAAGCGCTGCCCATGTTTGACTTATCAATCCCCCTGAGCGTGAACCAGCCTGTGAGGGAGATATATAAAGCCCCCCAGTCCAATCCATTACTGATGTATACTGAAATTTGCGCAGTCCTCTTGATGAATATAAAACTACTGATGAACCTTTTTGAGCACAGCCATATTTATGAGTATCTACACTCATGGAAGTTACCCCAGCTAACTCAAAATCAAAAACAGTTGGAATTTCTGCCTTTAGAAAAGGTAAAACAAAGCCACCTAAACAAGCATCGACGTGAAGGCAACAATCATATGTTATTGCAACCTCGCTAAGGGCTGCTATTGGGTCTATCGCACCATGCGGGTAGCTTGGAGCCGATGCATAAATCAAAATAGTATTTTTGTTTATCTTCTTTTTGACCTCATCCACTTTCATTCTTCCTTCCTTGTCAACCCCTACCTTAATAAGTTGTATCTTGAAGTATTCTGCAGCCTTATACACAGCAGCATGTGCCGAAATAGCAACAATCCTGGAGAAATAAAAAGTAAGCTAAAGGAAGAAAAAACAAAAGCATAATTACATTTCCGGGAGTAAAATTTTCCTACGTTTCTGCATGTAATCACGGGATACTCTAACAGCTGTTAGAATACTCTCTGTGCCACCGGAAGTAATACTTCCGCAGATACTATTTTTATCCCAGGATCCAGCACCTAGCAATTTTGCCGTCATAGAAACTACTTCAGCCTCCATTCTGCATACAGAAGGAAATGCTTCGCTATGCAATGGATTAGCATGCGCAAACTGTGCATAAACAATATTGCACATTTCAAAGTGAGCACTATCAGCAATGTAAACTGTACCAGACATTTTATTTGTTGTCTCAGTTAATACAGTATCTTTCTTCTTCAATGCAGTTGCTTCTCGCAAAACTTTTGCAATGGGCCAGCCTATCTTTGGAAGCTCTTCATTTTTTTTAAGCATAAAACTACGACTGGAAGATATGTCTTTCTGCAACTGTGAAAGTAATTTTTGCTTTTCTTTGCTTATAAAGAAAGCAACGACTGGCATCCTTCGAAAGCTGCGAAACAACGTGCTTTTTAACCTTTCATGACGCAAGAAGTCAGCAAACTGTACGCTCTGGTGAAGAACAAACGAGGAGAACAGTATGAAAACTCCACAAAAAATAAGAATATCAGTCAAAGAGTAATTCTGAAGTGACAAGTGCCATAACTGGATAATCTCCTTCAGTTGCCATTGAATTGAGAGCATGTTGTAGAAAGATATGTCACGATCAACAAACAAGCTGCTTTCAATTTTCAATGTTTTAAACGCCAAATAAACTATGGAAAAGCTCGTCCGTTTTCTCCCTCAAACCTGGTTATATATAAAAATAGGCGCAGAGTTCAAAAACTAGACGAGTAAAAAAATGACCAATAGTTAGTTACGTAATTTACTATTCGCTTCAGTGTGGAAACTCAGTGTGCCCCGGTCTTTGACTCCAAGTTGCCAACTGACTTCCTAGGCTTCCCTGTTAACCTCCGCATGAAATCAAACGAAGCTCTCGATGTTGACAAGAAACTGAAACGGGAGAAGTGATTTTTTCGTCTCGTATAAAACAGCCTTAAAAATAACTTGGGGAAGGTATGGCCATCCCAGGTACTTTAGTTCCTGATTTCCCGATTTGAAACCCTAGATATGGTTCCAAAAAAAAAAGGAAAATTTTGAAGGAGGAGTGAAAGGGAAAGAAGTGGGGCACCCACAAACCAAAGGACCTAAATCTTGAAAGAATAACAGTGTGTTTTACGTGTTTTCTAAGGAGTTATCCGTTAACGCTCACAATCAACTATTTTATGGACGTAAATAGATTGCAAAAGTTGGCTGGCGCTGTGCGCACAGGCGGAAAAGGATCAGTTCGAAGGTTTGCCCAGTTACATTATCACTTCATTTCCAAACGAGTTTTACTCTTCCCTTCCAAGGAAAAAAAAGGTTTCCCATAAAACAACTTCAACAGATGATAAGCGACTTCAGAGTGTCTTAAAAAGACTCGGCGTTACGACTGTACCTGGAATTGAGGAAGTTAACATATTTAGTAACGATACTGTCACTCACTTCACAAGTCCTAAAGGTAATTTTTCATCTTATAGTTCACACCTGGAAACTTAAGCAATGTAGTTCAAGCTGCAACACCATCAAATACTTATGTAATTAGTGGTCTATCCCAAACTAAGAGTAAGTGCATAATTTGAAATTCCAATGTTTTTTCACCTTACAATATATGCTAGAGCTGCAAGACTTACTTCCAAGTATTGCAAGTCAACTAGGTGCGAAAATATTTGGTCTACGAGTATAGTCTTCAAAAGTTGAAACTATGTCACAGGTCCTGAAAGTTTTCAAACTTTAAAAAAGATGGCTGCCGAATTTACTTCGAATGAAGCATAGTATTCAGGTTGCATGCCCGACTGTCCTGAACTTTACATTATGTACTAACTATTAACTCAGTTTTTTAATTTTAGTAGGGTTTAGTACTAGAACTGTTAACTTTTACAACCCTGTACTTGAATATGGATGACATCTAACGTGAGCTCAATCACGCTATCAGATACTAATACTAAATAATTAATGAATTAAATTACAACAACTACGCACCTACCTTAGGTATCAATAAAATTGCATAGCTGATATAGTATTTGTTGGAGTCAAAGTTTGTAAACTGGATCTATTCCCAAAATGAAAAAACATCTACGCATCGTGGAAGCAGTTGCATGGCAAATAATTATTCGGCTTTCCTCATTTTCATCACCTATCACTTTACAAGAACCATAAAACTCATTGAACAAAGTACATAACGTATAGAGATAATCACAGATTCGAGAAGGCATTAACTCCTGTAAAGATGAATCAAGTGCCTCGGCAAACTTCAAAATATGTAAAGCTAATATCTTCTCTTCCTTCTCTTTTAAATGAAATTCTTGGTTTCTGGCGTTTTGTACATTTATCTCTGTTTTATCGAGTACTGAGCTAACTCTGACATGTGCATATTGCAAATATATAGCAGTGTTACCTTTAAGATCCAGCATTCTATCGAAGGAAAATACATAGTTTGTAGACAAATTATTTTGGAGATCCGCATATTTTATCGCACCTATTCCTAATTTTCTTGCGGTCTGTTTCATTTCTATCTCATTGAGACCAGATGTGCCCCTATTCTTCAATTCATCATAGCATCGTGACTCGGCTTCACTTAGGAGATCCTTCAGACGAACGACCTCGCCAGAACGAGTGCGGAATCTTTTGCCATCTTCTCCCATCACCAATCCAAAACCAACATGACTCAAGCGAACATCTGGCTCTCCATATCTTTTGAGCCAATCAGCTCGCTCCGATGCATCGAAAATACCTGCAAAGTGTTTTTTCTGGCCGCTATCGGTTACGTAAATTATCCAGTCCGCTTTTTCGTGTTTGATTCTATGATTTATCGCCGTGAGATCCGTAGATGCATAATTATAACCACCATCACTCTTCCTACATATAAGAGGCGCTCCTTCAAAA
>JACLAA010006571.1_pt1 | contig 50379 bp, 31 predicted proteins | sample 8027891 | NCBI WGS metagenome assembly JACLAA01 (sample SAMN15724900, study PRJNA655200) | protist metagenome | isolation source: fluorescence activated cell sorting (FACS) single amplified genomes of... | place: Spain: Blaines Bay Microbial Observatory, Mediterranean Sea | collected 2016-01-19 | reverse complement strand
AATAATATCCCAAATGTTTGGAAAGATTCCAGATTGAGTCCCTACTGGTTTGCTTGTCGAGTACCAGTTAATCAAAAGCGTTCTTCTTTCGCAGCGTGGCGGGATGTCGTCCACGCCGTGGTAACTTTCCTCGCCTACTTTGAACGCGTATCCCGTGTTTGGTTCAAACAAAAACTTCTTCTCGCAAGATGGTAATACTTCCTTTCCTTCGTCGTTGTCTGCGAACGTTTCATATTGTTCTTTCGTATACAAACACGTCCCGAAGAGTTTTTTATTGCTTTCCTCTTCCTCTTCTTTTGGAAAATACAACATCAACGTCACGATTTTTTTCGGTGAATCAGGGTGCGGCCCTAAAGTGAACCCGCCGACGTCCATTTGTATCCGAAAATCCTTCGACCGTGTTTTCTTCTCGACCTCGTCTACCTCTAATTTTCTAAACACCGTCTCCCTCAACCTCTCCGATAACAAAATCTCCTCCGCTTTTGACCACACCTCTACCGTCTTCGTGAAATTCTTAAACGTCTTCTTCATGGCCTCGGGAAGATCGAGTAAACTCCCGACGCGATCGATTTTATATCTTAACTTATGGCTCGTCAATTTTGCCGGCGCTAAAGCTTCTTTCGGTGGGAAATACTCCGTCATTTCTCGATAGAGTTTTCTAGGGAACACGCGACACAAGTGCACGTAACTCGCAAACGGTTTCGAGCAAACTCGAGTGGTTTCGATCGAGCGGAGCACGAAGTCCTTCGCATCCATCTCTTTTTCGTCCTCGTCATCTTCGTTACCGTCCTTGTCGTCGTTACATCCAACGAATTCTTTAACCGTTCCTGCTCTTCTTCTTCGGGTGGTCGTTTGTTGCATCTTCGACGGCGACGTCGCCGTCGTCTTTGTTGACGAATAAAATCGAGAATACAACACCAAGGTGACCAATATAAGACAGCAGAGCAACAAACGACGACGAACAACGTGAAAGTTTTTCTTCCTCGTCTCTCCTTTCTTGAGTGCAGATTTTGTCACGAACCACGTCGTCTCGTTTCGTCTGTGCTTCTTTTCGAGCAAGAGCAAGTGCCGTTGGTGCATCAGCGTCGACATCTTTCCTCGCTTTTAAATTCTTCCTCTCATCCGCGAATAATGAATGCGCACCACGCGGGCACAAATGGAGAAAAAGAGAAGAGGAAGAGACTCCGCTCCCAAACTCGAGCTCTCTGTTGTGTGCGCGCGTGGAAAGCGCGTATATCTCTTTCTAGAAACGGGTTTCTTTTAGGGGAAGAAAAGAGATTGGAAAACAGTGAGGGAAAATATTCCTCTTATTCAGCTTACCTAATAATATTCCACTGCTTAGTAGTGCGCAAACGCAAAAGGCAAAAAATGCATCTGCTTCCAAAACCCATTTGGAACTTAACTTTAACCATAGAACAACAACAAACGCGAGCTCGTAAGTGTAGAAAAAGATGCGAGCGAGACTTTGACTTTTACACGTATTTTAAACCATTAGACGTATAGTATTACGAATCAGATCTTAAGACGCTTGGCGCGTTTTCCGCCGGCGACGCCTTCTTTCTCCTCCTCCGTTTTTGTGTCCTCGGCTTCGTTGTTCTCGTTGTCCTCTTTTTTCTTGACGACCCCGAACGCGGCGTCGTACTTGTCGGAATACTTCTCCTTCATGTGCTTCTGCATGGCTTGATACGCTTCGTTTTCTTTCTGTTTCATTTTTTGCGCTTCCGTGAGTTCTTTCTTCTTTTTCCCTTTCTTCCCTTTTTCTTCTTCGCCGGTATCTTTATCTTTGTCCTTATCCCTGTCGGTATCGCCATCGTCGTCGTCGTCGTCTATCTCGCCGCCAAATCCGGCGTCAAAACCAGGATAGTACTCGCCGTACGCGTCGTCGTCCATCTCTGCGCGTTCTTCCAATCGCTTACGTTCGTACGCTTCGTCCATTTTTTTAATGTTTTCGTCTGCTTTTCGCGGTCCAGTTTCGAACTCCTCAAGCAGCGCTTCGCCGTCGAACAACTTTGTTCTCGACTCTTTCTTTGCTGCTGTCGTCGTTGCTTCTTTTTTGCCATTTTGCTCCTCTTCTTTCTTCAGTTCCGCGATTGCGTCGTAATCTTTGCCAACGTCTGCGAAAATATCCTCAGAATCCGAATCAGCCGCCGCATTGTTGGTGTCTATTTTCTTTCCTTCCGCGCTCGCGTTGCTATTATCTGTTGCTATGTTATGACTATTCTTTTTCTCCTCTTCTTTTGTACCGCGAGGCTCACGTATTGCCTTTGCCACCGCTCGTAAAATCTTTTCCTCGTCTTTTGAAATCTTCGCAAACTCTCTTCGTCGCGCTTTCCGTTCTTCCTCGATATCCGCTCGAGGTTTCGTTTCCATCTCGATCGTTCTCGTCACTTCTCGCGTTCGACTGTTGACGTCGTACAGGTACGAAACGCCCGAGAGCGGTGGGATTTTCGTCCGCTTCGTCAGCGCGTCTTTGTTTCGCTTTTGCGCGGTTTCGATTTTAGAAACGAGGATGCGCCCGAGGTTCGATTTCGCGTCGTACAGAGAAGAATACCCGGACGACGATGGATTATTATTGTTCGCGTCGTCTTCATCCTCTACTACTACTTCTTCTTCTTCTTCTTCTTCGTCGTCGCCCTCCTCTATGTTTTCCTTTTTCATCTCGAACAACTCCTCTCTCTTCTTCCTCAACAAAGCAAAGTCCAATCCTTTCACTTTATGCGTCGTCTTCTCGTCCCCGCCCATGTATTTGCTCTTTTCAATGTCCATCAAACGTTTGCTATTTGTATTTATCGTCGTCGTTTTTGTCGTGAGTCGGTCCTCATCCTCGAAAGCGTGTTCAAACACCCCTCCTCTCGTCGTCGTCGCGAAAGTATTACTCTTATCGCGCTGATTATCCGCTCTTCTTCCTTCATCACCATCATCATCATCTTGATCTTCTTCTTCCATTTCTCTCCGTTCTTTCGCTCGATCTCGATATCTGTGCGTATTATTTTCATCGCGTCGCGTTTTTGTCGTCGTTTCCTGTAGTTGGTTCGCCTTCTTCTTCTTATTCTTCTTCTTTCGATTTGGAAAAGCACCAACATCAGGCAAATCTTTTTCTTCTTTCGTCGTCGTCGTCGTCGTAGTATTCTTCGCAAAGTTCTTCTCCTCGTCGTTCCTCCCGTTTGAAAGGAGAAAGTTTCGAAAATCCGCGTTTGATTTATGAGTCGCGGTCGTCTGTTTCTTTCCTGGCGCATCGTCATCGGTTGTTGTTGTTGCTTCCATTTCCCCTACTAATTCTCTCTAAATCACTCGAGAGAAGAAGAAGAAAAACAGGAGAGAGAAAGAGAGAGAGAGAGAGATGTTCTCGTCGGTATTCTCTTCTTAATCCTTTTCTCTCTTTTATAAACGCTCTCTTTTTCAACGACTGAGGAAAGAAAGAAAGAAAGAAAGAAAGAAAGAAAGAAAGAAAGAAAGGGTTCGTGTTCTTCGTCCGCGGAAGAATACAAAAAGAATACGTTCGTTGTGTGTTAATAATAAGTGGAGTAAAAATTGTGCGCGTGGAAAGAGGAATGCTCTGCTTCTTTCTCCAATTAAATGCAGTCTGTCAGTTCTCCTCAGTTTTAGGTGAGTTTCGAGCAAAAAAGGAAAGAAAAAAATGCTTCAAAAAAAAATATATAAACGAAAGTGGACGGGGAAGATTTCATTATTGACAGGTTTATGAAATAGAACGGATACGGCGACGAGTGTAAGGAACTTTATTTTGCTGGTCATCGTATTAATCATGTACAAACGTCGGGAGCTATTTGTATATATATGTGATGACTTTTCGAACGTGTTCGTCAAGTGAATTTTTAGAATAATAATAAATATAAAAGATATTGATCGGAGCGCGCGCTTCGAAGCGACTCCTTCTTCGAGGATTAGATGGCTGAAGAATTTTCTTCTACCGAAATTTCCTTCTTGTACTTTTTGGCAACCTACCCATACATATGTATATGCGTGTGTATAATGTTCTCTCCAACTTCTTTTTTTCTTCTTACACGGGAACTGAAGAAGAAGGGTCTTTCGATTGCATTTCATTTTTGTATTTTTTGAAAACGCTCTTTCTGAAAAGTTGATACAGAACGAGCGCAAAGACTGAAACCGTAGTAGTGACACCCCCGATTAAACCGAGAACGACGGTGACAACCGTCGCCGGGCTCGCGCCAACTCTTTTGCTGTACGAGCACTCGGAAACGTCTGAAGCTGTGTAGTAGGCTTCATAGTTGACACTCGGATTAATGCTGTAGCCTGCCGAATCTCTTTTGATGCCAGCATCGAGAAGGAGTTGCTCAACGCTGCCCGAGTTCTCGCGGGCCGATGAACCCAGATACGCATACTCTAACTCGCTTACTAAGCGGATGAAATCGAGCCGTTCAAAAGCAATATTTTCATCATCTGAACCAACGGTATCATCGGATAAAAATGCCAAAGGGAAGGTCACCGAAAAAATAGAATCGTCGACAGTGAAGGTTGGACAATCTGTTTTCCAATGCCCAGCTTCATCAGCGCCGCACTTATCTTTGAAATAAGCAAACAAGGCGTATGAGTAATCAACCCAGGCCTTGATGTTGGCTGTTGTTTCGCCTTTTATCCCAGGAAGATTCTGTGCTTTAGACTGCGCATCACACGAAAAAACATCAGTCCTTTGAACTGGAACAAAGCCAGAAGGACGTAGTGCTCCGGAGGGTTCACCCAATGCTGGGAAAATAGAGTCGCGCAAGACTGTATCGTATACAAAGTCAATGTCAGACTCAAGGTGTTCAAGCCAGGAGGGAGGCCTGTCCATTTCGTATGATTTATACCAAGTGCTGGGATTACCACACGTGTCGTTTGGATCAACTCCAACAAACATGTTTGTAGGTGTTTGCCATATTGGATGAATATAGGGCTCTTCGAATATATTTTCAAGAGCTGTCCACACGTCTTCGTCGTTGGCATTCAGTATAGTTTTCAGTATATTCACCATATCATCATCGAAGAGGGTTTCCTTGTCGCTTATGTTATAATACGGCTGAATAAATAGTTCATCGCCTTGTTGCAAAGGAGAAAATCCTCGATATGTATATTCGTCTGTTGCATCGTCCCAGAACTCATGCGAGCTCGTGTATAATGCTGTCCCTGTCAGACAGTCCCCACCGTCATTCAGACAGTAGGGATTATTGCACGCTGCATTGCACACGCCATCCCCTATCCAGCTTGTATCGCACGTACCTGCGTCGGCAATTTTTTCATTGTAAATTGCGCATGCGATGGAGACGCTCTTAAAAAAATTGGTGGGCGAGTCCGATGATAATTCTTGTCGAAAAAATTGTCCCTGAGCGTAATTTTGCAGAGAGCCAAAGTACCCATACAAAGCGGGCATATTTTTCGACGCCCATTCTTTCACAGCAATTCGAGGCCCTTCCAAGCCTGAAAGCAACGATTCGAAAGATTGCGTCAACGTGGCGTTGACAAAAGAGAGAAGTTTCGATTCGCTGTCGAGAAGATCTTTCAGAGGAAAAACTGCACTTTCTGATTTTTCTATGAGCTTTTCCATAAGCTCGTGACCTCGAGAGCAGCCGTCCCTGATCGCTTGGCATGTCTGCAGTTTTTTTAGCTCCTTGCACGCCGAAGTTTTACCGAGCTTACTTCTCGGCAAAACATATCCTTCATAAGAGGTTTGCGCTCCATTGCCGTCTCCCAAGTCGTAAGGATCTCCGTCTTTAACGAGAACGTATTTTGTTTCACTGTACGTCCTCTTATCCTTTAAAAGATCTTCAGTGACCCAGCTACACGCATCCGCCTTTTCGTACGAGTACGTCGTGAACGAAGCGTAGGTCAATGTGTCGTTACTTACCGAACATTTCATGTTCATGACATCCGGGTCACTTCTCAATTCCAAATATTTCGAATACGAAGGCTTCAACTCGGAGTAAGCAATCGTCGTTCCCTTGAAAATCCTCGATAAAACGAGAACGAGAATGACCACCAAGATCAGCACATATTGGAAAAGAGTAACGAACTTCCCGAGGTTGTCCAAATCGTCGACTCTCGCTGCAACTTTGTCTTTGAACACTTTTGTTTTTCCTTCGATCAATCCAGGTTGCTCCTCGTAGTTGTTCGGAATTAAATCAGCAACGACTTGAGTTTTTTTTTTTGGCTGCTGGAAGAAGTTGTCATATTTTTTTGAAAGTGGCCGTTGGGGTCTGTTATAATCTGTCTGTTGTTTAGTTGGAGGACAAGAAAATATCAAAAGGTCTCTCCCTTGCTGGAAGGAATGTTCAGTAACAAAGGCAAACTTTTATGCTAACGCACTGGGAGAAGTTTTCGAGCGGATCTACTAACGCGATTATTCGAAGAACGAAGCCTCCACAGAACTTACGCGACAAATCTCCCCCACCCGCAACTTATACTAACGTCCGCAACTTCGGGAACTTTTCGCGACTTCGGGAAAAACGACGACGACAATTAAAAATCGGTTTCTATTTCTTTACTTACGAGTGGAGCCGAAGGCGACTTTCGTTGATTAAGATGATTAACGGGGTAGAGGAAGTGTTGATACTTCTTTTTGCCGCGTTTAGGTACGAGTACTTGTTTTGAAGTGATGTCGTACGCGCTTGAAAAGTGAGGTTATTTATTAGGTTATTTATTCGTACTAAGGCAGCACCCCTTGTTTTTTAAGGTCAAAATATATTACGGCACAGACAAGTTAAAGACAACTTTAAGACAATTTCGAAGATTAATATCTCTTCTCGTGCAATACAAACGCACGCATCACTCCGTCCGTCGTCGTCTTTTATACTCTTTCGTCTCAGTTTGTGTACTACCAAACGTCTTCTCTCGTCGTTTTCGTGCGTACCTTTCGCGTCTTTTGTCGGTCTCTTTTCAGACGATGCGACGACGATGAGCGAAAACAGAGACGGAGCACACAACGACGGGAAGAGTAAGAAGAGAAGAATCGTACGAAACAATCAGAAACAGAACGAGAAAACGCATCGTCATCATCATCCTCATCGACAACAACAACAACAGAGCATGAATCCAACGACAACAACAACAACGAATATAGATTTCATCGAACAATCTTTCCTGACGATTGAGGAGGATCCTTTGATGATGAAATTCAAACCGAATCGAGAGGAAATCGAACGCGCGTTGAAAAGAACAACATCTTCGTTCGTAACGAACAAGAACGAGAACAAGAAAACCATAATCGATGATGAGGAGGACATCACCACCAACATTAACAATCAAAACAACACCGAGGAGGACGAAAACGATGTCATAACGCGAGCGGTTGATATTTTACGCGCGCAGATGACGATAAAAATGGAGGCGGAGGAGATGGCGAAAGCGATGGAAGTATCTTTGCGAGAAAACGAAGAAAATGAAAAGAAACGAAAGCGAGAGGAAGAGGAGACGAGGAGGCGAGATCCGGTGAAGGCGTTTGCGAGCGCGTCGGCAATGGGAGAGAAAGCGTTGAAGCGGATGTTTTTAGGCGAAGGCGGAACGAATTCGTCGAAAGCGATGGAGTTGTGCGAGTTCGAGAAGAAGGCGAAGAAGTGGTATAAGAGCGCGCGCGAGACGATCGAGGACGTGTTTGAACAGATTGGCGCGTCGGTTGAAAACGCAAAGACGGAGGAGGAGGTTGGAGAGATTTTGAGGAATTCGTTGGAGTTGCTCTTCGAGCAGACGTTGCGGATGCCGATGAAGGCGGGCGCGATTCCTGAGATTTTTGCGAGCGAAGAGGCACTGGAAGGGAAGAACGTAGCGGCGGGAGATGTGGTGGAAGTGGGGAGTAGTAGCGAGGAAGACGAAGAAGAAGGGCAAGAAGAGTAGTCGACGAAGAAGGAATTGGGCAGAGCGCGCGCGCGAGCATGTATACATACACGATTTAAAGTTTGTTGTGAATAGTTTTGTACATCGGTATAGAAAAAACACCGTTCCTCTTTTTTTTTTCTCTCTCTCTAACGTCTAGTTGGACGTTTCGCGCGACGAATAGGTTTTCGACCGCCAGGAATGACTTGTTGCGAGCTATCGCTATTTGATGGGGCACCGAAACTACCGGATTGATGTTGTTGCGGCGGAGCGCCAGCGTTGTTGCTAAACGGATTCGCACCCGCCGGCGCGCCGAATGGATTCGCACCTCCCACCCCTCCTCCTCCACCACCGAACGGATTTGCACCTCCAGTAACTGGCGCTGGTGCACCAAACGGACTGGACGGTCGCGAATCATCGTTAGATCCACCAAACGGATTTGCAGCAGTCGTTGCTCCAAACGGACTCGGATTTGTGCTGGTAGTAGCGAATGGATTGGGCGCGCTCGCCGCACCTCCTCCGGCGCCCGCGTTGAAGGTAAATGTTGGCGCGGAAGGAGGCGCCGCAGTCGCCGCACTAGCACCAAAGGTAAAACCTCCACTGACTGACGCACCAGGCGCAGGTGCTACTGCTCCCGGAGCGGACGAACCGAAGGCGAACGGAGCCGCAGCTTTTGCCTCGGCTTGCTTTAGCTCAACCGTCGCCGCGGAAGGCGGAGCGCCGCCAAAAGTGAACGGAGAAGACGATGCTGGAGTTGGTGATGCAGGAGGAGTACCCGTGGTCGGTTTTGCTACCGCCGCACCAAATAAACTCGCTGCCGCTGGTGACGCAGCCGGAGCAGCGCCAAAGGTGAACGTCGCCGGTTTTGCCGTCTCTGCCGGTTTCGCCGCGCCAAAAGCAAACGTCGCCGGCGCCGCCGGTTTAGGCGCTTCAGCAGCTGCGTCTGGTTTAGGAGCACCGAAAACGAATGGCGAAGTTGACACCGGCGGCGCTGAAGTTGTCGTCGAAGTTGTGCCGAAAGGGGAAGGCTTCGTTTCGCCGTCTTCTTTCTTGGAGGTTTCTGTAGGAGTTGGAAGTTTCGCCGCGGCGCCAAAACCGGTAAAAGCTGGCGTTTTCGCCGTTGCTTCATCCGCCTTGGGCGCGTTTGCTAAGCCGCCCCCAAAGCTAAAAGTTGTCGGTTTCGCCGGCTCATCTTTTTTCACTTCCTCATTCTTTTCTTTCGTCGACGCTAAAAAGCCGAGCAAACCACTCTTCTCAACTCCACCTGTAGCAGCTGGTCCAGCAACAGCAGGAGGAGCGGTGTTGCCGAAAGTAAACGTAGGCGCCGCTGATGCAGGCTTAGCAAGAAGAGGCGCCGCGGCGTTCGTCGGCTCCGTCGATGTCGTCGCAGCTGGTGAAAATGCTGCGCTCGGCGTCGATCCAGCGAAAGTAAACTTTGCCGTTGATGGTTTCACTTCACCAGCGCTTCCACTACCATCGCTCGAACCTTCCGGAGCGCGGAAGTGGAATGTCGGTTTCTTCGTACTATCGTCGGTTTTCGGAGTTTCCTTCGTTTCCTTCGTTTGCGCGGATACTAAGAATGGATTTGGTTTTGACGTCGGCACCGCAGTAGCGGATGGAATTCCAAACGAGAAACCGCCCGTTGCTGTTGCTGCCACTGGTTTCTTCTCCGTGGCTTTATCACCGCCTGCTGTCTTAGCCGGAATGCCAAACGTAAACGGCGACGGTGCCGCCGCAGTTGTCGTCGGTGCAAACGGACTCGGAGCCGCTTTACCAGGGGCGCCAGCCGCACCACCTCCGCCTTCTTCTTCTTCGATAGCTTTTTGAACTTTTGCTTGATGCGCTTTATTCTTCGCCATAAAATCAGCACTCCAAAGGTTCACTACCGGTGGTTTTGCCAAGTCTCCTTCGTTCTTCTTGCCTTGTTTCGACGTCGTCGTCGTCGCTATCTTCGTTCCAAAACTAAGCGACGATTGCTTCTTCTCTTTTTGCGCGGTACCAGGACCCATTTTGAAGCCAATTGGCGCATCATCTGATTCCGAATCAGAATTGTCCTCTTGGTTCTTGCCGGACGCATCGAGCTCGTCGTCGTCCTCGTCGATGGACTCGGGCACATAGCGCTCTTCGTTAAACTCGAAGCTTTCTTGCGCGACGCGTCCATACTTCCTTTGTAATCGCTCATACTCTGTATCCGCCAGAACAGACTGATCGCATCCTTGAACGTCGTTAAACTCGTTCTCGCCGCCACTCCCACCATTTTTGGCTGGGTACGGCGTGCTCATTCGGTGACTCGGCGGCGCAGTCCCAGCACCACCAGCAGCCGGAGATGGCGTTCTCGCATCGTCCGCAAAAGACACATTCAAACCTTTCTGATTCGTAGATTTTAATCGAGATGGAGGTTGTCCACCCGTCGTCTCTGCCGGCGTAAACGAAGGTTTTCTACCAGGCGTCGCTCCTCCGCTGCGAAATTCGTTCGCTCTATCCAAGGCGCGTAAAATCTTCGAGGCTGTTTGAGTAGCCATCTTCTCTTTAGCGGCGCGCACTGCGCTCAAGTCAACCTTTGGCGTTTGCTGTTGTTCCTGATCTTGTTGAACACGCAAAGGTGGCGATGAACTATCCAACTTCCTCGACACGTTTCTATTCATCACCGACGATGGCATAAACTCGTCCTCTCCAACTCGCGACCTTTTCTTGGACCTTTCGCCTTGCGCGAAACCGATGGACACCGGCCCAGGGGTGCTCACGATTCTCGGATCCCTTTTCTTTAACACGTTATGCGACGTCGGCATTCCTTTATCCCGAATTGGCGGCGCTAACTTTGCCGACGGCGTGCCTCCATTCACGGCGGCACCGTTAGTCCCCATCGACGGAAGAAGTAAAGTCCTTTTCTCGCTGGAAACTTTCGGTCGCAACAACCCGTAACTCGTCGCGCCCGCCGTCGCCGCTAACCCTCTCGGCCGGCTCGCGTACCTCGTCTTATTCGCCATCTTTCTCTGTCTGTACGCGTGCAATATATCCCGCACGCTCGCGTGCGGACTCTTATCGTCGTCCACTTCGTCCCGTACCTCCTCGCTTCTCTTCCGTCGTCGTTCGCTCGGCTGCCGTACGGGAGGTTCTCCGCCATCGCCATCGCCATCGCCGCCGCCCATCACTTTCCGTCTCTTTGCCATTCTCACGATCGTCTCCATCTCTAATATCTCTTCCTCCGTGTACTCGTTGTTGTTGTTGTCCTCGTCGTCGTCGTTTCTTCTCTTCTTCCCCGTCGTCGTTTCTTCTCTTTTCTCGGCCGAAATCTCCCTCTTTCTCGTCTCGGCAACGTTGGGAGCAGTCGTCGTCATCTCTTCGTCTCTTCTTTTTCCCTCTCCAACCCCGGAAGACCGTCCTCGTCTCAAAACGCGTCGATGTGCCTCTTCCTCTTCTTCTTCTTCTTCTTCTTCTTCTTTCGCGAACGTCACTTTGCCGTGTCTCTCGACCGAAAAATCAGGCGGCGACGATGTCTTCTTCAAGGAGGATTTTCGAAGCGAAGGATGCTGATTTCCCGACGGAGGCGGAGGAGGCTGAGGCTTTTCCGACGCAACATTATTCGCGGGAGGAGAGGAGGCAGAAGAAGCAAATCGACTGAACACTTTCCCCAACTGCGCTTTCGCCGAGGAGAGCAACGTCGTATTCTTCTCCCCGTCGCGATCGAAAAAAGAAACCGGGCGTGGCGTGAACGACGACATGTGCGTTCTTCTTCTTTTTTCTTCTTGTGTGATTTGATTGGTTTGAGGAAAAAATTTTGAAGCGAGAGGAGAATTTTTTTTTTTTGAAAATCAGTTTAGGGTTTACGTGCTTTTTGGGCCACCACTGCTAAGCAGAAAAGTTATTTTCAAAGATGATGACTTTTATACTATGGAGTTTTCTTAAAGACTTAAAGAATATATACGTACTGTGTGTGAAAATGAAAAACGTCTATCTCTCTACATAAAACTTCTTTCGAGCGGCGAAGCGAAATTCCACGCGCTTTGATTCGCTCTTTTTCTTTTTCCTTCTTCCCCTGTTGTTTGTTCTTCTTCTCGTCTTTCCTCCGCGCTTTCGCCGCCGTTTTTTTTTTACTCTCTCTTTCTCTCTTTTGTGTTGTTGTAAATTACTTAATTAATATGCGCATCATTAATCCCGCTCTCTCATTCTCTCTTTCTCTCTCTTTCTTTCCTCGTCGTTTTCGATTGTTTAACGTCCACCTTGTCTCGGCGTGTTTCTCGGCGAGTTTTTCATGCCAGATAACTCTTCGATGGTCATGCCGATGGGAGGGCCGTCGTAGAAGGAGGAGCCGCCGCCAGATCTTCCGGCGCTTCCTCCTGGGCCGAAGCCAGCCGGCGGGCCTAACATGGCACCCGCGGAGCTCATTTTGACCGCATCTCTCGCCGCTTCGTTCTTTTGTTGCGCGATCGCTTGGTGCAATTTCGCGGATTCGTGCGTTTCTCTCTCCAACGCGACTCTGTATTCTTCCATTTGCTGCATGGCGCCGGTGTACGAAGTGTACAAGTTGTATGCCTCTTGCTTCAAGCGTTCCAGCTGCGCTTGCGTTTCCGCCAACTGTGACTCCCTGTTCGCAATCACTCCTTGGTCTTCCACCGATCGCAATCTCGCCGCTTCCTTCGTCTCCGCCAATTGCGTGATTTTCTCTTTCAACTGGTTGTTCATGCTCGCGTTCTTCTCCTTGGCGCCGGCGGCTTCCGCCGTCATCGCGTTCAACTTCTTCGACAACTCCTCCACTTTCGCCTCTAACAACGCCTTCGCCTCGGAAACCTTCGCCTTCTCGCTCGTTTCCACTTGCGTTTCCTTCCTCGCCGTCGCCGCGTCGTTCTTTGACTTGTCCGCCTCTCTTTGCCACTGCTCCGTGCTCGCCCGCTGGCTCTCCAGCTGCGTGTTCAAACTCGAAATCTTTTGCGACGCTTCGCTCTTCTCTCTCAACAACTCCGTGATCGCTTTCTCGTCGCTCTTAATCGTCGCGTTCGCCGCGCTTAACGCCGAGTCTTTCTCCGCAAAGTTCATTCTCGCCGATTCCAACGCTTTCGCCAACTCGTCGATTTTTTGCAAGTGTTTCGTCTCCGTCAACTTGTTCTCAGCAGCCGTGCTTTTGGCTTCATCTTTCAACTTATCGATCACCGTGTTTGCCACGCCGAGTTGTTTGGATAACTCAGAGATGTTCGATTTTAAGTTATCTTGATCTCTGGCTGCCAAAGTTTGCGCGGATTCCAACTTCCCGCGAATAGATTGTTCGGTCGATTGGTGCGTCTTCAAGGCCTCGCTCGCTTTGATCTTCTCCTCGGTCAATTGCGTGTTCAAAGTCTTAATCTGCGCGGTCGCGTTGTCCAGTTTCACTCCACTCGTCTTCAACTCTTGATCGAACTCTTTTTTCATCTGCTCCATGGTTTGCACGTCCATTTTGTGCTTCAAATTATGCGAACGTTGCGAGTCCAAGTAGACATTCTTCAACTCCGCGATGGATGCTTTCACCGCATTTTGCAACGAATCCGTGGCCTTATCGAGCGCGATGGACGTCGTCTCCGATTGGCCTTCCGGCGTGTACTGCTTCGGTTCCGCTTTCGGTGGCATTCTTTATGTGCGTATAAAGGTCGTAGAAAGATCGTCTAAAGCCGTCGATGTTTGTGCGTGTACTCTGCGAGAGCTCTTCTTAAATATATTCTTTGAGAGGAGGATTACTCGCGGGAATGATCGATCGCGTTTGTTGTCGTTCTTCTTGTGTGAATATACGGTTGTGTTTTTGAAAGGTCTAAAAGAACGAGAGCGACGCGTTTGTGTTTTGTTTAGGGTAAAAATCGCTCGAGTTTTGGTGCGTCGTTGTGCGCAAAGAATTTTTTCATCATCACACGAATAAAACTCGCACTCAATAAAAAAGAGAGACTTTAATAATAACGAAGCTTCTGTCGTTGCTTCTTTGACGTCTTCTTCTCTCTTTGAAACCTATCGTCTGCCACTGTTCAGAGAAGCGAGTCGTTGTTCTCGCTGGGAAGGTATTTTATACACATCATCGCGCGTGAATAATAAAAGAGTTTGCTCGATTGATTTTTGTGAGATAAAATCTGAGTGAACCGGCGGCAGAGCGTTGGTGTTTGGCGAAGAGATATATGATGATGATGGAATCGTTGAGAGCGTCAAACTCCTCGTCTACCACCTCTTCGTCCTCCTCTTCGTCATCCTCCAAAGGCGGCGGACCTCTGCGAATGCTCTGCGGGGAGCGGTTGTGGAAGTTGCGCGGGATGTTCATTTTAGCATCCATTCCGATGGGTTTGATTTTTCTCGTGTATACGTTGATGCCGACGCACTCGCATTTGCACCGACACCATCAGTTGGATTTCGCGAACGTGCACCCGCACGGGAACGAGTTTTCCTCGTCTATATCTTCTCGCGAAAGTAGGAAGAATATCGAAAGAAGAGGAGGAAATTCGGCGGCAAATTGGGCGAGAGAGCGAGCGCATCGAGAGTCGGATGAGTATTTAACGTCGTCGTCGTCTGAATCGTCTTCGGGCGGCGCGGTTGGAGAAGAACCGTCGAGTTTACACACGGCGCACGAAGAAGAAAAGGATGTTCACGTGCGCGTACACGTCGGTGGAGAAGAAGAAGGAGGCGACGAGAGAGAAGAACGCAAAGGAAAGGAAGGCGACGGGTATAAATACGCCATCGTGTTTGATGCGGGGAGTACCGGGTCGAGAGTGCACATTTTTAGATTCGAACAAGATACCGGAAAGTTAGTAGACGATACGTTTGAGCAGTTGAAACCCGGATTGTCTTCGTACGCGGACGAACCGGATAAAGCCGGGGCATCTTTGCAGCCGCTGTTGGAGAAAGCGATGGAAACTATTCCAGAAGGCCAAAGAGCGGAAACGCCGGTGGAAGTGAGAGCGACCGCCGGGTTGAGGTTGTTAAAGCCGCAAACAAAATCCGATGATTTGTTGGAAAGTGTGAGAGAAACGCTGAAGACGTATCCGTTTGCGTTCGACACCGAGAGAGACGTTTCCATCATGGGAGGCGAAGACGAAGGCGCGTTTCAGTGGTTGGCGTTGAACTATTTATTGAACAGATTGGAAGGCGGAAGCGATAAAAAGAGTAATAAAAAGAAAAGTAGTCATAGTCATGAAGAAGGAATTACCGTCGCGGCGATCGATTTAGGCGGCGGATCTGTCCAGCTCGCGCACGCCATGGACGAGAAAGTCGCGAAGAGGGCGCCAAAAGGGTACTCAAAATCCATCTCGTTTCCAGGGGCGAAGAAACCGTTCGAAGTGTACGTGAAATCGCACTTAGGTTACGGATTAATGGCTGCCAGAGCGGCGACGTTGAAGGAAGCGAACGGTATGTCTAGCCCATGCTTACCGAAAGGATCTGACCCGAAATACATATACTCGGGCGAAGAAATCGTCGCCGCCGGCCACGAGGAGAAGAATTCAGACTACGCCGCGTGCAAAGAACACGTGGAAAGCATGTTAAAGTTAGACACTTCGTGCGAAGTTGACGACGAGTGTTCGTTTAACGGCGCATGGGGTGGCGATTTCAACTCGCAACACGCGAAAGAGGTGTATTTATCGTCGTACATGTGGGACCGCGCGATAAACGCAAAGTTGATTCCACAAGACGCCATCGACGGCGAGTTGACCATCGACGAGATCGAAGACGCGGCTAAGCTCGCGTGCGATACCATGGGCGATGAAAGTGAAATATTGACTAACTTTGAAGGCGTCGAAGAGAAAGATGCGGCGTTTCTCTGCACAGATTTAACGTACATCGTTGGTTTGTTAGAGAAAGGATTCGAAAAGAACGATTGGAAGAGCGTACGATTGGTGAAACAAATAGAGTATCGAGGACAAAACGTCGAAGTCGCGTGGGCCTTAGGTGCTGCGCTTAATGCTTTAGCTTCCTCTTCGTAATTACATATCAATTTTCTATTATTATCCATATGCTTATATATATATAGATACAGCGCCCGCGCGCTTTACGGGCGCGCGGTTATACTTTAAAAGGGTGGAACTTGTTCCGGCTCGCCGATATCTCTCGCCGCCGCGCTCGAACTTTTCCCTTGTCCCGTAACATTCGTAGCCGATTGTATTAACAAAGTGAGCGTATACATCAACGCGTTCGCTTCTTGGCTGGTCAACTTCTTCCCACTCTCAGCGTTTACAAGCTCAAATCGCCACTTTTTACAATCCACGAAGCACTCCCCGTCGCTCTCGCCGCCAACCAACACCGCGGAATCAATCTTCAACTTCAACGCAGTCACCGCGCTCGAAATAGGCAACAACGTCTTCACCGGACTCGTATTCACCACCACCGTTGCAATCGTCGTCCCTTTGCTACTCTCATTATCCACGCACACGCCTCTTCTCGTCTTCACTCCAAACGCCTTCTCGCCTTGGCCTTTCCTCACGCAAAAGTTCAAGTAATCCTCCAACCGTTCTTTCACCGCCTCGGGGTCTGTCAACTTCACGAACGCGTCGTCGTACGTCTTCTCCACGATTTCAAAGTCCATCTTCACGAACCCGTCGGTGTCTGTGGTGATTTTCGCGTTCCAAATTTCCAAATCCAGACCCTCGAGAAGCCACGAAATCACTCGCATGAGTCCAGGAATGGATTGAATGCTGATGGACATCACGCTTCGATCCTCGAATCGTTCGTTATCGATGGAGCACAAAACAAAGGCGCACGAATCCACGTCCTCGTCTTGCGAATCCGCCACGGACGGGATCGACGGCGCTTTGATCGATTCCTCCGCCGATTCCATCTCGTCTTCCTCCTTCTTCTTCTTCGCCGCAATTCTCATCATCCGTCGTCGTAACGGTGGTGCCTTCGATCGGCGGCGATCGAACGTCGCTGCTGATGTTGTTCCTGTTCTCGCGTTCGATTTCGTCACACACATCGCCGAAGTGCGCATCAAAGATAAAGATGACGACGGTGATGAAGACGAGCAGTGCTTTTGAGGCGAACAGATAGAAGATCGCGCGTTCGTCGCGGAGACGAGGAGCGACGAATTCATGACTTTTTTTTTCCAAGCGACAGTTCAAGGAAGCGTTTTAAAAGTGAAGAGAATTTTAAGAGGAAAATTTTTCAATACTCGACTCCGCTAAAACTAAACGTGAACTCTTCTAACTTTCCTAAATGACTGACACTGAGATCACGGCTGGCGTCGAACAACGACTTTCCCGAGGAGAGGCCAAAGGGAATTCCTCCGAATGGAAATTTGAGCCGTAAAAACTCGAGGATATTTTCTTCTTCTCCCTCTTTTCGGCTTATCTCGGACTCCCTCGTCAAAACGCGACGGCTGGCGACGACGACGCAGTTGTTGGTTTGGCCGCTCGGTTCTTTGAAGATTTGGACGGATTCGACCCAGTTTTCATCCGTGGACTCGCTCGATGCGTAGTTGAAAACGGAGGAGAGCGTCTCGCGGAATTCCGCCAAAGCTTTGAGATTGCCCGACCAGCAGTTACACACGAGAATCCCGCCGCGAGTTTTCTCTAAACAATCGTAAATGTTTTGAATGAAAGATTTCTCCAAGCATCGCTTTGGGATGAGACCTTGACCGTCGTAGCAATCGAGAAAAACGCAACTAAAGCCTTGTTTATTAAGGCGATGGTATCCTTTTGATGAAAGTCGTTCCAATTCTTCTTCGAGGTAGCGTTCCGCCGAGCACTCGTGTATGGTTTCGTTTGGAAACCGCGGGAACTCGAGAGTCTTCGAATTCCTCAGAACCACGTCACACATTGGTTTCGAGTACTCCACGCTTTCGAGATCAATTCTCTGTTCATATTCGGAGTTCAATTTGGAGCAGAGAAACCCGGAAAGTGCGCCGGTACCAAATCCCAAGTTTAAAATGCGAACCTTCTCTAAAAATCCGTTAAATAATGGATCGCACATCTCCTTGTATCGTTTAGGACACAAAATCGGTACGAGCCAGCTATGGTCTGATGCGCATCCGAATGCGATAGCGATGGTTGCCATCGCGCGAATGTATTCAAAACCAACGACGCTTCGATCGATGCGAGCAATTTTTGTAGCGTTGTTTTTTCCTTCGCCGTCCTCATCCTCATCGCTTTCTCTCCAATTCGAGTCGTACAATAATCCTTGCTCGACGTTATCGATGTATGCGCAAAGCCACGGACCGTGACGCTTTATTTTAACGTTCGATATGTTCTCTTCTTCGTTGTCATCATTCTTTGCCTTCCGCGCTTTCTTCGTGACTTCTCCTCCTCTCCTCTTCGTCGGCTTTGTCGATTCAAATACGATTTTTTCTGGAGTGTTCATGAGATGATGGTAATAGCCAGCCTCGGAGTAAGGATTCAGCCGCCAACCACCGGTATAATCTGGTCCAACTGATATGCGTTCGTTCGCTTTGATATCTCTCAGCGCTCGCAAACACAAACAATAGTCACTCCCGATCATCTTCCAGTGATAAAGAGGTACTCGCTCGCAGTTATACTCTTCTTTTACGTGTACTGCTGCATCCGTTCCGTAGGTGGTACACGTGGCTCGATACCTTCCATCGTAAGTCATACCGCACAGAAGAAATCGCCCTCCCCTACCACGCTTCTCTGCGTCGATTTTTTGCCCTCGTACTTCGTCTTTTCGAGAAAAGTTCTCGTCCTCCTCATCCGATAAATCGTCCAAAGCCGCTATTTCATCTCTGAGATCCCACCTTCTCGCAAGTCCTTTAAAGCATTTCACCTCTGCCGGAAAACTCGAGTAAATAGCAACGAGTTCACCTTCTTTGCATCCGTAAATGGACACGAAGTTTGTCTCGGAACGTCCCTCGTCGTCGATGCCTACTTTGTGGTACCCACACGAATTCGCCTCGAATGGACAAATCCATTTCCGTCTACCCTTCATCTTCGTTTCTATTTCCTCCATCGTCACCCAACGCAGCTTCTCATACGTGCTTTTATCCTCAAAGCCGTGCGTCTTTTTCGTCCAACTGAGGCACTCTAAAATGGCAGTCATTTCTTCGTCCAAGGTCATTTCCACTCTATCGTCGCTCGCGTTTCGATACCACACGTCTTCGTCGCCCGTCTGTGCTTTCTTGTCCCGGTCAAAGTACGGCACGTACCCGTCCCTAAAATACCCAACGACGTAATCGCACTCCTTGATCAAGTTTTTCATCCCGTTTTCTCTCGCTCTTCCGTCCTCTTTCGAAAGCAACGCTTTCCTCACGTCTGCGATTTTCGGATACACGTACACGCACCATCCGTTCGGCGCGCCGTTTTTAAACGTCCCGTACACCACCGAATCCCCGATTCCAACCATTACGCACTTCTCTCCACTTCTCAACCCGTTTTCGTCGTACGTTCCTTGATACAAAAAATCGCCGTCTTCGTCGCGCTCTATCCCAGCTTTCGCCATCCCGCTCTTCGCGTCCACCAGAACTTCGCACGTCACTCCGCTCTCTGGATTTTCAATCGTGTTCGTAAAGAAAACATTAGTGTCGTTTCCTTCTTCTTCCGCCGCATCAAATAAACCGAGCGTTGGAGAGAAAAGAGACAAAGTCTGACTCTTCTTCGTCTCCTTCTTCTTCTTCGGAAGGTGTTCTCGTCGTTTCCTCCTCGCTTCTCCCACCATCACATACGAGAGTTCGTTACAGGACGGACGTTTCCCCTAAAAAACGCAGAGAAAGAGATCGCAACGGTATGTGCGTTGTTCTCGCGCACTCAAAGAGAAAAAACGACGATGCGTACGAGCGCGCCGAATCCAGTGCTCACATCATCAACACCATCCTTTTGATGCACACTTTGACAAAAAGCCAAAGAAACGCGTTCGTATCGCGCGTGTTTTGCTCGTTTTGCTGCCCAAATTATGTCACTTTTTTCGAGGTTTTTTTCCCGAAGACGCCACTTTTATAAAGCACTTTTTGCTCTCGACAATACACGACGAGAACTTCGGAACATGTTTAGTTCTACCGCGACGACGACTTTGAGGACGATTCAGACGATTCAGACGACGACGACGCGCTGTTGTTGTTCTTTCTCTTCCTCGTCTTCGTCAAAACGAGGAGGATTCAGAAGAGCTTTAAGAGGAGGAAGAAGACAAAATTGGATGAAGAGAAAAACCGCCGCCAATGCGTCGTCAGATTTGAACAACAACAACGACAACAACCCCGAGGCGGAGAACGACGATGAAACGACGAGAAGAACGAACAACTCCGCAATGCCTAACGCTCCTCCGGAATCGGTCGCGTGGCTCCCACCGCTCGACCGACTCTCGTTCGCGGAGGACGACGATTACGAAAACAGCGAGAAGAACCTTACGATGCGAAACGAGAGAACGTATGAATCGAAATCGGGGGAAAGCGCGTATACCATCGCGAGGAAAGACGGCGAAAGTACCATCGACGACGAAAACGAGGAAGAGTTTATCGAATATAAAGAAAAAGTGGAGAGGGTGCAAGACGTGATGGAGTTCATCTCGAAGAACAAGAACTGGTTGAAACTCGCGCGAACGCAGAAGATGCGAGAGTATAGGGCGAAGACGGGGTTGGTGGACGCTCGGTTAGACGAGGAGGAAGAAGAGGACGCCGCTGCCGAGGGGGTGACTGTACCGGAGGCGTTCGAACACGAAACGTTTTTAGACGAGCGTGGGAATATTACTGGGCGAGCTTTGTACGTGTGCATAACTTCGTTTTGGTTGCGAGTGTATTATAACTTGGCGCAGTTTGAGTTGAACGCGAGCGAACTGGACGATATCACCAACAGAGCGCTGGTGCCGAAAGAGAAGGTGAGCGAATGGTTTGAGTTCGCGAGGACGAATTATAACAAATTAAGCGCCAAGGAATCAAAAGAATATTACGATTGCGAGATGGTGAAGCTGAAAAAGTTCGAACAGCTGGTGGACGAAGATTTTCAAGAGGCGTATAGGACGAATAACGGGTTGCGTTTGCAAAGGTATTACGGGGAAGTGGAGGGATTCGCCGCGGCGGGCGGGTTCGGGATGACAAAAACGGACGTGGAGTACGATCCTTTGTACCGAGCGATGGTGAAATTTGACGAGCTCGTTGAGAGCGAGCGAGTGGCAAAAGAAGAAGAAGAGCGAAAGAAACAAGAAGAAGAAAATCAGACGTTGGACAGGGATCAGTTGGAACGTATATTCCAAGACGGTTCTGCGGAACATCCGTACTTGTTGGATCGAAAAGCGTCGGAGACTTCCGGCCGTTGGAGTACTTTAGAAACAGATTTTGACCAGAAACTGACGTTAAAGAAAAATCACCCGGAAGATCCAACGGATACCGGCGACGAGGACGACGGACAAGAGTGGTTGAAGGACGGCGGATGGGAGGCGTTGCCGGACCACACTGCAGTGGACGCCAGAGACGGCTCGGCGTTAAAGTTCGTCGGGGTGAAGCACGCGGAAGATCCAGAAACCGGTAAAGTCACCTCCGATTGGAACGAAGCGTATGATTTCTCAACGTGGATGTACGAACGCCCCGCGAATGCAACGAAGTACCCGGTGTTAGATTCGATCGATCAAAACGAATTGTTGCACTTGAATAAAACCCAAATGCCGAGCGCCGCAGAGATGCAAACGTATGAGTCTGCCAGAAAACTCGTCGCAGGCGACGATCGCAACGCCGATCGGAAAATAGGAGAACCAGACAGAAAAATGCTCACGAGACTAGAAGTAGGCGAAACGCTAAAAGCGAAAGTGAAGTCATTAGATTTATACCACGGCGCGTTGGTCGATTGCGGCACGGAAATTGACGGATTGATTCCCATCGCAGAAGCGGATATCCCCCGCGCGAGAGTCTTTCTCGCCGTCGGTAGTGAGTTGGAAGTTAAGGTTTCGCGCGTGCATGCCAAGTTTTGGCGTATACGGTTCCCTTTGGAAGTCATGCCTGTAGAACAAAAGATTCTCGACGAGTTGAAAAATGGGCATCCGCACGATTACGATAATCCACCAATTAACATTTACCAAGGTGAAAGTGATGAGTTTGCCTTTTTTGATGCCGGTCGAGATATCCGATCCGCAGAAGCTATTGCAATTGCTACAAAAAGACGAGAGGAAGCGTTGGAGAAACGTCGCATGCTCGAACGCAGAGATAAGAGCAGCATGAAGCGATACGAGAAGGCGGCGAAGAGAGCGACTTTGGCGTCGCAAGCCAAGCCGAGCAGCGAGGAGGAGGAGGAGGACGACGACGACGACGAGATGAGCCCAAAGAAGAGCGCGGAAGATTTGGAAATCGAAGACGCTCACAAAATCTCCTCGAAAATCCGGCAGCAATTCGAAGAGGAGGAGGAGGCGGCGTTGAACAAAAACGGCCCGCCACTCGGCGGCGGCGACGACTCCGCACGAATCCCCTTGAAACCGCGATCCAGTCGTCAAGATGAGGAGGATGCTGAAGAAGGCATCACGCCAAACAGAGCCGCGGAAGATTTACAAGTTGCAAAACTTCGCGAAGGTAAGGCCTTCGTCGACCCTGAAGCGGATGATTTACGCGGCGGCTTCTTTGGCGTCAACGAAGAGGAAGACGATTTGTTCGACGATGACGAAGACGACGACGATGACGAAGATAGACGACGTGGTAGCGGTAGTACTCGCGCGTCAAACAGTGTATTAGGCATAGACGAAGATGACGTGGACGATGAAGACGACGATATTGACGCCGACGATGAAGAAGACCACTTCAACTTTGACGACGACGAAGATTGAAATCCGAACTACTCGCTGTAACGACATATATATATACATTAAACCTACATGACCTACATTTTGTGTCACTTTGTCAGCCTACATCTTTTCTTCTTTCTTCTCGCTATCTTCTCTCACCCCGTCGTACGTAAACAGCAACTCTCTGTACTTTTCCTCCTCCAATTTTAACCTCTCCTTCTCTTCCCTCGCTTGTTCCCTTCGATTCTTAAAAAACGTCTTCATCAACTCCGAACACTCCTCCGCTAACACGTCCGACCTCACCGTCACCTCTGGCATGATCGCATGCGTCCTCAACACCTCAACCTTACTCTCCTCGCCATCCCTCGTCCCTAACAACCCGCACCAACTCCCGTGCGCGCCCAGCTGCGGGTTCCTCGCTCCGTACACCACGTTCCCGACCCTCGCTTGTAATATCGCGCCGGCGCACATCGCGCACGGTTCCAACGTCACGTACAACGTCGAATCTTTCAACCTTCGCCAATCACCACCTAACGCTTTTCTCCCACTCTCGATGCATTCCAATTCCGCGTGCGCGAGTGGGTTGTTTTTCGTTTCCGATGTGTTGTGTGAGCGCGCCAGGACGAACTGTTGTTGTTCTTGTTCCTCCTCTTTGTTTGAGGAGGGAGAGATCTTGTGCACGAGGACGGCCCCGACCGGGACTTCTCCTCCGGCGAACGCTTTTTCTGCCTCTGCGAGTGCCATCCGCATGTAATGTTCGTCCTCTTCTTTCGATATTACTCTCGTTTCTTCTTCTTTAGTCTTCTCCGTAGTCTTCTTCATCCCCGTCCCATCGTTAGGGGAAGCGGCGCCACCGAATGCTCTTCTCAACTGAAAAGAGGAAGAGGAAGAAGAATGAAGGCATCGCCACCAGAGCGAATTTCGACTGTTGCTGGCAGAAGCATTGTAGGAGCGAGAACCAACACCACTGCTATTGCTCCCAAGTCGTCGGAGCAAGTGCCTTCCCGCGTGAGAAGAGTACGTTGCAAACATGTTCTCTCTCTGGTGTGATTTGGCAGCCGTTCGGGGAAAAGAAATGAAGCAAAAATGTGGATAAAAGCGACACACATTCCCACGCTCTTTTATATGCACAGTGTACCTATCGCGAAGACTACGATGGCAGCGTCGTCGTTAGTATCATCCGCGGGAATCCTTTTCTCTTCGAGGAGGAGAACGACGCGTTTCGACGATCAAAAGACGAGGAGAATACGAACACCAATAGCAAACGCATCGTCGGATGGCGAGGCAGGTCTTCTGACGAAACCGTCGGACGTTTCCCCGGAAACCGAAGAGATGAAACAATTTCTGGACTCGTTAAAGTACGATTCGAACGGGTTAGTCACCGCAATCGCCCAAGACGTCGATACCGGGGCGATTTTGATGCAAGGCTTCGCCAGTCGCTTGGCGATTGCGTACACGTTACAACACAAAAAAGCGTGCTTTTTCTCTCGTTCGAGACAACAGTTATGGTGCAAAGGCGAGAGTTCCTCGAATTTTATCAACGTCGACTCAGTGCACGTGGATTGCGACAAGGATTCCTTGATTTATTTAGGCGTACCGACGGGACCGACGTGTCACACGGGGGCGCACACGTGTTATTACAAAAGGGTGGACGGCGCAGACGGTTTGATTTTAGGCGCGGCGAAGGACGGGAGGCACAAAGCGGAGGAAGCGCTGACGACTTTATACGAGTTAGAGGCGACGATTGCGGAGAGGAAACGAGAGGTGATAAAGGAAGGGGCGAAACCGAGTTGGACGAGACGGTTGTTGGAAGATCCGGAGTTGCTGTGCTCGAAAATTAGAGAAGAAGCGGGCGAGTTGTGCGAGACTTACGAGAAGGACGAAGGGAAGGAGAGAGCGGCGAGCGAGTGCGCGGACGTGTTGTATCACGCGATGGTGTTGCTGAACGTGCAAGGCGTGGAAATCGCGGACGTGATGGAAGTGTTGAGGAATAGGTTTGGCGTGAGTGGAGTGGAAGAGAAGGCGAAGAGGACGCCGAAATCAAAGTTAATCGATCCTTCGAAGGAATAGAACGAGCGCGTGGATGCTCGTAGATTTTACTTGTATTTATATATATATAAATATATAGATGACAATTCCAGCAGCCCGTATATACCACTGGTTCGTATACAACACGATTCAATAATATAGGTCTTTCGCGCTTTCATAACATCACAGTTGGAAGAAATATTTTACAAGAGAATACAGGGCGCTTCCTCTCGAATGTTCTCGGCAAACGCGACGGACAACACGTCTTGAACGCTGTCGAAAAATACCGATTTCAAAAAGTATACGACGAACATCGCCGTACACATCCAATCGTTCGAGAAATGCGGGCGAGTAGGTAACGATAATTCGCTCCTTTTTGAGTCGCTCAGGTAGAAATCTGCGACGATTTCATCCTCTTTTGCGTCCGCGCAGAGACTCTGATTCATAAACTCAAAAACCCAATACAGACCAAAACCTCTCGACCCGAAATACGTCTCGCACGACTTACACTTCATCCTGTTCACGCCTCCGAAAACGGTGGACGATTTCGTCTCGTACGTTTGCGTTTCGATTGAATTTTCTTTTTCGCACTTGACCGTCGTGAACATCTTCAATCCTAAAATCGGCGTCGCGAAACCTTTCCCTTGTTTTTCGTACGCGTTTCGACATGCGTCGCAATGGCAGGCGAACGAGTAAAATAGTTTTCGACCGGAAAAACGGACGTTTCCACATTTGCACTGCCCGGTAAACTTTTCGAGGAACATAATACTATTCTCAACGCTGTTGTTATTACCAGTACTGTTATTATTATTACTTCTTCTCGATGTTCTCGCGCGGTGCTTTCTTCTCTTTGAGGAGGGTTTGACCGGATCTGATGCGTTCGAGACACCGAGGAAAAAAACGATCGAAAACGCTTTTTTTGCAATTTCGACGAAAAAGAATTTCCAACCCCGTCTGCACAACAAACACCCATTCATAGAGACGCGCGCTCGAAAAGAGTTTTAACGCGAGATATATAAACAACGCATCAGAGATGCCGTTTGACTTGATCGTGCGTTCGTTCTTTTTATTTTCGCGTCGTGGTTACGCGCGCACGTATTGATATCTTTCTTCTTTCTCTCTCTTTTTCTCACCTTCGGGACGGACTGACACACATGCAATGCGTTTTCCTCTGACTTCAACAAAACAACAGACTGGCCGATTCATCCCGGACAAATCGAACATCTGGCGCGATTGCGTCGATGGCTATTACGATTGGGTAAAAGAACACATCAACGAAGGCGCGCCGTTGAACGAGGCGGATCATTGCGGGGATCCACCGTTGCTTTTAGCCGCTGGGAATGGACACACGGCGGTGTGCGACTTGTTGATCTCCGAAGGCGCGGACATTCAACAAGCCGGTTTGATGAAAGATACGCCGTTACAAAGAGCCGCACACAACGGGCATTTACAAACAGTCCGTTTTCTCGTGGAGAATGGTGCCGAAGTGGACGCTTTGGATATGGGCGAGAACACCGCTTTACACTGGGCGGCGATGCGAGGGCACGTTGAAATCGTAAACTTTTTGTTGCAAAACGGCGCCAACAAGAACATGAAGAACGCGCAAGACAAGTTACCCATCGATATGTGCCAAGCGGTATGGAGTGACTCGTACAAGTACGTGAAGGAATGCTTAGCTTGAAAGGACTAAACACGTTTTACGAGATGCGTATATGTGATATTTGTACTGAAATGTTATTTTTACAAGTCTCTCTCTCTCGCGCGCCGGCCCGCTCTTTTATAAAATGAAAATTGATGTTCACAACTTTGTCTGCGACGCGTGTTTCCCACCCGGTTGTCTCGCTTCTTTCTCTTTCTCTTCGAGCTCTTCCTCTTTTGTCAACATGTGTCCTGCGTGATAAACCAAAACCGGAATTTTTGACTTCTTCTCCACGTTGGTCGAGATCGACTGCCCTTCGATCAATCGCGTCAACCATCCCTTGTCGTGTTTCACAACAATTATCATCGCCGCGTTCACTTGTTCGGCTTTACTCACGATGACATCGCTCGTGCTTTGATATTGGACGTTTAAAAGCGCGTCTAATTCAATAGCCGGTTGCGGGATATCTTCGTGCAAAGACAAACCTTTCTCGTGTTTTTGCTCCACGTACTCGTGCGTTTGCTCGACGATATCTTGGAGCATATTTTCCGTGGATTTGAGCTCGTTTTCCCAAAACTTCGATTGCGCGGCGCGATCGGCGGCGTTGTATCGCGCGATGGCGGAGTCGTACGTCCATAAACCGTCCGGTGGAAGCATGTATCCTCCAAGCTCGTTTGGGTCCGACACGTGAACCAGATGAAGCAAATCTCCCGGGCGGTAGATGTTATCTACGACCCACTCGGTAACCTTGGCGCTTTCTTTGACGCCTTTATCCTGCAATAAATTCAGATTGAATGAGAATGAAGAAAGAAAAACGAAACGAAAAAGGACGTGGGTCGGTATCGAACTCGAACGATGACGCACTGGCGCGCGGGTTATATTGCTACCGAACGCACGCGCGAATCGAATCGACGAAGCAAGAGAAACAAATGTGAGAAGGACCGCTCTTCTCTCTCGCGCATCTTCGGCTCAGAATTTGAACCAATATCTTTTGTAATCATATAACATCATATAACGACGAATATCATAAGCATGAAACGTGTTACGGGATTTTTCTTTCCATCATTGCCGAAGATTGCGTCGTCGTCTTTGTACTCGTCCAAGAGAAAAACAGAGCGATGAAAACACACAAAAACGTATCTAAAACGGAAAAAAATATTACCAAAGCAACCAACAAATGACGGTTGAACGTGTCGCCTCTCGCGTTTTCCGGGTAGAAGCGATTGAACGCCAACACGCCGTGCATATATTCCGGCGCGTTCGTCCCCGCTAACTTTGTTGGCTTTCGCGGGACGACGTTGCTCTTCGCGTTCGAACCCATCGCCGCCCACTCCTCTTCTTCTTTTCCTTCTCCGCCTTCCTCGGAACTGGCAAACGCTTTCCCCGTCTTATAAAAAGTAGTACTCTTCCTCGATCGCGCGGCGATTTTGCGGCCAACGCGGCGTAGTAACAACGATGATGATTGTGCTGATAACGACGATGATACCGAGAGCTTGGACATCATCAGCATGAGTATTCGTTTATTAAAAGGTGTTAGTATTGTGTTGTATTGTGCGTGTATTTTTGTATCAAATGTGACGAAACGAAATCATCTAACCCTAGTATTTAAATGAACGTAGCGGGACTAAAAGGACACGCAAAGAACGATGTGAGATGTTTTGACACAGTTGAGAATTAAATTGCACATCCTTTCGTACATTGAACGTCAGAAAGATCAAGAAACAAAGTACAGGTGTATATTAAATTTTTCTCTAGTAAGTATTACCGCGCTTATGTTATGTTTCCCCATTGGCGTCAGACGCTTAACAAGTTCGCGAAGAACCGCACGCCTTGCAACGAGAACAAGACGTCGTCTCGTTGGACCAACATGTGAACGCGTCTGTTGTATTCTTCCGACCCATTTTTGATGGATAACAATCGAGAATCTGCGAGTCGTTGGCACGCGGTGCTAAAATCCGAAGGGACCATCTCGCGTATTTTCGCCTCTTTGCACAAGTTGGTGTACCGGGAGAGGAGTTCGCGCAGAGTGATTTCTTTCGCGGATTTGTTGAAGTCAGTTCTCTCGCCAAATACGCGGACGCACGAGCACAAGATCATTTGTTGCTGCTGAGGTAAAGCTCGAATGGTTTCCACGACTGGGTTTTGGAAGATTTTGGAGACGGCTCTGGCCATGTGCGAGACTTTGATTTTGTGGATGGGCGGCAGCGTCGCCAGCGCGGGACCTTCGACGACGTCGCCGTTGTCGAGGATGACGCACCCTTCGCGTTCAATGGACTCGTATCGGAGCCTGGCTTCGTCGACGCAGAGTTGCAAGGCGTCCGTGCACACGCGCAAAGCTTTGCGCATGTCCCCGGTTTGCGCAGAAACTTTTCGCGCGCAAAGTTCCAAGGCGTTCAACTCGAACGCGTCGTATTTCTGCACGCGTTCGCAAAGCAGTTGTTTGAGCTGAATGGACGTGTACGCGGTAAATCGCACTAAGGATGGTTCCCATCCGCGCGCGCGAAGGCGCGGTAACGCTTTGTCTGTCAAGTTCATGGCGTTGGAAACGCCGACCAAAATGCACCGCGAATGCGGGAGCGACGGAAGAGCAAAAAGCTCGTACAGAATAGCCGCTTCGCGATATTCGAGTTGATCCATTTCATCGAGAAGGATGATAACCATTGACAAGTGGTGATCGGCTTTGTGCGGATGAGCAGCATCACCGTTCATCAAAGCGAGGCGGTGATCGATGCCGTCGTTATCGTCCTCGTCGTCGCCGCACATGTACCGCTCGGCTTCACCACTAACTTTACCTCCACTCACGAACCGACGTAAAGCGGCAATTTCAGCGCACACTTCGTACATGTCCGAACACTCGGCTTTACCTCGGGTTCGGTCTTCCTCCGTAGGCACGATGTCTAATTGCTCGCAAATGCGCTTAAACACGGACGTTGGCTTCCCTTGGATGGCCATGCAATTGATCGAACAGACTTTTGGCGGGCGCGATTTAGCGACGCCAGTCGCAGACGACGACCACTTCTTGACTGTTTTCTCAACCGCACCCAGCGTTAACGATTTCCCAGTACCGGGCAAGCCGCCGACGTAAATCGAACCCGACCGGTGGTCTCTCAAACATCCTTCCACGATTGTCGTTATTTGGCGCAGCTCGTCGTCTCTTTGCGAGATGAACATTTTAGCTTCTTCGTTCTGTAACGATAAAGCTCCGCAGACTTCGTTCACGGTGGTTTGGTCAAGCGGATCGAACGCTTTCGAGACACCGACGACCATCGCTTGACTATTTTGCTGTTGCAAGCGCGAACCAGTGACGCGTTGCATGATGAAAGACGAAGATGGATCCTGGGGTCGTTGACGTTGATTATGTTCTGATGGATATTGGTGATGTTGTTGATGCATCGTCATTGTTGGTGTCGTTGTAATCGCCATTGGATACCTCGCGGGCGAAGCGTCTCTGGCGTACGTCGTATTCCCAAGATATTTCGGCACCGCACTCATCGCGTTCGAAAATTTCGCTTCGGCGGTTTCAAACACCAACTCTCTTTGTAACTTCAACTCACCACTCGCTGTTCTTTCTAAACCGCCGGTATCATTATTGCCGCCCATCATCGCGTTCCTCGCGTGTCCTCTGCTTACGCTCGCTAACATCCTCCTCAACTCGTACACGTCCGCGTATTGCGGCTCAAACCCAGTCAACCGAAAATACCGGTTCAACATCTGTTCTTCGCTCATTTCTTCTAACTCTGCTAAATCTTCTGCGCTTTGTCTCACTTTTGTCGTCGTCGCGGTTGTCGTCGCGGTCCTCGGCGCTTCCAACAACTCGTGCACGAACGAGCTCAACTCGCAAAACCCTTGCTCGGAGTCTTGCGACTGTTGCAACTGCACTATACCGTCTTCTAAGTCGTCGTCTTCCTCCTCGTCTTCTTCAACCCCGGCGACGAAAATTGTCGCTTCTCTTTCTTGATGTTGAGGAAATTGCTCTCGATAGTGTTCGAGTCTTTGACGCTTCGTCTGCGTTTCGTAGTCCTCCTCTTGCTCCTTTAATTGTCGATTTTCAAAATTCAAACCGAATGTTGCCGCTTTCTTCTTCTTCTTCTTCTTCTTCTTTTCCTTCTTCGTGTTATGCTCTTCCGCGATGTTTTCCTTTTCAATCATCTTCGCCACTTTCGTCGCTCTTCCTCGTCCTCCTCTTTTGCTCTTCTCATCGGAAGTAGTTGAGGATAAAAACCGCATCACTTCCGTTTTCGACCTCAGTTTTCGTCCATCCGGGGAGAAGTAGTACTTATCGGTCCCTCCTTTCGTCGCGCCGGATTTCCGAGTTTCGATGGCGACTCTCCAACCCGGGGCGAGGTGGAACCCTTCGCGCTCTAAGTCGTTTCGGAGTTTTTGGAGGACTTTGGTTTCGTACGCGTTCATTGTTGGTGAGTTAGCAGCGCGCGCGTTTCGAGTGAAGGAGATTTCAAATTTCAAATTTTTTTCTTCTTCAGACAAGACTGAGGAAAAATCGAAAGAAAATGTAGTAATATGACCATATTGTTTGCGGTTTTAAAGGCAATCCTATACTATTGTTCTTCGAATACTATTACTTATTCCGGGCTCCATTTTTTGAAGAAATCGTTCCCTTTATCGTCGACGACGACAAAGGCGGGGAAATCGACGACGTCGATTTTCCAAATCGCTTCCATTCCCAACTCCGGGAACTCTTGGACTTGGACTTTTTTGATGTTGGTTTCGGCTAAAATAGCGGCAGGGCCTCCGACGGAACCGAGGTAGAAGCCTCCGTTTTCTTTACACGCTCGGGTGACTTTGTTGGAGCGATTGCCTTTGGCGAGCATGATCATAGAGCCGCCGGCTTTTTGGAACGCGTCGACGTAGGCGTCCATGCGACCGGCGGTGGTTGGACCGAAACTACCGCTGGCTTTACCTTCCGGGGTTTTTGCGGGACCGGCGTAATACACCGGGTGGTCTTTCATGTATTGCGGTAAAGGCTCGCCTTTGTTTAAGCGCTCTTGAAGTTTGGCATGAGCGATGTCGCGCGCGACGATCAAAGAGCCGCTCAAGGAGAGACGCGTAGCGACCGGGCACTTGGATAAGGTTTTCAACACTTCTGCCATCGGTTGATTCAGGTCAACTTTTACGACGTCGTTACTTTTATCGCTTTCGCTTCCCATCTTGATTTCCGGTAAATAGTGCGCTGGGTCGTCTTCCAGTTGTTCTATGAACACGCCGTCTTTGGTAATTTTCCCGTGCGCCTGTCGATCGGCAGAACACGAAACGCCTAAACCGACAGGACACGAAGCGCCATGTCTCGGCAAACGAATCACGCGAACGTCGTGGCAAAAGTATTTGCCGCCAAACTGCGCGCCAATGCCCATCTCTCGCGTAATTTGTAAAACTTGTTGTTCCAAGTCGACGTCGCGGAACGCTCGGCCGTACGCGTTCCCGGTGGTTGGCAACGTGTCGTAGTACCTCGCCGAGGCCATTTTCACGGTTTTCAAATTCTGTTCCGCGGACAATCCACCCACGACGAGCGCTAAATGATACGGTGGACACGCCGACGTTCCCAGAAGTTTTATCTTCTCTTCCAAGAAAGACTTCATGCGCGTAGGATTCAAAAGCGCTTTCGTTTCTTGAAACAAAAACGTCTTGTTCGCGGACCCGCCGCCTTTCGCCATGAAATGGAAATGGTACTCCGGCACTTTATCTTCCTCCGTTGTGTTATTGCTTTTGTCGCTACTTTTACTACTGCTGCTAGAGCTAAAACCACTACTGTTCGTCGCGTATAAATCAATCTGCGCGGGTAAATTCGACCCGGTATTCTTCTCCTCGTACATCGTCGTCGCCGCCACTTGACTGTACCTCAAATTCCTCTTCACGTACGCGTCGTACACGCCTCTCGATATCAACGCCTCGTCGTTCCCATCGGTCAGAACCCCCATATCTCTGTACCCGGCGACAATCGCGGTCCCGGTATCTTGACACCCCGGTAAAACTTTCCCCGCGGCTACGCACGCGTTCTTTAACAGTTCCAGCGCGACAAACTTATCGTTCTTGGACGCTTCGGTGTCGTCTAAAATGTTCCTCAACTGTTGCAAATGCCCTGGTCGGAGTAAATGCGCGATATCAATCATCGCCGCTTCCGAGAGTACACGCAACGCTTCCGGTTCGATTTTCAGGAACTTTTGCTTCCGTCCACCACCTTCGGACAACTCCACGACGGAAACGTACTCAGACGTCAACTTTTTCCACGGCGTTTTTCTCTTCGTTTCGTAATCGAACAGTTTTTGGTACCGGAATGAATCTTTAGTATTCGCGGCATCATCATCACTACTCCTCGATTTGGAGGAGGAAAAAGAAGCGGAGGAGGAAAAGTGCAATAAAAGCTGCCGCGTTCTCAGCGTGTCTTCGAAAGCGTTCTTCAACCCCTTTCCTCCTCCTCTGCGCGCGAAGAGCATATTTTCAATTCAATTCAAAGAAGAGAGAAGAAAAACTCTCGTGTTTTTTTTTTGACGATCGAGAGAAAAAAAATTTGGTCTGTTGTTTTGCTTTTGCTTCAAAAAAAAAAGTCAACAACAACAACAAAAACTTTTTGAGATCAGAGAGGGAAATATAATCACATAATGACGAGGGGGGTGAGCGATGAAACGCAAAACCACCACAAGGGAGACGAAGAGGAGGGAGAGCGATTTTCTTCTTCTCGCTCTTCTCCTTTGGTGGTGAAAGAAAGATGTTTTGACTTTACCATCTCGGGAAGAAAAGATGATGGGGATTTAGCAGAAACGACGACATGGGACATTCCGTGCGGCGTTGACTTTCACGAGTGGCAACGCGCGTCCGCGTTGGCGAAGAGGGATTTTGAGAGAAAGGAAAAGGAAAAGAGTAAGAATGAAATTTTCGCGGAGGAGGAGGAAAGAAAGAGCGTCGTGCCGAGGTTATCTCGGCCGCCGCATCGGGTGTTAGAGACGCTCGAAGAGGAAGAGGAGGAGGAGGAGGAGGTGTGGGCGAAGGAGGAAGCGGTTGAAGAAGTTTTAAAGGATAAAAGATGTCACGAGGACGACGCAATTCAGGAGAAGAAGAAGACGATTGAAGACGAGAAGACGATGTTGAGAGAGAAATTGCGGAAGGAGAAGATGAAGAACCGAGTGATGGAGAGGAACGTAAAAGCTGAAGCGGTTGCGTTGGCGAGGAGGATTTTAGCCGAGGAGAAGAGGAGGACGGAAACGGCGCGCGCGAAGAAGAAAATGATGGGAGGCGAAGCGAAGAGCAGCGCTGTGCAATTACACGAAGTAAATGATGAGAAAAAGAAAAGTATGAGCAAAGCATCGACGCGCATTGATTTTGAAAAACGATACAGCGAGCGAACGGAAGAGATGAAGCAAAGAAAAGAAGGTCGAAGATCTATCGTCTCGGATGTCTCGGATGACGTCGAAAGAGAATCGAATAAAAAAAAGCCTGAATGGAACGACTCTTTCGCGACGGAGCGGTTCGAGAGGTTCCCGGATGCGCCCGTGCGTAGTCCGGTGACTGTTGAAGAGCTCCGGAGACGCGAAAAAGAAAAACGAAGAGAAGCTTTGCATAAACCATTCTCGCATTCTTCCGCACACATTCTCTCGACCGCGAAAAACACCGCGCGCAAATCGAGAAGCTCGACTTCTTCGTCCTCTTCGCTCACGTCGGTGGTCAACTCGCGTCGAATATTCGGATGAAAATATTGAATGATTGGTATATAATAATGGTAATTGCTAATAAGTATTAATAACACCGTGGTGGTCTTCTCGCAGAGTATCTCTCGCTTCGATCTTTCTCTCGCGCTGCCGGGACTCTCTCTCAATCTCTCATTCTCAAACGACGAACGTAACATACAAAAAATAAATCTCACATTTCAACTACTTGTCCTTTTTCGAGTCTCTGCGCACGTACTCCTCGTCCTCCTCGTCCTCTAAACCCAGCAACTCCAAAAACCCTCCCAAAGGATCGTCCTCTTCTTCCAACTCTCGCGGCGTTTTCTTCTTCTTCGGTTTCATTTTCGGTTTCTCTTCCTTCACCTTCCCTCTTCTACTCGCGTTCAACGTCGCCCCGCCGGCCACGACGTGCCCGTCGCCTCTCACCGAATCGTCCTCCTCTTCAATTTCATCCCCTTCCTCGTCCTCGGCTGGTCCCAATAACTCCTCCGCGATCGCATCGGTCATAGATTTCACGTTTCTCGATAACTCCCCGGCGTAATAATTCGCCTGGTTCGCCAACCAATTGAACGTGTCGTCGTCCTCGGTGATTCCGGTGGCGTAATTCGCGCTCGACGCCGGGACCCTTCGCCCGTTCTCTTCCCCGGTGAGCCATCCCCAAAAGTTGTCGTCGTCGTCCGGAGGTGGTTGGCTGTTGTATACGCTGCTGTGCCTTTAATAAGAAAGAAGTTTGCGTTTGGGATGTCAATATTTTTTTTGTTTTTATTTTTATGTGAAAGCTGCTTTTCGTCTCGTTTTTTCTCGAGGAAGCTGCCACCCAAGAGAAAGAAAACGAAGCACGAAAGCGAGCGATTGAAACGATGCGCGCGAACGCACACATCCGCTCGGTTTATCACGTTCTCTGTCGCGAAAACGCGGTCGATGTGCGATAATTTGCACGTGAGCACACTTTTCGAACGCGAAGAAGTGGACGAACGGTTCGAAAACCGTTCGCGTCTCGTTCCTTTTTATGCGAACATCGATCGCGCGCGCTTCGCGTAAAAAGAACGAGAGAGATGATGATGAGAGAAATGAACGCGCGATGATGACGCGCATTCCTAAACCTTACCTGGCATCTCTCGAGTACGGATTAATCTCCTCCCCACCTCCTACGTCTATCCCTCCTCCTAGTCCTCCTCCTCCCATGCTTTCGCTCCTCGGCGCGTCCCCGTACCCGTTTCCTCCTCCTCCTCTCGACGGTTCCGCTCCGCCTCGTTTGCTTCGACTCATCGCTAATAATTTCGTCGTCGTTTCGTTCATGTCCCCGTCTTTGGCGTCCAGAACTGAACGGACCACGATCGGATCTAAATCTGGGAACATGTCCTCCAACGTGCGCACGGCCGCTTCGAACGACGGTTCGCTCATTTTATCTTCTTATTCGTGTGTGTTTATTAAGCTTCGTTACGCGCTCGAATGAGTGAAGATTTGGTTTCCATTTTATCCCTTTTTCAGTGGATGTTGCTCACATTTTCGACGCGTTCAAATAATGTCCTCTACTACTACACTCAAAACGAGGACGACGAGAAAAGATGCAAACGAGAAGAACGAGAACAAAATTTCGTCGCATTCGCGTTTATTCCTCGTGCTCTTAACCTTTCGCGTTTCCTCTGCGTTTCACAATCTCATCCACGATTGCGACGAGACCTTCCAAACCATCGAACCGGTACATTTCCTCCTGTGCGATATCGGTCTGCAATCGTGGGAGCTTTCCGGAAAATACAAGTTGCGATCGTATTTGTACGTCTTGTTACACGCGTGGATTGGATTACCCGTTCGGTTTTTACTCGGCTGCGGTGGTGGCAAGGAGGTTGCGTTTTACGCGATTCGCGTGCTGTTGTCGATATTGAGCGCACGAGGCGACTGTTTTCTCGTCGAGGAGTGTTTGAAGATTGAACCGAAAATCGGAGCGACGGTACTTTTAGTGCTCAGTTTTGCCACCGGAGCGTACGTCTCATCGACGGCGATGTTGCCGAACAGTTTTGCCATGATGTGCGTGACTCGAGCGGTGGCGAGTTCAATCGAGTACGCGAACTTTCGAGCGACGCGAGACGAGTTCGGGGAGTGCATCGCGAAGGAGGAGGTGAAGAAGAAGAAGAAAAAAGAGAAGGTTTCAGACGACGAGGAAGAGGATGGCGACGATGTCGTCGTCGAGGAAACGTTGGTGATTGAGTCGAGGGCGATGGAGAGGGCGTGCATGTGGTGCGTCGTTGGCGTTTTACTCGGATGGCCCTTCGCGGGTGTAGCGTGCGTGCCGATTGGCGCGATGTCGATGTGGATGGTGAGCGCGTGGAGGACGGCGAAAGCGATCGTTTTACCGGCAGTGGTGTTATTTTGTTTGTCCACTTTGTGCGATACGTTCTTTTACGGTGGTTTCTCGAACGGAATACTCAAAACGGAATGGACGAGTTCGTTAGTGAACATCGTGAAGTACAACGTTCGAGGTTCCGGAGGCTCCGAGCTGTACGGGACGGAGAATTGGTCGTTTTATTTGCGGAATTTAGCGTTGCATTTCAACGTCGCGTTTCCGTTGGCGTTCGTGGCGCCGATAATGGCGTTGTTTTCGCACGCGTTTCAACGTATTTTAGAGGCGAAGCAGAAGAAAACAAAGGCTTCTTCTTCCACGAGTAAAAGAAGGAAAGTGCCTTGGTTGGCGCTCTTATTTTGCGCGTTGCCATTTCACGTCGCGTTGGTATTTTTCTCTTTGATGCCGCATAAAGAGGAACGGTTTTTGTACATCGTCTACGGTCCTTTAGCGTTATCGACTGGTATAACTGTTGCTGCGATATTCGATACGTTCAAAACCTTTTCACGCGTCATTAAGCGCGCTAAAATTGGGCAGTTTATTAAATCGTCGCAACGAGCGTTTTCGCTCCTCGGGGCTTTACTCGGCGTTTTATCGTTGATGTTGTTCATAGTGCTATCGGCATCGAGGACGTTTGCATTAATTACGTATTACGGTGCGCCGATTGAAGTATACGCCTCGTTACCTGTGAACCCTTTAGAGTGGCTCCCGGATAAAAGGCCAAGCGACGATATTAACGTATGCGTCGGCGACGAGTGGTACCGATTTCCTTCGCATTTTCATTTACCGAATGAAAAGTACCGAATACGGTTCATTAAAGGCGCATTTAACGGCGCACTACCGATGTATTTCGAAAGTGCCGCCGGCAAAGGTACCGCGGGTGCACCTGTAGGTTTGAACGATAAGAATCAAGCGCATGTAAACCAGTGGTTCTTTCCAAACGCGTCTTCGCCGTGCGATTTCCTCGTCGAAACCGACGAAACAAACGACAGTCAAAAATATTTCAAAGCAGAGCCGAACGATTACGGTTGGGATGTGGTCAGAAGTTTACCGTTTCTTGATAACTCAAAATCGACCGATTTCCTCGCGCGAACGTTATACATCCCTGTGTATTCAGAGAAACATAACGTGTTTACGAAATACTATTTGAAAGTACGCACGAAAAACATCGCGTCGGGGAAGTCGCTGTATTAGTTTTTAGATAGCCGCAGTAGGTGATAGTAATTTACACATATTAGGTACATATAAGCGCGCTCGTAGATAAATACACACCCGAGCAATTACAGTCCTTCCCACTCGTCGTGAAAATCTTTCAGAAACCTCTCCATGACCTCGTGTCTTTTCAACGCCATCTTCGTACCGCTCTCCGTTTTCATCATATCTTTTAGTTTTAGAAGTTTTTCGTGAAAGTGATTGATGGTCGTATTTATCATCCCTGGATTGTGTGCCGCTTGATACTCCTCTCTCGTCAAACCTACGTTCGGTGGAACACCCGGATCGTGCATTGGATTTTTCTTAGCGCCGCCGAAACAGAATGTCCGTCCTATACCAATCGCCCCGATGGCGTCGAGTCTGTCCGCATCGCTCACGATTTTGAATTTTATGTCACCCCTAATACGAGAAGTATCGCCTTGCGTGGATGCAGAGGCGGTCGAAGACAACTCATCTTTGAACCCAATATTGTTTACTATATCCACGACTGTCTTTTTGTGCTCGTATTCTTTTAAAACGTCCTCGACGACATCCTCGAAACTCCCTCTTTGTTCTTCTGCGTACTTCCAATCTCGCACATCGTGTAACAGACACGCGACTTCGACGATGGTCAAATCCTCCTCGGAAGTGATGCCTTCGAGTTCTGCTAACGATAAAGCGTTGTTACGCACTCGATGAATGTGCCAAAAGTCGTGAGATCCGTCGTGGTTTCGCAGTTCATCTCGCACGAACCGCTCGATTTTGGTTATGAGTTCTCTCTTTTTCGTTGGCATGTTCGTCTTCTTTTATTTATGAAGACATTGAGCGAAGAGGAGAAAAATGTTCATCTCTCGTCGTCGTCGAGGGACGCGTGCTTCTTATATAAATAATGATACAAAGGCTAAAATTGCTACGAACTATTCATGCTAACGTACGTTTTTCTTCCTCTCGCTCATCTCTTTCCTCCTTTCCTCTTCGTCTTCGTCCCGCCTTTCATGGAGCTCTGCAGTCCGTCCAACTCCTCGTCCAACATTTGAAATCGTTGCGCGATTAAGATATTCTCCCCTAATCGCTCTTTCTTTTCCTTCTCTATTCGCTCTTCTTTGATCGACGCGTCTGATTTCTCCCGATTATCCTCGACGATGAACGCGCAGGCTTCGCGGACATCCGTTAAGCGTTTTACTCGCACGTTCGTCTCGGCTTCAATGAACGCGCTGACTTTGCCGCCGTCCTCGGGCGAGTGTAAAATCAAAGCACAGCCTCTGGTGTTGCATCCAGGTCTTCCGGCGCGCCCGGATCGGTGAACGTAGGATTCAGAATCTTTCGGGAAACCGCAATGAATAACGAGCTCGACGCCAGGGAGATCGATTCCTCGCGAAGCGACGTCTGTGGCAACGATGATATCGATGGAGCGGTTGCGCGCTTCGAGTAAAGTCAGGTCGCGTTGGTTTTGCGGGAGCGAGGAGTGTAAGGAGCGAACTTGAATCTTTTGATTTGTCGTCCCCTGCTTCTGAGTGGTAAGAGAACGTTAGTTTGTCAGTACACGTACAAGAGTGAGCGCGAACGAACGAGATTTTCGAAAGAAAAAGTGGCACGTGAGCGTTTCAAAACGAATCCCCTAAATGTGTAAAGTCGCGAAAAAGGTCCGCGTAGCTCGGAATGATTTTTGTGCACATCGACGCCCGTCTAAAAGCGTCTCGACAGTCTAACATGTGATAAAATGGTATATCGTCATCGCCACGCTCGCATCGAGGATGATGTTGATGATAACAACCATGATGCAATTAGTAAAAAATGTTTCAGAGAATTGTAGTCTTGTAAACGTTCATCTTCGTGAGAAGGTAAAGTAACGTACGAGGTGTTGTCTTCACGAACATCTTTTCTTGTTGCATCATCATCATCATCCTCTTCATCATCATTGAAAACAAAAAGAAATAAACGAATAAGCTCAATAATAAAAGTACTCACCGCCATCGATTCTTTCTGTAACGCAACTTCAATCTTGTCGCACAGCGATTTCGTCTCAACGAAACATAAACACTGCGATTTTTCTAAATTCGAAGAAGAAGAAGAAGAAGCCGTGACCAAGCCTTTAAAAGCTGTCAAAATAGCTTGCGCGTATATCTGCGCCGTTTCGTTATCGCTATTACTCTTTGATATTGCATACGCGCAGTGCGCGACGTTCCCACCAATCTCGCTCGAACTGTTGTGCACTTCAAGCCCATTCTCATCCGTCGTCGTAACTTTCCCGCCAATCTCTTTATATCCAAACGCCAACGTCTTGTTCAAAAAACGTCGCAAGTTCCCTCTCGCCGTCGCCGTCGCGCATATCGTTTGACACGAACCAGGTGGCCTCAAAACGTCCAACACGTCGTTCTCAAACCCGCCATCTAACAAACGATCGATTTCGTCTAAGATCTGCACCTCAATTTTCGACAGGTCTAAAACGTTGAGCTTCTTCAACTCCAACATCCTCCCGGGCGTCCCGACGACCAGTTTCGGTTTTCGTTTAATGATATCTTCCGCATCTTTCTCGTGCGAGCGTACCCCTCCGACGCACAAACAGACGTTAATACCGTTCGCCTCTTCGAACAAACCTTTCGCTTTTTCAAACACTTGCTGCGCGAGCTCTCTCGTCGGCAACACAGCGATCGCTTTCACTTTGGTTTTGTCTTCTTTGTCTTCATCATCACTTTTTAACAAAAACCGCATCAACACCGGCATCAAAAACGCGTACGTCTTCCCACTCCCGGTCGACGCGCAGATCAATCCATCTTTCGAGTTTTCCTTTTCCTCTAGATAGAGTTTATCCATCGCGTCTTCTTGCATTTGCGTCCATCGCGTCACCCCGAGAGTGCGTAACAATTGCACCGTCTTTCCGGTGACACCTTTCGTTCGATTCTCAACGATTTCCCGCACGCTCATTTTCCAATTCTCTCTTTACTTCGTTAAACAAAACAAAACGTTTTTACCACTAAAAACATCGCAGAAAAAGAGGAGGCACATCATCTGAAGGCGCAGAAGTAGTAGTAGTAGTATGCGCCGTCATCAGCATCATCGTTGCCTCTCTCTCTCTCTCTCTCTCTCTCTGCGCGCGTGTTTAAGTGTGTGTGTAGTCTCACAACAAACACGTGGTGTGTGTGTTTTTGTGTAAAAAAAATCGTCTCTCGCCCTTGAACCAACACTTAAAATTCCTTTTTGCTCTTGTTCCGGATCAACACCAAAAATATCTCTTTCACACATCACACACCGAAGGAAATCCAAGACAAATTCAGCCACACGCGAGATCCGAACGCATCACACAACGACGCGCAAAAAAAAACGCAAACGACGCGCAAAATCATCTCTTCTGGTTTGAAAATCCGCGCGCGCTGCTCCCGTTTTGTCGTTATTTATCGAAGAAACATTTAAAATAATGGGGAAAAATAAAAAGAACCGATCGAAATCGCGGTCGAAATCCGCAGTCGGAGGAAGGACCACCACGGGGAGGACTGAAAATGATGATCTGGGAAAGGACGCGAATTTAACAACGAAAAAGGAAGACGACGTGAGCGCGTTTGAAGGCGTGATGCCGTCGATATCGACAGAGACTGATGTTACTAATGCTGCTGCTGGAATGATGACATCGAGTCGATCGCACTCCATGCTGTCCTCGCAACACACCGACAAATCGGATGTTATTGCCGAGCAGCAAATGATTAAAGCGTTGAGGAAAGTCCAGGCGGTGGTTCGCGGGTGGAAGACGAGGGCGAAACTCTCCGCGGAACTCGCGAAAGCGTCCGTGGAACTCGGAGGCGCGTGGGAACTCTTTGAACTCGCGCCGTCGGAGAAAGTGACGAAAGGACCGATCAAGTGTAAAGCGTTGTTACCGAAAGCGAGCGGGAACGGGGAGATGTACGTGACCACTTCGTACGTGTGTTTCGACGCCGAAGAAGGGAAGGAAGAGGAAGGTTTGTTCAACGCGTTGTTACCGGCTGTCTCGAGCGGGGCACAAACGCAACCGTTGCGATTGAAGATTCCTTTGTTTGATTTAGAGTCCGTGGCTCCGAAAGTGACGAGCGTTGGATTCATGCAAAGCCGGACGTCGTTGATTATGTTGTTCAAAGATAAAGCGTTTAAACCGAAGGAGTTTGTGGACGTGGAGGATATCGAATCAGTCGTTGAAACGATTAACTTGCAACTGAGGCAACGTGCGAACGACATCTCGAACGCACGATTAATGGCGAGCATGGCAGAAGTCGCTTTGAGAGATCGAAATATTCGAAATGGGAAAGCGGCGAAAGATTTGAGCTCGTCCAAGTTTTACCAAATCGCGAATTCGGCCAACGAAAAAATGCGGGACGACATCGATATGTTGATGGAGGCGAGAACGAGATACGCGAATGAAAATGCCAACGCAAACGTCGTCGTGGTAAAGAACAACGACGGCGAAGACGTGGCGTTGAACGAGGACGAGATCAAATTGTTGCCGAACGCGATTTCTCAAATGAAAGTGAAGCACGCGAACGAGGTCGCGGAGATACGAAGAGAACACTCGGAACGCACTCTCGAGTTGAGCGATCGGTACGCGAAGAAGATTAAAGAGTTGGAGGCAAGAATTCACGCTTCAGAGGAAGCCGCTCACAACGAAAGGGACGATAGAAATAAAATTGTTAAAGGTTTGAACGAACAAGTGAACAAGTTGAAAGATTTCATTAAAAACGCAGATTCGGAGGCGTCGTTGAACGTGAAGAAGCTGGACGATCGATTGGCAACGACTGTTGCGGAGAATGAAAAGCTGAAATGGTTCCTCGAAAAAGCCGAACAATCAAAACTTGCCGCCGAGAAAAGTTTAGAAGTCGAACGCGAAAACTTTTCCAAGCACAAGGGCGAGTTTACGACTGGCGAGAAGAAGCTGGCGATGTCTTTGGAGGAGAAATCAAAGGCGTTGGAGGAGATGAAAAAAATGCACGAGCAAATCAAAGACCATTTACACTCAGAAGGTTTAGAAAAGGCGACCCAACTAGCCGAGGCGAAACATGCGATCGTTTTGTTGCAAAAAGAAACCGCGAAGTACGAAAAAGAAACGGAAGAGTTGACGAAAGAGAACTCGACGAACAAGAAGTTGTTGGAAAGCTCTCGAGAGGTTCAAAAAGACGCCATGATGAACATCGAAAAACTGACGAAAGATTTAGCGGAAGCGAATGAGAAAAGTGGGAAGAAGATTGCGTCGTTGAGCAAGACGATCGAAGAGATGCACGCGGATACGAAGGTTGTCGTGCAAGATCACATCGATCTCGTCGAAGAGGACATTTTCCGAAACGTCAACTTTGTCGTCATGGAGGAAAAATTGAAGCTCGCGAACGAGGATGTCCAACGATTAACTTTCGAATTACTTCGCGCTCGACAATCGGAAGGCAACGATCGCGTGGGCATTGCCGCGCAAGCGTTGCAGCAACGCTTGGAAATGGCGGAGGAAAGAGCGCAGGTTGCGGCGGAAAACGCCAGTCGTCTCGAATCGAAACGCGTAGTTGCTGAGCAAATGCTCGCCTCCATGAAACGCGCAATGAAAGACGCTCAAAAGAAGCAAGAAGAAGAAGAAAAGGAAGCGTTCGGTGAGAACTTCCAATCGTCGAAATCGTCTGCTTTGGCTGTGCTTTCTGGTATCCATTCGCGTGAGTACTCTCCGAAACACGCATCGATTCGATTCGATCCAAATCAACACGAAATGGTCAAAGGCGGCGGTGCGGGGGCGACCACGCCAATCTCAAAAATGTCGAAACTCGATCAATCCACGCCGGCTCCCGCTATGTCTTCTACCTCAAACTTCACTACTCCTGCGAGCAAATCAGCGAAGTACGCGGCCCCGATGGTGGACGCGCCGATGTCATCTATTATGAAATCCAAATCTGGAAACGCCAGTGCGCAAATGAACGAAAGATCGGGTACTCTTTCCCCGGCAGCGAGTGGCACCATGAGTCCGCCAGTCATTGTTGAGCGTATTGTTGAAAAGATTGTTGAAATTCCGGTGTATAAAGATGTGCCAACAGTAGTCGAAAAAGTTGTTGAGAAGATTGTCGAGAAGAAAGTCCCGACTGGTATTACCGAATCCGATTTGAAGCGCGCGAAAGAACTCGGTAAAGCGGAGTTGAAGTCGGAAATTGAAAAACTCGAAAAGTTGAAGCAAGACACGGCACCGAAAGAGGTGGAAGTGGAGAAACTCGTCGACGTGTATTTGACCAAAGACGAAGTGAAGAAGAAGAACGAAGAGTTGAAGTTGAAAATCAAAGACTTGGAGAAATCCATCGAAAACGAACGCAAACAAAAGAACGAGAACACGAAAGCCGTGAAAGAGCTCGAGAAGGAGTTGAAATCTGCGCGTAAAGCGCTTGAATCGAAGAAACCTATCGAGAAAATCGTCGAGTTAGAGTACTTCGTCGAAGTTCCGACCGGGATATCGAAGGAGACACTCGAGAAGCACGAGAAGAAAATCTTGGACAAGGCGGAAAAAGACGTCGAAAGTCGCAAGAAGGCGCTGGAGAAAGAAACGTCGCAACTTCGAAAAGAGTTGAAAGCATCGACGGAGACAGCTCTCAGAGAAGCGAAGAAAAAAGTCGAGGATGCAGAAAAGAAAGTGTCAGAGGCAGAGAAGGAAGCGGCGGCGGCTTTCGAGATGGAGCGCAAGGCGCTTGCCGAGAAGGAGAAAACACTCGCGGACGAATCCAAGAACATCAAAAAGCGCATCGATGAAGGCACGGCGGAAGCGAGAAAACTTTTGCGAGCAGAAGCCGAAGAAAATAAAAAACTTGCAAAACAAGAACTCGAAGAGGCAAAGGCGGAATACAAAGCGAAAATCAAAGAAGCGCGAGCGGAATCAAAAGAGGCTCAAGAACTGATGCGAAAGGAAATTCAATCGATGAAAAACATCAACGCTGATTCCATGAAAGCGTTCGAGGAAGGTCAAAAAGAAGCTCGCTCGTTACTTGCGGAAGAGATTAAACGGTATAAGAACAAAGAATCTGAACTCACGAAGAAAACGGAATCCATGGCCAAGGATATCGAATCTGCGAAAACAGTCGGGTTTAAAGAAGCGGAAAAAACGTACAAACACGAAATCGACCGGTTAAAGAAAATCGAATCGAGTTTGGACGACGAGATCAAACGGACGAGAGCAGAACTCAACAAAGAACTCGTTGCCAAGCTCTCCGAGCTTGAGCGCCAAAAGAAACAGTCAGAGACGAAGTATATCGCCGAAATCGCGCAGCTTCGCGCTGCGGCGGTTGCGCCGACCATCGTCGCGGCTGCGACGAAGGAAGAAGAGAAGACCGTATCTTCGCCGCCAGCGTCTGACGTATCGTCATCACCGAAGAGTAGTAGTATCAATAGCAACAACAACAACAACGTTCCAACGATTACGAAAGCGGAAGAGGTGATTAAATACGTAGAAATTCCGGACAAGCAAAGCGAGAAGCGATACGAAGCTGAACTGGCGCGAATCACCAAGGCGCATGAGGCGAAACTCAAAGACGCGGACGACAAGATCGAAGCGCTCAAGAAATCGCATCAAGTGGAGATTCAGAAAGTCGAAGGTGATTTTGCAAACGAAATCAAAGCGCTCAAGAGTTTGGATCACGAAGCTTCGAAAGCACGCGAGCAAGGCCAAAAGGACGCGACAAAGACGTTCGAGCGCGACATGCGGGATTTACGTAAATCCGCGGAGAACGAGAAGAAGCAACTCGAAAAGACGATATCTCGACTCGAATCCGATGTTGCGAGCGTCACACGCAAAGCGAAGAACGAACTCGAAGACGTGCGTCGAGCTTTGGAGAGGGAGAAGGACAAAATCTCGGACGAACTTGCGCGAGCGAAAAATGCGAGCGAACGCGACGTGTCCAACGCCAAGTTCAAACTAGAGGTCGCGGAGCAAAAAACGCAAGAATTGGAGAAGAAAATTCGATCGATGCAAGAGAAAATCGCTTCACCAGACGAGCAAGTGAAGACGATCGAACGACAAGAGACGGAACGTATGAAACTACTCACGGAGAAGGTTAAGTTGGAAGCGAAGGTGAAATCTTTGGAAGAAAAAATTTCGTTGCACAAGGTCGAACTTAACGAAACAATCGCGAATTCACCGGCAAAAGTCTCGACGAGAGAAATGCAGAAGCTCAAAGACGAAGCCGTCGCTGCGCGTGCGGATCATAAAGCCGCGAAAGAGGAGCTTGGACGCATGCAAAGCGAAAATACGCGATTATCGCGCGAGATTGCCACTCTCGAAGTCGAAAAGGCGAAAACATCAAAACCAACCGTCGATCCGAAAATTGCCGACGAATTGTCCAAGACGAAAGACCAGTACGCGAAATCCATGGAAGAGAAGGCGGTGCTTGAGACGAAACTGTCCTTCCTCGAACGCGATGCGCCGGCGGCGAAGAAAGAATTGCTTTCACTCGAAAACGAAAAGAAAAAGATGGAGGCGCGAATCACGGCGCTCGAAGCTGTCGAGCGTGAATTATCCGCACGCGCCTCCAACGCCGAAGATACCAAGTCTAAACTCGAAAAGTCGTTTGGTGATATGGAAAAGCGCGAGAAGGCGAACGACGCTACGCGTGTAAAGCTCGAGAAGGAAAATTCGTTGTTGGCTCAGACTCGTGACCAACTTCAAAAGGAGGTTTCCACCTCTGAATCGAAGCTTTCGAAGCTCACGGAAACGAACGGTGAAAACGAGAGAAATCTGTACGCACAAACCGCTCGATTATCTGAAATTGAAAAGCAACGCGCCTTGTTGGATCAGCGCGTTGAGCAACTCGAGAAGGAGAAGGCGGCGTGTGAGAACGAACTCGAGGAATCAAAAGAGCTTGGGTATGCGTTACAAAACGCGCAAACCAGATTACAAACCGTCGAGGAAACGTTAAGAGAAACTGTAAACACGTGGAAAGACCTCGAGGAGAAGTACGAGTTTGCAAAAGACGAGTTAGCAAAAGTAGAACGATCCGAATCGACGTTGAAGCAAGCGTTGACGACGTTGGAGAAGGAACGCGCCGAGCTCGAATCGAAATCCAAGCACATGTCCGAAGAACTCTCGCGCAACGAAGAAAAGTTGAAGCGATTGCACGAAGCCGAGACAAAAATTGCCGTCGAAGCGGAAAAGCATAAACTCAACGAGGAAAAGTTCAAGCAGCTGGAGGAGCGTACGGCTCAAATGGAAAAGAGAGCGGAGATTTTGGCGGAGAAAGAGCGCGAGCTCGTTGGCGTCAAGGAAAAGCTCGTCGCGCACGAGGCGCAAAGGAAAATGTTCGAGAAGGAAGTTAAGCAAGCGCAAGAAAAACAATCCATGCTAGAGTCGACGATTGAAACGCGCCGAGGTGAGTACCAAGCGGTGATTTCAAAAATGTCCGAAGCCGAGCGTGAAGTCGCCAACGCCAAGGTTGCGGCGGCGATGGCGAAAGAATACGCCTCGAACTCTCGCGATACGTTGGAAAAAGTCCAAGAACGCGAAATGCAAATGCGCGAAGAGCTCACACAAATTCGCATCGCGTACGAAGCGTTGACCGTGGAGTACAGAGAGAAGGCATTCGAATACGCCACGAACGCGGCGAGGTTGGAGAAAATCATCGCCGATTTGCAAAGGCAAGTCGCCTTGCTCGAGCAAAAAGCCGAATCGCTGGTGGAGAAAAACCATCAACAAGATCTCGAGAAGCAAAAGTTGCTCAATCACATCAAGAACCAAGAGTACGACATGGAGCAGCTTCGAAAAGAATCGTTGGGGTATTACAACGCGTACGTCCAAGTGAACGAACAGTTGAAGCGCACGAAGGAGATGTTGGAGAAGGAAGTTCGAGATTCGCAAAATCTGCACAACGCCATCGCCATGGGCAAACAAAATGCGACCAACAGTTTCGGTCAAATTGGCTACGGCGGCTACGGGCAGCATCAACAACAACAAAGCAATCGATTAAACTTGGCACCGCCACCCGCCGCACTTTCCTCGTTCAGCCCGGACAAGCCGCAACAAGGGGGTCGATTCTCTTTGCTCCCGCCTCCGGACGACATCAAAGACATGATCGGAGGAGGAGGAGGAGGAGGAGGAGAGGGTGACAACTATTAACCTCCCTCGCGCGTATATATATTATTATTATTACTGCTACTACTGTATATTTCATTATAACTCCTGTAATGAGTCATCACGCTCACTGTTATATAAACGTCCAAACTCTTCGCGAGTACTCTCATAACAACGAGGTTTTTCTAAATTTCTTCTTTTTCCTTCACCGCACTTTTTTTTTAATCTTCCTTTTATTCAATATGCCACGATCGATCGGTCGCGATCCATTCACCGCGATGACGACCACGATGCAACTTTTGAATAACAAAAGGAAGGAGAATCGCGCGCCTTCGCCTTCTGATACTCTTTGCGATGATACTAAGAAGAAGAAGAAGAAGAAGAGTTTTGGCCCCTTGGTCTCACCGCATGTGATTTCACAGCCGGGAAAACCTAAGAGGAAGAAGCACACCCCGTCGCGCCGACGACGCAATACTAATAACAACAACAATAACACTCTGACCGACGACATCGCCGCGACCTCGCTGTTGCTCTTGAGAACATCATCGACGACGACGACGACGACGTTCTCCGGTGGTGGTTTTGGTGGTGAGGAGGGTTGTGGGCTCGTCTTTTCTTCCCTTCCCTCTCTTTCCGAAGGAAAGTTGGGAGGAGATGGAGGAGGAGGAGGAGGAGGAGCAAAAGACGTCAAAGTCGACAAAACGGTCGCATCGCCCGCGAGGGTAATGCTTTCGACACCACCGCAACAACCTAAAACTCGAATGAAGATACGCGTCGTCCTTCCGCTCCTCGCCTTGAGCGCGAAACGCCGCGCGGATCTGGGAAAGCTGTACGACGCTTGCGAGCTGTTGAAACGAGTAAAAGCGGTGGAGAGAATGTTTTAAGCCGCGGTGGTGGAGCTTCCGGAGCGTGTTTCGGGAGGGAGTTGTTATTTATTCTCTTTTTTCAGATGTATTTAACGACGGACGAATTGGGGAAGAGGCGAGAAGAAGAAGAAGAAGAAATCGATACTTATTTAAAAGTCATCTATTTAAAAACGGTATTGTATGCGCTGGAAGACGTGCAATGTATATATTAGAAGTCATGAGAATATTATTAGAAGGCAGAGACAAAAAAAACTTTGAGATGGGAGTCGATGTATTATTATATGCGCCGCTTTGTTGAATCGGCAAACAGAGTTGTACATGTAATATGAGTTGCTGCAATTCCATTAAATACGCATAAAAGAAATCTAATCGCTTACTTTCGGCGGCTTTCCTTTCACCGCTTTATACACCTGCCCGACTTGCTTCGCCACTCCAGCCGCTTCGATCACTTTCCTCGCTCTTCCAACTCCTTTCTTTGTCGTCGCCGCGACTCCGCTGACAATCTCGCCGGCGTACGGGTCCATCGCCGCTCTTTCCCGGGCGATGCTTTCAATCTCATTCGCCGTTCTCCTCACCATCGGTTTCACCGTATTCTTCACCTGCCTCTTCGCACTCGGTACCATCGTTTTCGACCCTTCATAAACCATCCCTCCAAATCTTTGCGCAGTCGTTAAGCTCATATCAATCGCCCGCGTCGTCCGTTTCGTCACCCCGGTAACTTCGCTCGTCAACTCGCCGACTTCTTCCAGCGCGTCCGTAAGTTCCAACCCGGAAACGCGAACCGCGGCTAAAGTGTCCGGAATTTCCTCTTTCAACGCCTCTGCGAGTAAAGCGACTTCGTTCATCGCGTTCGCTGCCGCTCGTAGTGTTGGTACGAGCGCGAGTAAAAAAGCGCTCAAAGACGAACCCAGCGCGCAGAAAATCGCAATCACCAGTCCTTCCGTCAATTGAGGTGAAAGAAATTTTAAACTACTTTGTTGTTGGTTATAATTCGATGACGATGACGGCACGGAAATCACCCCTTGTTTTCTTAAAGTCTTCTTCGTCTCTCTCGTTTTCATCATTTTCTCCTCCTTCTTTGGTCCTCGCAAAAGATTCAACGCGCTGCTCGTCTGCATCGTTTCGTTGCGGGAAAAGACGAACGTTTTTCTTCTTAACTGCTTTCCCCGTCGTTTAAAGTAATAACACGTGTTTGAGAAGTGTCTTCGAAAGGAACGACAACTTTGAAAAGAAGAAGAGGAAGACAAAGGAGGAGGAGACAAAGAAGCCGCCGTCGACGCCATGATGATGACTCCTTGATGTTCTTGCGCGAGAAAGAAGAGAGCAGCGATGTGTTTTAATGAGGATTTGTTTTGACTGCTTTAATAATACAAATATGAACTAAAAATGTTCGCTCACATGTCCGGACCCATGTCGTCGACTTCGCTCAACTTTTCAAACGCCTTATCCATATCCGCCAACGCGTCGAAATCGCCAGATTCTAACGCGCGTTGTCGAGATAAATAATCGCCGGCGTTGATGAAGACTTCACCGTCTTCGTCCGTGGACATCAAATCGAAGGATTCGCCCGGGAGCGCTCGGTTGAGTTTTTTGTCTTCTTCGGTTTCTGCCGCTTCGGGTGATGAAGTTCCTTCGTTTTCGTCGTCGTCCGTGGATGCCGCGGCGGCGCCGACGAACGCGAACGCGTTCGTCGTCGTCGTTTCTTGTTTTTCTTCTTCTTCTTCTTTATTACCGAAACCAAAACTGTCCGCGTCTACGCCTTCCTCGTCCAGAATGTCCGTGAACAACTGCGTCGCGTACGTGGAAACTAAAATCGAAACGCCTAAAAGCGCGCACGTTTCAAATATAACCGCATTTTTCGCTTGTTCTTTCACCGCTCCACTCACGCCGTCGACTTCGGGGGACAAAATCGTGCGCAAAATGATGCTTCCTAAATACGCGTCGATAAACGCCGTCTTGGAGCTCCCGATGAAGTGCGCCGCGAAAAACTCCCAGTACTTCAACTTTGTCACGCCACACACGTACCAGTTACCGCTGATTGGAATGGGTAAAATCGGACACAACCTCAACAACAGCGCCGATTTGAATCCTTCCGGGACGACTTGATCCGGGTAATTCTCCGAATTGAATCGTCTATCCAA
>JACLAA010001069.1_pt1 | contig 51152 bp, 33 predicted proteins | sample 8027891 | NCBI WGS metagenome assembly JACLAA01 (sample SAMN15724900, study PRJNA655200) | protist metagenome | isolation source: fluorescence activated cell sorting (FACS) single amplified genomes of... | place: Spain: Blaines Bay Microbial Observatory, Mediterranean Sea | collected 2016-01-19 | reverse complement strand
TCGCCGATTCATCGGCGGCGGGCGCGAGCCGCTTCTTTCATATCAGCATACCTCCTTCTAAGCAGAACCAGGGGGTTATTGTGATTGGTGCGACGAACATCGCCGATTCCTTGGATCCGGCGTTGTTGCGACCTGGACGATTTGATAGACATGTCGCCGTGCCTTTGCCGGACATCGAAGGCAGAAAGCAGATCCTGCAGTTACATGCGTCGAAAGTGCCATTGGACCCGAAGGCGGACCTCACGACGCTAGCCAAGGGCACGCCGGGCATGTCCGGTGCTGATCTCTCCAATCTAGTAAATCAGGCTGCACTGAAAGCGGCGCTCGACGGTCTGGAGAGTGTGACGGCATCAGCCTTGGACTACGCGAAGGATAAGATCCTGATGGGTGCCGAGCGAAAGTCCGCTGTTTTGTCGGAAGAAACTATCAGGATGACGGCCTTTCATGAGGGTGGGCATGCTCTCGTAGCGTTGCATACGCCTGGCGCGGACCCGGTCCACAAGGCTACCGTGATGCCTCGAGGACAGGCCCTGGGTATGGTCCAGCAACTCCCGGAAGGTGATCAGACGTCCTTCACGAAACGGCAGATGCTCGCTAGGATGGACGTCTGCATGGGCGGTCGGGTGGCCGAAGAACTTGTGTACGGAGCAGACGAAGTAACTTCCGGTGCTTCGTCCGACATCGTCCAGGCGACGCGGCTCGCGCGAAATATGGTCACCAAGTGGGGCTTTAGTGATGAGGTCGGCGTCGTGTATCATAGTGGGAAAGTCGGGGCGGACCACTCGCCGTCGCCGGAGACGCAGGCTGCTATTGATTTGGAAGTGAAGCGGCTGTGCGAGGCGTCTTATGCACGTGCGACGAAGATCCTGACGGATCATAGGGATGAATTGGACCTCGTGGCGCATGCGCTTATCGCAAGGGAAACATTGTCGGGCGCGGAGCTCAAGGAGGTGATCGGGATGGGTGTGAAGCCGAAGCCGCCTTTGATACCAGAAGTGTCCATCAAGCCGCCGCGGCTGAAGCCCGCGGCGACGGCCGGCGCGGCCGCCGCCTAAGTAGCTAGTCTGTAGTTCTCTTCTGTCGCGCGGTGTCTCGTCCCCAGGAGCTCCGCCAACTAGTCCTCCTATTGCCTAGGCCGCCTAGCCGCGGAGCCGGAGCGAGGCCTGCACGACCGCGCGCCCAGCCCGCCCCCCATACGCCGTCGCCCCGAGTGTCAGCTCGGAATACCAGGGAGGGTACTCTATAGCCCGATTGTCACCGTGACATACCCTCCGTCAATCCCAAAGCCCCGCCTCTGACGCCGTCGAAGCGAGGATGCCGCAGCAATGGCGTGCAGCGGGCGTAGAAGAGTACTCCGTACGGTGACAAAAAATCTTAATCTTCGGGTTCCACGACCCGGGATGGCTACTTCAGACCTGGGCGCCCTCGGCCGTCTCCTGGGCCCCGCGCGCGAGCGACTGCAGCAGCGCGCCGGTAATAGCCAGCGCCAGCAGGAAGTTGAAGAACACGGTGAAGCCGAGCATCGAGAACTTGATGTCGCTCGTGTCGATCGCGTTCCAGATGTCGTTCTGCGCGAAGTAGTAGAGCGACACCATGACCGCGTGCAGGCCGAGCGTCGTGGCTTGTGACGGTTCCGCTGCTTCTCTAGCCGCTCCGAGGTACTCGAGCATCAGCGCGTGCAGCGAGACGACGAAGCCGAACAAAAGGGCCGCCTGGATCGTCACCACAAAACTGCCCTGGCGCTGCATCACGTTTGGCTTTCCTTTATCAGTAATAGAGAAAACGTAGCCCTGGCCGGGGTAGAGCACGTCGTCGCCGGGCTCGTTCGACACGTACACGGCATTGCTAAAGACGCACAGCAGGAGGTGGAGGCCGTGCAGTAATGCCGCCGCGCCGCCGGCCCGCTTCATGGACGGCGCCGCCGGCAGCGTCACGGAGAGCGTCGGGCGCGGCTCCACAGCATCAGGGGGTTTTTCTTCCATCATCGTCCGGCCGGCGCTTTATGAGGTGAAAGGGGCAACGCGTGGAGCGACGATGAAGCTTTGCGGCGCGCGGTGCTGGTCGGTGCTGCGGTGCGCGTTTCCAGCGCAGGGCAGCCTGGCTCCCACAGCGCTGGCGCTTTGGAACAGTGCCACACGCTCTCCCTAGCGCCGTTCGCGGGAGCCGTAGTGCACGAGTGCGGAACGAGTCTCCGAGGATACCTCCGGAGGCGTGCCAAAAAAGCCGGAGCTAGTATGTTCATCTCGCTATATAATCTCCGTGCGTGATTTTGGCCTCTCGGCTCTCTATCAGTCGCGCCGCGCGTTTGCTACGAGCAGAGACGTGAGCGCGGGCTACCAACCGCCTAGCTGCGCTAGCCTCGTCGCGCATCCGTGCCAACTATCGCTCGTTTAGACCAAAACCAGGGTCGGCTCACGGCTACGCAAGCCGCCGGCGCAACGCTGCGGACCACCCCACGCCGCCGGCGCGACGTACGCTGTGAACGATGCCTCGCCGCGGCGGCAAACAAGGCGAGCGCATGGCCTCATGCTCTCTGACCGAGGTCGTCTTCGTCCTGGTCCTCCTCGCGTGCGGCTTCATGATCGGCTTCGTCGGCTCTCATACATCGTCGGAAGAGGACGCGCCGGTAAGACTAAGGCAGCACCCCGCCATTCCCCCCAGACACATCGCGGAGCAGCACTCAAGCGGACCGCTCAACGCCTCCATGTGGGGGCACATCCCACAACCTTTTGAGGGCTACGCGTCAAAGTGCGGCCCGACACCCGAAGAGGGCTATCCAAAAACAGCACCCATAGCAGACATCATCAAGAACTGGAACCCCGACGCGGGCAAGTGGACTCCATCACACATGTACGAGTCCGTGTGCCGCTTCGACTATGCTACCGACCTAGATAAAGCTATCGCTTACAGGGATGCGGAGGTACCTTTTCAGCTCTACAACGTGCCGTCCATGAACGCCGTCGCGCGAGCCTGGAGTGACCCGGCGCACTTAAGAAGAAAACTGGGAGCCACAACAAAGTACAAGTGCGAGGCGAGCAACCCGGGAGGGGAAGCGAACTTCGGCGCGAATCACTTCATGTACACGAATGGCCGCAGTAGCAGAAACCCGCCCATCAAGAACGTCCAGCTGTCCTGGGACGACTGGCTCCGCAAGATCGACGAGGCCGTCAACACGAGCGTGTTGGAGCCCAACTCGCGGTTCTACTTTCGCTTTTCTGCTTCCAATCCATCAGACGCGCGGTCGGGCTGGCTCTTCAAGGAGCTGCCGTTTTTTCAGCCGAAGCCGAACGTGTTCTTCAAGGATCCAAGAGCGCAACGAGGCATCCATTGCCGCTTCGGCATGGAGGGCATCGTGGCGGAAGCGCACTGGGACGGCTCTAGGAATACGATCGCCCAGTTCTATGGGAGAAGGAGATATGTATTGGTAGACCCCGACCACACGTGCGACATGTACCTGCTGGCCAAGAACCACCCGTCCGGCAGACATAGTAAGGTGGACTGGTCGAATCCGGACTCATGGGAGAAGTTCCCGGACTTTCCGACGATGCCCGCGCACGAGGTCGTCCAGCGCCCCGGCGATTTCCTCTACCTGCCGACCTATTACTTGCACTACATCGTGAGCATCGACACGAACTACCAGTGCAACACGCGGAGCGGGCGCGACGATAGGCAACTGAAGGTCGTGAACGAGTGCACGCCCGGCTTCGAAAAGCAGGCGTCTCCGCCGCGCCGCGGAAAGAAGCCGTGGCCGAGCCGGGGGAAGTTCTAAGTGTGTCTCGTATCTGTCTTTTAGGGAGCGGTACGCGACGGCGTTTTCGCAAAACCCGTGCAGCTCTATCAGCGCCGCGCGGCGTAATCGCTACCGTTGCGTATTAGACCAGACGGAGCGTGTTGTGCATCGCTGCGTGATCGCTGTGTCCATCGCTGCGATCGTTCAGCTCTTGTGAAGCAGCTGTGAGACAGCTGTGTGAGAGCGCTCTCCCAGTGCGTGTTGCGCTTGACACAGGACTGAAACGCATCCTTACTAATACGCATCCTTACTGCCACGCATCCTTACTGCACGCCTGCGACGCGTGAGAAGCGTGCGCACGTCCAACGCACCGCGATGCTTCGCATCGTCCGACGGTCGCTGGCCGGCCACTCGAAGTGGGCGAACATCCGCCACAAGAAAGGAGGCAAGGACGCGGCGAAGGCCGACCAGTTTCAGAAACTCGCAAAAGTTATCGAAACGTCCTCGCGCTTGGCGGGCGGCGACCGGTCGCACCCCGCGCTCGCCTCGGCGCTCTCGCGCGCGAAAGATGCGCGAATGCCCAGGAAGACGGTCGACGCCGCCGTCACGCGCGGCGGCGCGGACAAGAGTGCGGGCGCGGGCCTGGAAGAACTCTACTACGAAGGCACGCTTCCGGGCGGTGTGGGCGTTATTGTTGACGCTCTCTCGGACAACAAGAACCGCACCGCCGGCGAAGTGCGCGCGACGTTCAAAAAGCACGGCGGCGCTCTCGGCGCGCCCGGCAGCGTCGCGTGGAATTGGTCGCGCGTCGCCGAAATTCGGCCGGCGGTGCCCGTCGACGAGGAGAAACTCTTCGAGGTCGCGGTCGAGGCGGGCGCGGACGACGTCGTCGACGACGCCGTCTTCGCCGACCCCGCGTTGTCGGCGTCCATCCGCGACGCGCTGGACGCCGCGGGGTTCGTGGTCGAAGCGTCGGACCGGATATGGATCCCCGCGGACCGCGTCGACGCGCCCGCGCCGCATGCAGCCCTCGACGCGCTCGACGCGCTCGACGACACCACTGCCGTCTGGCACAACGCAAGTAGTTAATAATGTATGTCTTAAGATCCTCTACTCGCCCGCCGCACGCCGTCGTTCACCTCCTCGAGGCCGCTCATCGGCGGCACGTAGCCCCGTTTCTGGGCCTCGCGGCCGAGGTCCTCCATGAAGGACGCGTGTTGGTCGGGGAATCGGAAAGACACCTTGAGTTGCGACGTCTTCTTCGAGAATTTGGCCTCGGTCCTTCGCGGGTCCACCGGCGCCGCGAACCTAACAACAAGGTCGTCGTGGCCGGGTACCACGATGCGACACCGCTGGCCGTCGCAGTCCAGATCCTTGGCGCGCGCGCCGGGCGGCAGCGCGACCGTCAGCTCGTAGCCACTTTCGGTCGCCTGGAGCGCGTGGTCCGGCGTGTTCGCGACGGGTTCCTCCTCGTCGATGTCGTCGTCCTCGAGGTCGAGGTCCTCGAGGGCCTCCGCCGCGACGGGGTCGCTCCAGCCGCCGCCGTCGTCGTCGTCCGCGTCCGCCGCGACGGGCGCGCTCCAGCCCTCGTCGTCGTCGTCGGCCGCGCCGGCGGCGGACCCGAAGGCCTCCGCGAACGCGCTATCCAGATTGTCGTCGTCGTCATGGACGACGGCGACGTTGCCGCCGCCCGTCGTCGGCTTCGGTGGCGCGGGCTTCGGCGTCGTCTTCGGCTTCGACTTCGGCTTCGAAGCGCCGCCGGCGCGCCGTTTCCGCCGCGCCTCGACGGCCGCGCGCACGCCCGCGAAGGCCGGGTCGCTCCGTAATGCTTTCACGGCCCGCTTCGCGTCGTCCGGCAGGCGCTCCACGGCGTCGGCGCTCATGCCCATCGATCGCTCCGCGGCGTCGAGCTGCGAGTCGTCGAGAGTGTCCTCGTCTTCTTTGAGCGCAGCCTTCATCTCCTTCGACGCCTCGTCGACCAACCCGAGTTTGACACAGGCCTCGCGGATCTCCCCGAAGGCCGCGCCCTCGCGCACGCCTCGTAATTTTTCACCTGCTGTAGGGTCAGCACTACAAGCCGCGTCGACCTGGGCCTCGCTCATGGTCATGGCCGCCGCGACCGCGCGCAACATGTCCTCGTCGACCTCGAGCCGGTCCGCCGCCTCCTGGATCGGCGTGCGCTTCTTATTAGTTCTGGCTTGACGCTTCTTTTCTCGTTCTTTCTTGAGTTGTGCCGCCTTTGTTGAGGCAGCGTCAGAGCGCTCTTTCTGCACCATCTCGACGCGCCGCTTCACGGCCTCGACCGACAGCGCGGCCTGGCGGTAGGGCGCGAACTCAGAACTCCCGAGCATCATGTCGACTTTCTGGCGCACGGGGCCCGCCTCGAGCGAGGCTTTCTGGGCTTCGCTGAAGCACATCGACTGCGCGACTAAACGTAGCACATCAAATACTAAATCTTGTGCTTTAGCCACCTTCTGGAGCTCGCCGTCGACGGCCTCCATGGTTTTGGCAGCTGATTGCTCGCTTTGGCAGCTGCTTTTGCAGCTGCTATCGAAGGCAGCAGCTAGCTTTTGCTGTGCAGCAGTGAGCTGTTGGGAAATGTGAAGTTCTCGTACGAGCTCACAACAAATGCGTCTATATCTCGGGCGTTCAGGCTTATTTGGCTTGGATGTCTCCAGTTTTTTGGCAGCATCGATGCCCGCACGGACCAACGCTCGATGGGTCACACGGGGACCATTTTTTCTCAACATCGGTGCGGGGATACTTGTAAAACTGGTTCTAGTACGTTTATGCACGCTAGTTTCGCTCCGCCGCGGCCGCGCGCGTTTGAAATCTCTGCAACAGCAGAGCGCGCGCTAGGCTCTGACAGCGTCGCCTGGACTAGCTCCAGCGCGGCCACAGGTCCGCGCGCGCCCGCAGCTCAAAGCGGCGCGCCAGAGACCGATCCGCCCACGCGCTCCGCCAGGGTCAGCGCGCACGCGCAGCCATGGACATCCGCAACTTCTTCGCCAAGAAGCCGGCCAAGGCGCCGGCCGCCGCGCCGCCGCCCGCCACGCAGAAGCCGAAGGCGCCCGCGGCCGCGCCCAAGGTCTCGCCCGAGGCCGCTGCGCCCCCGAAGCCCGCGTCGCCGAACCCGTCTCCCGCGAAGGCGCCGCGCGCCGCCAAGTCGCCGCCGAAGGCCAAGTCGCCGGCCAAGGCCACGGCGAGCGCCCACTTCGACGAGAAGCCGAAGAAGCGCAAGGCCGCCGACGTGCTAGGCTTCACGGATGAAAAAGAAGACTCCGATTCCGACGTGGAGATGGGTGCTACCATTCCACCACCGTCGCCCGAGAAAAAACCTCAAAAGAAGAAGAAGACGGCGGGTTTAATTGATGCGGCCGGCTTCTTCGGGGGCAAAGAAGCGGTGCCCGAGGTCGTTAAACCCGCCGTACAGCAGAAGAAGGAACAAACTTTTAAACCGTTACCGAAGAAGGCGCCCGCGGAGCCGCAGTTAGCCTTGACGGGAACGACGTTCGTGTTCACGGGTGTCCTGGCGGGCGACGACGTGACGCGCGAGCTCGCTGAAGACATGATTAAGGAGAGAGGCGGCAAGTGCACTGGTGCAGTTTCTGGGAGGACGAACTATGTGGTCTGTGGCGAGTTACTAGAAGACGGCCGACCTGTGGAAGAAGGGTCGAAGTTCCGAGCGGCCGAAGATAAGAAAACTACTCTCATCAGAGGAGCAAGGGCCTTCAAGCAGTTCTTGCAGGACGCCGACGCGAAGTTCAAGGACAAGGCGCCTCCCGTCAAGGCCTTACCAGCTCTAGAGAGACCCAAAGCGGCCCCGGGATTGTGGGCGGACCGCCACAAGCCGAAGCAGAACAAGGAGATGATGGGGAACGGCGACATTCGTTCGAAGCTCGGGAAGTGGCTGGACCAGTGGGAGCGCGTGCACCTCGGCGACCCGAAGAAGCGCATCAAGCCCAAACATGAACCGCAGAACCCGTCGGCTCGAGCAGCTTTGTTATCAGGACCGCCGGGCATCGGCAAGAGCACGATGGCCGCTTTATTATGTGAGCAAAGAGGCTTCGAAGTCGTCGAGTACAACGCCTCTGATACACGTAGTAAGAAGTCGATAGAAGGTGGGTTGGCCGACGCTCTGGGTTGTGGTTCTCTCTTCGGCAAGAAGGGCGGCCAAAGACGTAGGAGGTGCGTCATCATGGACGAAGTTGATGGTTTGTCGGCTTCTGATAGGGGTGGAAGCGCGGCATTGATCAAATTGATCAAGACCACGGCCACGCCGATCATCTGCATCTGCAACGATCGTCAAAGCCCAAAGGTGAAATCTTTGGCGAACCATTGTTATGATTTGCGGTGTAAGCGACCGATGAAGCAGATCGTCGCGAAAAGATTAGTTGCTGTAGCAGCAGCCGAAGGCTTAACTCTAGAGCAGAACGCCGCGGAACTGCTCGTGGACTCCTGCGGTAATGATATCAGACAGTGCCTCAACGCGCTGCAGATGTGGACCCAATCGAACGCTTCGGGCAAGGCGACCTACGGCGACATGAAGGGCCGCATCTCTGCTATTTCTAAAGATGAAATGCAGCGCGCGTCGACCTTCGACGCGGCAAAAATGATCCTGAGCGACCACCAGCGCAAGTCCCACATCGACCGCGTCGAGGCGTTCTTCCACGACTACACGGCCATGCCCCTGATGGTCCAGCAGAGTTACATCCAGGCGGCGATGAACGCGAAGGAGGGCGGGAAGCCGCTGTCGCAGTTGGGGAAGTTGGAGCGGATTTCTGAGGCGGCCGAGCGACTGTCAGATGTGGACTTAATAGATAGACGGATCCGCCAGGACCAGGACTGGTCTCTCTTACCGTTGCAGGCGTCGACGACGGTCGGTGTGGGCGCGACCGTGGGAGGCTTCTGCATGAACCCCCAGTTCTCGCAGTGGTTTGGCAAGAACAGTACGACGCAGAAGAATCGGCGGCAGTGTGCCGATTTATCGTATCGGTTGGGGCACCGCGTCTCGGCGGGCCGGGAAGCGGTCCGAAGGGATTATCTAGGACCGCTGTTAAGGCACGTGTCGGCGCCTTTACTCGCTGGAGACGCGTCGGGCACGATAGAAAGGTTAGATGCGTACGGCCTGTCGCGGGACGATTTGATGGAAACTTTACCAGATCTGGAACTCCATGACAAGGACAAGCCCAAGCTCTTCGCGTCGCTCGACGCGAAGGCTAAATCAGCCTTCACGCGCGCGTACAATTCCGTGGGCCACTCGGCGCAGGGCCTCCAGCCGGCCTCGATGGTCGTCAAAAAGAAGCGCAAGAAGTCCTCTACGGACAACATGCAGGTCGACGACGACGACTACGTCTCCGAGGACGACGAGGAGGAGGTCGACGTGTCGCAGCTCTTCGCGAAGAAGAAGCGCAAGGCCCCTTCCAAGAAGCCGGCCGCGCGCAAGAAGAAGAAGTAGGCCTCTTCCCCTCGTAACTTATGTCTCGCTGACTCATTGCTAGGGCCGCGTCGACGCCGTCGACGCGTCGTCGGAGATGGGAAAACCCGTTCGCTCTCGCGCTGCCTTCGAAGCTTCAGCCTCTGCCGCAAATATCGCCTTTATAAATCACTTTGGGGGCAGCCAAGAAACGTCATGGCCTCCCTCGAAGAGGCCACGCACCAGAGAAGGGTGTTCGCGTGGCAGGGCGCGGACACGGAGCCCCTGACCGGCACTGAGGCCGACAGCCCCGGAGCAGGCTGGACGATTTCGAGGGACGACGTCGTCGTGCTCATCGAGCAGCTGCGCAACGCCGCCGGTGCTGTTGTCGCCTTCGTCGAGCTCCAGGTCGACGGCAGGCGCACGACGCACCGCGGCTGGGTCGAGCCCTCGCACCTGAAGCGGCGCCCGGGCGACGAGACGGAGGACGAGTTGGCATTGCGGCGCGAGCAGCTGGCGGACATTGCGGGAGAGCACCTCGCGGGCCGCGAGTACACCGAGGCGTACCACGCGCTCGGCGACGCCATCGCAGCGGACCCGGCGAACCATCGGTTGTACGGCGACCGCGCCCTCTGCTGCGCGCGGCTTCACAAGGAGACACCATCACCGGAACTCCGGGCCGCGGGCCTGAAGGACGCGGAGACGTGCGTGGAATTGAAGCCGACGTTTGTGAGAGGCCACGAGCGGCTCGTGACGATGCTCGCGCTCTGCACAGAAGCGGGCGAGACCGATCACAAGACCCTCGAGGCCGCCGTCCGGCGGGGTCTGAGCGTCGACGCGGCGAGCGTATCCTTGCGACGCGCGTTACAAGAGCTCCGCGACGCCGGCGTCTCCCTAGATACGACGCTGGCGCCGACGGACAGCGAGCTCGCTGACGCAGCAAAGGCGGCCGCGCCGAAGACGCGGGGCGCGGAGCGCTTCGCCCGGGGCGACTTCGCGAACGCCGCGGACAAGTACAGGGCCGCCCTGGCGTGGGACGCGACCGACCCTCGCATCTGGGCGAACCGGGCCGCGTGCTTCTCGCGGCGGGGGCGGTTTGACGAGGCGCTGCGCGACGCGGAGTACGCGTGCCGCTTGTGCCCGCGCGGGGCCCGGGCCCGCTATCGGCTCGCGGAGGCGCGGCTCGGGCAGGGGCGCGTCGGCGACGCGCTCGAAGCGTGCGACGCGGGGCTGCTTCTGGATTGCGACGAGAAGTTGCGGAGGGACCTGTTGGCGCTGAGGGAGCGGTGCACTGTTGTTGAGTAAATGCTGTTTGTGCGTGTAGCCCTGTCCTTACACAGCGTGTCCGAATGGTGATTCTCCGGCGCCGCTACGCCCCGGCTCGGGTCCGGAGGACCCCATGACTCAATTCCGGCCCTCCCGAAAATTGTGGCAAAAAACCATATATATATGTATATATCGATTTTTTGTGGGTCATTTTGATATATATATATATTTTTTTTTCACCAGCGGTGCGGCGATGCGCGGGCGCCCCTCGAGTCCTTCCGCTTGTCGCAAATCCTGAGCTTCGGTCCTGCGCGGCGTCCGAATCTACGCCGTCGCGGCGGTCTCTTATGCGTGTGTCGCGTCGATGGTGTCATTTTGCGCACAGGGGGACTTGTTGTCGCGGAGGATTCGGACGGCGAGGACGTCGCGTTATTCGAGGACATTATCCGCGTCGAGAAAAAATTCTACGGCGACTGGTCGAAGGAGACGCGGCAGTTACTCGCGGACGGCGACGCGCTCGCGGCGTACAAACGCCGCGCGTTCGACCTCTACCGGCAGCGGTTCGCGCCCGAGGCGTTGCTCCGCCGCGTCGACGCGTGGAACGAGCGCGGCGCGCCGGACGGCTGGCAGGATTCATAAACTTTTAAACCTACCCAGCAATAGCATCCCGCGCCAGCCCCCTGAGCCGCGTACACAGCTCCGGCGTTTCCGCGCAAACGCATGACCGGGAGAGCAGGTCGAAGGCCTCGCCTGATGTAGGCGGCTTCGACGAGTCGCCGGGCAGCGCTCTTCGGCCGTCGACCATCTCGATGGTGCAGCCCGCCTCGCGCGCCACGAGCGTGCCCGCGCACCAATCCCACGGCTTCGGGCAGTCTCTTTCAACTAATCCAATAACCATTGAAGAAGCGCGACCCGTAGCCACGTAGCACAGATTCAGCACGGTCGAGCCCAGGATCCGCACGGCGCGCACGTTCTTGTCCAACAGCGACGCGTACAGGCGCGCGAGCGGCTTCGCGGCCGGGCCGCGCTCGTAGCCGAGATCCGTCAGGACAGTGTACGCCGACAGGTCCGCCGACGGCGGCGCCGCCGCGACTTTAAGGCGTCGCCCGTTGAGGTACGCCCCCTCGCCGGCCGCCGCGACCCAGAGCTCGTCGCGGTACGGGTCCAGGACGACGCCGAGCCGCGGCACGCCGCGCACGGCCATCCCGATCGACACGACGCTGCAGGGCAGGCCGTGCACGAAGTTCTGCGTGCCGTCGATCGGATCAACAATCCACGTCGGGACGTCGTCGTCATCCAGCACGGGGATCACGCCGTTCGCCGAGCACGACTCCTCGCCGACGACTCGGTGCGTCGGGAAGGCGGCGCCAAGACCCTCAACAACAAGCCGTTCGTTGGCCTCATCCGTCGCCGTGCAGGGGTCGATGCCACCGTCGCCGTCCTTCCAGATCGTCGTGCGCGCCTTCGTGTCGGCCTCGCGCATCGCGCGGCCGCAGCGCCGCGCGAGCCGGATCGCGACCGCCGCCTCCTTGCGGTAGTTTTGGATCTCGCGCGGTGGCGCCCGGTTTCTTAGCCATTGCAGCGACAGCGCCACGGTCGGAAGTAGTGCCAGCGCGAGGGCTAGACGCGTTGTGGTCTCCATTTGCCACAGTGCACCTGTAGTCAATTGCCCAAAAAAGTGATCGCTGACCAAGCAGGAGCACGATGCGCTACCTTGCAGCCTTGTCTAGCCCGGCTGCTTGAGAGTGCTCTCCGGCACAGGCTTCGCTGGGCGTGTTTTGGCTGCGACCAGCGTATCTGAGCCGTTAGCAGAGATGCACGACCGTGTAAATTCGATTCGTGATTGGCTGGTTCCACCGCTATGCCCGATATAAGCCACAGTGCCCATCTATGCTAGTGTCTTACAGGCCGCTAGCTCCAAACTCTTTGCCTCGTTTTTTTTTAACATCTAAACATGTCGGAGGCACAAATTGGGACGTGATGAAAATAGCCCTAATTCTCTGCGGCGTCGCCGCCGCAGAAATAGCGGCACAACCATCAATCTGCATCGACCCACCAGCGGCGCCCAGCGCCGCCCGCTGAGCAAGCAATTCCTCGTCCCTTCGCGGAGAATATATCCCTTCCCCCTAGATACACCCGAATCCCTATCAGAGATACAAACAGCGTAACAATGAGTGAACTCTTTATTACACCGTTCCGCCCCCAACGCGGCAACGCCTAGTGTAAACTTTTGGTACCAGAAACCGAACCCGAGGGAGCCACTAGGTTCAACGCCAGGCTCGAGCCCTCCTAAACCCTTCGAAGACCGCCTGGTAAGGTATCGATAAAGTACCTTATCCTGGGCGGTAGGGGGTGCAGCCAAAACAACGGAGCGTCCCGCGAGAGGCTAATAGCCGAGGAGCACGCGGGCCAGGAAGGCAAGCGGGAAGCCGCCTCGGACCAGCAACCAGCCGCTCACCAAGGGCTGCGACACCTGCAGCAAGGGCTGCCTCGGCCCAGCAACAACAGGCTAGCCAGCCCCCCCCCCACGCCGCCGACGACAGAGCAACCATGGGCCTCCTCGACACGACCACCGCGTTACCGACGGAGCCGACCTGGGGCGCCGCCCTCCGGACCATCGAAAGAGAAAGGACGATGCCGAGTTGGGAGCGTATTGGTCAGAAGGCGCCGGCCCGCGACCACATCTTCACCCATTATGAGAAAAGGGGCCATTTCAACGCCTTGCTACAACGAGACAATGATCCCAAGAGAGAACAAAAATTCAGAGATAACCGCGACGCCGCCTTCAGTGCCAAGCAAGCGCGCTGCAAGCAGCAGCAAGCGTCCTTCGACATCGTCTCCCACCGCCAGACGGGCGGTTTAAGGCCCGTGCCCGCTTCCGATCAACAAAAAAATGGAAAACCGAAGCCGCCCGACACGAACACGAAGTGGAACATTATTACTCATGTGGGAAGGGAGGGCTGCGAGCCGTTTACTTCATCAAAGGATCGTTTAGCAGCGGCCCACGGCGAATTGTTGCCTGCTTCTTGGAAACGACGCGAGTATGATATTGTATCCACGAAGTACAACAATAACCATACAGCTCGACACCACCGCGACCGCGAAAATGCCAAACACAAGGCGCAAAAGAAGTTCTGGGAGACGCGGGACTTCGACTTTATTAAAATTAAGTATCATGACGACGACAAGGAGTCCGATTTCCAGCAGCAGCGGTCTCATTTAAATTCGATCGCGGGTGCCGGCGCGATGGCGAAATTACCTCCGGCCATGCAGTACTGCGAGGGCGCCGCCTACAATTTAGTGAGTCACGAAATCAAGGACGCGTCGAAGCTCGAGGTGTCGAACGCCGTGACGAATTCCGGAGTGGCGTCGAAGATGGGCGCTGCGGTCGACAAGCACCACAAGAACGTCGCGGAGGAACGGTACCAGCGCGACAAGCGTCGAGCTTTACAACGGTTCAACAAGACGTCGCACCTCAAAGAGATGATGGACGGGCGGCACCACGACTACGATGTGGTCACGGGCGAAAGCTTTTATGGGAGGAACCCGAAATTCCGGGCGCCGTCCCGCCTCCAGCGCGCTCCCACAACATGGGACCGCCTCGCGGCGTCGGGGCCCGTCTATTCTGGCACGATTGCTGGTAAGCGCGGCGCGACGTCGAAGGCCGCGGGCGCTGCAGCGGCGTCGCCGGCCTTCTCCATGCGGCCCCAGGCTGGCTCGGCGTCGTCGCGGCCGGCGTCGTCCGTGCCCGTCGTTTCTAGAGCGTCGCCGCGCGTCGTCGACGCGCCGGTCGCGCCCGCGCCCTCGAAGCCGGCGGTGCCTCGTCTGAAAATCCCGGCGCAGTCTTAACACCGTATTCGTCGTTTTACGTAGTATTCTTCTGGGCGTTGTGGGCGATGTTGCCTCGCCTTGCTTACAAGCTCGTAGCTCTAGCTCGTAAACACGGAAACGACGCGGGTTCGTTGCGTGACCGAACGTCCGGCCCGCCCCAGCCCTCTATACGCCGTCGCCCCGGGTTGTAATCTTCGGCATCCCGTGTTTATCGATGTTGACTTCCCGAAGGCAAGATCATCGCTAGCGCTGGCCTGATGAGGAGCTTGCACAGCGCTGCCTCTTTGCGTGCTTGTAGCGACGCGCATCTATCGCAGCTCGAGCCAAACGTACCGTCGTACAGCTTGTCGATCACTCCTGTATTGACGCCCGCCGTGCTGTAGTCAATCGGCACGCGTGCGCGTCACAAAGAGCGTTACATAATCACTGCTCTCCGCTGCCAAACGGCGCGCGCAAGCCCAACTGCGACAAGTAAACTAGCAAAATGGCCTGGCGCCAAGCCCTACCGCGCATCGCCGCCGCAACGACCGCGCCGTGCGCGTCGCTGGCCCTGTGCGAGGCGCAGCGCAAGACGGACTACGATCTAGCAAGGCACCAGCACGGCAAGACGCGCGTGCGCGTTCTTAAAGTCAGAAGGGAGGGCGGCGTCCACGCCATCTCCGAGTACAAGGTGGAAACCACACTTTTCAGTCCGGCCTACGACCGCGTCTTTACTAAAGGAGACAACACGGATTTAGTGGCGACGGACACGCAGAAGAACACGGTGTACATCGTGGCCAAGCGCACGGACGCGTCGACGCCCGAAGCCTTCGGCGTGGCCCTGTGCGAGCACCTGCTCAAGGAGTACCCGATCCTATCGGGCTGTCGCGCGGACGTCGAGAGCGTCGAGTGGGCGCGGGCCTGCGTCGACGGGCGGAACGGCGCCCAGCCGCACGTGCACGGCTTTTTACGGAGCGAGCCGGAGCGGCAAAAGGCCTCCGTGTCACTCACAAGGGGCGAGATCACACCCAAAGTTGAGTCGTCCATCGAAGGTCTAGTTGTTCTAAAAACGACGCAGTCCGGCTTCGAGGGCTACCTCAAGGACAAGTACACGTTGTTACCCGACACGCAAGAGCGGTGCATGGCCACGGAGATGACGGCGTCGTGGAACTACGCGCAGCTGCCGCAGGATTTTGGTGCTGCTCGAAACAACGTGCGCCGCCAGATTCTGAAGGGCTTCTTCGGCGAGCCGGCGACGGGCGTCTACTCCGCGTCGCTCCAGGAGTCGATCTACGACGCCGGGTGTTTAGTACTGGACGCAGTGCCCGAAGTTTCTCAAATTGAGATCGACACGCCGAACCTCCATTACTTACCGGCCAAGCTGCTCGACGCCGTCGGCGAGAAGTTCGAGGACGACGTCTTTATTCCGACGTCCGAGCCCTCCGGCTCGATCAACTGCATTGTGGCGCGCGGCGCCGGCGGCCGGCCCACTACGACGGCTCCTACGTCGGGGCCCAAGCTCGCTCAGGTCGCGACGAAGCCCGTGGTCTTGGCTGACGCTCAAGCGAGAGCCGCCGAGGCTATCAGAGGTGCGATCGTTACGAGTAAGGCGAACTCGTGCCCTATGGCGGTGCGACTGGCGTGGCACGCGTCAGGCACCTACGACAAGGCCGACGGTTCCGGTGGTTCTGACGGCGCCACCATGCGCTTTAGCCCTGAAAAGGACGATGGGGCCAATGCGGGCTTAGGCATCGAGCGCGACATCCTACAACCTGTCAAACGGGCGGTGCCGGAGGCGTCGACGGCGGACATCTGGACTTTGGCGGGGGCCCAGGCCGTCGAGGTGTGTGGCGGTCCGAGGATCAACCACGCTATGGGTCGAGAGCTGTGTGGAAATCAAACAGTGAGGACCTTGTGAGCCTTCACGCCATCGAGCAGACGCAGCTACGGAGAAAGTATCGCGTCGATGGCGTGGGGCGCCCGAAATTTGATTTCCACGCAGGTCGCACGGACGCTTCCTCTGGAAAGGCGTGCCCGCCGACCGGCCGGCTGCCGGACGCGTCGCAGGGCGCGGACCATTTGAGAGATGTCTTCTACCGCATGGGTTTTGACGACCGCGAGATCGTGGCCTTGTCAGGTGCCCATACTCTGGGACGGTGCCATAAAGTAAGAAGCGGCTTCGACGGGCCCTGGACGTCGAACCCCCTCAAGTTCGACGGCGAGTACTTCCGCAACCTGATGACCAAGGACTGGGTGCCGCGCGACTGGGATGGGCCGCTGCAGTACACCGACGCCGAGTCGCATTCGTTGACGATGCTCCCTTCCGACTTGGCATTGAAGGAGGACCCGGCGTTTGCTGTTTATGCGTCCAAGTACGCCGCCGACGAGAAGTTGTTCTTCGAGGACTTCAAGAAAGCCTTCGAGAAGCTCATCAGTCTGGGCACGGCGACGGCGCCGGCCTCGACTGATCTTGACGACGCCGCCGCGAAGGTGCGCGAGGAGTGCATGCACGGCTCCCTCGAGCACGCGCAGACCGCCTGGCGCCCGGGCGTCGACGCCAATTCGTACGACGCCGGTTCGCGCCGCACGGCGCTGCACAAGGCGGCGTGCGTCCCGGCGTCCTTGTTCGAGTCGTGGAGTGTCGACATCGGGCGCCAACGTAGCGTTTGTTACACAGGTTCTGGGGCCACTCGCACATCGTTCCTTGGCTCGTCGACGACCTCGGCGCCGCCGTCGACGCGACGGACTCGGCCGGCGACACCGCGTTACATGATGCGGCGCGCTTCGGCCACGCCAACGTCGTGTCCGAGCTGCTGGCCCGCGGCGCGTCGCCGAACGCGCGCAACGCCGCGGGCAAGACCCCGGGAGAAGTCGCCGCGGAGAACGGGCACGCGTCCGCGCTCCGCCGCTTCCTCGAGAAGTAGGCGTCTCCGCCGCAAGCTGTACATGTTATTCCCTGTCCCCCTCCCCCTCCCACGAACTAACCACGACTGGAAATCTACACAGTCGATACTTATGGCATAAGGCGTCAGTAACTCCGCTCCGTCCGGCGCCGCCAGTTCACCGGGTCGGGGTCAAACACGAACGCCGAGTCGTCCAGGAACATGAGGTCCACGAGCAGCATGATGCCCAGGAAGATGACCACCGTCGTCCACTGGATCCAGAGCACGGACGACGCGAACGCGCAAAGCGTGAACAATAGCATCAGGAAGACCGTCAGGCCGTGGCGGAACGCCATGATTGTATTCTCTACGGCTGCGCCGATAGATCTACGGTTGCGCCGGGATGTCTACGTGCGCGCGTCTGCCCGATGGATGGGTGGTCGTGACCGCGCTGTGTAGAGTGCCGCTGCGAGCAAGAAGTCGCGCTCCGATGCAGCGCTCCGCTCCAGTGGGACAAATGCTACTCCTTGTGTGTTTTGACTGTGCTGCGGCCGGTCCAGCTGAAATAAGCCGGAGCTGAGGTGAGGGCTAGCGGCCTGTAAGACACTAGCAAAGCAAGCAGGAGAGAAAAGGAGCATCCACCCGCTTTAGCAGTCTTATACGCTGACGCATAAGTATTCCGAGCGCACTTTTTCGACTCATCTCAGTCTTTGCAAAGGCTTGCCAAGGCGTCGCTGCCTCAGCTGGCGCAGTTTCCGAAGCATAAACAGAGCTGCCAGACGAGCAGCAGTATTCTTGAAGGCATCTCCTTGCTACACAAGCGCAGCGAGCTCAGCCGCCATCGCTGGCACCCCCAGGGAGGCAAGCCCTAGGTGTTGAGCACAAGACGCCAGCCGCCCGCGATCGCCGCACGGCGTAAAGCCACGATGCTGCTCCTCAGGTGCAGCAGGCCAGCCGCACGCCTAGCGGCGCGGCGCCTCAAATCAATCGCCGCGACGCCACAAACGGCACCAGACATCGTCATCGTGAACCCCCTGAAGTCCGCCGCGCCCGCATCAACAATATTGATAGACCTCCCGGACCGATCGGCACTAACGCCGACCCAACTAATCAGTATAGCGGGCGAGCTCGGCAAGAGTAGGCTGAGCGGCTTCGTCGCCATGACGGGCGCCATGGGCTACGCCGCGACGGGCGCGCCTCTGTTGGCGCCCGGCTTTGCGCTGACGACTTTGGGAGTCTTCGGCACCTCTTGTGCTGCGAACGCGTTAAATCAAATACGAGAAACAGAAAGGGATGCGCGCATGGCGCGGACGCGGAAGCGGCCCCTGCCTTCCGGACGATGCTCGCCCGAGTTCGCCGCGACCTTCGCGGGTGTAGCCGGCGGCGCCGGCGCGTCCGCACTAGCTGTTTTGGATCCCGTGGCGTCTGCCCTAGCCGTCGGGAACATGGCTTTGTACGCCGGAGCGTATACGTCCCTCAAACCGAAATCCGAAATCAACACGTGGGTCGGCGCCGTCGTCGGAGGAGTACCGCCCTTGATAGGCTGGGCCGCCGCCGGCGGGTCGCTGTACGGTCCCACCTCTCAAATCCACGCCGAAACTTTACTACAAATGGAACCGGCGGCGATGCTTATGGCCACTCCGGCCGAGCCGTGGTTATTAGCTGGTGCCTTATACCTGTGGCAGTTCCCCCACTTCTTTGCCTTGGCCTGGGTCCATCGGACGGATTATGGGCGAGGGAACTTTGCGATGGTGCCCTGCAACGACCCTTCAGGAGTACGAACAGCAAACCTCATTTTGAGATATGGCCTCTACTCCTCGGTCTTCCCCTTTGCCGCGGTAGCCATGGGCGCCGCGTCGCCGATGTTCGCCGTCGAGGGCTGCTTGTTAAATGGCGCTCTAGTGGCCGCGTCGCTGCGCTTCCGGCAGAAGCGCACGACGGAGAACGCGCGGACGGTCTTCCGCATCACGCTCGCGTATCTCCCTCTACTACTCTTCTTCCTGTTATTGCACTCGGAAAGATTAACGAGGGACGAGGAAGGTAAACCGTGCAAGTCGCCGACTTTAGGAGATGCGATGCGTCCAATCAATGACTTGGGAAGGATGCTGTGCCTCCACGAGCTCCACCCGGCGACGCAGCGGCGGCGCGCGTCCAGTGACGCGGACGCGCCAACGTTCTGCCCCGTGGAGAGCGGCGGCGGGAAGAAGGACGTGCCGGGGACGCGGCGATAGCGTCGTAAGGTGTGTGTGTTATATCTTACGCACTGCTCGGCGGCGTCTCGCGGGCAAAGACCGCCTGGCGGCAGGCGCCGGAGCACGTCGGCGCGTACTTCGGCGACGCCGGCCCGCATTACGTCGCGGCTTTAAGGGCGGCCGTAGGATCGGCTCCGAGAGGCGTCCGCGCTCTCGCGACGCAAGGCTCACAAGTCGTGCCCGCGCCGGACGCCGTCGCGGCTGTCATGACGTTCCCGGGCGACGTCTTGGGAACGCTGCACTGTTCATTCCACCCCAAGGCCCCGAAGAGATTCGAGCTCGTCGTCGATGGCGACAAGGGCACGGCGTCGATGGTTCGCACGGAAGCTGTCGGAACCGGCATCTTCGGCTACTCCGTCGACGTAAACGGCGAGCATTCGTTCTGTCCCTTCTCCGGCGTCCCGCGTGAGCTCTCGGCTTTCATTACAGCCGTCCGCAAGGGCGGCCCGGTCCCGCGCGCTTTATCGGCGACGGAGGCGCTCGTCGACCTGAAGGTCGTGGAAGCGATCTGCGACGCGGCGGCGGCGAAGTCGGCCGCGGGGACGCGTGTTGCGGCCTAGTAGTTAGTAGTAGAGGATTAAGTTGCACATACGTGGAGCTTCAGGTTGCTTATCTAGCGGCCGTAACACACTAGCAAGCTGGCCAGGTCCACGTCGCGGTGGCTGTACTGCTGGCAATTGCAACGTGACGCTGTTTCACGTCACATACATAGGCTCACGATTGGTTCGTATCGCATCGAATTTATCTTGCTTGCAGAGAGCACTCTTGCAGAGCACCTGCTTGCACCCTAAATCATTGCACAGCTGCACCCTGCAGCAAACACATGGTTCGTCTCCACGCATTGCTGCCATCAATTGCCATGGCGCTTGCCGCACCTGCAAAACACACGATGAAAAAGCTCGTCGCATTCGATCTCGACGGTACGCTGTTGAATCCGGAGCACCGGCTCACGCAGCCGACGTTGGACAAGCTGCGGGAGCTCGACGGTCTCGGCGTGAGCATCGTATTTGCTACCGGGAGGTCAGCACCCGCGGTGTACGAGCATGTTGCGGCGCTGGGTATACAAACCACGTTGCCATGCGTGCTATACAACGGCGCGGTCTGCTACGCGTTTCCGCAGCCGTGCGCCGACGCCGCCGAAGCATCCGCGCGAAAGGAGGAACTCTTTTCGTTAGGCATCGACCTCGCCGACGCGGCTGCGGTGTGCGCATTTGCGGCAGAACGGGATTTGCTGGTGCAGTATTACGTGGGCGATCACATCTACGTCCGGCCGACGTGCGATGAGCACCGCGATTTGGTACGACGGTATCACGAGCTGACGGGCGCGTCGCACACGACGGTCGACGAATATCCTCTCACCGAGAGCCCAGCAAAAATGCTCCTCATGACGGACGATCCCGACGGCGTCCTGAGCACTGTGCGCGAGGCCCAGGCCTCAGGAGCCTTGCCGAGCGGGCTCGCGTCGATCCGCGGCTCGCCGCCGTTCTTCGTCGAGATGCTTGGACAGGGCGTCTACAAGGGCTCGGGCCTCGCTAAGTTATGCGAGCGGCGCGGCGTCGCCATGGCGGACGTCGTAGCCTTCGGCGATGGAGAAAATGACGTAGAGTTCGTACGCGACGCGGGCCTCGGCGTCGCGATGAAAAATGGAAGGGACGCCGTCAAGCAGGTGGCAAAGCGAGTGACCGCGCGCACGAACGCCGAGGACGGCGTCGCCCACGAACTCTCAATGTTGCAGGCGGAGGGCGTCCTCCCCCAAAGAAACTAAGTCTATCACATGTTGTCACTTATTTCATCGGGTGGCTCTTCTTGGAGGAGGAAAACCAGGAGCCCTTGGGCTTCGGCGGCGCTTCAGCGGGCGCCTGCGTCGGCGACGCGGACCGCGCCAGGTCGGCCGTCGAGACGCGCTGCTGCCGAGCCGACATGCGGAGGTCCTCGATCTCGGCGGCAGACGTCGCGACAGCCATCTTTGCCTCGCAGAGCGCGTCCTTGAGGTCCTCGATCTCGTGGTTCGCCGCGGCCAGCTCGCGCTCCTGCTGCTTCACGCGCTCGACCGTGTCGGTGTCGACCTCGCCCCGCCTACTATTCACGGACGCCCGCAGGGCATCCAGCTTGCGCTCCCGCGCCGTCAAGTCCTGGGCTCTACGTTCCGCCGCGTCGGCCCGGTCTTCGGCCACCCGTAATCTATCTCTCAGATCCGCGTCGCCACCAGCTTGAGCTAGCTGATCAGCCAACGTCACCGCGTCCGCATCGGCCTGGTCCGCGCGTTGCGTTTCCTCCTCCAATCTTTTCCTGAGAGCGGCCACCTCGCCAGAGCCGAACTCCATCGCCCTGAGGCGCTTCAACTCATCGCTCTTCGACTGGAGCTCCCTTTCTAGCTGAGAAAGCCTTCTCTTGGTAGGACCGTTGGAATCATCCGACGACGGCGCCGCGTCCAGTTCCCTCCTTAAGCTAGCCTCCGACGCCCGCAGCCGCTCCACTTCCTCCCGCAACGACCCGCCCTGATCCAACTCGGAGACGAGCTGCCGTTCTCGATCGTCCCGCCTTCTAGCCTCGCGCGACGCCTCCGCCGTGGCGTTCGCGAGCTTCGCCACCAGTGAATCTCTTTCAGCACTCAGCTCGTGGGTCATGTCTTGAGCTTTCCGGGCCTTCTCGCGCGCCTCTTTCAGCATGCGCGAGTCGTCGGACGTGCCCCGCCGCAGATCATCCGCCTCGGCGCGCGCCTCCCTTTCGGCATCGCGCGCGTCGTCGACGGCCCGCCGCAGCCGCAACGCCTCCTGCTCGAGGTCGTCGTTCTTCCTCGCTAGGTCCCGTTCCGCCTGGATCCGCTCCGTGGCCTCCCTGCGCAGCCTCGCGCTCTCGTCGCGGTCGATGCCTCTAGTCTCATCTCGTAGCCGCTCGACTTCCCTACTAAGATCTCTTTCAGTAGCTTTCCGTTGCGCCAGCTCGCGCTGCAGATGCTCGGTCCTCGCCTCCAAATCTTCCACAGACGCCGCCGCGGCTCTGAGTCGATCGACCTCGACCTCGAGCTCTTTGGCCGCGAGCTCCGCGGATAATGCTCTATCATTAGATTCGCTTTCCTTCGAAGATCTCTCTTTCAGTAACGAAGCGTGCTCGCCGCGCAGCCGCTGGACCTCGACCTCCAGCGCGGCGCGGTCCGCCGCCGCGACGCGCAACCTTCCAATTTCACTCTCGAGCTGTTTTACACGCTGTTCTCGTTCGACAGTTTCAGTAACGTGGCGCTCCTTGTCGGCGGCGCGCGCCGCCGACGCGTCCCGTAATGAACGAGCCTGCTGCCGCAACGCCTCGACGTCACTTCGCAACCGATCTATTTCCACTTCAGACTCCTTCTTCGACAGCTCATTTTCCTTAATCGTCGCCGCTAAAGCCTCCTCCCTTGCAGCGGCGTCGGTCAAGGCGACCCTATTCTGCTGCCGTAAGTCATCTAGGTCCTGCCTAAGTGCTTGGACCTCCTCGGCCTCCCCTACCACTCCCGACGACCGCCTTCGCTTGACCTCGTCTCTCAAGTCCCTCAACTCTTCCTGGGACGCGACGCGATCGTAGGCCTGGCCGCTCCGCTCGAGAGCGGCGTCCGTAGCTCTATGTAAAGCTCTTTCTGCTTGCCTCAAGCGTTGCTCGAGGTCAGAAGACCGCTCCTTTTCCGAACGCAGCATTTCTTGTGCTTGAATGGTGTCCCTTCGCGCCCTCTCGAGGTCGTCCTCGAGCTTCAAAGTCTGCATGTCCCGCGAGAGGCTAGGTCGCGGCCGCGTCGCCAGGCGCTCCAGTTCAATCTGGGCCGCGTCGGCGCGCTTCCTTTGAGAATCGACGTCCGCTTCCAGAGCTTTGCACTTGGCCTCCAGACGGTCTGTTTCTATTTTAGTGAGCTGCGTGCTTCGCAACGCGTCGTCATCCCTACGCCGCTGCGCGTCCCGTCGCGCACTTTCGAGCTCCCGCTTCAGCGCGTTGATCTCGCCGTCCCGCGACCCGCGTCCCGCTAGATCGGCTTCGAATTCGTCCGCGCGCTGGCGCTGCCGGTCTCTTTCATCAGCTACTGTTCGTAACCTAGAGTCCAAGTCACGGCAGCGCGCCTCGGCGGTGTCCGCCCGGGACCGCAGCAGCGTCGTATCCCGCTCGCGCTCCCTCTGCAAATCCTCATTTGACTCCTTTTGCGACCGCAACGCGTCGTTGTCGTTACGCGCGGCATTTAATTTTTGCTGGAGGTCCTTCACTGTTCTTTCCGCGTCGTCCAGGCGGGACACGAGGCCGCCGCTCGCGTCGGCGCCGGCGTCGCGCGCCCTTTCTGCTTCCCGTACCCGCCTCCTAGCCTCAGTCACTTCTTCCTTCTGGCGTTGGAGTTCCAACTGTAGGGCCGCCCGTTCCCGCGCCGCGTCGGCCAGACTTTCATCTCTATGACGCCGCGTCTCGACCAGCGACGCCTCGAGGGCCGCCACGTCGTGACCATTATTGTCGAAGCCGTTCGTCCCAACAGACTGGGGCGACGCCAGCCCGCGCGCGGCGTGCAATTCCCGCTTGTAGGTACGCGCTGCCTTCCTCGCTTTATCAAAGCGCTCCCTGAGAGCTTCCGACGTGGCGCGCCAGGCCGCGGCGTCGTCGCGCGCCGCGGCGACGCGTTCCGCCGCGGCTCTTAATTCGGCGTCCGAATGCGCGGCGGCCTCGCCGGCCCTTCGGGCAAAGACCGTCTGCTGGCGCCGTTCATCCTCCAAAGCGCGTTTGAGCTGCAAGACGTCTCTCGCGGTGGCCTCGAGCGTCTCTCGATCGTCTCTCGCTTCCGCTAAACCACCTTCCAATATGTGGATGCGTTTCTCGGCGGCCGCGAGCGCGTGCGCGCGGGCTTCCGCCAGCGCCTCGGCTTCAGAGGTTGCGTTCCAGGCTAATTCCAGTTCGGCCTTGAGGCGGGCCGTCATTATCTTGTTTTTTGCGCTCGCGCTCAGCACTGTTCCTTTGACCCAGACTGTTTCCCGCTCCTTGACCCGAAGCGCTGGGCTCTCTCGCTTCCGAGCGGATCAGAGCCACTGCAGCTGCACCTTTCCGGCTCCCACTCTGTGAACGGTCGGCTATATCGGCCAATCCTGCTTTTTTGACGATGATACTGAGCTAGCGGACTGTAAGACACTAGCCAGCAGCCTTTTTTGGATGCGTTGGCGGCCATACGCAGCCTTGTGCGAGCAAACGGCTGCGTATCAATTCGAGTCATTATTGACGGCGGCGACCGCCCAGCGCAGCTGCAGGCGCACTCAGTGAGCGAGCCTCTGAGAGCTAGGCAGCACAGCAGCCAAAACCATGCCCGCGACCAACGCCGTCCTCCACGACAAGCGGTATTCGGCGGACGGCATCTTCTGCGAGCCGCCGAAGAAGCTCGACGCCGCGGCCGCGGCGGCGCCCGCGCAGAACTCGCAGAGTCAATGGAATACGAACGACTACCACTGGGAGGAGCGCGACGCCACGGACTTCGCGCGCCAGGCTATTTCTGATCGACTGCTCGGAGACAGAACGATCTGGAGCGACGCGAACGGGAATATTCTGGAGATTACGAATGTCGAGTTGAGTGGCGACGCGGCGTCGAACGTGCGGAAGGGCAAGCGCATCCTCACCTACGCCCTACGCTTAAAGGTGACGTGCGAGGGCTGCCGTAATGGGGCGAGATTGCGCGGCGTCTTGGAATCTGTTGAGTTCTGCCACGACGACGACGCGAGGGAGGTCGTCGTAAACCTGGCCACGGAGCCGATGGAATCAGACGCGGGCGTCGAGGTGAACCGGGCCATGAAGGCCCACGAGATGTTCGCGCGGGTCTTGAAGAAGAAGGCGCTGCCGCTCGTCGAAGGAGGATGCGCCTGGCTGCGGGACCACCTCGCGGAGCACCGGGGGTAAAGAGATTAACTGTGTTACATTAACTGCCCATATGGGTGGCCGTCGGCGTCCTGCCGCGTCCGCGCCTGCCTCCTATAGTACTCGCGGAGAGCGAGCTCCGAGGCCTCGTCGACGACGAAGTCGCTCCACTTCAGATGCTTGTCGCAGCCGAAGACGGCGCACCTCTGGCCCACGCCCTTGAAATAAGCCATGGCCGAGGCCTTGGAGTAGACGTGGCCGCACGGTCGAGCTTTCAACGGGTTCACCAGTAAGCAAGTCGTGATCGAGCACCTGAGCGACGTATCTATGCCCAGTAAACCGGTGTGGACGTCCTGCCGCGGCCTCTTCGTCTCGGGTGCGTCGTCGGAGTCGGCGTCGACGTCGACGGCCTGCCGCTTGAGCTCCGCGTAAGCGCTTCTTCCCGTCCGCGTCGTACAAATACAAGGCCACGTGCGACGCGTAGGTCGGCGGCGTGTGAGTGAGTGCGAGACCTTTCTCGCCAAACGTCAGTGCCGGCCGCGGCGGCCTCAGGCGGTCCATAGCTTTGCTTTTTATCTTTTGGGCCTCGCCTTTTTTCGCGTCGCGAGCGCCACGGCTTGCAAAATCGCGCGGTTTTGGATCTCTTCGCCACCGTATGTTTTGCGCCGGGGCCGCTGGACCGTCGCGGCGGCGCGTGCTCGCGTTTGGGAAATGCGAGCTAGCGGCCTGTAAGACACTAGCAAGCAAACTGGGCCGGGAGGCACGCGCCGAGGCTGCCCCGCCTGCCAATATTGATGCGGCGCGCATAGCTCGTGCTCTCATCCGTACCAGCCCATTGATATTACAGCTGCGTAATTAGCACGGGCAGCCAATACTTGCAGCTAGCACAGGCAAGAATAACTACTATGGACGCCGCGCAGCAGCGCCGGGATGCCTCACTCTCAATGCTTGAGAACGCCATCATCCTCCTGGAGGGCCAAGAACTGGAAGGGGAGCGCACGCGACTCCATGCGGCGCGGGAACGACTAGGCCGCCTCGTCGACGCCGCCGCCGCACCTATACGCGATGACAACGACGACGCTGACTCGCCGCGCGCCGAGGCGCGGCCGGCGTTGGACACAAAGACGTCGATGCGCAGACGTCAAAGGTCGGACCTGAGCCTCGCCCAGGGCGACAGCATCCACGTCGCGGCGAAACACGTCCCGTTCATGGTCCGGCCCGGATCTAGATGCAGGATATGGTGGGACGTGACCACAGCAATATTATTGGTATACGTGGCCATCGCGGAGCCCTTCGTCGTGGTCTTCGCGCCCGCCTTCGCGCAAGAGTCTAGTTACAAAGGCTGGGAGTGGTTCATGGACTCGTTCTTCGTGAGTGATGTGTTACTGAACTTCCGGACGGGGTATGTGGACGCGAACGGTGTGGAAGTCCTCGCCCCAAAAGAGTGCGCGTTACATTACGCGAAGACGTGGTTCTGTCTAGATTTCGTTTCTTGTCTACCGTTTTTCCTGCAGTTCTCGTCGGCGCGAGTGTCGGCCCTGCGAGCGGCGAAGATCCTGAAACTAGGACGGGTGTTCAAGACCTTCAAGGTTTTTAGGCTGGACAACTTCACGGACAGCGAATTGATCGAAGACTTGGTACATGGCGTGAAAGCGAGAGTCGCGGGGAAGGTCGCCAAGTTGGTACTGCTCACGGGTCTACTATCACATTACATGGCCTGCGCCATGTATTTAAGTGGAGAAGGTTACCTGCAGAACTACTGGGACAAGGAGTGCGACAAAAACGGGGAATGTGATTGGCGCGGCGCGAAGGAGTGGCCCGCGCGGCGCAAGTACCTAGTCTGCTTCTACTGGTCCATCACGACCATTTCAAGTGTGGGCTACGGCGACATCCTGCCGCGGTCGGACCACGAGCGCGTCTTCACGGTCTTCGCGATGCTCCTAGGAGGCGCTTTCTACGGCTACGTCATCGGAGAAACGGCAGCAATCGTCACGAAATTCGATGCCAATCACGCGGAACGCTTCCAGAAGCTCGACGCGATTCGCGCGTGGATGGACCACCACCACTTCCCGCGGGCATTGCGACGTAAAGTACGAAGATCGTACAAGATCTACTTCGCGAACCACATGGCCCTCGACGAGGGGGCGATTATCAGGGAGCTCGAGCCGCAGCTGCAGGAAGAAATAGCTGAGGTATTACTGCCGGCGGTGGTCCGTAATGTACCTTTGTTGCGAGGCTTACCGACGGGCGCAAAAGCGAAGTTCGTCAACGTGTTTCGGCGGATGCAGGTCGACCCCGACACGGCGATCGTGCGTGCCGGCGAGCCTTCGAATGCGATGTTCGTCATCGTCTCCGGCAAGTGCTCCGTGTCGTCCGGTTCGAAGCACGGGGCCTTTCGGGCGGTGTCGGCGGGGCCCGGCGACGCGTTCGGCGAGCATGCTTTATTGGGGTTACGTCAAACGTCGCGCGTCACGGTGACGGCGCGGACGCCGTGTTTGCTCATCGTGTTCCCCGAGGACAAGTTCCGGCACGAGTTTTCTGAATTACCGGAGGTCGTCGATCAACTACGCGCTACTGCTAGAGAAATCCATTCCGACATCCTCCACCCGCCCTCATCTCATTCTCTGGTGCAGGAGCAGCGGTACACGATGAAGGGCACGCTCGGCGCGCTCGAGGAGATCCGGACGCCGACGGACGCCAGTCGAAGTCTACCGTCGTCGTCGTAACTATATATATGTGTGAGTTAGACCACTAGCGCGAGCAGCGCGACCGCCACCGCGCCTACCGCAGGACTCATGCGGCCCGCCGCGTCCGACTCCGGCGCGGCCGTGGGTTCGAACGTCTGCGCCGTCGTCGGCGCCTCGGTCGTGGCGTCGCGGGCTACAAGATCTTCGTTGTAGACCTTGAGCGCCGCCGTGTTGAGCTCGGCCAGATTGCAGGTGTTGGCCACAGCCGCGAACGACGCGTTATGCTGGTTCGATCTCCTGAAGGGGGAGTTTGGGTCCGAGTCGCCGCACAAGCCTAATGTGAGCGTCTTCCACGCGCCCGACGTATCATCTAAAACGCCATCGAGAATACTAGCGTAGGTCTCCCTATCGGCAAAGCCCTGGACGCCGGCCGTCGCGCAGATGCGCGGTAGAGGAGCGTCCAATCCACACTCGCTCGCGTCTCCGACGGCCATACGTGCGAGGTGGCGGCCGCGGCCCGCGTGGTCGCGGCACAGAGAAGCGCGCGGATGATGCGGGGCCACATTTGCGTCCTCAATTTAGCGCCGATCGCGTCGAGCGTCCTCGCCACGGCGGGCGTTCTTGCAGGCTTCCTCGGAGTTACAACTTACAACTTGTTGCCTGGTGGTGTTTTCGAGCGGGGTTCCGCCCGCCTGGCTCAGGTTGTGAGAATCATGTCCTGATTGAACCGTTTTGTTCGCTCTCGCGGGCGGGTAGCGGTGACCGCCAGAGTTTTTGTCTCCAGGCCTTTTTTACTTGCTAGTGTCTTACAGGCCGCTAGCGGATTATGCTCTGCTCGCAAGTGCGCAGGCACAGGCAGCCACATGAATGCATTTGAAGTAGCGTGAAGCTGTCACACAGCACTTTAATTTATCGTGCTGATGCGTTTCCTGGCAGCGCTGCTCGCGTGCACCAGCGCCTGCACCGGCTGGAGCCCGCAGAGCCCACAGCCGTCACACAAGCGTACGGCGGTACACGCCACCGATGCGGCCTGGCAGGATTTCTGGCAGGATCTCGCCGCCAGGCCGAAATTCGTGACGCGTGGCGGCGCGCGCCGTGCGTGCTCAAAGGAATAGCGCCAGCCGACGCGCTCACGCTCGAGGCACTCACCCAAGCCGTCGACGCGGACCCGTCGACATTGGATGATGCGGCGCGCGTGGCCCACGGCGCGAGCCAAGGGTGGACGAACGTCGCGCTCGACGACGACGCCCGACCGAGCCGACGACTGCGCGCGTCGTCATCGAAGGCGAGCGTCCTTTTAAATCATGGTGGCGTCGCGTTCCCGTCGCTGCTCGGAGGCGCCTGCCGCGCGGCTTTGGACGCCTTCGAGCAGCCCGTAGGGTTGAATGTCTACTTGACCGGCGATCGGGTGGCCAAGGCCGCGCCGCCGCACACGGACCGCCAGGAGGTCTTCGTGGTGCAGTGCGCCGGCGCGAAGCGGTGGTGCGTCTTCGCGTCAGCCTCCGCGTAGACATCAAATTTTCTAGGCCCCGCCTCGATGGCGTGGCGGTGATTCTGATATTTCTCGCGCAGGCCGCCTCACCCACCGCTCAATCCGTCGGCGGACCCCTTCGCGCGCGGCAAGGGCGACGACGTACTAGACGAGCGCTACCTTCCGTGCATGCTCGACGTCGCGCTCGAGGAGCGGGATCTCCTGTACATCCCGGCGGGCTTCCCGCATTCGACCGCGACGGCGAATACGTCCTCGCTGCACCTCACGTTCGGGATGGCGCCGACGTCGAATTTTGGGCTGTCGCTCGACAGCCTGAGGATCGCGGCGCGCGGCCGGCGGACGGCCTACGATCCGTTGGACGACCCGGAGATGCTCCGCGAGGTCGCCGTCGACACGTATCGATTGTTCGACGCGCCGCTACCCCTCGGCCGCTTCTTATGTGATGGAGACGACTTCCGGGAGGCATGCCGGAGGCGCCTGCGGGCGGCGCTCGCGCTCGAAGGTCCACTCACGACGTTCCGAGCGAACTTGGAAGATCCAAGTGACGATGACATCGCCGCCGCCGCGGACCGCGTGCAAACGCACCACGCCGCTTTATTGGACGAGATGCGCCGCGCCTACGCGCCGGGCGACGCGCGGCCGGCGTCAGCGCGCGTCGCCGACCACATCGACCGCCTTGGGGGGTTGGTGGACGCGCTCTGGAACCCGCAACTAGAAAAACTGCGGGCGAAGATCGCGTCCGCGACGGTGGTCGACCGAAGGAGGCCGAGTTAATATCTGCGAATTTAGTAGGAGAGGGACTTCAGCGGAAGGGGATCAGCTTTGGGTTCAGCGAGCGCTCGCGCGCTCCAGCTAGATGGGTACCAGCATGTACGCATCCGTGGGAAGTGAATTGTCAGACGGCGTCGCCGGCGTGGCCACCGACGCGAAGTGTCAGACGGAGTTGGCGGCCACGGAGAAGACCGAGTCGGACGTGTCCGCGGCCACGGAGACTGTCTTCTCCGAGGGTAGATCGGACAGCGCGCCGTCGCCGGTGCCGTCCGAGGGCGCCGACGACGCGCCCAGCGTCGAGTCGGGCGACTTGGCGTCCCCGATGATCCCCTCCATGGCCCGCAGCGACGCCTCGGTGCCTTGCCGCTCGCGCTCGCGCCGTTGTACGGCCTCGCGCGCGGCCAAGAGCTCGTGGACGAAGAGGGCCCCTATCAACAGCAACCCACCAGCTAATGTGAAGGGCCCCGGTTTTTCGTTGTAGATGAGGAAGACCCAGAGCGGGCCCAGCACCGTCTCCAGCAGCGAACATAAGGACACCTCCGCTCCTGTTATATACCGAGGAGCTATGGAAAAGGCCACGAAGATTCCCGCGATGGCGAACCCGTCTAACGCCATGCATAGATAAAACAATCCTGGAGACGAGACCTTGGGCACGATGCAGTCGCCCGTGACCAGCGTCGACAGGGACACCAGGACGAACGCGGCCAATGCTCCCACCGTCGTCGCGAACGTGATCGGCACCCGCGGCCGCTCGCGCGCGGCATGCCTCACAATGATCAAATAGACGGCCACGGCCACGCCCACGTAGATCGCCGCGAGGTCGCCCCAGGGGCTGCCTTCTCGCCCTTTCTTGGTAGCGAGCTCGGGCCCGAACACCATGGCTATGCAACCCAAGGCAAAAATGCACGTGACGATGGTCCTTCTAGGTAAAACGTCTCCTAGGAGAGCGCATCCGAGTATGGCGCTCCACAACACATTCAGCGAGTACCAGATCATCACTCGAGCCGCCGCGATAATTAAGAAGGCCAGAGAGAATAAAACATCTAGCGAGATCTGCAACCCGACCGCGGCCCAGAAGTGCTTCGGGCCCGTCTTTATGCGCTCATACAGTGATTTGACGACGCCTTCAGGTGGTGCGCTCTTCTTCTCAACATAAAAAACCCACGCGCACGTGAACCAGAAGACAAAGAAAAACTTCCAGAAGAGGATGGAGGCCGTGTTCGCGCCCTGGGTCTGCGCCCACCGTAATAACACGGCGTCGGGCGTGACGCATAAAACGCCGGCGGCCGCGATGGCGACGCCGCGCGCGCGGTCCGAGAGCTGGACCATTTTTTTTATGTACCGGAGCGCTGCGCGGCTGCGCGGTCCAGGAGAGCCGCTGGATGGCCGCGCGCGCGGGCGGCGCGCTCGCGTCGCGCGCTGGTCCGCTCTGCCGGCAACTAAAAGGTTTGCACGCGCGTCTCCGCGCGTTTTCGACGTGGCCTCAGATTTTTTGTCTCACAGCCTTTCTCTTGCCGCTCGCGGCTCGTCGTGCCATGATGTTAATTTTGCGGCGTCAGGCCTCAACAAGTCGGAGCGCAAGTAAATAGCGTTCCTGTACCTCGGCGATAGGGGGTCAGGTACTTTACCGATCATACTTTTTGAACTCCGAGACGCCACCGCGTTTGGGCGCAAATATTCGAGCTGCGACCACAGTGCCGCTGCGCAAATTGGTCTTCTTGAGACAGCAGAGCAGCGCAGCCGCCGCCTCTCGCCTTTACGTCGTGAAACCATAGAGCAGCAGCACCGCGCACTGCGAGGCCGAGCGCGCGGACTAACAATGGACGCCAACGACACCCTCGCGCGGGTCCGCCAGACGCTGCCGGCCCTGAGCCACCCGCTGCGCGCCGTGCGCCGCCGCGCCCTCCAAAATGTCAAATCGAAGCTCGAGATGGGACTGGTGCGTTTGAGTGACCTCCCGGCGCACGACGTGGTTGCGCACTCGTTAACGTTAGCGGAGCATGAAGTGAATGAACCGACGGTGGAAAGCCTGAACACGGCCATCGCGTTGCTGCTGGCGGTCGTCGAGACGCACGGCGCGGGCGCCGCTGCTCTAAGGAGCTGCGACGGCGTCGCGCGGCTTGAAGCGTTAAGGGAGCGGCTCGACGTCCCTTCTAGAGCGGTCGAGGACTTATTAGCCGCTGCTTTAAGGACGCCCGGCGTGCTGCCCGAGACGCCAGTACCACCGCCGCGCCAGCCCAAGTTCTCGCCCGTGGAAGTCATGAGGCAGGAATCAGATGTGGAAGAAGAGGAGGAGGAGGAAGAACCAGAAGTGGAGGAGGTGGTCACCGATAGGGCGCGTCTAGAAAAAGGCTGGCGGCCGGCGGCGCCGGAACTCTGTAGGGCCGATGAAAGGAGAGTACTAGATATCGAGAAGCGCGTCGAGGAGGCGACGCAAGCTTTAGGGTCGCGACGAGGCGACGCGGCCGCCTCTGCGAGGGCGGCGGTCGTCCTCGCGGCTCTCAGAGATAACGCGGCCTCCGACCTGCCCGCGGCCGTCTGGCTCGAGCGACCTAGAGTATTAGCGTGCTTGGTGACCATCGCGGCCTCACCAGCATCACCGGCCAACGACCGCCCCGCGCGGTTCGTGGAGCAAGTGCGGCGGGACGCGCTCGATGCTCTTGCATCCATACTAGAGAAGCTCTCTCATTATGATTGCCCGCTGCAGTGCGACGCGGCGTCGGCTTGTGAAGCACCACCGATCCACGCGCGGACGGACGACGAACGTTTACTACTAGATGCGGCCCTCGAGACGTTCAAACGCCGCCACCCGAAGCGTTTAGGGCATGTTGTCGTGCCCGAGGATGATGATGAGACGACGGCCGATCCACTAAGGAGGAGCGCCCACCGCGACTCTCCGTTGTCGCTAGGTGGGGCCTGCGGCGCTTGCCTAGAAGCGGCAGCTCCTTTGTTAGCTTCCAACGATGCTAGAACAAGACATCTAGCAGGACGGGTCTGTATGGCATCAGTGCCGTTCGTCGTCGAGCCCATTACTCTACAGAAAACGTCTGCAGCGTTGTCACGTTCTCGAGTCGCGCGATGTTTACATGCGCTCGATGCGGCCGCGGCGTCGTCTGGCGACGCTCTCGTGGAACGGTTGGCCGCGTCTCTGTTAGCTGGTCTTGCAAGGAGACAAGCGCACGTCCCGCCTCCCGCAAATTTGAGGAGGCGCGCGCGACTACGCGTCGTGGACGCTGCCAAACGTGGAGACGCCCTACGGCCCGCGCTGGCAGTACTCGGCTTCGTCGGGAAGGATGAACTGCGAGCGGCAGATAAAGCGCATAATGCAGCATTAGATGGGGCGGCGCCCTTGCTATCCGCTTTACTTAGAGGAGATGCATGGAGTGGCGACGGTTCGATGCTAGCGTCGCAGTGCCGCGCGTCCCTAGATGTGGTTTTGTCGCTACCGGACGAGCGCCCGTCGTCGCAGATGACCATGGTCGACGCGCCGTTGCCGCCGGAAGCGCGCGTGCGAGCCTCAAATGTCCTCATGCCCGATAACCCGCCTTCAAGAGCATCAATAGGAGAGGACTGCGCCGCGTGCTGCGTGTACGCCTGGTCTCGCCTGCCGGACGCACAACTTAGTGGAGTGGTCCTTTCCTTATTACAACGGTTCAACACGAGGAGAGCGGCCACGGAAGCGTTACTAGCGGAAACAGCCCCAGCATGCGTCGCGCCGCCCGACGCGTCCATCTGGGCCGCCGAAAACTTAATGAGGCCGGACCCGGGCCGCGCCGCGTATCGGCTGGCCTCGTCGGACTCGCCGTGGCGCGCCCAAGTTTTAAGGCAGAGGTTGTTGTCGGACGAAGCGTCTACGATTCGGAGGTGGCTATGTAGGGTCGGCGCCTTCGACCAAGACGAGCGGTGCCGCGCGGCCTCACGACAACTAGTACGGGACGCGGCGGCTTTATCTCCCAGGGGAGCGTTCTCCGGCGAAGACGCCCCCTATTTGGAAGCGCAAGGTTTGAGAGGATTGTGCGCCGACTCGAATCCCATTTCATCCCTAGCGCGAGCGTTATTTGCGAGAGAACAGGAACCGCGCCGGCAGGCGGCTTTAGAACTGTCCCAGAGATTAGATGTTCGTGCGAGCGCACCGGACGTTCTAGTGGAGGCGGAACTTTCCCAAAGAGACGCATCCGACGAATTTATTAAGAGAAGCGTCGAGCCGGAACAGCTCGACTTGCTAGCAAGGGCGTACGCGCGATGTGCCGCATCGTCTGACTTCCTGCCGAGCGAGGTCGCCGCCCGAGAACTACGGGACGCTCTACTAGCTTATGACGGCTGTCTGGACGCGTCGCCAGATTTAGCGGCCGCGGCGGCGGCGGCGGCGGGCGCGCTCGGAGATCAGCCTTTTGGCGCGCGGGCCCGAGCGGCGGCTCGAGTCTTACTTGGGTTATGTTGGCGATTACCGGCTTTGCACGAGGGCTCGCTGCTTGATCTGGTGCTCCGGGCGGCGTTTGTGGCACCTGAAGATCATGACGGCATGTGGGACGACCGCGGCGCGCGGGCGTGTCTCTTCGCGTGCGCGTCTGCGATTGCCTTCAGCGACGGCGAGGCCTACGCTTCTTCGGAAAAGCCCTTCGACGCGAATCTGGGCGAGGTCTTCGCGCCCGTTGGTCAGAGCTGCGGCTCGAAGCTCGCCTGGCGCCTCGCTTCATCAGATGAGTCTCCTGAAACGACGCCATCAAAAGCGGCGGGCGCGGCCGCCGCGCGGTCCGCGCTGGCGGCCCTGGCGAACGGTGGCACTTCCACCGACCAAAGTGTGGAGCAGCTTCTGGAGCAGTGCGCGTCGGCGACGTCTCGCAGAGAATATGATGACGCGGTCCACGGCCTCCTCTCAGCGTTAGTTACGGATAGGCACCACGCCACGAAGACCATTATTGAGAGGGACTGGGCGCGCGCGTTTGAAAGGCCTTTAAGCGTCCAGCCGCGCGGGCGGAAGGAACGGAGGTCTTTGAGGGCTACATTAGGTGTGCTGGACGCAGTCGCGTCTTCCTTAGATCCGTTGGACGCTAGATGGAGGGATTTGGCACAATCAACGTGCGAGGTCGTAGCGCCGGCGGGACTCCAGGGCGAAAGGGACGGCCTCCCCTCGTCTACGTGCGCCTTCCTCGCGACGTTGTGTCAAAAGGCGCCGCGCTTCGCCCTCGACTCGAACGACGCCGAGCGACTCCTCATACGATTATTAGATAAGGGCCCGTTACACAACTCGACGGCGAAGGACACGGTCGCGGCGGTCACGGCCGCGACGCTATTGCTCGACCGCCTCGCGCCGAACGAGTATGTGGTCAGGAGGAGACTCGCGGAGACCTTCGTTAGATTATGTGCGCCGACGGCGTGCTCGCCCCCGGACTCCTTTTTTGGGAGGAACGCTTTGGTGAGTGCTTTGCGCGGATTGAGAAAGCTGGGAAAGCAAGCTCGCCAAATAGCCGCGTCGCCGTCGTCACCACCAGCGTACTTCGACGGCGAGATTCTCGGAAGGCCGAACATGGTCTGGCTCTCTAGATTATTATGCGACCGCGGTGCAGAATGCAGAGCCGCCGCGTATCTGTTGGCCGCGGACTGCGCGTCGTTTGACTTCGGCTATGATTTACTGGTCAGAGAAGGAGACCCGCTGGACGCGGCCCACCTCGCGGGACGGTGCGCGTCGGACGTCACGGAGGCGGCGTGCGTGCGCGGCGCGGCCTGCACTTTACTGGCGGCGTTAGTGACACCGTCGAGGCGAGAGGCCCACGCCGCGAACGCCTCGGAACGGGCGTTGCGAGCCTTGAGTGAAGACAACAAGAAAGACCCCGCCTTTTCGGCGGGAGCCTGCCACCTCGCGCTGGCCTTAACCGTGGCGCCGGCGCCGTCGCAACGGCCGGAGGCGGCGGGCTACGCGCCCCTCAAGGAAAGCGTGGCGCGCCACTGCTCCGTACTAGCGAGCGTCGGGGGCGTCAACCGCAAGCAGGCCTGCGTCTTGGCCACGAAAGCATCCGAAAGGATCGGCGAGATCAAGATCGACGCGCAGCACCTCGCGACGCTGGGCCTGGTGCCCCAGACCATCGCCACGGCCGACCTAGGTACGTGGCGCCACGCGCTTAGAGGTGGTGTTCCTAGTGGAGACGGCTTGCCATCCATAGCGGCGCAACGACTTGTGGACGGTGCTCTGAAGAGTGCGGACGCCGCGAGTGCGAGGGCGTGGCGGGCGTTACGCGCGTTAGTGACCTTACATCGAGGCCGGGACGCCGTCCTGAGCGCCGACGGCGTGGCCAAGTGCGTCCAGTGCGTGGCCGGCGCGTCGGTGCGGATCGCTGCCGGTGAATCAACAGCTACGGTGGCCTTCTCGGAGGCGGCCGAGTGCCTCTCTATATTAATTGCGGGAGACGTCGATGCCCAAGGCGACGCGCTGCGGGCCTCGGACGCGCTGGGCGTGGACGGAAAGTTCCCGCTCGTCGTCGCGGCGGCGTGTGCTACCATTATCGCTTCCAAAACTTCTGGACAAACGATCGCGGCGGCGGCTAGAGCGGCGCACGCCGTCGTGGCCTCGCCGCGGTGGCGGCGGGCGCTCGACGAGCCCCGGCTCGACGCTTTAGGCGCGGCGCTCATGCGACGCGACGCGCAGCGCGTGGCGTCGGCGCCCTTCGAGGGGCCTGACGAAAATAGTGACGCTTCTGAAGCGGACGCGGCCTGCGGCGCCGCCTTCGCCGCGGTGCTGGACGCGTCGCCGGCGTGCCGGAAGCGAGCCAGAACGGACGGCTGCTCCATTGAAAGACGTTTGATAGCATTATCGAACGCCGCCGAGCTCTGTACGAGCGGCGGCCACGCCGAGTCGCACCCGGTGCAGACCGTTGATCAAAAAGCGTGCCGGACGGTCGCAGCCCATTCTAGGGTTGTTGCGGCATCCCTCAGAAGAGGCGCGCGCGACGAGGAGGACTTCCGGGAGATGAATCTCGCTGCATTAGCCTCTACTTTACGCAGGGCCTGGCCCTTCGTCAAGGCCGCCTCGACGCTGGAGGACGAGACCGGCGGCCCGGGCGGCGACGCGCTCGACGCCCTCAACAGATGCGCGTTAGCATTGGCCAATGCTGGGGATGAAGGGTGCGTCGCTGTGGCCGCGTCGGACTCGTCCAAGAGAGTGAAAAGGGCGGCGGGCGACCACTCGTTGGCACGATGTCTCATGGATTCCGCCGTGCGCGGCGAATTGGCCATCAGTCCCGCCGCGGCGCGAGACGCCGACGCGACGGCTTTAGTGGTCTCAAAGAGATGCGCCGTCGCTTGTGCGGCGTTAGCGAAACTCGCCCAGGCGCCCTGCAGAGGCGCGGTGATCCAAGGAGGCTTCGTCAAGGATTCTGTGGTGGCCTTGCGGCGGTTAGCCGCGGCAGCACATGCGCCGGCCTCGCGCGTTTCTTACACTGTACGATCGTCGAGAAACGCGCGCGCCGAAGCGCTCCTGGGGACCTTGGTCAGTGCGACGATGTATCCTGACGCGCAACGCGCGTTGCTGGACGAGCCGCAGACCGCCGAATTGCTCCTGGACTTGTGCCACTACTACGGCGCGCCTCAAACCAGATCATACAGTTCTCCCGGTGGTGTTGATTATACGCCGACGCGGGAACCGTTATATCCGGGCGCGCGGGCGCGGACGGCGTCTTTGTTGAGAAATCTGGCGTTGCTGCGGCGGAACAAGGGCCGCATCCTCGCGCAGCCGCCCCTCGTGTCCTTCTTACTGGACGCGCTGCGGGCGCCGCCGGCCGTTGTGAGCGCGTCGGCGACGGCCCTCTGGGCCCTCGTGCACCACTCGGAAAAGGCCCGAGGGCTCGTCAAAGGCGATTTACGTGCCGTCCACGCAGCGGCGCGCGCGATCGACGATCAGACGGCCTTTTCCCGGGGTTCCGGCGAGGACGCGCACCATTTGAGAGGTGCCCAGCGCGCGCTCGCGCATTTGCGCGCGATCCTGGCCGAATGACTCCCCCTCCTTCCCCACTGATAAGTTGGAAATTACACGACCCCGAGCGAGTTCTTCCTCTCCATGAAGTCCTCATCGTCATCAACCTTCTTCGACGGGGCCGACGCGCCCCAGGAGACGATCCAGCCCATCCGGTTGCCGAACAGGTTCAGCTTCCTGAGAATATCAAGGGGCAGCACTAATGAAGCCCAAAAAGCACAAACTCCGACGTCGTGCATCGACAGCGCTTCGGTCCCAAAAACGCGCTGCCCGAACGCCGTATACACCACCAGGAGTTGTCCAAGAAGACAACACGCAATGGCCACGACAAACGCCTTGTTCGCAAAAACAGGCAACCGAGAGGTACCGACCAACGCCACGTCCGAGCGACAAGTCAAGGCATTGACCATGTCATAGAGCACGAAAGTCGTAAAGGTCATCGTCGTGTCGTGCCTCGTGCTGCTATCGATACCGTCCTTGGCGAACTCCGACGAGAAGACGTAGAGCGTTCCTGCCGTCACTAATGCCGCTGATGAGAGCACTCGGCGTGCCATTTTATCGGTGATGACTGGCTCGTCTCGCTTTCTTGGTGGTTGTAATTTAACTGCGCTATCACAAGGTTCGACACCTAGCGACTGAGCAGGGGGCCCGTCCATGATGATGTTGATCCACAATACCTGGGTGGGGTTCAGGGGTGGTGGTAACCCTAGCACCTTTGCGCCGGCCACGATCCCCAACGCTGCTAAAGAAGTAGACAGCTGGAAGGTCAGGAAGTTCCGGATGTTGTGGAAGATCGCTTTCCCTTCGTCGACCGCGGCCACAATACTCCCGAGCTCGTCGTCGGCGAGGACGACGTCGGCCGCTTCCTTGGCCACGTCGGTACCTATCTTACCCATCGCCACGCCGACGTCCGCCGCGCGTAGTGCCGGGGCATCATTTACTCCATCGCCCGTCATCGCTACGACCCGACCAGCTTGCCTTAAGAGTCGTACGACAGCCAGCTTGTGTCTCGGGGACACTCTGTATAACACAGCAACCCGTTGTACGACAGATGAGACCCTGTCAGGATCCCTTCGAGGAGACCCACAAAAAAGTGTACCACCGGGAGTATCTTCATCGGTCAAATCGGAGGCCTTCAGGGAGCCCGACGCTAATTGATCTAGTTCCGAACCCGACAGAACGAGTCCATCACCTAAGATACCTACTTTCTTGGCTATGGCGACGGCCGTTTCCCGCCCATCGCCTGTCAACATCACTACTCTAGTGCCTCTCTCATGCAATTCAGTCACTGCCTGCAGCGCGGATTCGCGAGGTGGATCCGCTAAACCGACCAAACCGAGTAACTGCGTCGTCCTTCCATCAGATTTCAGCAAAGCGAGTACTCTCAAACCTCGGACGGCCATCTGCGAGTTCTCATCTGCCCATTTTTGCTCCGCGTCGAAGTTGAGCGACTCCAGAGCTCCTTTCACATAGGTGAACGTGCCGTTCTTGTCCTTGACGCGGACTTCCATGCGTTTCCGTTCGGAGGAGAAGGCGACTTCGCTGACTCGCGTCGTCCTAGATCGTCGGTCTACTACTCCCAATTCTTCCGCTGCCGCCAACAAAGCTACTTCGGTCGGATTGCCGTGCTGGACCGTAGCGTTCGAACAAAGGCAACACGCGTCGAAGCACGCTTCGATGGAACCCGGTAATCCTAAATCCGTGCGCCATTCCCGGTCGCCGTCGCGGCGACACTCCCATTTTCCATCTAGGGTTCGTCTAAGCGACCAAGCACCACATTTCGCTTCCGCGACTTTCATGCTACCCTGCGTGAGCGTGCCGGTTTTATCGCAGCACAGGACGTCGGCACAGCCCAGTGCTTCGACAGCCGGCAGTCTTTTCACGATGGCGTTCCTCTGGGCTATTCTCATCACGCCTAACGCTAATGTCACCGCGACGCAAATGGGCAGGCCTTCCGGTATGGCTGCTACTGCTAAAGAAACGCCGACCGTGAAGACGCCTAGGAGCGATTCGCCTCGCAGTAGACCAACGAGGCCGATGACGACGATGACCGCGATCGATGCTGCTGACAACTTCCGTCCTAGAGCGTCCATGCCCTGCTGTAGAGGTGTTCTACCTGGTTCTAGCGACTCCAACTCTTGCGCAGCAGCTCCCACCTCGGTCTTGGCTCCGACCGTGATCACAACGGCTCTTCCTCGTCCAAAACGAACGAACGTACCGGCAAACAGGATCGTGCGACATTCGGCCAAAGGCACTTGATCCGTCGTTGGTAAATCACCGGTCCAGTCCCTGGACTTGGACACGGGTTCACTCTCACCGGTCAGCGAGGACTCGTCTACGACCAGTTCGACGGCCTCCACTAACCTACAGTCCGCCGGGACGCGGTCGCCCGTCGAGATGACGACGACGTCTCCTGGAACTAGATCCGCAGCGGCCACGTCCGCCGCCGGTAGGCCTGATCTAACTACGAGACATCTAGGCGGCACCAAGCCGGCCAGCGCTTCTAAAGTCCTAGCGGAGTTACTTTCCTGGATGTACGCGATCGTCGTCACGATGAGGACCGCCACTGCTATCGATATGGCGTCGTCGTACTGGCCTAGTAGTGAGGAGACCACAGCGGACGCGAACAACAACAAAATCAGAGGCTCCTTGAGCTGTTCCAAAAACTTCGCGCAGGCCGTCTCCTCTTCCGTCTTGGCGAGCTCGTTCGGGCCCGAGATCTGGCGTCTCCGATCAACCTCTTGCGCGGCGAGGCCGTCGTCGGCGTGGGCGCCGAGTCGCTCTAGCGCCTCTTTCGGGCCGCAGGTGACGATGGCTCGTGTCGCGGCGCGCTCGAACTGGTCCATTTGTTTGGAGGGTGCCGGCGCGTCTCGGACGCCGCGGTGCTGGGGCGTCTACGCGACGCCGTGCGACGAGTGTCTCCGGAGCCGCTGGTCCACCGCGTCGTGTCGTCGGCGCGGCTGCCTAAAAGCGGGTGGCTGCCGAGGTTGTGTAGAGCAGCCGCGGAGCGATGAACTTCGCGGCCGTGCGTCCAGGGGATATTGCAGAGTAGTCCGCGGGTACCGACGTATCGCGAAACTGCCCAGTTGTGTCTCTAGATCCAGCCAAAAAAATACGAAATATTTCGAGCTAGCGTCTGTAAGACACTAGAAAACGATTTTTTTTGGAGCTTGTACACAAAAAAGGTTATCTCGCCCCCGGCGCGGCCTGCTCCTCCGCCTCGCGCGTGAGCTGCGCCCACAGGTCCGCCCGATCATCAATATCGGGGAAAATCCAGTCCGCCTCCGCGTCGACGAGGCGCCACGCGCCCGCGCGCACCTCTCCATCCAATTGGTTGCGGCCCCACCCCGCGTAGCCCGTCACGAAAATCGCGTCGTGCGGCCGCGCCCCGTTCTCGCGCAGCACGCCCGCCGCCGCGTCGGCGTCGCGCCACATGTCTCCTCCCGTCAGGTCCCCGTCGACGAAGGAACAGCCGCGCACGCCCTCGGGTAAATCGCCCACCACTGGGCCGTGCGCCATGCCCGGCGGCGGACCCAAGTGGGCCCTATAGAGCATCGTGACGGCCTCCCGCGTATCCACCGGACCGCCTCGGCCCACGAAGAACCCCCTCAAATCATCCCGTCGCTCGTCCAGCTCGACGACGCCCCGGAACTCGCGCTTGTTGATGACGAGGCCGAAGCTCCCCCTCCTGTGATCGTGCTCCGTCAACAACACCACGGAATTCCCAAAGACGCCGTGCTCGATGTGCCTGCTTATCAATAAGCGCCCGGCCCGGACGCCGCGAAACGGTCGTCCGTTGCGGATGATCGCCACGCGCCCGTCGCCGCGGTGCACGATGCGGATCGCGCAGAACCAGTAGACCACGATGCCGACCATCGGCGCGATCAAAACGATCGGCCGCGCCATGCCGGCCGCCGTGCCCAGTAAAGCGACAATAAACGTCGCCGTGTGCCTCAGGAACCACTTCGTGAAGCGCCAGCCGCGACTGGACCAGGGCTCCGCCGGCGGCGCCAGATCAAACCGCGCGCGGCAGACGCCGCAGTACTTGGCCTTTCGAGTCCCAGCGCAGGTCCGCTGCCACTTCCGCAGACAGTCCTCGTGGACGTAGCGCTGCGTGCCATCACACTTGCACGGGCTTATCAGCTTCCCGTCCTCGGCGCCCGAAAAGCAGATGCGGCACTGGTCTCCTTCTTCTGGCTGGGCCGCGGTCGCCGCGGTCTGGCTCCGCGTCGCCGGGCGCCGCCGCCGCAGCTCCTGGCGCCGGATCGTCTCGCGCGCCTCGTCCCGCTGGCGCCGTTCGTCGCGGGCCAACTGCTGGCTCACCTGCTCGACCCACTCGCGCACGGCTTGCGGCGTCGCGGCTCGCCTGGCCCCTTCTGGGATCGCACCTCCCACGAAACCCGTGGGTGCCGGTCCTCGACCGTCGTCGTCCATCGTTCTTCTTCGGCCAATCAAGCTCGCAGTTCAGGTATCGATACGGTCGCGTTGATGGCGTGTTGCTGGCCTTTAGAGTCGCGTGTCGCAGCTCAACTTTGCTCTGCAAAAAAGCTTCTCCCTGCTCCCTCTCTGTGCCAGATCAAAAGCAACCTGGACAACTGGCCCCCGCGAGTAACGAGCTTCGATTCGTACTCTCGAGAGTTTCCTGTGGGTACTGTGAACTCGGGTAGGCACGGATTCACGCCTGCCCCAGCAGCCACTGGCAAGTCTGCCTGGCCTGGACAGAGCGGTTAGCCAGGACGTATCACTGGCAGCCGCCTTCGTAGATCTGGTTTACTGCGTCAGGCGTACCAAGAATCGCAGCAAAACGTGCTAGTGTCCCACGCTAGCGTCGCACAGCTTTGGCTTTGAGGTTGATGCTCCTGATGCTCCTGCCGTCGCTCTTGTGTAAGGAGTGAAGAGCTACTCAGTTGTGCATCGCTGCGAGTCCGCTGCGTACCGCCCGTCGCAAACTGTCGTCGTACCGACCCTGCCTGGTAACTTGCTCTCTCAAGGAAGTGACAAGTGGCAACAAGGATGCGCGTCTTACTCACAGCAGCCCTGGTCGCGGCCTTCGCGCCGCCGCAACGGCGCCTGGCACCGCCGAGCCGCGTGCTCCGCATGGCGGCGACGGAGTCGCGCGGCAAGCGAGCGTTGCGCTACTTAGCAGCACCACCAAAAGGCGTGAAACGCGCCGTCAACTACATAAGGGAGCGCGCGCCCGACGCGCAAACCACGAAGCGCCTCGCCAAGGCCGTGGTCTGGACGACGGCCGTCTCGCCGTTGTTAGCCTCAGTCCATCCCGCGCTCGCCTACGTCGGCTACCAGCAGGAGGAGATGGACAAGATGCGCGCCGATAGTGGATCCATGAAGATCGTGCTGCCGGCCGTCGTTTTTGGGGTATTATTCACCTCAGCTAGACAGGGCGCCATCCAAAAGAAGGAGATCAAACGGATTAAGCGGGCCTACAAAAAAGTGCAGGAGGAGGAGGCCGAGTACATGCAGGTCGACGGCAAGGCCGAGTCCGACGCCGACATCATGGCCTCGCTGCGCAATAGAACCGCGGCGCTCGGGGATGACGACGTTCCTCCTGATGATGCGCCGGGCGACGACGATCTACCGCCGCCGCCGCCGCCGCCGGCGCCCAAGAAGCGCATGACCATGGCCGAGAAGATCGCTGCAAAACAAGCAGCCATGCAGCAGAACAAGACCAAGGGTCTCTGAGTAATGTCTTCCATGCTACTAGCGCCGAATTGTCGCAGCGATGGCGTGCTGTGGCGAAGAGTCTTGGCGCCCGGGTTGGCGCTCGTCCGAGTCGCCGAGCGCACTGCTAGCCCCCCACGGTTCCCCCGTCACACCCGCGGTACCTCCGAGTCACTCCTAGAATAACCCAGCCTTACTTCTTCCAGAACGCGAGCTTCGCCAGCAAGCGTCTTAACGAAGACCGCTTCCGCCCGTCCTTATCCAGCGTCACCCTCGATAACTCCTTGAAGTACGTCGGGAACGTCTTCGACGTGCAGCCGGGGTCCAGGATTTTGACCGGGACCCCCGCACACGCCGCAAGCGCGAAGGTCATGGCGATGCGGTGGTCGTCGTACGTCTCGATCTCGCACATCGGCTTGATTTCAGTAGGCGGCTTGATGATGCAGGTAGTAGGCTGCTCCGTCACGTCGGCGCCGAACTTCGACGTCTCCGCGACGATGGCCTTCATGCGCTCCGTCTCTTTCACCCTCCAACTCCCGACATTCCTGATGGTCGTGGTGCCCTCCGCAACTAACGCGACGGACGCCAGCGTCATGGCCGCGTCGGGGATATCTAAACAGTCGACGTCGACACCCTTTAACTGGGCAGGCCCACCCACGACCGTGATGTTCGTGGGGTTCATCTCGATGCGAGCGCCCATATCCTTTAGTACTTCGGCGAACCTCACGTCGCCTTGGGTGGAAGATGAGCCGCACCCTACGACCGTTAAATCACCTCCCGTCATGGCCGCCGCGGCTAAGAAGTATGACGCTGAGGACGCATCACCTTCCACGAAATACGTCTGGTCAGGTAACTTTGTGTTCGTATACTTCTGGCCACTCTGGATCGTAAACTTCTTGTACCCCGGGGCTATATCTACGTTAACATCGAACTGCTTCATGAGGTCTATGGTAAGTTGCACATAGGGCTGGGAGATCAATTCATCGGTGATCTGGATCTCCAGGGGTTTTGTGCGAGCGAGTAACGGTGAAGCGAGTAACAATGCCGACAAGAACTGAGAAGAAGTCTTGCCCGAGACCCTACAAATACCACCATCCACTTCTTTCTCTGTAGGTTCAGCAACCACAGGAGGGCAGCCCCCGAACTCTCCATTCACAGTGCACTCGACGTTGCATCCTAATTGCTGGAGGCCGTCAATTAAGTCGGAGATCGGTCTTTCGCGCATCCGCGGCGTGCCATCGAGCGTGAAAGACGTACCATCCACCGCAGCGACGGCAGCCACAACAGCAGCCAGCGGGCGCATGGCCGTGCCCGCGTTGCCCAGGAATAGGTCTTTTCCGGGTGCTTTTAACGATCCCGTGGAGGTGACTCTCACCGCGGAGTCGCCGAGGTCCTTCACTTTCACGCCCATGGCGTCCAAGGCTTCTAACATTCTTTCTGTATCATCAGAAGCCAACAGGTTTTCCACGACCGTCTCGCCCTCGCACAGCGCCGCTAAGAGTAGTGCGCGGTTCGACAGCGACTTGGACCCCGGCAGCCGGACGACGCCGCCGACCTTGGCGATGGGTTCCACGACCAGGGAGTCGACGGCTGATAATGTTGTGCCCTTGCGGAGGGGCGTCTGCAGCTGCGGTTGCAGGAATGCGGCCGCGCCGGCGAGGCAGGCCAAACTCAGTGCGAGGCGCGCCATTGGTCTCGTTGCCGCGTGTGCGCTAGCGAGGGGATGTGTGCTCTAGGCTGCGGCGGCGTGCTGCTTTGAGAATGCACAAGCGTGCAGTTCTAGCTTGTGCAAGGGCCTCATAAAATTAGCTAGCGGCATGTAAGACACTAGCAAGAGCAGATTATCTTATCGAGCGGTGCTGCTGTAAACACCGTGCCTGAGCTCCGAATTCATCTGCTCAGATACGTTCTCACCCCACTTGCTGCGTCGGAGCATCGCTTGGGCGTAGACAACCCCCACAAGTGCTGTACAGCAGGGATAGCATGAGTGCCTGGTTCGGCAGCAGCAGCACCCCACGGGTCGCGCAAGACCCGCAACCGCCACCCGAAAGCGACGCGCCGACGCACCCGAACGAACCAGCCTGGGAGCTCGTGGAGGCCCTCGAGGCGCGCGTGAAACAGCACGACGGCGCGACGCCCTTCGTGACGCTGAGCTGGGCCCAAGGCTTAGATGGCAGCATGGCCCATGCTAGTAAGGATGACCCGCGGCTGATACTGAGCGGGTCGGAGTCCATGGCGCTCACTCATGGTTTAAGAAAAGCCCACACGGCTATAATGGTAGGACGGGGCACGATTGCGGGAGACGACCCTAGATTAAGCGTGAGGATGGACATCGACGGCAAAGAAATCCAGGTCGAGGAGCAGCCCGCCGCTATCATACTAGACGGTTCTCTGAGTACACCACCCTCTTCAAAAATCGTGAGCCAAGCGAAAATGAGACGCGTCATTATACTAACAAGAGGGGACTCCGATACCATGTGCGACTTCCAGGAGAAGCCCCCAAAAACGTGGTCCATGGCGAAGATCCAGCGGGGCGCGGCGTTGTCGTGTCGCGGTGCAAAGGTCATGTGCCTGCCTTCCACCTCTCTGGAAGACATCCTCAAGGCGCTGAAAACGCTTGATATACATTCAGTCTTCGTCGAGGGTGGTGTTAGTGTTGTGGACGCGTTCCTCAGACGACCAGATCTCGTCGATCAGGTCGTCGTGACGGTGGCGCCGCTGTTTGTCGGCGGGCGGCGGCCACCTTCCGGTCCTTTACAAGCGCCGCTGCGACTCTCAAATGTCGAGACTTTGACATTGGGCGACGACGTCGTCGTGTCAGGTCAAATGCCTTCAGCTGTGGACTTTGCGAACGTCGCGCCCGAGTTTGCTGATAGAGGCGAGCTGAGCGACGTGACGCAGGACGAGGATGATGATGAGGATTTGACAGAATTCGAGCGCCTGGCCCGGAAGCACGCCGACGCGAAAAGATTAAGGGAGGAGCGCGCCGAGCGGGATAGGTTATCGAAGGAGCACGGGCTGGCGCCGGACGATCCCCTGATCACGCAGGCCATCGAGGAAGCCAGAGCGCTAGATGAGACCTAACAATTTTGTACTAGAAACAGTCTTATTCACACAACTACATGTAATTCTCCCGTAATTCGGAAGGCATGCTCTCCTTCGACTCCGGAACACCAACATCCACGACTGGAGGAGGAGGCATGACGCGATCGTCCGAAGTAGCAGGATCCAGCAACTCGTCCAACGGCGTCTCGAGCGACACCATGGGCTCCCTCGCTCGCTCCGCGGCTTTACGAGCTTTCTCGAACATCGGATGATCCGGCGCGTCCGGATACCTATCCTCGAAGGTCGCCGCGTGCTCCCGGGCCATGCGCTCTTGCTTCTCTTTGGACGGCGCTTTGGCACTGCCATCAGAGCCGCCGTACGAGAACCGAAAACCCCCGTCGCCGCCGCCGGTCTCGACGTTGCAGCCCATCTTCCGCAGACCCTCGAACAAACTTTCTAGAGGCTTGTCGCCGTCCATGGTCCATGCTCTTTTATCATCAGGGAGCCCTTCTTCCTGGACGTCCTGGTACTTCCAGGGCCGCGAGGGTACGTTCGGCGCGTCCCGCTCCTGCTGCTTGTACCTTTCTTCCGCTTCCCGTTTCCGTTGCTGGAAGTAGTCGTCGACGTGTTGCGACGCGGGATGTTCTGCCGGTCTAGCTGCCTCTTCTCTATCAACCTCGCCATAAAGATCGGGTGCGGTGTAAGGCTTCGACGACGGCTCGGCCTTGCGCCCCACAGCTTCCGCTTTTTCGGCCCACCGTTTCCGAGCCGCCCGCACCTCGTCTTCGTGCATTCCTAAAATGTCGGGCGTGATGCGACAGTTCGAGGGACCATAAGCGAAGTGCGACGTATGACCAAATTTTGATTTCTTCTCACGACCAGGCGGCGTCGGCCTCGCGTCGCCCCGCATCTCCAGCAACGCGTCCGCGAAGGGGTAATTCGAGCCGTCGGGCCACCAGGATGTAAAAGTGAAGCGGCCGCAGGGGCTCCTCTTGAAGTATTGAAACTCGCGCTTCTTCGGCTTGTCTCGAGCGTCTATCACGTCCTTCTCATCCAATTCATCCTGTGATACTTCGAAGGCTATGCGCTGATCATCAATCGCGAAGCAGAAGGGCCCGTCAGTTATGTCTCTTATTATTTCGTAGCGCTCCCTACCGCCCTGGGAAGCTAGTACAATGAACCCTGTCGTGTTTACTACAGTAGCAGATATGCACGAGAGGCCGCATGTTGATACAATACGCTCTCGGAAACAGGTGTTTATCAACCACTCTACACCTTCACGGAAGACTTCAGTCGTACCCGAGAAGCGGCATCTCAATATGAGAACGTAGGGCTGGTAGCCCTCCGTCTTCGCCATCCGCTCATCTATCTGGGACCACAGGTCCGCCGCTTCCTTGAATGTCGTGCGGCGCGCGACGTCCTCCCGCGCCGCTCGGACCAAGCCTAGTCTCCGCTTGTCGTCATAAATCCCGGGCCAGCCCGGTCCATTAAGAGGGTCCCACGCGCGCTTCCCTCGCAGCACGCGGTGGCGCACGTCCTCTTCAGTTAACACATCAACGCCGCCCCAATTGCCGACCTCCGCGGGACAGCACCTTAAGCAATCAAAACGCTCGACATCATCCCTTCGCAACCCCGGAAAGAAGACGAAGAAGCCCCCTTCTTCCTTAGTTTTGAACTTGCCCAGTCTAGGTGTCGCATTATCTATATCTCCCGCGCGGCCGCTCAACAGTCGATGCTCCGTGACCGGTCTTATGGCTACAGTACTTCGGCATAGGCGCAGGTGTGCCGTTTTTATGTTCTTCGAGAAGCACGACGGCGTCCTTCGTAACTCTTCCAAGGATGCCTCGTGTGAATCCGTGGACGAGAACCAGACCCGTAGACGGTGCTCGACGCGGCGCTGCACCCAGCCCCGCTTGCCATTCAGCTTGCGACCCTCTTCTGTCGTCAATCCAAACACTTCAACTAATATAGGTTCGTTGTTCCGAAAGGACGCAATACTCATAGGTGCGCTTTCTATCAAAGAGTACTGGAGGGGATGCGGCTCCGACGACTCATTTTCATAGTCGGACGGCTTTTCTCCCGGTTCCGCCGCCTCCTCGAGCATGCGCCGCGCTTTGATGAGTTTCAGACGGTACTCCTCGGGCACGCTGTCCAGTAGACCTTGGAAATCAGAATCAGTGTAGTTGCCCAGCTGCGCGCCGATCTTTTCATCCGGCGCGTAGACGTTGCCCGGCGCTCCGGAGGCGCCTCGCGCATACGGTGTCTTTTTTTCTTCTTCTTCTGGCGGGCCGTATTTAAAAACGAGGACCGCGCCTATCGCCAGCAGGACGAGGAACCCTATGATGAGGCCCGCGCACGCCCCCGCGGCTTTCAACGCTAGTTTGATCGGATAGAATGAACGTGTCTTGGCGCTCCACACCAAAATGACCGCGGCGATGGCTTTGCGGTATTTGCTGCTCGGCACCAGTAAGTGATTCGGCACCAGTAAGAAGATCGCGGCGCCGGCGGCTCCGACGAAAGCGACTGCGGCGACAACTTTTAGAGCCAACATGACAGGATATGCGCTGCGTGTCTTGGCCATCCAGGCTAATACAATGGCTAATGCGGCCCTTCGGTACATGTTGTACTGTGTCGGCGCTGCGGCCGCCGCCGGCGCTGCGGCGCGGCTTTGCTCGGCGGCATCGCTCGCCATGGCTCGTCAGACCGATGATAAGCTGTCTGAGCCTCGTGCGCTCTTCTGCCAAGCCCCTGGCGCTCTCTTGGGCCGCTCGCGCAGCCGAATCAATGGTCGCGCTGCCGCACCTGTGCTAGGAGAAGCTGTGCTCCTACGCACTATTTGAATTGTGCGGCTTACAGCGCGTGGCGCCCGGATAAAGTAGTGCCGCCGCGCCGGCCTAGCGTCATGTAAGACACTAGCAGCCAGCCTCAGCTGCAGTCTTGCGTGTCGTGGTGCAAAAGCCGTCGTGCAGGCTCTCTCTCCTGTATTTGCACGGCAGCATAGTGCAGCACAACTTGCTGCCACTAATCTGCACTCTTGCAAAACTTGCTGCCACTCAGTCACTGCACCACTCACAACCAGATGCTCCTCCGCCGCACCACCGCCGCAGCGATGCGCCGCACGCAACGGCGCCACCTCGGCTACGTGGAATTGGAAAGGGACGTCGTCGCCCCGCAGCACCTCGCCGAGTACCGCGCCATGCTCGCGGCGCACGCGCCGACGCGCCACAAACTCGACAAGGGCTACCTGGGCAGTTTTGGGGTGGACGTCGGCCGCGCGTCGAGCGTGTACCACCTCTCCGTGTTCGAGGACTACGATCAGCGGGACGCGCGCGAGGCGACGGAGGGGCTGCGCTTCTTCCATCAGGGCGTCCAGAGTTTGGAGTCCTCCGTCTTCAAGGAGGCCTCCGCTACATTGAACGAGGCGGGACTCCCGGGTTTACAAGATGGCTTGGATGCGGTCCAAGGCTGCGCGTTCGAGCTGCGGACCTACGAATTGCAATTAGGCTACGACACGGTCCCGAACTTTCTGGAAATTTATTCGGGCGGTTTAAAAGATAAAATGGAGCACGACGACTCCGGCGAATCTCGATTGATCTCCCTGTTACACAGCGAGGCTGGCGTCGCGCCCCTCAACACCGTGATAGAACTATGGCGCCACGAGAGCGCGCAGGGCGCGCAACGCTCGCGCCTGGCGTCGCGCAAGGCGACGTCGTGGCGCCGGGCCGTGAACCACATCGCCGAGCTCTCGACGCGCTTCGAGACGCAGCTGCTCCGGCCCATCTTGTGAGCGACGGTGTCGCGACGACGGCGTCTACAGCGGGGATTTAATTAACAAAACTGTGTTTCTACCGAGTAACGGACCGCGGCGCCTCGCAGACGCGAAGCCGCCGCAATAGTGTGACGACCTCTTCCGCGGCGCGCCCGTTGCGGCCGGGCCAGGGATGCGAATAGCCGCCGAGCTCTTCGCGGCCGCGGGGCCAGATCGGAGCGAGCGTCGCGGCGTCGATCGAGGCGCCGCCGCGGAGGATTCCGTCGAGGAGCCGGTGCTCCTTCTCGGCGACGTAGTGAAACGATATAACATCTGAGGAGACCGCGGACGCGTCGGCGGCGAACATTTCTGGCGGATCAATGTTCTTTTTTTTGTTCACGAGCCAGTCGTCGATGGCGCCGGTGGCGAGGCGGACCGGGCCGTAGACGTGGAAGCGTTCGGCGCCCGACGCCTCCCGCGTGTCTATCGCGACCACGTCAAAGCGCTTCAGACACAACGCGATCTGCGCCTTTTTCGAACTAGGGTCGCATTTCTCGTCTGTCG